>Ga0066256_1004033_pt2 | contig 10896 bp, 11 predicted proteins | sample ThiBio_1000_biof_FD_87107 | JGI IMG/M metagenome (GOLD analysis project Ga0066256, IMG submission 87107) | Wastewater bioreactor microbial communities from Cape Town, South Africa - Thiocy_expt_1000_biof (version 2) | ecosystem: Engineered > Bioreactor > Thiocyanate-remediating >... | reverse complement strand
GCTGCTCGCCATCTGGTACATGTACTGGCAGGCTGGCACGCTCGATATCCGCAAGCTCCTTGCCTTCCAGTTCGATCCGGCCGCGCAGCCCTGGCTGTGGTTTGCCTTCTTCGCCTCTTTGGCGGTGAAGATGCTGATGTGGCGTTACTTTTAGTAGATATTAATCAGTCCTGGGAAGAAAGTGATGCGATATTTTCGGCACTGAAACTCAGAGTTCCTTCGATTGTAGTCATCAACAAAATTGACAGGGCTGATGAACAAAAAGTAAAAGACGCTGTTGATTTTTTTGAATCGAAGGCATACGCGAAAAAAGTTACTGCGATTTCAGCGCTGGCAGGTGTAAACTTTGAAAATTTTATAAATCCGATCCTTGAGTTGTTACCCGAAGGCGAGCCATTTTTTGAAGGCGATGATATTAGCGATCTTCCCGTAAAATTTTTCGTTAGTGAAATGATCCGCGAGAAAATTTATGAACTGGCAAGCGACGAAATTCCTTATCATACTGCCGTTTTAATTCGTGAGTATAGAGAGAAAGAAACTTTGGTGAAGATTGTTGCAGACATCATTGTTCACAGGGAAACGCAGAAGATGATTCTGATTGGCGAAAAGGGCAGCATGGTAAAAAAGATTGGCACAGAAGCAAGAAAGGATATTGAAAAATTTATTGGGCGTAAAGTTTTTTTGGAGCTGTTCATTAAAGTGAAACCAAAATGGCGCGACAATGATTTGCGTTTGCGGGAGTATGGTTACGGAACTCCTTAAAATATTAAATATCGAATTTATAATGATGTTCTCGGGTAAAATATTTTTCTTTTTTAATTTTTAAAATTTCTCCCTCGGGGGACTAAAGGGGCAATATGGGTTTTACAGTAGCAATAGTAGGCAGGCCGAATGTGGGCAAAAGCACCCTCTTCAACCGTTTGCTGGAACAACGCAAAGCGATAGTGGATGACGTGAGCGGTGTTACGCGCGACAGGCAATACGGTGTGAGTGATTGGAATGGCAAAAATTTTAACGTGATTGACACAGGCGGTTTTGTGCATGGCAGTGAAGACCTTTTTGAAAAAGAAATTGCCAAACAGGTTTTGATAGCCGTGGATGAAGCGGATTGTATTTTGTTTTTGGTGGATGCCACAACAGGCATGACCGACCTTGATGATGAGATGGCGAAGGTTTTGAGAAAAAGTACCAAACCTGTTTTTTTGGTGGTGAACAAAGTTGACAATAATGACAGAATGCTTGAAGCCACTGAGTTTTACAGCCTCGGGTTCGATAGAATTTATTTTATAGCATCCGCAAGCGGTAGCGGAACTGGCGAATTGTTAGATGCTGTTACAGAATTAATCCCCGAAGAAAAATCTGATGAAACACTTGCTGAGACTGAGCTTCCCAAGTTTGCAATTATTGGCCAGCCGAATGTTGGTAAATCATCTTTGTTGAATTCATTGGTAGGGCAGGAGCGCACTATTGTAAGCGATATCGCCGGCACCACACGCGACACTATTCACACGCATTACAATTTGTTTCAGAAAGAATTTATTTTAATTGATACGGCAGGAATTCGGCGCAAAGCGCGTGTGCATGAGGATCTTGAGTTCTACTCTGTGATACGCGCCATTAAAGCCGTTGATGAGGCAGACGTGTGCTTGCTACTGCTGGATGCGGAAAAGGGTATTACCGCACAGGACTTAACTATTTATAGCCTCGCTGCAAGAAAAGGTAAGGGGCTTTTGATTTTAGTGAACAAGTGGGACCTCATCAAAGACAAGCAAACCAACACCGCGCGCGATTATGAAAACGAATTAAAGAAAAGATTGGCGCCGTTCAACGATGTGCCGGTCATTTTTATTTCCGCGTTAGAAAAAACGCGCATTTTTAAAGCAATGGAAACCGCTATTGAAGTATTTGAGAACCGAAAAAAGAAAGTGCCTACCAGTAAGTTAAATGATGTAATGCTAAAGGCTGTTGCCATGCATCACGCACCAGTAATTCGCGGACATTCCTTAAAAATTAAATTTGTAACCCAGTTGCCCACCGTGGTTCCTTCTTTTGCTTTTTTCTGCAATTTCCCTGATGACGTTAAACAACCCTATAAAAATTACCTGGAGAACCAACTGAGGAAAAATTTCGATTTCAGCGGGGTTCCCGTAAGGTTATTCTTTCGCAAGAAATAAGTTTTAAAAAACTGTTAATTCAAATTTAAACACGGTTACTATTTGATGGTAATGGTATCAATCAAAAACTAAAATAAAATGAAAAAGATATTTACACTTGCAGCAATCGGTTCAATGATTTTTATGGCCGCTTGTAATTTCAGTGCGACAGAAATAACAGTAAACGAGGATTCCTTAAGGCAGGACTCAATCAGGAAGGCGGATAGTGTGCGCAATTTACTCGATACGACTTCAGTGAATTTAGGAGATTCTCTAAACGCCAGTGTTGATTCTGCGAAGGCAAAGTTAAAGACCGGTATGCAGGATATTAAGGAAGGTGCGCAGCAGCTTGGTAAAGTGATTGGCGACAAAGCCAAACAGGGTGCAGACGCCGTAAAAGAAGGCGCTCAGAAAGTTGGTGATGCCGTGAAAGAAGGTGCGGAAACCACAAGGGACGCTTTGAAAAAGAACAACTAACAGGTAGTTTGAAGATTTTTGCTGTTTCTAAATGACGCTGAAACAAATGCTGAAGTTATACACGATGGTTTAATGCCCCGGCCCAATCGTCGGGGATTATTTTTTGGAATAAATTTTGATTCAATACTAAAAAATAATAGTTAATATGATGAAGAAGATTTTATTTATGGTCGTTTCTTTTTTTTCAATCGGATTGATCTCGTGTAATTTTTCGGCTACAACAAAAGAAGTAAACGCCGATTCTTTGCGTGCAGATTCATTATGGCGGGTGGGAATTGCCGGCAGTATAAAAAAAGATATAAAAAGGAATGGTAATCATCCAACCGAAACAGATACTGATACTTCACAATCCTAACATGAAAGTATCACCCGCGGCATTCAGGACGGTTTAAATAAAGTACAGGACGGACTTAACAAAGTAAAAAAAGTAACCGAAGTGAGCGCCAACAGCACAAAGGCCATAACCGACGGTATCAACAAAACCCGGGACGCCGTTAATAAAACTATTGATGAGGCAAAGCGCACAATCAACGGTGAGCCTAAGCCACAACAATAGCGGGTACTAAATATCAACCCGTTACATGATATAAATCATGCTTAATGGAAAGTGTCGGGGAGATTATCGGGGTAATTTTGTGTGTCTGTTTTTTTCATTCACATTTAAATTACTAACGGAATGGCTCCGATCATTGTTAGTTTGTTTATTTTACCGGTAGTTGTCAGCCTGCTACTATTATTCTTGCCGAAAGCCGCAGCCAAAGTTTTAACAATACTTGCTACTCTTACGCTTTCAGGTATTTCGCTTTATTTATATTATTCCCGGGGCGATCAACCCATTCAATTTGCGGTTCCGGCAATTGTTGATAAAATTGTTTTGATCGCCGACTTTGCGTTACTGGCCTATGTGATCGCACAGGGCTTCTTACAAAGAAATATTTTGGTTTGGGGCCTGGCGGCTTTGCAGGCAGGCATTCTTGCGTATCTGGCAATGAATATGCCGCACGGCGAATACATGCAGTTTTACGTAGACAACCTGAGCCTTTTCATGTTTATTCTTATCAACGTAGTAAGTGGTGTGATCGCCATTTATTCTCTGAAATACATCGATGAGGAACAGTGCAGCCCCTTTAGAAAAAAATATTTTTTGTCAACGATATTCTGGTTTATCGCCGCAATGAATTTGTTAAGCGCCGCTGATAACCTTGAGTATTTTTATTTATTCTTTGAACTTACTACAATTGCGTCCTATTTGTTTATCAGGTTCAGGCTCGATAAAGAATCAAAACAAAACGCGCTAACTGCTTTGTGGATGAACCAGATCGGTGGCCTTGCCATTTTAGGCGCGATTGCTTATACTATTTTCACCCCGGGTTACGGCGTACCAACGTTTAGCCATTTACTAACACAGGCGCCTACTGTTGGAGTTATTTTACCGTTCGCGTTTTTAGCAATCGCGGGTTTAGTGAAGGGAGCGCAATATCCGTTTAGTAAATGGCTGATCGGCGCGATGGTGGCGCCAACGCCTGTGAGTGCTTTGCTTCACTCATCCACTATGGTGAAAATTGCGCCGTTCATCATCCTTAAAATTTCTCCTGCTATTCAAGGTACGCCTGTTGCCACAGTTATTATATGCCTGACAGCATTTGTATTTATTGCTGCAGCAATCGGCGCTTTGGCACAGGATACGTTCAAAAAAATACTTGCTCATTCTACAATCGCATTGCTTGCATTAATGATATTGATGAGCGCGGTTGGCACGCCGGTAGCTGTAACAGCTGCTTTGATGCTGATCTTCTTCCACGGTGTTTCAAAATGTATGCTTTTCCTCAACGCCGGTATTATGGAACATGTTTTTCACATGAAGCAAACCAGTAGCATGACCAAACTTGCGGAGGTTGGGCCTTACACATCGTTGATTGTGGCGGTTGGGTTCATGTCTTTGTTGCTGCCTCCTTTCGGCGCGTTCATTGGCAAATGGTTTAGTATTGAAACATTGGGGACGATTGGTGGTGCCGTTATAACACCGGGCTATAAATTAATCAGCGCGTTAATATTGGTGATGATCGTCTGCGGCGGCGCGGTTTTATCACTACTATATTTCAAAGTGTTAGGATCAATGATTTCGCGCACCGGTGAAAGAGATAAAGTGAAATTTGAAAAACTACATCCGATATACCGGGGTACAATGAACTTTTTATTAGTGACTGTTTTGCTTTGCACAATTGCTTTGCCGTGGCTAATCCCCGGATATTTTGCACCTGTAGCGGCTACTATAATCAAATCGGGGGTGCCGGTGGCGTTTGAGGGTTTTGCATTGACTATTGATAATGTTAAGCTGCCTTTAATCCCGATGATCGCCGCATTTGTTTTGCTTCCTTTGGGAATTATTGCTGCAATGTTTGTGCGGTTTAAAAATGTGGACAGGGCTAAGGAATATGCCTGCGGCGAAAAGGTGGAATATAATTTTGCATCGTTCTATTTCACTACCGAAAAGGCAACACCGTATTTTGTTTATGCGGGTATCCTCTTTTTTGTGGGGATATTGTTGGTTGGATATTTAATGTAACAAAAACCTCATAGGTTTCTAAAAAGATTCAAATGAATAATATTGTTGTTCAAATATTGTTGATCGCTTTGGCGCCTATTCTGGGAGGACTAATATATGGATTGGAAAGAAAAGTGAAAGCCCGTATGCAGCGCAGGATTGGCCCACCCTTATTACAGCCGTTTTACGACTTTCTGAAATTTGCGGACAAACGTAAAATGATCGTACACAGCACACATGCTTTTTTGGGCCTCTTGCATTTCGTTTCTTTGTGGTTTGCAGTTGCAGTATTAATTATGGGCGGAGATTTTATTCTCATCATCTTCCTGCATTTATTATCAACTGCGGTAATCATTTTAGCGGGGTTCAGTACACGGTCCATTTTTAGTCACCTTGGCGCAAACCGAAGCGCTATAAGCGTTTTAGCTTACGAGCCCGTGTTAATTATTATTGCAATTTCGGCATACATGCTTACGGGAAGCTTTGATGTGTCTGCCCTATATGCCAGCGAAATACCCGTATTGTTTAAAATGCCGTTGGCTTTTATTGCTTTGTTACTAATACTTCCGGTGAAGCTAAAAAAATCTCCTTTTGATGTAAGTGAGGCGCACCAGGAAGTAGTGGGTGGCGTTGAATTGGAATATTCTGGGATATTTTACGAAGCGGTTTATACTGCTAAATGGCTTGATTATATTTTCGTTTACCTGTTAGTTTTTATGTTTGGCGGCGCAAATATCTGGCTGGGTTTGGTGCTGGTGGCGCTCACTTTTATTTATATCAACGCGCTGGATAATTCAACCGCACGGGTAAATTATAAACAGATGTTACGTTTTTGCCTTTGGGTGGCTTTGCCGATTGCTTTTGTCAACTTATTATTAACCATGTTCGGAGTTTTATAACGCTCGTTCTCGTTAGGAAAGAGCCTATCACAGCGGGCATAAAAAAAGTAGAAGATGAAACTAAATAAATATCGAAAAAAATCTCCCTGGATATTGCACTACAACGCTGGTGGCTGTAATGGTTGTGATATTGAAATTCTTGCATGCCTTGGCCCAAAATATGATATTGAAAGGTTTGGAATGATCAACAGCGGCAACCCAAAACAGGCCGATGTTATGTTGATCACAGGGCCCGTTACGAAACGCTCGCGTGAAAGGCTGGTAGATATTTATTCTCAAATGCCCGAACCGAAAGTTGTGGTTGCCTGCGGCAGTTGCACCTGTACGGGCGGCGTGTTTCGTGGAATGTATAACTGTGAAGGGGGTGTGGATCAATATATTCCTGTGGATGTTTATGTGCCGGGTTGCGGTTGCAGGCCTGAGCAGATTATTGCAGGTGTTGTGGAAGCTTTGAAAAAACTTGAGAACAAAACCAAAGAGATAGAAAAATCTGTTCGGCTTGAAGTAGCACCGGTAGAAAGTGACAATCAAATAAACAGACGTGAAATTGCAGCGCCGATCAATAACGGGGGAAAACCATCTGTGTTTGGTTAGGTTTGGCAGGCAAAGGCACAAAGAACAAAAAGGTGACGAGGTCTAAATAGGTTGAACAGAATTACAACAGTGCAAGTGTGCGACGCAACGAAGTTGATTTATATTCAAAAGTTGATAACAAAAACAAAAATAATGACGCGGATCGAAACCAGTTTTGAAACCCTTAAAAATGATGTGGCTGCGTTTTATAAAATGGATAAACATCATTTTATAACCATGAACGGCGTTGACCTTGGCAATGACGAAATTGAATACCAATGGTTTTTTTGCGATTACGAATATCCTTGTGCTGAAACGATGTTTGTTGCAAAAGCGAACGCAAACGTAATGGTACCAAGCATTAGGGAGGTAGTGGAACCCGCATGGGTGGCTGAGGCCGAGCTTAGCGACCTGATGGGCGTTGAAATAGAAAATGCTGATAAAGGTTTTATGCTGGATGTTGATAGCGACGAAGCGCCTTTACGTAAAAAGAAAAAATAGAAAGTAAATTATGGCCACACAATACAATATTCCTGTAGGTGCACAACACATTGCGTTGCTGGAACCGCTACACTTTAAATTCACTACTGAGAACGAAAAAATTATGAAAGCCGAAGCCAATGTAGGCTATGTACACCGCGGCATTGAGCAGGCATGTTGTTCCAAATTCAAGTTCAGACAAGTAAGTTTTGTGGTGGGGCGCGTGTGTGGGTTGTGTTCTATTTCTCATACAACCTGTTACTCCCAGGTGGCTGAAAAGCTGATGCAGCTTGACATTTCTAAGAAAGCCAAATACCTGCGTATGCTGGTGATTGAACTTGACCGGATTCACTCGCATTTACTTTGTTTGTCGCACGTTGCCGAGAATTCGGGCTTTGAAGCACTTTTCATGAAAACAATGGCTTACCGTGAGTTTAGCATGGAACTATTAGAAGCCGTTTGCGGTAACCGCATTCAATATGACTTTTCGATCGTTGGCGGAGTTACCAGAGACCTTCGGCCTGATGTTGCTAAAATGGTTTTGGAAAAGCTAAAAATTTTTAAACCACAGTTAGACGAGCTGGTTGACATATACAGCAATAATTATACGTTGGGGCTTAAGAATAAAGGTGTGGGAGTGATTGCCAAAGATGATGTTTACAGGCTGAGCGCTGTGGGGCCTTTTGCAAGAGCTGCAGGAATTCCGATTGATGTAAGAAACGAAACTGAAGATACCCTTCCCTGGAAAGAAGCAGGTTTTGAAGTAGTTACTGAAACAACCGGTGATGTTTATGCGAGAAACCTGGTGCGCTTGAAAGAGCTGTATGTTTCGATGAGGATCATTGAAAACGTTATTAATGGTTTGCCTGAAGGTGATCTGGCGGTAGATTTCAAAGGCTTCCCGAGCGGAGAAGCAATAAACAGGCTGGAAGCGCCACGTGGTGAATTGTTTTACTACGCCAAAGGCAATAAAACTCAAATTTTGGAACGGCTTAAAATTAAAGCGCCCACTTTTTCAAACGTAGCTGCAATGGTTCATGGTTTTCATGATAACGAATATGCCAGCGCACCGGCGATCATTGGGTCGTATGACCCTTGTTTGTCCTGCACTTCAAGATAATTATTGATAGAATAATTGTAAAAATTAATATCAAATTGCAATAATGAAAAGTTTTTTTGACGCCATCGGAAATTTGTTTAAAAAACCGGTAACTACAGAGTTCCCTGTTCAGCAAACTTATATTCCCGATGATTACAGGGGGTTGATTGTATTTGAGGAATCGTTGTGTATTTGGTGCCGCAAATGTGAAATGGCATGCCCTCCCGGCGCTATTGTATTTTCTCAGGACATTGAAACAGGAAAACAGGAATATCATTATAGCCCATACGTATGTATTTACTGCAAAGAATGTGTACGTGCATGCCCGGCGCCCGGCGCTTTGTTGCAATCATCTGAACCCGGGCATCCCGGTTTAAAAGAAGAAAACCTGAACAACGGCTGGAATAAATTATTTGATGAATCCCTCGAAAGCCGCGCTGCATACGCCGCTGAAAAGAAAAGAAAGCAGGCAGAGCAGAAAGCCGCAACCGATAAAGCTAAAGCTGAAGCAGCCGCTGAAGCCGCAAAACAAAATCCCGAACAACCCATTGAATGATAAAAGGGTTAATGATTTTTATGAGGTGATTGCGGGAGTGTTCAGTTATTCAGGAATTCTTTTGCCGGTGTATAGAAAGGCTTTGTTAAATTTGTCGCCATGCGAATTTTGAGATGTAATTTTTTTTTCCTGGGAGGATTTTTTCTAATTATTTCAACTAGTGTTTTATCACAAAATAACGATAAGCTTTTGCACCGGGTGGATACCCTTTCCCCTGAAAATATAGAAGTGCTTGATGAAGTATTTGTGACAGGTTCAAAAATTGAAACACAAAAAAAGAAAGTACCCTTTTCAGTTTCAAAAATCAACCGTCAGCAAATTGAGAACACAGGGCAAATGAATATTCTGCCCGTACTCAATAATTATATACCCGGTATTTTTGTAACCGAAAGAAATATTTTGGGTTTTGGTGTTGCAACCGGTGGTTCGGGCGGAATTAATATTCGTGGTGTGGGTGGTGCGCCAAATACTGGAGTCCTTGTGTTAATTGACGGGCATCCGCAGTATCAGGGCCTTTTCGGGCATCCGCTTGCCGATGCTTATGTTTCTTCTGATGTGGAAAAGGTGGAAGTGATACGCGGCCCTGCTTCCATGCTTTACGGCACTAATGCAATGGGTGGCGTAGTGAACATCGTTACACATAAAAATAAAATCCCTGGTTTTAACGGAAGCTTAGGAGCATCCTACGGCTCATATAACACGCAAAAATATTACGGTACAGGCGGCTATAAGAATGATAAATGGGATGTTTATGTATCTCTTAATCATGATAGAACTGACGGCATCAGGGATAGTACAGATTTTAATATCACTAATGGTTACACCAAACTGGGCTATAAAATTAATGAACAGCTTAGCGTAATGGCCGATCTGATGCTGGCAAAATATGATGCCAATGATAACGGGCCTGTATTTCAACCTGCTTTTTTTAATATAGATATTTTAAGAGGCAAAACTTCCTTTTCACTACTCAACAAATTTAAAAAATCGGAAGGGGCGCTAAAGGTTTATCACAATTTTGGAAATCACGATTTGTCCGACGGTTTCAAATCAACAGACCGCAATTCGGGCCTGATGTTGTACCAAACACTGAAGCTATTCCCCGACAACATTTTTACGGCAGGAGGGGGTGTTGCTCAATATGGCGGGAAAGCTAAAACCGGCAAAGGCTAAAGACACTTTGAAAACTGTGAACGAAATCGCCGGGTATATCTATACCCAACAGACATTTGCTAACATTTTCACCGCCAGTGCGGGAGTGAGGTTGCAAAATAACAGCCTTTGGGGAACGGACATTGTACCTATGGCCGGATTGGCCGTCAACCCTACAATCTCTTCTACTTTCAAAGGTTCTGTGTCAAAAGGTTTTCGCAGCCCTACAATTATGGAATTGTATTTGTATGCGCCGAACCCTGATTTGAAGCCGGAAAAAATGTTAAACTATGAGCTAAGCTGGCTGCAAAAACTGGCTGAGAAAAAATTGAGTTTTGAGTTGACGTGCTACCTCATGAAAGGAAAGAACATGATACAGGTTCAAAATCCCGGACCGAATGCCAGGCGGCAAAATGTAGGAAATTTTCAAAATAAAGGAATCGAAGTTTCAGTCAATTATGTGCCTTTATCCGGCCTGCACCTGCACAGTAATTACAATTACCTGCATCAGGATAAGATTACTTTAGCAGCTCCGCGGCAGCAGTTTAATTTCAACGCAAATTACACCTATAAAATTTGGAATTTCTTTACAGGCCTGCAATACATTGATAAATTGTATAGTAACGTAAATCCTGCTATCAATCAATATTACATGTTATGGAATAACCGGATCAGCGTGGCGCCCGTGAAAAAAGTGAACCTGTTTATTTCTGTAAATAATTTGCTGAATCAGCAATATCAAATAAACTACGGTTATCCAATGGCGGGGAGGAATTATGCAGCAGGTTTTAATGTGCATTTTTAACCCCTAATGGTAATCAATAATTTTAAAATATGGTGAGAGTTATTTGTCTTTTTTTACTTTTTATTTTCTGTTTACAAATAAATGTATTGGCAGATTCGGATAAACCTGCTTACAACCTGTTCGTGGGTACAGATGGGTCGTTGGATGCTTTCAGGGC
>Ga0066256_1005225_pt1 | contig 10899 bp, 7 predicted proteins | sample ThiBio_1000_biof_FD_87107 | JGI IMG/M metagenome (GOLD analysis project Ga0066256, IMG submission 87107) | Wastewater bioreactor microbial communities from Cape Town, South Africa - Thiocy_expt_1000_biof (version 2) | ecosystem: Engineered > Bioreactor > Thiocyanate-remediating >... | reverse complement strand
CAGAGGCCCGCGGCAAACTCACAGAGAAGAGCGAGCCCTTGCCCGGTGTGGAACGGAGCTTGATCGGCGCCTCGAGAACGCGCCCGATGCGCTCGACGATCGACAGTCCGAGACCGAGCCCACGCTCGGACGCGGCGGTCTCCGCGAGCCGGTGAAACTCCTTGAAGACGAGCGCCTGCTGGGCCGGCTCGATCCCTGGCCCCGAATCCCAGACCTGGATTTCGACGCGATCGCCGCGCGGGCGCACGCCGAAAATTACCTTGCCGCGAGAGGTGTACTTTATGGCGTTGGACAGCAAGTTCTGCAGCACGCGCCGCAGGAGCCGCGGATCCGAATGAACAAGCGCGCGGGTTGGAACGACGTGCAGCTCCAGCCCCTTGGCGCGCGCCATAGGCTCGAAGGCGAGAGCGAGCTGCGACATGATCTCGCCGAGGATGACCGGCCGGTTTTCCGGCTCCAGCTTACCGGCATCGAGCCGCGAGATGTCTAGCAGTGCGCCGAGGATCTCCTCCACCGCATCGAGCGAGGTATCCACATTGTGGGCCAGCCGCTGGGCCTCTTCGGGCAGCGCACGCTCGATGAGGCTCGATGCATAAAGGCGCGCCGCGTTGAGCGGCTGCAGCAGATCATGGCTCGCGGCCGCAAGAAACCGGGTCTTGGCGAGATTGGCCTCCCTCAACGCTTCATTCACGCGAACGAGCTCTGCAGTGCGCTCGGCGACGCGCCGCTCCAGGGTCTCGTTTGCGCGCGCGAGCGCCTCCGAGGAAGCCACCTGATCGGTGATGTCGAGATAGGTGGTGACGATGCCGCCTTGCGGCATGGGCGCCGTGCGGATTTCGAGAATTCGACCCATGGGAAGCAGATGATCGAGGAATGTCTCGCGCGTCACGGCAAGCCGCGTGAAGCGCTCCTTGACGTGATCCTCGGGCGCGCCAGGGCCGAAATCGCCGCGCAAAGCCCGCGTCCTCAGAATGTGCTCGAGCGGCGCGCCGACCCGCACGAGGTCCTCGGGCAGATTGAGAAGCTCGCGGTATTGCCGGTTCCAGCAGATGAGGCGCATGTCGCGGTCGAACACACCGAGGCCGTGACGGACCTGATCGAGCGCCGACTGCAGGAGATCCCGGTTGTATTGCAGGGATTCCGAGGCATCATCAAGAAGCCGCAGCGCCGACTGCCCCGAGACGTTGCCCCGTCGTAACAGCAGCGACAGCACGAGCCGCGCCGAGGCCGCGCCGATCGCGCTCGTCAGCAAGTGCTCCGTGAAGCGGAGGACGTTGATGTCCGCCTCGGCCTCCGCGACCAGCGGCGTCGCCCGCGAAGCCTCGTACTCGGCGAACGAGCGCTCGGCGCGCTCACTGCCGAGGTAGCGCACGACCGTGTGCTTGAGATCGCCGACCGTGACGGTCGTCCTCCAGAGACGGAAGGATGGGTTCGGCTCGGCAAGCGGCGGATCGCTGGCGCCGAAGAGTTGTGCCTGCATGCGCTCGATGGGCTCGGGCGCGCGCAGCAGCGAGACGAACACGTAGGTCGTGACGTTCGCGATGAGGCTCCACAGGACGCCGTGCGTCAGTTGCTCGAACTGAAGGTAGAAAAGCGCCTGCGGGCGCAAGAAGCCCAAGCCATAGGGGCCGTCGGCGACAATGCTCATGGGCAACCAGCCGGCGCGCGCCACCCACGGCAACAGCAGCGTATAGGCCCAGATGCCGAAACCCACGAGAATGCCTGCGATGGCACCCCGCGCGGTGCCGCGCCGCCAGACGAGGCCCATGAAGAAGGCCGGCGCGAGCTGCGCTATGGCCGCGAACGCGATGAGGCCGATCGCAGCCAGCGCCTGCACTTGCCCGAGCGCCCGGTGCACCATGTAGCCGAGCAGGATCACCGCGAAGATCGAAACGCGCCGGATGAGCAGGAGGTCCCGGCTCATGTCCACGTCGGCTGCGATCGCGTCGATCCGGCGCCGCAGCAGCCACGGCACGATGAGGCCATTGCAGATCATGATAGCGAGCGCGACCGACTCGACGATCACCATCGCCGTCGCCGCCGAGAGCCCGCCGATGAACGCGATCATCGCGAGCGAGTCGGTGCTCGACCACATGGGAAGGGCCAGCACGAACATATCCGGCGCGACGCTGAAATGCGGGAGGAACAGCAGACCCGCAATCGCGATCGGCACGACGAAGATGTTGATGAGCACGAGATAGGTCGGGAACAGCCACGAGGCGCGACGGATCTCCGATTCCGCGTTGTTCTCGACGACCGTCACGTGGAACTGGCGCGGCAGCAGAATAATGCACACGAAGCTCAGCAGCGTCACCGTCACCCAGGTGCTGCCGCTCGGCCCTTTGGCGAAGATGTTCGCGACCTCGCCGCTCGCGCGCACCTTCTCCATGAAGCCGGACACGCCCCCGAACATGACGAAGATCACGAACGTGCCGACCGCCAGGAAGGCAGCCAGCTTGACGAGCGACTCCGCCGCGATGGCCAGCATGAGGCCGTCCTGGTGCTCGGTGGCGTCGATGTGGCGGGTTCCGAACAGCACCGCGAACACGGCGAGCGCGAGGGCGATGACGAGCGCCGTGTCGAGGCCGAAGACCGCGAGCTCCCTGAACGGGCTCGGGCCGAGCAAGGTCTCGATCGAGATCGAGGCCGCCTTGAGCTGCAGCGCGATGTAGGGCAGCGCACCGAGAACCGAGACCACGGTCGCAATGGCGGCAACGGCCTGGCTCTTGCCGTAGCGCGCGGCGATGAAGTCGGCGACCGAGGTGAGGTTCTGGCTCTTGGCGATCCGCACAATGCGCAGGATCAGCGGCACGCCGAACACGAACATCAGGATCGGGCCGAGATAGACCGGAATGAAGTCATAGCCGCTCGCCGCGGCGAGACCCACGCTGCCGAAGAATGTCCACGATGTGCAGTAGACGGCGAGCGACAGCGCATAGGTGATCGGCCTGCCGCTGCCGCCCTTGCGCGAGCGGATCACCCGATCGCCGAACCAGGCCACGGCAAAGAGCAGGCCGACGTAGCCGAGTGCCAGGGTCAGAACCTGCCAGGCTTCGATCATGCTTGTGCCGCACCTTTGGAAAGACGCGCTGCCGACGGCGAGACCGCATCTTGCTTCGTGCTCTGAGCGCACGCAACAGAGCCGTGGACCTTATGGCTTATCCATTCGGCGAGGATATCTCGCGCCTCGCCGGCCTGCCGCGATGCTCCGCGTGCCCCTCTTTACCTTGTCGGCGATCCACCCCTATCGTGCATCTCGCGAGTCGCATCTCCTGCCGGCAAGACTGTTTTGCCGCCGGACGCGGTTTCACGGCAGCGGACGACTTCCATATTGGCGGCCTCGGAGCATCGACCAACGCGGAGCATCCACCCCATGAAGAAAATCCTCGACGAATTCCGGGAATTCGCCCTCAAGGGCAACGTCCTCGACATGGCCATCGGCATCATCATCGGCGGCGCCTTCGGCACCATCGTTCAGTCGCTGGTCAAGGACGTGATCATGCCGCCCATCGGCATGCTGATCGGCGGCGTCGACTTCTCCGATATCAAAATCCCCCTTCGCGCTGCTGCCGCAGGCAAGGAAGCGGTGACGATGAACATCGGTGTGTTCATCAACAATGTGATCAGCTTCCTCATCGTCGCCTGGGCGGTCTTCATGCTCGTCAAGGGCATCAACATGCTCCGCGAGCGCTTCGAGAAGGAGAAGGCCGCCGCCCCGCCGCCACCTCCGCCGCCCTCCGAGCAGTATCTCAAGGAAATCCGCGACGCCCTGGTCAAGAAGTAGACCAGCCGCTCGGGGTTGCCTAAGGGCCCGGCCGGGGTCGGGCCCTTTCAGGCTGCAAGCGCGGATGCCACGTGGGTGATGGCGTGCTCGAGCTGGATCTCGCGCGTCACCTGCCGCGGCACTTGCCCGAAGACATCCTCCCCTTGCAGCCAGCGCGCTTCGGCATCGGGCTCGCTGAGCGCCGCGTCGAGTGCGGCACCGAGCTCTAGCGCGTCCGTCGAAAAGCCCACCGCGCGCATGGCGCCGAGCAGCGTGATGTGGGCACTCCCTGCGTGCTGCATGTGCACGCCCGAGATGGGAATGCGGGCATTGAGATTGCGTCCCTCGAATTCGTCGAGGCAAACCGCGACGTCGAGCGACGTCGCCTGACGGCAGACGAGCGGGCGGAACCGATAGACCGAGCAGGCGCCATCGACGAGCAGCGGGCAGGCGAGCTTTCCGCCGATCCTGTCCTTTGGGCTCACGCCGATAAGAGGTCTCGCGCGTTCTCGGACGGCATCAACCGACATGCCGCCGGCCTCGCCGCTTCGCACGGCAGCAGCGAGCCGGAAGGCCTCCGGTGGCGTGATGGCGACGAAGGAATAGCAGCAATAGCTGCAGCCTCGCTTGCAGGCGATCTGCTGCTTGGTCGCCGGTCGCGCGGCGAGGGACCTCTCGGCAAGGCTCTGCGCGATTTCGGCGGCTTCGCCCGCCCGCCGCGCATTGCCCGCCTCCTCGAGCTTGGCCCTGACCACCTGCGCGACGGCGACGATCTCGGACGCTCTGGGTTGCAGCGGCAGACCTTGTCCGAGCAACTGGTGGCCCTTCTTGATCCGCTCCCGGATCTCGCGTCGGCGTTGCTGTCGAGAAACTTCGCTCATTCCTCCTCCGGCCCCCTCCGGTATCGCGCGTGCTCCCGAGCCTACAAGGTTCGGGCCTCCGGCGCGATCAGGAACAGCTTCCGCCGCCCAGCGCGCAGAATTTGGCGCAATGCGGATGGCACAGCTTCACGCGGCCCTCGTCGAACATGCCGCCATCGGCCACCGCAGCCTCGCGGAGCGTCGCGCCCATGCCGAAGGCCCGCTCATAGGGAAGCAGCGTACAGGGCACGACGGTCGGCCGGTCCTCGCCCTTCCGCTTCACGATCATGCGGCTCTTCGCGCACATGAGGTCGCCCGGTTTCTTGCCGAGGATCTGCCAGCACCCGACGCTGATCTCGGGAACGTCGGTGCTGCCATCCATCTCGGGGAGCAGCACCAGTGCGTGCGGATCTTCCGTATCAATGTGCCAGCCGCGCTCGGCAATGAGCGCAGCATATCCGACGCGCATGTCGCTCTCAGGCTCGCTCCAGCACGTGCGGCCCGCGATGGCGGTCTTGAAGCCTTCCCTGGAGAGCCAGTCGATGGCTTCGAGCGATTTGGCGAACGTGCGCGGACCACGCTCGGCTTCATGGAGCTGTCGCGCGTAGTGATCGAGGCTGACGTGGACGGTCAGGCGGTTGCCGTATGCCCCGCGCAGGCCGAGGAGGCCCTCTTCGGGCCCTACTTCTGCCCGAGCTGGTTGCTCGGCGTGGTGAGCGGCTAGTACGCCGCGGGCACGGCCGACTCCGGCTGGGACTTCGCGGACGTCATGGGCGGGGGGGGAGGGGGGGGGGGGGGCGCGTGGCCCGCCAGGTACCCCTGAACGCCGGGCGCGGGGGCCGGGCGGGGCCTCGGGCTGATACGGGGTTTATTGGCGGGCGCGCCGCGGGTGAAGCCGATCCCGACCGTGCCGAGATCGTCCTGCGCGATCTCGTCGAGGAAGGCGCGCACCTCATCGGCCGTCAGATAGACGAGCCGATCGTTGCTCGGGCTCGATTCGATGTAGCAGTTGCGGCAGGTGATATTGCAGAGCGTGCCGGTATTGAACCAAAGCGTCTGCAATGTCTCCAATCCGACGGTAGCGCGCCGCTCGCCGCGCGCCGTCCAGTCTGGATTTCGGAACTTGGCCTGATCGGTCTTTGCCTTTTCGGCTAGTCTTTCAGGATCGACCAGCGCCACGCGCGCACCTCCTGGCATTGTTCTTCCTTCGCAGAACGCTACCATGGCGTTCCGCGCGCCGAACTCACATTGACTTTATTTGCCAGCCTTAGCCGAAAATGAACGGCAGCTGCCGCGGCCCGCGTACGGTCCCCTCCGACCACGTGACCGGAATTGCCGGATCGAGGCGGAACTCGGGAATGCGCTTCAGCCATTCCTCGATCGCGACCGTCATTTCGAGGCGCGCGAGGTTCGAGCCGACACAGCGATGAATGCCGAGCCCGAAGGCCGAATGGCGGTTCTCCTGGCGGTCGATGATGACCTTGTTGGCTTCGGGGAACATGGCAGGATCGCGGTTCGCCGCCGGGAACGACAGCAGCACCATGTTGCCCGCCTTGATCGGGCAGCCCTCGATGACCGTATCCTGCACGACCTCGCGCGCCATGGTGACAGGCGCATAGGCACGCAAGAACTCCTCGATGGCCGTCGGCATGAGCTTGGGCTCGTCGATGAGGCGTTGGCGATCTGATGGCGTCTTCGCGAGATGCCAGAGGCTCGAGCCGATGGCGCTCCAGGTTGTATCGATCCCGGCAATCAGGAGCAGGCGGATCATGCCGAGCACTTCCTGCGGCGGCAGTGGCTTTCCGTCCTGGCGCGCCATGATGATGCGGCTGATCAGGTCGTCGCCCGGCTTTCTCGTGCGCGCCTCGACGTAGCCCGCGAAGTACATGCTCATCTCGTGCACGGCCTTCATGAGGATCTCGTCGTTCGTGATGCCGAGCTCCAGGATCTCGTGGATCCATTGGATGAACTGGTCACCGTCGCTCTCCGGCACGTCGAGCATGTGGGCGATGACGCGAACGGGAATGTGCCGCGTGTACATCTGCGCAGCGTCGCAGCGCCCGTCGGCGATGAACTTGTCGATCAGCTCATTGCAGATGGCCCGCGCCCGCGGCTCGAGCTTCTTCATCTCGTCGGGCGTGAAGGGCGGCAGCAGGAGCTGCTTCGCCGGCTTGTGATGTGGCGGATCGGACGAGATCGGCGGCGAGGGCATGGGCGGCTCGGGCCGGACCTCGCGCACGACGACACGGCGGGAGGAAAAACTCTTCGTGTCGTAGGCGATGGCCTTCACCGCGGCGTAGCTCGTCGGCAGGTAGGCGCCAAGAAAGCGCTTGGTGTGCGCAATCGGACACTTCTCGCGAAGGTCGTCCCAGATGGGATAGGGATTGTCGCGCCAGTTCGGGTCGAGGTGATCCCAATCCGTGCTCCAGTCCGTGACCGGCGGGCGGGTACGCGTCGTGTCCTGAGCCATAGGCGCCGCCCTATTCCTCGATGATCTCGACGGCCATCTCGGGGCAGTTGGCCCGCGCGAGATAGGCGGCCTCGAGTTGATCCTCAGGCACGATGCCGTCGCCGATTTCCTTGGAGTTGCCGTACTCGTCGAGCTCGAAGAGCGCCGGCGCCAGCGCCTTGCAGCGGTTGTGCCCCTGGCACTTCTCCGGATCGACCCGGACCCGCACGACCTTCCCTCCCGTCATGACGTTTCCTCCTTATTTTGCTTATTTAGAATGCTTATGGTCTACCTCTGCGCCGGTTCGCGCAAGCCCATCCTTGGACTGAGCACTGTTTTGGCCCGCTCCGGGGAGCGCCCCTTACGTTGACAGGCAGCAGCGGCTAAGCGTAGGACCGGCCACTTCAATTCACGATGACAGATACGGCTCAGACATGCTCGAGAAGACCTATTCGCCCGGCGAGATCGAGGCGCGCGTCCACACGGACTGGGAAGCGGCTGACGCCTTCAAGGCCGGCCGGCCGGACCGCGCCGGGGCCGAGACCTATTGCATTGTTATCCCGCCGCCGAATGTGACAGGTTCGCTGCACATCGGGCACGCGCTGAACAACACGCTCCAGGACATTCTCTGCCGCTACCAGCGCATGCTGGGAAAGGACGTGCTCTGGCAGCCGGGCACCGACCACGCCGGCATCGCGACGCAGCTCGTCGTCTCGCGCCAGCTCGCCGAGCGCCAGATCCACTACAAGGACCTCGGCCGCGAGACCTTCATCGAGAAGGTCTGGGAGTGGAAGGCGCAATCGGGCGGCACCATCCTCAACCAGTTGAAGCGTCTCGGTGCCTCCTGCGACTGGAGCCGCGAGCGCTTCACAATGGACGAGGGCCTGTCGAAGGCCGTCCTCAAAGTCTTCGTCGACCTCTATCGCCAGGGCCTCATCTACCGCGACAAGCGCCTCGTGAACTGGGACCCGGAGTTCCAGTCGGCCATCTCCGACCTCGAAGTCGAGCAGCGCGAGCACACGGGCGCCTTCAAGTGGTCGCCGGACCTCAAGGACAAGGAAGGCAACCCGGTTGCGTTCGATGGCGCAGCGCTGGCCAAGGTTCTGTCGCGCGATCCGAACGGGCACATGTACTACATCCGCTATGCGATCGCGGGCAGCCCCAATGAGTTCGTGACGGTCGGCACGACGCGCCCCGAGACCATGCTCGGCGATACGGGCGTCGCGATCCATCCGGACAACGAGAAGCTCAAGCACCTCATCGGCAAGAAGGCCGTTCTGCCGCTCGTCGGGCGCGAGATTCCGATCGTCGGCGACACCTATGCCGATCCCGAGAAGGGTACTGGCGCGGTGAAGATCACGCCGGCCCATGACTTCAATGACTGGGATGTGGGCAAGCGCACGGGTCTCGAAGTCATCAACATCATGGATGCCACGGCGAAGCTCAACGAGAACGCGCCGGAAGCCTATCGCGGCCTCGATCGCTTCATTGCGCGCGCGAAGGTCGTCGCGGATCTCGCGGCGCTGGGCGTCCTCGAGAAGATCGAGCCGCACACGCACGCCGTCCCACACGCCCAGCGCGGCGATGCCGTCGTCGAGCCCTGGCTGACGGACCAGTGGTACGTCGATGCAGCGACGCTCGCGAAGCCCGCCATGCAGGCCGTGCGCGCCGGCAAGACGACGTTCGTCCCGGACAAGTACGCGGCCGACTACTTCCGCTGGCTCGAGAACATCCAGCCGTGGTGCGTCTCGCGCCAGCTCTGGTGGGGCCATCAGATCCCGGCCTGGTACGGCCCGGATGGCAAGCACTTCGTCGCGCACGACGAGGCAGAAGCCGCCGAGCAGGCCAAGAAGCACTATGGCGAGAGCGTCGCGCTGAAACGCGATGAGGACGTGCTCGACACGTGGTTCTCGTCCGCGCTCTGGCCCTTCTCGACGCTCGGCTGGCCCGAGGAGACGAAGGAGCTCGGCCGCTTCTATCCGACGAGCTGTCTCGTCACGGGCTTCGACATCATCTTCTTCTGGGTGGCCCGCATGATGATGATGGGCACGCACTTCATGAAGGAGGTGCCCTTCCGCGATGTCTTCATCCACGGCCTCGTCCGCGACGAGAAGGGCCGCAAGATGTCGAAGACGCTCGGCAACGTCATGGATCCGCTCGAGCTGATCGACAAGTACGGTGCGGACGCGCTCCGCTTCACGCTCGCCGCGCTGACGACACAGGGCCGCGACGTGAAGCTCACGACGGCGCGCGTCGAAGGCTACCGCAATTTCGCGACCAAGCTCTGGAATGCCGCGCGCTTCCTCGAGATGAACGAGTGCCGGCGCGTCGCGGGCTTCGATCCGAAGACCATCAAGCACCGTCTCAATCGCTGGATTGCCGGCGAGACCGAACGTGCGGCCGGCGAGATCGAAAGCGCCCTCAAAGCCTACAAGTTCAATGAGGCGGCGGGCGCGGCCTACCAGTTCGTCTGGGGCATTTTCTGCGACTGGTATGTCGAGCTGGCGAAGCCCCTGCTCACGGGCGCCGATGAGGACGCCAAGGCCGAGACGCAGGCGACGGCTGCCTGGGTGCTCGACCAGATCCTGCCATTGCTGCACCCGTTCATTCCGTTCATCACGGAGGAGCTGTGGGCCAAGACCGGCGAATACGGCCCGAAGCGCGAGACGCTGCTTGCGCTCGCGCCATGGCCGCGCCTGCTCGGGCTCTCCGATCCCGAAGCTGATGCCGAAATCGGCTGGGTCGTCTCGCTCGTTTCCGAAGTGCGCTCCGTGCGGGCTGAAATGAACGTGCCGGCCGGCGCCAAGGTGCCGCTCGTGCTCGTCAACGCGAGCGCGGACACGCGCGCGCGCGCCGAGCGCCATGACGAGACGCTGAAGCGCCTCGCGCGCCTGGAGACCATTACGTTCGAGGCATCAGCGCCCAAGGGCGCGGCGCAGATCGTGGTCGGCGAGACGGTCGCGGCGTTGCCGCTCGCCGGCGTGATCGACATGGATGCAGAAGCGAAGCGGCTCTCCAAAGAGATCGACAAGACCGTGAGCGAGATCAAGAAGGTCACGGACCGCCTCACCAATCCGCAGTTCATGGCCAAGGCGCCCGAAGACGTCATCGATGAATTGCGCGAGCGCCAGTCGGACTTCGAGGCTCGTCAGGATAAACTCAAGGCCGCACTCGCGCGCGTCGAGGCCGCAGCCTGAAAACACCTCCGCACGGAGAGAGGTCATGTACGTACCTGAGCACTTCAAGCTGGGCGATGTCGCGGAGCAGCACGCACTCATGCGCGCCTATCCCTTTGCCGCGCTCATCACCATGAGCGACGCCGGCTACGAGGTCACGCACCTGCCGACGAAATTGAAGTCGGAAGGTGCCCTCGGCGTGGTCGAGTGCCATGTCTCGCGTGCGAACCCGCACTGGCGCGAGATCGCCAAGAGCGGGCGCGGTCTACTCATGTACACGGGCCCGCAGGCCTACATCACACCCGGCTGGTATCCATCGAAGGCCGCGCACGGCAAAGTCGTGCCGACGTGGAACTATGCCGTCGTGCACGCGCATGGAACGGCCGAGATCGTCGATGACCGCGATTGGCTCGTGCGCCATGTGAGCGAGCTGACCGACCAGCAGGAGGCCGGCACCGCCACGCCGTGGGCGACGAGCGATGCGCCTGGCAACTACATCGAGGGCATGTCGCGCGGCATTGTCGGAATGCGCTTCACCATCGAGCGGCTCGAAGGCAAGGCCAAGATGAGCCAGAACCGCGAGCCGCCGGATCGTGGAGGGGGGGTCGCGGGCCTGGAGGCGCGGGGCGGCGAGGGCGCGGCCAAAGGCCC
>Ga0066256_1004299_pt1 | contig 10900 bp, 9 predicted proteins | sample ThiBio_1000_biof_FD_87107 | JGI IMG/M metagenome (GOLD analysis project Ga0066256, IMG submission 87107) | Wastewater bioreactor microbial communities from Cape Town, South Africa - Thiocy_expt_1000_biof (version 2) | ecosystem: Engineered > Bioreactor > Thiocyanate-remediating >... | reverse complement strand
AACGGCTGGGGATCTTTTCCGGCAAGTCCCTTGTTGAAGGAGATATTAGGGGTTACGTAAGTCCGCGCGGGTGATCCTGACAAAGCATGCGTACTGCCTGTCGGGGCGCGGGCCGGCCGACGGCCTGGTTGAGCCCGATCTCGCCGCCGATCGTGACGAACGTGTCGCGGTAGTGACCGAGCTCGATCCGATCGCTCACTGCGAGCTGCACGGGAGACAGCGCCGCGCTGCCCGGATCGCCGGAGCCGAACGGCCCGACGGGCCCTGCAGGCAGCCAGCCGTGGAGGCCGACCTCGAAGCGCTGTCGGTTCCCGGGATCGATCCCGAAGACGCCTGGCCGCATCGCGAGCCCCACGCTCCACGGGATCTCGTCACCGAAGCGGACACCGCCCGCGGTGGCGTCCGGCCACGTGCGGTGCTCCGTGCGGAGCTTGTAGCCGACGCTGGCTTGCGCCACGGCGACGAGCAACGTGTATTCCGCAAGCAAGCGCGCGGTGGCCGTCGGCGCCCCCTCGCCCGAGAAGCCGGCGCGATCGCCGGTGGGCAAGCTCACGTAGCCGAGCCCGGCGAGGCCGAAGCCGCCCTGCTCGTTGCGGATGATCGCGCCCTTGAGAGAGAGACCGAGATCGCCGAACCCGGACGTGGGGACGCTCGGCACCTGCGAGACGCTCGCGGGGAGGGGCGACTTGCCGTCCTGGTAGAGGATGACGGGGATGGTCGCGCCGAGCGCGAAGCGCTGGCCGATGCCGAGGTTCACGATCGGATCGACGCCGAGGACATGCTCGAGCGGACGGAGCGCGACGGCGCTGCCGCCCGGCATGTGCAACGTCAGCGGATGGAACGAATAGTGGCCGTAAGCACCGACGGTGAGGACGCCCGGACCGGGGGTGACCGCGGGCTCGATGACGAGCGACGCGTTCGGGTCCGTGGACGGCCGCCACGTGCGCATGTCGAGCGCGGGGCGCTCTTGCGCATGCGCCGTGGTGGACGTGCCCGCGACGACGAGAGCGGCGGAGGTGATCCCCCACGCCAGTCGTGTCACGGCAGTGGTTGCGAGCCTCTTCGGGAGCCCCATCGATGCGTCGCACAGTACGCGACGCACGGCTACGGGGTCTACCGCCACGGCCGTCCGGCTGGGAACGGCGGTGGCTCACTCGGCGCCGTCTGTCGGCCCGCTATTCCGCTTCGCCGTGCGAGAGCGACGCCTCGCTCTGGTCGCAACGGACCGGGAGCTCGTGCGCCATGCGCGCGCGCTTCGTCTCGAGGTACTGACGCGAGAACGGGTTCGGCGGCACGACGACCGGGAGTCGGCCGGTGACGATCACCCCGAGGGCGGCGAGGGCGTCGACCTTGGCAGGGTTGTTCGTCATCAGGAGCACGCTCTTCACCTCGAAGTGCTCGAGCATGTGAGCGGCAGCGTTGTACTCGCGCGCGTCGTCCGGGAGCCCGAGCAGGCGGTTCGCGTCCACGGTGTCGTGCCCCTGCGACTGGAGCTGGTAGGCGCGGATCTTGTTGGCGAGCCCGATCCCGCGCCCTTCCTGGCGGAGATAGAGGATCGCGCCCGCGCCGCGTCGCGCCACCTCGGCCATGGCGTGATCGAGCTGCTCCTTGCAATCGCACTTCAGCGAGCCGAAGACCTCGCTGGTCATGCACTCGGAGTGGATTCGGACCGGCACGGATTCGTGCCCGCGGATGTCGCCGTAGACGAGCGCCACGTGCTCCTTGAAGCATGCGCCGTCGCCTGGCTCCGTCGTCCTGAACACGTGCGTGTTGAACTGACCGAAGCGGGTCGGGAGCTCGGCCGAAGCGAGCCACCGGGTCTGAATCTGAGGCCGGATCACCCTCTCGGGGACGTGCATCTCAATGCTCTCCTGCTGATTCCGAGTACTTACGTGCGAAAGGGCCGGCGAAACGGCTCTGAGCCACCGCAAACCCTAAGGCCGACGTGGCGTTCTGTCATCCATGGCCGCGGTGCGCAAGCTCTGATGCCCGAGCGGAGCCTGGGGTTGTCCGGGGTTTTCGAGCCCGAGCGTCGCGCCCGGCCGCCGCGCCCCTCCATGGCGAGCCGTGCCGCCCTGCACCCACAAGCTAGCTCGGTTGGGCTATGACGGATCGCACCATGGCAACCCAGACGAGCTACAAGCACGGCACGTTCTCCTGGATCGAGCTCGCGACGACGGATGCCGCAAAGGCCAAGCCCTTCTACGCCGGGCTCCTCGGCTGGACGTTCGACGACATGCCGGCGGGGCCGGGAATGACCTACTCGATGGCGAAGCTCGGCGAGCACCACGTCGCCGGCCTCTTCGAGATGGGCAAGGAGATGGCGGCGATGGTTCCGCCCAACTGGGCCTCGTACATCACGGTCGACGACGCCGACGCGGCCGCGAAGAAGGCCGTGGAGAACGGCGCCACGGTCTTGAAGGAGCCGTTCGACGTGATGGACGTCGGCCGGATGGCCGTCCTCGAGGATCCGACCGGAGCGGCCTTCTGCATCTGGCAGGCGAAGGGGCACATCGGCTCGGGGCTGAAGAACGAGCCCGGCGCGCTCTGCTGGAACGAGGTCTTCACGACGGACACCGCCGCTGCCGCGAAGTTCTACACGAGCACGTTCGGCTGGCAGGCCGAGGCCGTCGACATGGGCCCGATGGGCACGTACACGCTGTTCAAGCTGCCGGGCGATCCCAAGAACATCGGCGGGATGATGCCGATGCCCCCGCACATGCAAGGTGTCCCTTCGCACTGGCTCGCGTACATCGAGGTCGCCGACTGCGATGCGAGCACGAAGAAGGCGAACGCCCTCGGTGGAAAGACGCTGATGCCTCCGACGGACATCCCGAACCTTGGTCGCTTCTCGGTCGTGCAGGACCCGACGGGCGCGACGTTTGCGCTCTACAAGAACCTCCACTGAGGTCGTCGCCCGGCCCGATCCCGCTCTCTGGCTCCGCGCGCGCGCGAGAGGCGAGTATGATTCGACCATGGGCCTCTTCGACAAGCTGAAGGACCGCGTCACCGACAAGCTCGCCGAGCGCGCCGCGAAGCAAGGCGCTGCAGCGGCGAAGGCTCTCGCGAAGAAGGGCGCGGAGACCGCGGTCTCCGTCGCGAAGGACGCGGGGCGGAAGCTCGAGGAGGCGCTCTTCGGGGAGCGTGACGAGCTCCCGCCGCGGGACGATGACGATGCACCGAAGAGCTCGGACTCCCGGGCGGAGCGCAAGCGCAAGGAAGAGGCGCGGCAGCGAAAGCAGGAGGAGGTCGGCGAGCGCCTGCGCGCCGCCGACCGCCGCGTGAAGGAGCGCGCCGCGGAAGAGAAGCGGGCCGCGGACGAGCGCGAAGCCAAGCGCGCGCGCGTCGAGAAGGAGGTCGACGACGAGCTCGCGGCGCTGAAGAAGAGGCTCGACAAGCGCTGACGCGGGGCCGGGAGCCGAGCCGAGCGATCAGGCCGCGCGCCGGCAGAGGCGCACGAACATCTCCTCGAGGATCGCGTCCGGTGGGCGGCGCGAGCCCTTGAGGGCGACGTCGGTGTCCTGCACCACCACGAGCCAGCGCTCGAGCTCGCGCGGCCGGAACGCCTTCAGCTTCTTCGCGAGATCGCGTGCCTTGAATGCGGGGTAGATGCCGGCGCGTCGCGCGGCGTCGTCGATGCTCGCGCCGTCGCGGAGGGCGGCTTCGAGCTTGAGGAGCTGGCGGAGCGACCACGCGATCGCGCCGACGAGCGGGAGGCCGCGATCGCGCGGATCGTAGACGTCGGCGAAGAGCGCGAGCACCTTGCCGAGGTCCTTCGTGCTCGCGGCGTCGACGAGCTTCCACGTATCGGCGAGCTTCACCCGGGTGACGCAGATGGAGACCGCGTCCTCGGTGATCGGCTTGTCGGGACCGACGTAGAGCGAGAGTCGCTCGAGGACGTCGTCGAGATAGGAGAGGTCCGGGCCGGCGATCTCGGCGATGAGCTCGCACGTGTCCGCATCGATCGTGTGCCCCTTCGCCTCCGCGCGCTGCTTGATCCAACCGGGGAGGCGCCGACCATCCACCGCCGCGCAGTCGACGAGGAAGCCGGCCTTCTTCGCGAGCGCCACCAGCTTGCGTCGCCCGTCGAGCTTCTGGGCGACGAGGATCATGCAGGTGGTGTCGATCGGAGTCTTCGCGTACTCCGCGAGGCGATCGAGCGGGGGCAGCGCCTTGATGTCTACCTCCTCGCTCGCGCCTTCCTCGGAGGCGCTCGAGTCCCAGCGCTCGAGGCCGCGCACGACGACGACGCGCCGCTTCGCCATCATCGGCACGGTGCGCGTTGCGGCGAGGACCTTGTCGACCGGCGTCTCGCCGGCGGTGAACTTGTCGAGGTTCAACTCGGCGAGGCCGCCGGCGAGCGCGGCCTTCGTGATCGCGGCAAGCGCCTGATCACGAAGGAGCCGCTCCTCGCCGGAGAGGAGCCAGACGGGGAGGAGGTCGCCGCTCTCGGCGCGCTTGATCGCCTCGTCGGGCGTCATCGGGTCAGGCGGAGCGACGCGACGAGCGACGACGCGCGGCCGCGATGCCGATTCCGAGCACGGGCACGAGGGAGAGGAGCGCGGTCCCGGGACCGCCGAACGCGGTCGTCGGACCGAGGCCGACGACCTCGCAGCCGCAGCCCTTCGGGTTGCGGGTCTTGAGCTTCTCCTCGTCCGTCTCCTCGAGCCCCTCCGGCGGGACGAAGCCGGTCGCGGTGCCGGTCGGGGTGACCTCGCTCGGGCCGTTCGAGGCCGGGGCGACGGGCTCCTCGTCGTTCTTCGCCTGGTTGGCGCCGGCATCGTAGGCGTCGACCTTCTTGATGCTCTTCTCCTTGGCGTTGAACGCCATCGCACGGCGGTCGACGACGGGGTTGTCGCCCTTGAGGACAAGACGCGCCGGCGTGCCGATGGTCGTTCCGTCGGAGGTGCGGACCTCGACCTTGTACTCGCCGGCCTCGTAGCCGCGCGCGCGGGTGAGACCGAAGTCGAAGCGTGTGCCCTTGAAGATCTTGCCGCTCGGATCAGCGAAGTCGACGTCGAGGCTCTCGACGCTCGGCGTCTGGTTCTGGAGTGCCTGGCGGTTCAGGACGGGCTCGTTGTGACCGTCGATGAGCGAGCGCTCGTACACCATCGTCTTCGTGAAGAGGAACTTCATCGACTGGTGCGCGGTGAGCGGCGCCTTCGGGAGCTCGATCGTCACGTAGAGGTGCCACGCGCCCGAGACTTCGTTCGCCTCGGTGCTCCTCAACTTGAACGTCCCCACCGCGTGTGCGTCGCGCGGGAAGAAGACGAGCGTCGCGATCGCGGCGAGGAGGGCGAAAAGTGCCTGGCGGATCTTGTGAACGTGCATGACGGCGGGAAAGCTAGCCGAAATCGACGGGGCCGGACAACGCGCGTTTCTTGGGAAACGCCGCCCCACCGGGCTCTGCCGGGGCGCCCGATCCGCCGACGAATGCCGGGGAAAAGCCCGTCCGGGGGACGTATGAGGAGGCGAGTGTCTCGCGCCCATTTCAGGAGGGTGGCCTGCGTTGACACCCACTAGCTCGACAGGCAGACTTAGCGCGCGGGCGTCTCTTATTTTTCATGGGTTTGCGCCCACTTCTCCTTGATCGAGAACCGGAGCTCCGAGCACGATGTCCGAGGGTCAGGCGGCAGCGACGAAATCAGGGGCACCGGACCCCCTGATCGGTCGCGTCATCGCCGACCGGTTCAAGATCACGTCGCTCATCGCGCGCGGCGGCATGGGGAAGGTCTATCTGGCGGAGCAGGCGCCTCTCGGCCGCAAGTGCGCGGTCAAGGTCCTGAACCCCAACTACAACGGGGACGCCGACCCCGAGTTCCATCGCCGCTTCACGCGTGAGGCGAGCATCACGTCGAAGATCACGCACCCGAACTCGGTCACGATCTTCGACTACGGCAAGACCGACGACGAGATCTACTTCATGGCGATGGAGTATCTGGAAGGCCAGACGCTCCACATGGCGCTCCGCGAATGCGTCGTCATGAACGAGCTCCGGGTCGGACGGATCACCTCCCAGATCTGCCGCGCGCTGCGCGAGGCCCACAAGCTCGGCGTCATTCATCGCGACCTCAAGCCCGCGAACATCTTCCTGACGCGTCCGAACGCGCGGCTCGCGATCGACGCCTCCGGCTCGGTGCCTCCCGTGACCGAGGAGGACGAGGACTTCGTGAAGGTCCTCGACTTCGGGCTCGTCAAGCACCTCTCCGAGCGGCCGGAGGAGCAGCTCACGCAGACCGGCCTCTTCATGGGGTCGCCGAAGTACATGGCGCCCGAGCAGATTCAGGGCGGTCACGTCGACGAGCGCACGGACATCTACTCGCTCGGCATCATCATGTACGAGATGCTCGCGGGGAAGGTCCCGTTCGAGCGCGCGACGAGCGTGAACATCCTGATGGCGCACGTCGGCGAGCCTCCGCCGCCCATGCGCGCGGTGAATCCGAACCTCGTCTGCTCGCCGGCCTTCGAAGACATCGTGATGTCGTGCATCGCGAAGGATCCGAAGGCGCGCATCAGCTCGATGGATGCGCTCCTCCAGGCGATCCGGCTCGCTCACGGGGGCTCGCTCACCGGTCAGATCCAGGCCGTGAACATCAGCGGGCAATACACGCCGCCCGGTGCGCCCTTCACGCCTCCGCCGACGATGATCACGGGCGCCACCGGCGCGATGGCGGCCGCGAGCGGGTCGCATTCGATGGGCCTCGTCCGGGCGGAGGCGTCGAACGACATCGGCTCGGGCCCGCTCTTCGCGCCGCCGCGATCGAAGCTCTGGATCCTTGCCGGCGTGGTCGCCGCGGCCGTGATCGGCGGCGGACTCGGCATGCTCGCCTTCCAGTGGACCTCGCCGGAGCCGACGACGGTGTTGCCTCCCTCTCCGTCGTCCGCGTCGTCGCCGACCTTGGCGTCCGGGACGTCCTTGCCTGCGGTCGAGTCGTCCGCGCCCGTCCAGACCGCCGAGACCGCGGCGCTGACCGCCGCGTCCACGCCCGCGACCGAATCGAAGCCGGCATCGCTCGCGGTGACGACGGATCCCCCCGGCGCCTCCGTGCGCGAGGATGGCAGGGAGCTCTGCGCGGCGACGCCGTGTGATGTCGTCTTCAACGCCAATCCATCGAAGACGCACAAGCTCGTCATCGCGCGTGCGGGCTTCAAGACCGAGACGCGGATCGTCAAGGTGAGCGATCCGCCGGTGCACGTGAGGCTCGTCCACGCGACGGGCTCGGGGCGTCCGTCGCCGAAGCCCGAGAGCAAGACGCCGAGCGGCTTCAAGGACCAGCCGTACTGACGGTCGTCAGCCGGCTTTTCGCTTCAGCAGCGGCACGACGGTTTCCAGGAACCCCTCGGTCACGTTGTACGAGCCGTTGATCGCCTTGTAATTGCCGGCCCAATAGGAATTGACCAGCGACTTGGCATCCTGCGTGCCGCGGCCTGCTTCGTTGCGATGCTCCGCACCGAACGCGATGGAGACCGGACCGGCCCAGGTGGCGAACGGCTCGGCGTTGAACGATACCGCGAACTGCTGCTGGAGGAGCCGCTGGTTCAGCGTGGGCGTGCCTGAGATATATGCGATCGACGCAGGCGAGGCGACGCCGGTGCCGAGGATGTTGAACGGCACGCAGCCGTTGTTGGGGTCCGTGAGTGTGGAACGGCAGATGGGCGTACCGTTCGGCCCCGTCACGGCGTCCAGCGCGCGCGTGAAATTGGCACTCGTGATCGTGTGGAATTTCTGCTGAATGAAGGCGATGTTCTTGTTCCAATAGGCGTTGTAGTTCCATTTGGTGCCAAGAAGATTGAAATCGCCGGTGATCCCGACCGTGTAGCGATACTGTTCCCGCTCAGCGTCGTAGCGGCTGCCGCCGATCGCATCGAGGTAGCTGCCGCCCTTGACCTCGGTGAGCCCGGCCTTGGTCATCGCCTGCGCGACCGATGCGGGCAGGAACGGATTGTCGACCTTGATGGTCAGGTTGCCGAAATAGAAGTTCGGGGTCGAGACCACATAGCTGTGCGAGCGGCCGAACATGAACTGGCCATAGACGTTGATGTGGTCGCTCACGTCGAAGCTCGCGCGGCTGAACACGTTCTGACGCGAGCTGGACGCCATCAGCTGCTGCGGCCCGTTGCCGAAGTCGGTGGCCTTCCAGTCGCCCCCGACGCCCCATTGGTGGCTCGCATCGGCCGAGACGGAGTCGAAGTGGAGCGTCGAAACCTGGCCACCCGGGCCGAACAGGGTGTTCTGGAGCGGGCCCGCCGACGAAATCACGAAGCCGGGGGCGATGTTGGTATAGCCGACATTGTCCTGCAGAAGATAATAGGGCTGGCCGTTGCCGACCGTAAAGGCCGGATTCAGATAGGATTTGGTGCCCGTGTACCAGGAGCGCGAGGTGAGCGGCGGCGCCCCTTCCTCATATTCGTTTTCCGCGCTCACCAGGAAGTGCCCCCGGCCGCCGGCGAATTTCAGCCCGCTGGTGAGCGAGACCTTGAAGTTCGGGGCATCGCCATAGGTGGTGATGCCGCCGGATGCTTCGCCCTTGAAGCCGGTATAGTCCTTGTCCAGCACGAAGTTGATCACGCCGCCGACCGCGTCCGAACCCCATTGCGCCGATGCGCCGCCGGTCACGATGTCGACGCGCTTCACCAGCGTGTTGGGAATGGTGTTCAGGTCCGACAGCATGCCGGTGGTGGCGGGCGGAATGCGCTGGCCGTCGAGCAGCACCAGCGTGCGCGTTATGCCGAGGTTGCGCAGGTTGGGCGCCTGGATGCCGACCTGGCCGGCGCTGACGGTGGTGGTGTTGGTCTTGGTCATGCCGGCGAGCGCGGGCATCTGCCACAGCATTTCCGACACGTTGATCTTGGCAGAACGCTCGATTTCCTCGCCACCGATCACGGTCGTCGGCGTCGGCGCCCGATAGCCGTCGCGAACGACGCGCGTGCCGGTCACGACGACATCCTTGGAAGAGTCTGCATCGTCGGACGAGGCGGCAGCGGCGAGCGTGTCCGCGTCCGTGGCGGAGGCGCTCGCAACCGGCGCCAGAACCCCCAGGACGCACAGCGAAGTCAGGCTGGCGCCGCCGAGCAGACGACGCGAAACATCACGGACCTTGACGATCATAATTCCCCCATGTGGCCGTCTTGCGGCTTCGACAAAGCTCCGCCCCTCGAGCGAAAGGCGCGATCCCGGTTGCGCCGGCAGGTGCCCTCCCGGCGCGCCTTAATTTCCAATATTGAAAATCTACGCGCTCGTTGTTTCAGTTTCGTGAAATTGAAAACAGGCACCAAAAAAAGAAACCGCGGGCCGGCAGCGGAGCCGCGCCCGCGTCATTGCCCGGTTCGCTCGCCGTAGTGCGCGCGGTGCCGCTCGTGCGCGCGGCCGACCGCGTCCCAATCCAGTTCGAAGCCCAGGCCCGGGCCGGTCAGCAGTGGCAGCCGCCCGCGCTCCAGCGCCAGTGCGCTGCCCTGGATCACGTCTTCGACCAGCAGGTGGTTCATGAACTGATTCCCGTCATCGAGGTTGGCGATGACGGCGGCCGCGTGCAGCGACGCGCAGGTCGAGATGCCGGTCTCGTACAGGCCGTGGAGGCAGATATTGATCCCGGCCGCGGCGGCGATGGCCGCGCATTCGCGGAATTTGGCGACCGAGCCAGCTTCGTGCAAGCCGATCACGATCAGGTCCGCAGCACTCTCCCGGCAAAGCGCCAGCACGTCTTCCGGCGCATAGGCGATCTGGTCGGCAGCGATGGGAATCGGGCTGTGCGCGCGCACCGCCTTGAGCGCCTGGAGACTGGCGCTCGGCGTCGGCTGTTCCAGGAATTCGATGTCGTATGGCGCCAGCCTTCGAATCATGCGCCGCGCGGTCAGCACGTCCCACGCCTCGTTCGCATCCACGCGCAGGCGGCGATCGCCGATCGCGGCACGGACCGCGCGCACGATCGCGTGGTCGAGATCGTCGCCGCGGCCGACCTTGACGTAGATCACCTCGGCGCCGCGCTCCACCCAGGTCTGTGCGCTGCGGGCGATCTGCTCCGGCTCGCCGCCCTGGGGGAAGCCGAAATAGGCGATTTCGTCGCGCATTGCCCCGCCCAGCAGTGCATGGAGCGGCCGGCCCGCCGCCTTGCCGGCGATATCCCATAGCGCCATGTCGAGTCCGGCAAGGACCGTCGCGGCGAAGCGGCGCCCGCCGAGATGGCGGGGGTGGGGAAGGGTTGGCGAATGGTGGCGGGCAAAAAGTGCTTGGGGGGAAGGGGGACGGGCCCCCCGGCAACCCCCCCCCGCCGCTTGGAGAAATGCGGGGGGGGCGTGGCCCCCGCCGCAGGACATGGCTTCGCCGAAGCCCGTGATCCCGGCATCGGTGTGGATCGCGACCAGCACGGTTTCCGCCGCATCGAGCACGCCATGCGACCAGTAATAGGGTTCCTTCAGCGGCACGCGCAGCGGTGTGACGTCGATTCTCGCGATTTTCATGAAACGCCTGTTCCCCTTCGCCGCTGGTGCAATGATGCACCCAACGGCGTTGGGGCTAGTCGCGGCTCAAGAAACTTTTATGAAACAGAAAATTTTGTGAGAAGCTGAAATTCAGGCGTCGGTAATGCCGGTGGAAACCGAGAGAATCCGGCAGCGGCCGGGCGATGCGGCAATATAGGCATGGCCCATCCCTGCATCGAAATAAATCGAATCGCCGGTTTCGAGACGCGTCGGCGCATACAGGTCGCAGTGGAATTCCACCGATCCTTCCATGACATAGGTGAACTCCTCACCCTCATGCCTGCTGAGTTCGCCATAGTCCGCGAGCGAGCGGACTTCGACATCGATGATCATGGGATGCATCGATCGGTTGAGCAGGTCCGCGCCCGGGCACGCGTATTTATACCGTTCCGTCGCGATCAATTCCTCTTCGCCGTGACGG
>Ga0066256_1005224_pt1 | contig 10902 bp, 5 predicted proteins | sample ThiBio_1000_biof_FD_87107 | JGI IMG/M metagenome (GOLD analysis project Ga0066256, IMG submission 87107) | Wastewater bioreactor microbial communities from Cape Town, South Africa - Thiocy_expt_1000_biof (version 2) | ecosystem: Engineered > Bioreactor > Thiocyanate-remediating >... | reverse complement strand
CGGCGGCGGCGGTGGTGGCGGTGGCGGCAGCAGTACCAGCGGGCTGGAGGAGTCCAGCCAATACAGCTCGTCGCAGGCGGACGACGGCGCTCTGTCATCCTCCTCCGTGCGCTCCACCTCCGCGTCCAGCGTCAGCCGCACCACGATTGCCAGCGCGGCGGAGGACATAGTGAGCGTGGATGCCGCGTACCTGGGCGACGCAGCGCAGCGTCTGGTGGGCTTTGCGCTGCACTGCGCCGCGCGCAGCACGGTGGGAGCTGCGCCCGGCCGCACCGCATCCGTGACGGAGCAGCTGGCGGAGGTGCTGTGCATCGCGGCGGGGCGGTACCGGCGGTGCTTCCATGACGACATCACGGCGCTCGTGCTGCTGCTGCCGAGCGCCGTGTTTGGGGAGGTGGGCGGCGGCATGCGCAGTAGTGGGCCGGTGCTGATGCGCAGCTCCAGCGTCACCACGGGCGGCGGCAGTGCCGTCGCCGCGGGGGCGTCGCTACTGGCATCAGCACCGCGGCGTGCCGGTGGTACCAGTGCCAGTGGGTTGGGCGGCGCCGGCACGGTGCCGTCACCCGGCGGCGCGGTGTTGCAGCTTGCAGCTGGCACGCCGGCGCGCGGTGGCGGCGGCGTGCCAACCGCGCCCGCCGTGTCCACCAAGTTCATGCGCTCCCTCAGCGACTCGGGCGCCGCCATTGCGCAGTCCCTCTTCCCAACCTCTCCTGGACCTGCGTCGAGTGCCCCCAGCACCCACGGCGGCGGCGGCGGCGGCGGCAGTTCGGTGCGCGGCGGCGGTGGTGGTTTGATGCGGTACCCAAGTGGCATTGCGCCGCTGCCGCCGTTGCCACCAGCGCCGCCACAGGCTGGCAGCCGTGGCCCACAGTTGGTACGCGGCCCACCGCTGCCAGTGCGCATGTCGGGGCCTGGCAGCGCTGGGGGTGGCACCGGCGGCGGCGCGCGCGGCATTGCAGCGCAACCCTGCGGTGCTGGCAGCAGCGTCGCAAGCGGTTCCTCGCGCGGCAGCGGCAGCGCCGGCAGCGCTGGCGGCGGCAGTAGCAGCGGTGGCAGCGGCGCAATGTGTGCAACCAACCGCGCGGCGGGGATGAGCCAGCTGCATCGTGCGCCGCTCCGCCAGATCGTGGGCCCTGCTGGCACCTCTGCTGCTGGTCCTCCTCCCCCGCCGACAGCCTGAGCATGGCTGGCTGTGTGTTGTGTTGTTGTCCACATGTGTGTGTGTCACAAAGTAGTACTGTTTGAACGCACGCGGGCAAATGCGCTATATTCACGTAATATAGTTGACGGTACAATTTCCGTTGTTTGGCCTTTTAATACCCGCCAATAGTTTCCGACTGCACTAGATTTTTGACTTACAAACTCGACACGCTTGGCGGCCATCGTGACCTGGACGACAGACTGCTGCTGCTGCTGCTGCTGCTGCTTGCAACGCAACACCCACACCTTGAGAGCGTACTGGCACGCTCTGATAAGCGACTGGTCTTGTATCATCATCGTCAGCAGCAGTAACAGCGGTAGTGGCAGCAATGGGACTGTGGAGATGGCCGCCGTGGCCACACGGCGGCAGCGGGGGTGGCAGCTTGAACCAACAGCAACGACCACCACGCCAGCGGCGGCAGCATGCGTTGGCGGCGGTGGTGGCAGCGACGGCAGTGTGCGGGTGGCTAGCTGCCATGGCATGTAGTGCGCAGCGCGACGTGGAGGCTGCCGTGGTGACTGGGCGGCTGGTTGTTGGCGTGCCGCCAGCAGGCAGCCGGGCGCGTGTAACCTACTCGCTGGCGGTGCAGCTGCCACCTGACCTATTGTCTGCCAATGTTCTTGCTGACATCACTATCCGGGAAGCCGACCCGCTACACAGTAGTAATGTTGTTGGCGTTGTGTGCCAGACGGCGGGCGGCGTGATAAACCTCCCCGTCGCAACCCCCGCAGCCTGCGAAGGTGGCGGGCACACTACGACGTGCTTCGCGGTTGGCAGCAGTAGTGAGGCTGTGGCGGCGGTGAGCGCCGCCGTGGCGGGCAGCAATTGCGCACTCGAGGCGGACGGTGTGATGATTGCGGCGGTGGTACTAGTGGCGCAGCGCAATCACAACCACCACCGCCACCACCACCGTCGCAATCAAGCCCGCTGGCATGGGTGCTGGAGGGGCTTTTGGCCGCCGGCGTGCTGGAGACGGATTACGAGGCGCAGTGGGAGCGCACCTTTGGTGGCGCCCTGACGACGGCGGGTGCGGATAGTAGCGCGGCGGCTGTGGAGGGCGCCATTGCGGGGTTGCGGCAGGCAGGCGCAGCGGCAGGCGCGGCGCTGGCAGGGTTGCCACGCGCAGACCCCGTGCTGCTTACTGCTGCCGGCCGGCGCTCCCTCATTGCCAATGCCACCCGCGCGTACGCACGCGTGGTGGCAGACGCGGAGTCGCCGGCGGCACGCTTGTCTGCATGGCTGGCGGCGCAGCCAGCAGCACCCGTCGCTGCGTACCCTGCCAGCGGGCTGGCGGCACAGCAAACAGTGCCCGTCACTGCGTACCCAGCTGGTGGGCTGGCAGCGGAGGTGGGCGCGGTGCTGGACCCGGTACTGGCGCGCTACCTGCCGGCGCCGGCGCTGCTGGAGGTGGGAGCGGCGCGGGTGTCGCCTGGGCATGCTGCGGCAGGCCGGTTGCTAACCATGCTGGTGGAAGTACACTCCAAGACGGCGGCGCTGGTGGCGGCGGGCGTGACTAGCAAGGAGATCTTTGCGTGTGTGGTGGACATGCTCATGGACGCCGCGCCCGAGATTATCCTGCAGATCATCGTGTCGGCGGTGCGCGACCCCATTGTGAATGTGGTGGGCATGATCATGGGGCTCATTGTGCCGCCCATCCTGGTGCCGCCCACGCCGCCCGACACCTCCGACGCGCGCTTTGCCGCCGTGGAGGCGCAGGCGGCGGCGTGGAGCTGGCTGCATGACAGCGCGTACGGCGCGCCCGCCGGCGGGCCGATTGCGCACATGATGCCCAAGCTGAAGGAGGGCATTTGCGGCGGCTTGACAGCTGTCGCGATGCCGCGCGTGGCGGCTGGCACCACGCGCGCTGTGCTGGACGCGCTGGATGCCACCCTGCCTGCGACGCTGCACCGCGGCGTGTCGCGCGCCACCATCTTTGCCCTCACACAGCGCCTGACGGACGGCATCTTCATGCGCGTTGCCACCACGCTGACGCAGCGCCTCTCAACCGGCACCGCCCACACCCTCGTCGCGCGCCTGGTTGCGCCCCTGTCGCGCACCCTATCACACTCACTGACGCACGCCCTCACGCGCCACCCCGCCACCGACTACTTTTGTGCCTACTGCGCCGCCGCCAGCCACGGCAATGCCACCTCACCGGCAGATGGCGCGGTGGAGGCGCTGGGGCCGTACTGCATTGCCTGCCGTCGTGCTCGTGCCCACGACGCGCTCATGGACGCCAACCTGGACGCGCGCTGGCGTGCCGCCGCAAACGTCGAGGTGGCAGCGGCGCTGCGTCACCTGCCGGCGCCCAAGCTGCCGCACCAGTGATAGAAGGTCGGGCATATTGTCACACTTCAATTTGTTGTATTACCATGTGTCAACGATCACTAATAACTATCATACTGATGCTGCGCGCGCTTAGGCTAACCGCGGCGGCGCCACGGCGGTGGTACCAGGAGGTACCGCCACGCCGGGGACGCCGGGCAGCACGCGCAGCACATGGTGCGCTACATGGGGCATGGCAGGGGCAGGGGCAGGGCGGCAATACAGCGACAGGTCGCCACGGCATGCCGCCGTGGCGGCAGCGTGCAGAGATTGCAGCGCCGCGTCGCTCACTTCCGCAGCGAGGTCAGTAGCGGCAGCGGGGGCGGCCGTGGCGGCGGCATCGGGTTGGGAGGCGCCTGGGAACCGGCAGGTGAGGCCGACGGTGTACAGCGGCCGCGTCGCCAGCGCACGCAGGGACGCCTGCGCACTGGCCGTGCGCTCCGCCAGGTCAGGGGTTGCAGCAGCGGCGGCGACGGTGGTGGCGGCGGCGGCCGGGGCGGCCGGTGCTGGTGGCAGCAGCGACGGCACTAGGTCGGCACCCACCGCCACCGGTGCCGTTTCACACGGCCACATGTGCACCAGGTTCACCTGCATGGCCGCCGGCAGCGGAGGCGACGTCGCCGCGGCTGCCGGCGGCGGTGCCGGCCGGGGTGCAGGGGTGGCGCTCTTGATGGCGCCCGGCGTAGGCGTCAGCGACACGGCAACTGCCACCGTGGAAGGCAGGCGGTGCACGGCGGCGTGGCGCACAACGGCGCCAATGGCTGCCTCCAGCTTGGAGCGGGTAGCCGCCAGCGGCAGGGGGCAGCCGGCGCTACTACTTGCCACCACTGCCGCCAACGGCTGGTCAAACGTGACACGAGTACCCAGCGGCGCGCCGCTTTCGTTGCTGCTGGCGCCAGCTGCCGGCACCGGCGGCGGCACCATGGGCTTGCGGATGACCGCTGGCCGGCTGGCGGCAGTTGCACCCGCGTCCCCAGCTGAACCCACCTCCACAAACAGCGGCAGGTCAGCCGCGCCGGGTGGCATGGTGTAGTTGGCGGGCACCGTGTTGCGTGATGCGTACTTCAGCTTCATGACGCCTTCCAGCTCCGCCACCCACTCTGCCGACGGCGTGATGCAGGCCAGGCGCAGGGTGGCATGCTGAACCGACGGCGGCGGCACCGGCAGCGGCTCGCCAGCGGACGGTGTCACCGCCGCGGACCCTGCCGCGGACTCAGGCGCTGGCGACGCCGCGGCTGCCGGCGGCACGAGGATAGGTCCTGGCGCACCCTCTACCGGCGCCGGCGAGTCGGCCGGCGGCGCAGGAGCAACAGCCGGCTGCTCCGCAGCGGGCGCAGCAGCAACGGGCACGGCAGCAGGGACGGGGTCCACCTCCAGGTGCAGCTCGGCAGCGGGGTAGCACGCCAGGATGTCGGCACGCAGCGCCGCCTGCAACACCGCCAGCTGCGACAGCAGTGCGGGCGTGATGTCGTCAGCGCTGGCAACCCGCAAGCGCAGGTGCAGCGACACGGCGGGTACAAGACGCGACGGCGGCGTTCCTGCACTAGCAGCGGCAGCGGCGGTGGTGGCGGCGGGTGCGGGCTCCGATGATGCCAGATTCACGGGCTGCAAGCTGGCGGTGACGTGCGGCGTGGCAGACAGCGCTGCCAGCAGCTTCTTGTCGTTGATCCGCCGCCGCGGGCCCAGCAGCGCCACCACATCCAGCTCCAAGCTGCAGGGCCACGACAGGCGCGTGACGGCGGCAGGGAGATCGCTGGCAAAGTGGGACACAAGGGCGGCGCGCGTGGCATTGAGCGCCTGCAGTTGCAGCGCGCCAGCGGCGCGGTTCTCCGTCGCCAGCGCCACGATGGGCGTGTTGACGTACACAGACAGGCAGGGGGCGGACGCGGACGCGGGCGGCGGCGGCAGGGTAGTGGCGGTGCCGGTGGGCGCCGGCTGCACGCATGCCGTCATGCCCACGCGGGGGTCACACAGAGCATATGGTGGCGCGGTCGTTGCCGTGGCTGTACCGGTCGCAGACACCGTCAGAGGCAGCATCTCACGCAGTACCAGCGGAATGTCAGGCGCGCCAGTGCCCGCATGCGCGGCCACGTCGTACCCCAACACGGCATCAACCCCACTGTCTTCCGCTACCGCCACGCGCGCGTCCATCGCCAGCGGCACACGCACTGAAAGTGGGCGCGCCGCAAGGTGCTCTACCTCCGCCTCCTCGGCGGCGGCAGGCGCAGGCGCAGGCGCAGGCAACACGGTGGGCGCCGCTGCTGCTGGTGCCGCTGCTGGTGGTGGTACCGCCTCCAAATCGTGTACGGCAGGTGCGGCGCGCGCCGCCAACGAGGGTGCGGCTGGCGAGGCGGCTGCGGCGGTGGCAGCAACAGTGGGCGGTGCCTCCTCAGCAGGGGCCGCGGCAGCCGCCGTCGGCGACGGCGCCGCCTGCACGGCGCGCAGGGTGGCTAGCGACGGCAGCGGGCCGCGCACCTGCGGGTGCAGTAGCGCGTACGCCTCCCACGCGCCAACGTGCAGGCCGCCGGTGGCAAAGGCGCGCACCATGCGCGCCAGCAGCTCCGGCTGGTGTGCCACCGGTGACCCCAGGCGGCGCATGGCGGACCACACATCCCACGCCTCGCGGCTGCAGGGGCGCGACGCAGCGGCGGTGGCGAGGCGTGCCAGCGTACGGTCGGGCAGCAAGCGCGCCAGACCCAGCGACTCAAATAGGCGCAGCTGTTGGGACGGGAACACGGGCAGCTCGCCGGTGGCCTGCACCCAGGCGGGCGACGCGGCGGCGCAATGCGACGTGGGGCTGCGGCGGACGCCGTCGCGTGACATGACGTGCAGCAGCTTGGCACGCCAGTCGGCGGGCGTCAGCCCCCCGCTGCGTGCTGTCGCGCCCCCGCCGCCGCCTGTGAGCGCGACACGCGCCTGCCGCCGGCCCACCACCTCCTCCATGTCAGCGCCGGCGTCCACCGATGAGTGAGTGGCAGGGGTATGCCGCGCCGCAATACCTGCGGCTGCCGGCTCGCGGCGCCCGTCGACATCCACACCGCAAGTGGGGCAAGCGGCGGGCTGTACCTGCTGCCACCGCTCCACAGCGGCGGCAGACACGGCGTCCAGAACGGTGGCGTCGGGGTGCAGGCCCAGCTGCACCAGGTCGGGCAGCAGGCGCAGGATCGTGGCGGCAGTGGCAGGTGTGCAGCTGTCACGGATGACGGCGGCAAAGTGGCGGGCGGCGGAGCTGGTGGGCAGCGCCGCCAGCAGCGGCACCGCCACGCGCAGCTTGTGCGGGTAGCCGGCGTAGATGACGAGCGCCAGGAAGGCGCCCACCGACTCCACGCTGGCGTCCACCGCCTGCGCGTGCATGAGGCGCAACACCGTCTCGGCGCGCTGCAGCACGGCGGCGCGCGCTTCCGCGTCCACGCGCGCGTCACCGGTGCGCGCGGCAGCAGCGCGTCGCAGCTGCCCCAGCAGCACGCATGCGCGCTCATTCACAATGCGCTCCACGCGGCCGTCCGTGAGCGCTACCTGCATGGCACTGGTACGCGGCGCCGCCAGTGGCGTGGCGCCCGGTGACCCGTAGCCACCGCCCCCGCCGCCCCCACCGCCACCGCCGCCAGGTGGGGCCTCCACGACCTCTGGCCCCGCAGTGGTGTCAGCCCCAAGATCCACCTCCAACGCCAGCGCACTGCCACTGCTGGCACCGCGCCCGGCGGCACGGCCTTGCCGCGCCGGCTCCCGCAACAACTCAACGGTACTGAAGTCGTCAGCAAACGCAACGCGGCCGGCGGCAGCATCACCACCTGCGGCATCTGCGTCCCCGCCGCGGCCGTCAATATCTAACTCAACGCCACCCATGCCGCCCGCCACGGCCACGTCGCCGCCGCCACCCCCGGCTGCAGTAATGACATCGGCAGCAGCGGCAGCGGCGGCGGCGGCGGCGGCAGCAGGCCGGTACGCCATGGAGGCGGCGTCGTAGGAGGTGGGGGCAGACGCCGGCCGGCGCAGGTCACGCAAGCGTCCCGCTGCCTCCGTCAGCAGGTCGGTGGTGCGCCGGAACGACGCCTCGCCGCCCGCCATCACCTTCATGACCTCCTCGTCACTGAGCAGCGCACGCAGGCGCGAGAACTTGACGTCACGCGACCACATGGCGGCAAACCGCACGCCGCCCGTGTCGTACGGCGCGTAGTGCAGCAGGAAGCGCAGCGCCAGCTGCATCATGTCGGCGCGCGCCAGCGGGTGGCCCTTATCATCGTGCGCCTCCAGCAGCAGCGCCAGGTAGGTGTCTACAGTGGGCGCTCCGGCCAACGCGGTCGGCGCTGGCGCGCCAGGCAGCGTGGTGGGGCGGATGTGGAGGGGACCGGCGCCACTGCTACCCGCGGCGCCGCCCGCCTCGCTCGCGCCGCCGCCCTCCACGGCGCGCTGCAGACCGTGGATCAGGATCTTGCGCGTGGTGATGTGCGGCACGGCGTCAAACTCGTCCAGCGCGGTGTACACCTCCAGCAGCGCGTCATAGCGGCCGGCGTCGATGCACGCCTTCATGACGTCGTTGAAAAAGAAGATGGAGGGGAAGATGCCGTGCGCCAGCAGCGCGCGCACGGTGGCCAGCGCGTCCGGCACGCGGCCCACCAGGCCCAAGATGCGCACCCACTTGGCGAGCGCCACCTCGCTGCGCAGCGTCTTGCCGGACGTCAGGTGCAGCAGGACGCGCTGCGCGGCGGGGAACAGGATGCCGTGCGCGCCGCGGTTGGCGGCCATGCAGCGGTACGTGGCCAGCAGCACCGACACGCCAATCGCCTCGCTCAGCCGCCCCGCCGCCGCCAGCGCCGTGATGGCGCCCGGCAGCCGGTTCCAGTGCCCCGGCCGCCGCGCGTCCAGCGACAGGAACAGGAGCTTGAGGTCGGCGTCGGTGGCTTCCCGGGTGCCTAGCCCGCCCACAATGGGGCACTCGCGCAGGAACGCCGTTACCCACCGCTCCGACTGCACCTCCTGCAGCGCCCCAGAGTTGCTACCGTTGCTATAATATGTCGCGCTGCTGCGTCTACGCTCTACTGCCCCGCGGCTGCTGCCCGAAGTCGCCGCCGAGCGGCTGGCACGGGTTGCGTCACTACTACTACCCCACTCATCGGCGGACGACGGTGGTGCACGCCGTGGCGCTAGCGCCTCCTCTGCGGCGCGTTTTGCGAGCAGCACGGCATCTGGCGGCTGCGCATCATGTCGTGGCCGCGACGCTATTGACGATGCGGCAGCGCGCCGGCCCCCGCCCCTTGCTGCGGCTGTTGCAGCGGCTGCGGCCGTCGTCGCCGCCGCCGTCACGGCACTCGGCTGTCGTGCCCGCGTGGCGGCTGCTGCCGCCACTAACAGGCGGCCGCTACTACTCATGGTAGCGGCAGGGACGGCGAGGACGTGGCGGTGGTGGTGGTGGTGGTGGTGCCGGGTGGTGGTGGTGGTGCATCAGCTGCTGCTGGCGGTGGTCCATGGGCTGCAGTTGTGGGTAGGGCATGGGCAGCGGCAGCGTCAGTGCAGTGTCAGTGCAGCTCCTACTTCCAGTTTCAGTGATATAATCAGCTCCAGCACTTGGAGTGATACCCTAGTCCAAGCAGCAGCACTCTCCCACCACGACTGATCAGCGACCAGGTACAGTGGCAATGGCAACAGTACCAGCAGCACTACCAGCCCCACAGTGGCCCCAGTGGCCCCCGTAGCCAGCTACCAGTAGGCGAGTACCAGCTCCACCGGTGGCCACCAGTAGGCGAGTACCACCAGTACCATACCACTACCAGTAGGCGTGAAGCGAGAGTAGACGAGATGCGAGGGCGTCTCTCGCCGCCTACTAGTGGTGCAGCAGGGGTATGTCACACCAACCAACACGACGCAGCCAACCAGCAGGCCACCACAACCAAATCAAGTCCCGCAAAAAACTCCACGCGCCGAAATATTGGCCCTGATGCGTCGTACCCGTGTCGCCATTTTCGGTACCAATGCACCCCCCGGGCCCCCCAGTAGGCGACAGGAGAGAAACGCACTTTGACCGCCTCCCACGCACGCCACAGAATGACTCCATTGAAGCTACCGCCATGCAGTGATTGTATGCTGTAGTGGTATTGGTGTCAGTGTGGTGGGGGTGGGAAAAGCGCGCGGGGTGGGTGTGAAAAGGCGGCGTGCAGCTGATGTGGAAAAAATGGCTGCGCAGGCTCCCGAGTTGACTTGGCGGGCAACAGTTGGCGGGCAACGTGTCAACGTGTCAATATGATGTGCCAAACAGGGCCAACGGTGTCAACGCCGACGGCGTCAAGTTCAACGAGTTGACGCCGGTGGGACAACCGTGGGAGCGGCTGGGGCCGCTGGGGGAATGCAACTATGAATGCCAGTGGGAACGAAAGTGGGAGTAATAAGGAAGGAAGGCCAAGGACAACGCGGCGCAAGCGGGCCGCCGGCGGCGCCGGGGCCGCGGCTGCGATTGGGGTCAAAGGAGTAGCCACGCGCCGGCAAGTTGGCCCTTGGCAACGTAGGGAATGAAAGTTAGTTGGGCCCTTGTTGTTGGATCGCGTCCCAAAAGTACCGGTACTACCGAAAGATGCGAGCGGCTAGAAAACGACACGGCCGCGGTAGTCCTGCACCGTGGCGTCGCCAGGGTGGAGCCCCGACACAAACGCCAGAAGTTCCCTCGCGCCGTCACGTGTAAGGGTACCTCGGCTATCAACACCGAGCGACAAGTTGAGCAGCGCGCCGCATGCGCCCCGCGCCACCTCCACGTCGCTAGCGTGGGCCCACGCCGCCGCCATCACCGCCGTATGCGCGCCGTCGCGCACCAGCGGCACACGGTTGTCAACTGTTAACGCCAGGCTCTGAACCGCGTAGCAGGCCCACCGCGCCACTTCCACGTCGCCGGCGTGCGCCCGCGCCACCGCCATCACCGCCGTGTGCGCGCCGTCACGCACCAGCGGCACCTTGTTGTCGGCTGCACACGCCAGGTTCTGCAGCGCGCCACATGCGTATCGCGCCACCTCCACGTCGCCGGCGTGCGCCCGCGCCGCCGCCATTACCGCGGTGTGCGCGCCGGCACGCACCAGCGGCACAAGGTTGTCGTCGGGACGCATGAGGGCCCACATGGTGGCACATGCAACCCGCGCCACCTCTACGTTGCCGGTGTGCGCCCGCACCGCTGCCACCACCGCTGTGTGCGCACCATCACGCACCAGCGGCACATCGTTCTCGGCTGCAATAGCCATGTTATGAAGCGCGCCGCATGCAGCACGCACCACCTCCACATCGCCGGCGTGGGCCCGCGCCGCCGCCATCACCGCTGCGTGCGCACCGTCGCGGAACAGTGGCACCTTGTTGTCGGCTGCACACGCCAGGTCCTGAAGCGTGCGGCATGCAGCGCG
>Ga0066256_1005223_pt1 | contig 10904 bp, 9 predicted proteins | sample ThiBio_1000_biof_FD_87107 | JGI IMG/M metagenome (GOLD analysis project Ga0066256, IMG submission 87107) | Wastewater bioreactor microbial communities from Cape Town, South Africa - Thiocy_expt_1000_biof (version 2) | ecosystem: Engineered > Bioreactor > Thiocyanate-remediating >... | reverse complement strand
CGGCGAGGCCTTGGCCATGGCGACGGCGCGCTCGGCGAGCACCGTCAGGTCGAAGCCGGGATTGGCCGAGACGGAGGCGACGCGCCTGCCGACGAAGACGCGCAGCGAGAAATCGTCGCTCTCGGAGGCATCCGTGCCCTCGACCTTGCCGAGGCGCACGCTGACGGAGGAGGAACGGCCGCGGACGACGACGGCATCGGCCGCATCCGCTCCCGCCTTTATGGCGCGGTCGATAAGTTCGCCGGCGCGCGCGAGAAGGCTTGCGGAATCGATGGTCTGTGACATGACTTGGCCTTTCTTTGCTGCCCCATTTATTGTGCGCCGGTACGGGCATCAAGGGCCACGCCCCTTTTTTGCCCCGCGACCGGTTCTCGACAAGAAAGCATCCGCATGGCCTATACCCACAGCTCGTACAACGAGGTCCTCATGATGCTCGGCGGCGCGCTGCTTGCCGCGCCCATCTTCAAGCGGCTCGGGCTCGGCACCATTCTCGGCTATCTCGCCGCCGGCGTGGTCATCGGGCCGATCCTGCACCAGATCCGCGACGGGGAGGAACTGCTGGGCGTCGCCGAGCTCGGCGTGGTCTTCCTGCTCTTCCTGATCGGGCTGGAGCTGAAGCCGTCGCGCCTTTGGGCGATGCGGCGCGACATCTTCGGCCTCGGCCTGGCGCAGGTCGGCGTGACGGGCCTCGTGCTTGCGGGACTGGTCTTCGCGTTCCGGCTGGAGGAATGGGACGGCGCGCTGATCATCGGCTTCGGCCTTGCGCTCTCCTCCACCGCCTTCGCCATGCAGATCCTCGAGGACGAGGGCGACGTCAACACCCGCTACGGCCAGCGCGCCTTTTCCATGCTGCTCCTGCAGGACCTTGCCATCGTGCCGCTGCTGGCGCTCATCCCGCTGCTGGCCGAGCAGAAGCCGGAGGACACGACCAGCGCCTTCGAGGACTTCACCATCGCGGTCGCCGCCATCGCCGCGCTGCTGGCCGCCGGCCGCTACCTGCTGAACCCTCTGTTCCAGGTCATCGCCCGCACGGGCGCGCGCGAGGCGATGATCGCAGCGGCGCTCTTCGTCGTGCTGGCCGCCGCCATGCTGCTGCAGATGGCCGGCCTCTCCATGGCCATGGGCGCGTTCCTCGCCGGCGTGCTGCTTGCCGATTCCTCCTACCGGCATGAATTGCAGGCGGATGTCGAGCCGTTCCGCGGTATCCTGCTCGGCCTGTTCTTCATGGCCGTGGGCCTGTCGCTGCATCTCGACGTCGTCTTCTCGAGCTGGCTGACGATCCTGATCGCGACGCCCGCCGTCATGCTGGTCAAGAGCCTCGTCATCTACGGGCTCTGCCGCTTCACCGGCTCGCCGCACAACGATGCGGTGCGCATCGCGCTCGTGCTGCCGCAGGGCGGCGAATTCGGCTTCGTGCTGTTCACCGCGGCCTCGGCCGCCGGCATCTTCTCGGGCGGGCTCGCCTCGCTGCTGATCGCCATCGTCACGATCTCCATGGCGCTGACGCCGATCGCCGCCGCACTCTCGCGCTTCCTGCTGGTGGAGGATCTGGAAGAGGAGATCGAGGAGGATTTCGGCGATGCGGGCGCGGACGTGCTGATGATCGGCTTTTCGCGCTTCGGCCAGATCGCCGCGCAGATCCTGCTTGCCGGCGGGCGCGAGGTGACGGTCATCGACCATTCGACGGATCGCGTGCGGCAGGCGGCGAGCTTCGGCTTCCGCATCTATTTCGGCGACGGAACGCGCAAGGACGTGCTGCGCGCCGCCGGCATCGAGCGCGCCAAGATCGTCGCCATCTGCACGCAGGGCAAGGGCACGACGGACCGCATCGTCGATCTCGTACAGTCGGAATATCCGAACGCCACGCTCTTCGTGCGCTCCTACGACCGCATCCACACCCTGGAGCTCCGGTCCAAGGGCGTGCAGCACGACGTGCGCGAGACCTTCGAATCGGCCCTCGTCTTCGGCCGCGAGACGCTGGAGGAACTCGGCGTCGAGCCGGACGACGCACTGGCGATCAGCGACGACATCCGCCGCCGTGACCTGGCGCGGCTGGAGCTGCAGGCCGTCGAGGGCATCACGGCGGGGCGGCACATGCTGCATTCCAAGCCGGTGAAGCCGGAACCGCTGGTCAGGCCGAAGAAGAAGACGCAGGCCGAGATCGACGAGGAGGAGAGCGCCGCGTAGGGCACTTCGGTCCAAAAAGCGGAAGTGCCCTAGATGGCGGAGATCTTCGCGTCGAGCGCCCGCTTCAGCTCGTCGCGCATGCCGGCGGAGGCGGCGAGCACCTCGCCGGCCTTGGCGAAATCGAGCACGCGGAAGCGGCCGACATCCGGCCGCAGGAAGATATCCGGCGCGCCCCTTTCGAGCTTCAGCGTGACGATGGAGCGCATGGTGAGCTGCGTGGCGCCGTAGAGGCTGTCGACGCTGTTCGGCACCTGCGCCGTGCCGGCCGGCGGATGGCCGATGACGTCGACGCCGATGGTGACATCCGCCCTGCCGGCGAGGTGGTCGAAGGGCACGGGGTTCCACAGGCCGCCGTCGATCATCACCCGGCCATTCAGCACAACGGGGCGGAAGACGGCCGGCAGCGCGGCGGAGGCGGCGATGGCCGGTAGCAGCGGACCGCTTTCGCAGACGCATTCGCACTGGGCATAATAGTCCGACGCGATGACCTTCAGCGGAATGGACAATTCCTCGAAGGCCTCCGGCAGGCGATCGGGCAGGAAGGCCTTCAGGACGCGTTCGAGGTTGAACTGCCCGACGCGGAAGCCGCCCGCGACCATCTGGGACAACCCCGCCGGACGCAGGCTCCAGAGACGGTTCATGATCTGGCCCGGACGACCGATGGTGGCGAGCGTATGCTCGCGGATTTCGCGGCCCGTCATGCCCGCCGCCATCGCCGCGCCCATGATGGCGCCGATCGAGGCGCCCGCTATCAGCACCGGGCGGATGCCGAGCTCGTCGAGGACTTCGATGACGTGGATATGGGCGAGGCCGCGCGCGCCACCGCCGCCGAGCGCGATGGCGACGGTCGGGCCGCCCGCCGGCGGGGTATCCAGGGAAACGAGGGCGTCTGTCATCGCTCGGGTCTCCTGCGGCGGCTCAAATCAGCCGGCGCGGTAGCGATAGAAATGCATGCGCGTGTCGCCGAAGGTGCGAACCTCCAGGAGTTCGAAACCATCGACGGCGACAGGCTGAATATCGGCGCGCTCCTCCAGGATCGCAAGGGCGCCGTCGACGAGCCAGCCGCCGCGGTGCGCCGCCTCCAGCGCGCGCTCGCCGAGGCCCTTCGCATAGGGCGGGTCGGCGAAGAGGAAATGGAACGGCTCCATCGTGCCGATGCCGCCGAGGGCGGTGGCGTCGCGCCGGAAGATCTTTGCGCGCCCGATCACGCCGAGCGCCTCGATATTCGAATGCAGGATCCCCCTGCCCTCGACGCCCTGCTCGACGAAGAGCGCCGCGCGCGCGCCGCGCGACAGGGCTTCGAGGCCGACGGCGCCGGTGCCCGCGAAGAGATCGAGCACGCGGGTGCCGTCCAACGCCTCGGGATAGGCATGGGACAGGATGTTGAACAGGCTTTCGCGCGTGCGGTCCGTCGTCGGGCGAATGTCGTCCGATTTCGGCGTCGCGAGCGAACGGCCGCGAAACTCTCCGCCGACGATCCGCACGATGCGTTACTTCCCCTTGCCGCGCGGACGGCTGCCGCCCGCGGGACGGCCGCCGCCGGGCTTGCCACCGGACGGGCGTCCGCCCGGCTTGCCGCCGAAGGACTTGCCGCCGGGTTTTCCGCCGAAGGGCTTGCCGCCGTCGCGGCGCGGCGGACGATCCGAGAAGGAACGCTCGCCTTCCGCGCGGGGCTTGCGGTCGCCACGGGCCGGACGGTCGCCGAAGGAGCGCTCGCCTTCCGCACGCGGCTTGCGCTCGCCGAAGGGACGGTCGCCACGCGGCGGGCGGTCGCCGAAACCGCGCGGGGCCCGCTCGTCGCCGGCGCCGCTGCGCTTGCGGCCGAAACCGCCTTCATCGCGGTCGCGCGTTTCCGGTTCGGAGGCGCGGATCCACTCGCCGTCCGCGTCGCGCGTCTTCAGGATGCGCGGCTTTTCGACCCTGTCGTCGCCCGGACGCCCGCGGGCGGGGCCCTTGCGGTCGGGATCGAACTTCTTCGTCGAGCGGGGCGGCGCGCCCTCGGCCGTGCGGCCGTAGCGCTTGGTCTTCGGCGCGCCTTCGGGGCGTTCGCGCGGCTCGCGCTTCACGCCCTCGGCATCATCCGCCTTCTTCTCGGCAACCGGACGGGCGCCCGGCGCCATCCAGACGTTGGACCTGCGGGCGCGGGTGGCCGGCTCGCGCTTCGGCTTGCTGTCGAAGCGGCTATCGTCGCGGTCGCGCGGCTTGTCGCCGAAGCGGTCGTCACGCCTGGTGTCGAGGCGGGCGCGGGCCTTCTCGCGCCGGTCGCCGGGCTTCTCGCGGCGCTCGGCGGGTCTTTCGGCCCAGGCGGGCGCTTCGCCGGCGCTCTTCTTCACGGGCTTTTCCTCAGCATCGTCGGGTGCATGGTCGAAGAGCGGCGCGTCGAAATTGGCCTTGGCTTCCTCGATGAGGCGCGGACCGAGCTGGTCGCGCAGCGTGCGGCCGCGGATTTCCTGCGCGTGGCCTTCCGGCAGCTCGCCGAGCTGGAAGGGTCCGTAGGAAATGCGGATCAGGCGGTTCACGTCGAGGCCGAGCGCACCGAGCACGTTCTTGACCTCGCGGTTCTTGCCCTCGCGCAGGCCGAGCGTCAGCCAGACGTTGGAGCCCTGCACCTTGTCGAGCGTCGCATCGATGGCGCCGTAGAGCACGCCTTCGACGGCAATGCCTTCCTTCAGCTTGTCGAGATCGGCCTGCTCGATCTTGCCGTGGGCGCGCACGCGGTAGCGGCGCAGCCAGCCGGTGGTCGGCAGCTCCAGCATGCGCGCGAGGCCGCCGTCGTTGGTGAGCAGCAGGAGGCCTTCGGTGTTGATGTCGAGGCGGCCGATGGACATGACGCGCGGCAGGTCCTCGGGAAGGTTCTCGAAGACCGTCGGGCGCCCCTCGGGGTCGGCATTGGTCGTCACGAGGCCGGCCGGCTTGTGGTAGAGCCAGAGGCGCGTGCGCTCGATGCCGCGGATCGGCATGCCGTCGACCTCGATGCGGTCGGCGAAGGTGGCGTTGACGACGGGCGTGTCCAGCACCGTGCCGTTCACGCTGACGCGGCCTCCCATGATCATGCGCTCGATGTCGCGGCGCGAGGCGACGCCCGCGCGGGCGAGCAGCTTGGAGATGCGCTCGGGGGCGAGCTCCGCACCTGCCGCAACGCCCGGGGCGGGCCTTTCGGCGCGCACTGGCCTGGCATCGCGCGGCGCGGATTTTCCGGCGGGCGGCTTGCCGGCCGGCTTCTTGCCTGCGGGCTTGCCGGCGGCAAAGGATTTCTTGCCCGTGGCCGCCGATGCGGCGCCACGCGGCTTGGTATCGCGGCCCGGGGGCTTGCCGCCCGGCCGTTTTGGCTTGTCTTTGGATGTCATTTGTGCTGCCTGCGTTTTGCCGTGTCCTATCAGGTCAGGCGTCCGGGGTTAAGAGGAATTCGTGCCGCGCATGACAAATCGCTTCATGGAGATCGCGCTCGAGGAAGCACGGGCGGCCGGCGCGCGGGGCGAAGTGCCGGTCGGCGCGGTGCTGGTGCTGGACGGCGCGGTCGTCGCGCGGTCGGGAAATCGCACGCGCGCGGAGAACGACGTGACCGCCCATGCCGAGGTCGCCGTGATCCGCGAAGCGTCCCGCACGCTCGGGCAGGAGCGGCTGGCGGCCCCTCAACGCTCTGCGCCGCCGCCATTTCCTTCGCCCGCATCCGCCGGCTCTACTACGGCGCCGAGGATCCGAAGGGCGGCGCGGTGGAGAACGGCGTGCGCTTCTTCGCCCAGCCGACCTGCCACCATGCGCCCGACGTCTATTCCGGCATCGGCGGCGTGGAGGCCGCGGACATCCTGAAGGATTTCTTCAAGGAAAGGCGCGAGGGCTGATGGCGCTGCTTCTCGTTTTTGCCACCCTCGCCGTCATGGCCCTCATGTCGGCCATCGGCGCGCGGCGCATCGCGCCGGGCAAGGCGCGTCTGACGATGCAGTGGGGACTGGACGGAAAGCCGAACTGGAGCCTGCCGCGGCCCCTGGCACTCGCCTTCATTCCCGCCGTCGCGGCCATCCTGCTCTCGGCACTCGCGTTCGGCGGCGAAACCTTCGGGACGATGCTGCCGGCCTCGGCCGCCTTCATCGGCATGCGCTGCACCTCGCCCTGCTGGCGCGGCGGGGCGGATAGGGCTTTCAGCCCTCGGCAAAACGCTTCAGCCGGTCGCCCGCCAGGCGGTAGCGGACCCATTCCTTGTGCGGCTCGGCGCCGATCGCCTCGTAGACCCGGATCGCCGGCTCGTTCCAGTCGAGGACGCTCCATTCGAAACGGGCGCAATCCTCCTCGACGGCGATGCGCGCGAGGTGGCGCAGCAGCATCTTGCCGACCCCGGCGCCGCGATGGGCGGGCGTCACGTAGAGGTCTTCGAGATAGAGGCCGTTCTTCGCCTGCCAGGTGGAATAGGTCTTGAACCAGACGGCGGAGCCTGCCGGCTCGCCCGCTTCGGTCTCGCAGATCGCCGCGAAGCTCACCGAGCCTTCGCCGAACAGCGAGGCCGCAACCGTCTCTTCCGTCGCGGCAACTTCGTCGAGGGCGTTTTCGTAGTCAGCCAGTTCGCGGATGAAGCGCAGGATGATCGCGGCATCCGCCACGGTCGCCGGGCGAATTCGATAGGCGGTCATCCGTCAGAGGGGCCGCCGGGAGGAGCCGGCGCCCTCGCGGCCGGGCGTGCGCAGACCCTGCGGCCAGACCGGCCGCGGTTGCCGCGACGCGACGGGCGGCCCCGACGCGATCCACCCGCCGCCGAGCACGGTCGCGATGTCGTCTGCCGGCTTGCGCACGACCTCGAGCGAGAACGCCGCCGCCGGCGCCGGATCGAAGGCGCGATACCCGTCGAAGAGATGGCCCGCGAGAAGGCCGCTGCCGGCGGTCAGCTCCGTCACGGCGTGATCGGACGCGGTCAGCTCGAGCGACCCCGTCCCGCCGCCGTTCACGAACTCCAGCGGGGCGATGTCGCGGAGAGCCGCCACGATCGCCGCACGGCGGCTGAGCAGCTCTGCGCCCGAGCGCCGCTGCATCCACCGGATGACGGCGTCTCCCGAGCCGACGGCGTCGGGCTGGCCCGCGATCTGCGCCTCGTACATCATCAGCCCGACCAGGCGGAACCCCGGGCGCGCCGCGATGGCACGAGCGAGTGCGGCGACCTCGGATGCCTCGTGGACGGGCGAGCGGCGCACGCCGATATGACCGAGCCCCGGAGCACGCCAGGACGCGTCCGCGTCGATCGCCAGCCGGATCGTCTCCCGAGACCCGGGAGGGGCGACGGCGTCGACGACGTCGAGCTGCGCGAGGTCGTCGACCATGAGGGTCACGCGCGCGGCGGCCGCGGCATCCGTCGCCAGTGCGGCGATCGCGGTGCGATCCACGCTGGGATAGCCGAGCACGACGTCGCCGTGGCCCTGCTCGGCGAGCCACAGCGCCTCAGGCAGGGTGAAGGCCAGGATGCCGCGGTAACCGGGGATGGCGAGGGTGGCATCGACCACCTCGCGCACGCGCACGGACTTGCTGGCCACGCGGATCGGCACACCGCCCGAGCGCACGAGCATGTCGAGGGCGTTGTACCGGAGCGCGTCGAGATGGAGGGTCGCCACGGGGCCGGAGACGCCGTCCACCGCGGCGGTGAGGGCGCGCCAATACGCCGCAGGGTCGTCCCACGGCCGATCGGGGGTGCTCTGGGGGAGAGCGAGCAGGTCGAGGCTCACGGGTTTCGGGCTCCTTCGCGCTTCGACGGTGCCCTCCAGCCTACGCGCGCGGAGGCGCGTCCCCCGGCAGCCGCACGGCGGCTCGCCGCGTCAGGCCGACGTGGGGCTGCCGACAGCCGCGGGCGTCGCGCCGTCCGAGCCCGAGTCGATGATCGAGAGCCCTCGACCGCGGAGGCCCCGGCGCTGCGCGGTGAGCGATCCGAGCAGCCGATCACGCGTTCCGCGCGCATGCGCGACGACCAGGCGTGCAGCGTCGTCGGCGTCGCGGCGCCGCACCGCGTCGACGATCGCAAGATGCTCGTCCCTCGCGTTCGTGCGGGAGCGCGCTGTGCGGACCTCGAGCCATCGGGTGCGCCACAGCCGCGTCATGACGTCGCCCAGCGCCTCGACGAGGAACGGGTTGCCGGACAGCCGCGCGAGCGCCATGTGGAAGTCGCTCCCGTCGCGCAGCCCGGTCTCCTCGTCGTCGTGCCGCCGATGGGCGTCGACGAGGGCGGCGAGGGCCTCCAGCTCGTCGTCGCGCGCCCGCTCGACGGCGAGCGTCGTCGTCGCCGCCTCGAGCGCCTCCCGGAACTCCATGGCCGCGCGGACCTCCGCCAGATCGATCGGCGCCACGCGCCAGCCGCGGTCGGCGCGCTGCACGAGGCCCTCGTTCTCCAGCCGCATGAGCGCGGCCCTGATCGGCGTGCGGGAGCCGCCGATTCCGCCCTCCAGCCCACGCTCGGACACGCGCTCACCGGGGAGCAGATCGAACGACAGGATCGCCGCCCGCAGGGCGTCGTAGGCGGTGCTCTCACCGGTCCGCATTTGTGGTATCCCTTCTTGGTATACCGTGATGGTACGCCACCGCGTCGCGCTGTGGCATCCACGACACGGGAGAGACCAGATGACCGCGCCCACGATCGAGCACACCACGCCGACACGGGCGTGGAGCATGCTCGCACTCGCCGTCGCCGCGCAGGCTGCGGGCACCATGCTGGTCAGTACCCCCGTCTACCTCATCCCCCTCCTCCACCTCGATCGAGGGATGCCGCTCGCGCAGGCGGGCCTCCTCGCGTCGGCGCCCACGGTGGGGATGGTCCTCACGCTCGTCGCGTGGGGGTCCCTGGCGGACCGCCGTGGCGAGCGCGGCGTGATCGGGGGCGGAGCGGCGCTCGCGGCGGTGTTCGCGTTCGCCGCAGCCCTCGTCACGGACGACCTCGTCGTGCTCGGCGTGCTGCTGGTCCTCGGCGGCGCCGCCTCGGCGAGCGCCAACTCCGCGAGCGGCCGGGTCGTCGTGGGGTGGTTCCCGCGTCACCGCCGAGGGCTCGCGATGGGGATCAGGCAGATGTCGCAGCCGCTCGGCGTGGCCGCCGCCGCCGTCGTGGTCCCGCCGCTCGCGGCGCAGCACGGGATCGCCGCGCCCCTCCTCGTCTCCGGCGCCGTCCTCGCGGTCCTCGCAGTGGCGTGCGGCGCAGGCATCCGCAATCCCCCGCGCGCCGCCGCGGCAGCATCGGTCCCCGGCGCGGGAAACCCCTACCGCGGCAGCGGATTCCTGCTGCGGATCCACGTGGTCTCGGTGCTGCTGGTCATCCCGCAGTTCACCGTGGCGACGTTCGGCATGGTCTACCTGATCTCGGCGCTCGACTGGCCCGAGCTCGCCGCGGGCATCCTCGTCGGCGTCTCACAGGTCGTCGGAGCGTTCGGGCGGATCGCCGTGGGCGCGCTCAGCGACCGCGTGGGCAGCAGGGTGCGGGTGCTGCGCTGGGTGGCCGTCGCCGCGATCGCGGTGATGCTCGTGCTCGGTGTCACCGGAGCTCTCCACGGAGCCGTCGCCGGGGCGATCGCACTGGTGATCGCGGCCACCGTGACCGTCGCCGACAACGGCCTCGCGTTCACGTCGGTGGCCGAGGCGGCGGGCTCCGCGTGGACGGGCAAGGCGCTCGGCATCCAGAACACCGGCCAGTTCCTCGCGGCGTCGGCGGTCGGGTCGGCCGTGGGCGCCCTCATCACCGTGGCCGGCTATCCGCTCGCGCTCGCGCTCGTCGCGATCGCACCCCTGGCCGCCCTCCCGCTCATCCCGAGGACGGACGTCCATCGCGCATGACGACGCGCCGCCCCTCAGCGGCCGAGTCCGAGCCCGCCCCAGACGGCCGAGCGCCCGGGGACGATCCGGCTCAGCAGCACGGTGATGGCCCCGAGCACCGCGACGACGGCGACGATCGCGCCGCAGTAGGACACGACCCCCTCCCAGCCGCCGACCTGCCGCGGATCGAGGAAGTAGTACGGGACCCAGTGGTCGGCCGACGCCCCGCGCACGGCGAACACCACGGCGAGCCAGGCCAGCGGATGCAGCAGCCACAGGGGCACGGACGACCACGCGACCGGGGCTCGCGGCGGCAGCACCACCCACCACACCGCGGCTGCCAGCGGACTCAGCGCATGCAGCACGAGGTCGCCGCCGCCGTCGTGCAGGAGAAGACCGTACACGATGCCGGTGATGGCGAGATCGACCGTCGCGAGCCCACGGAGCGACTCGATCCCCGCCGACGGCGCGCGCCCGCGCAGGAGGGCGGTGGTACAGAGGACGAGCACGACGAGGAAGAGCACGTTCGACTGCACCGTGAAGTAGAGGAGCGGGCGGATCGCCCCGAACGGCACCTGCGCGCCCATGTTGCCGAACCAGGGCAGCAGCGCGGCCCCGACCAGCAGAGCGACGACCGACAGCACCACGGCGACGACCACCCGCGCGGCGCGTCCTCCGTGCGCGTCGGGCCTGCTGCTGCGCGCGGCCGCACGCGAGGTGACGGGGACGACGTTCGTCGGCAACAGACCTCCCGGAGCGGTGCCGACGACCCACTCCACCGGGAGGAGGCTCGCCGGCGAGGAAAGAGGACCTTCGAAGCCGATGCTCTCACATCCGCCGACGACGGGCGAGTGCGCTCGCAGGGGTATCAGTTGGATGCGAGGACCGGGACCACGACGGCACGGAACTCCGCGCACGAGCGGATGTCGCACAGCGAGCACTCGGTG
>Ga0066256_1005221_pt1 | contig 10911 bp, 4 predicted proteins | sample ThiBio_1000_biof_FD_87107 | JGI IMG/M metagenome (GOLD analysis project Ga0066256, IMG submission 87107) | Wastewater bioreactor microbial communities from Cape Town, South Africa - Thiocy_expt_1000_biof (version 2) | ecosystem: Engineered > Bioreactor > Thiocyanate-remediating >... | reverse complement strand
GCCGACCGTAGTGCAGGGTGTGGAGGAGGTGCACGTGACGGCGGAGATCCACGTGAGTCACCTGCCGGACGCGGTGGCGCAGTTCGCCGAGTTCGACTTTGACGCGGAGGGCGCGGGCGTGGTGACCGCCACCCTGACGCTGACGAATGTGAGCCGGGAGGCGGTGGGCACGCCCGAGCAGCGGTCGCTGCTGTACCTGCTGGACTGCAGCGGCAGCGAGGGCCGGCGGCTGCTGGAGCTGGCGGACGCGGACAGCTACTGCACGGCGGGCTACTTCCGGGAGACGTCGTTCTGCGTCGCCACGCCGCTGACGGAGGTGTCCCTCTCGCCCGACGGCGTGTACGTGGCGGCAGCGGCGGTGGGGCGCGGCGACCCCCCCCGCGTGCAGCGCACCTGGTTTGTGGTGGCGTGCGAGATGCTGGGCAGCGACGTGGCGGCGCTGCGCTCCACCGTGCAGTGCGACCCCACCGCGTCCGCCGGCGCGCCCGCCAACGGCACGCGCTGCGTGTGGGCGTCGCTGTGGTACCACCCCATGGCGCTGACGCTGGAGTACGGGTTTGAGCAGCGGCACGGCATGTACCTGGACGCCGCGGAGGCGGGCTACATCCCCGTCCTCACCCTCGCGTTCCTGGTGTTTGTGGCGGGCACTGCCTTCTGGGTCGCCTCCATCATTGCGCACCGGCGGTCGACGGGCGAGGCGTGGCCATGGCAGCTGTGGCTGCTGGCGCCCGCTGCCGCACGCACTCTCGCCTTTGCCGTCAGCCTCGTGTTTTGGATTGCCAAGCGCGTCGGCGTGCACACCGGCGTGTACCTGCGCTTCCTGTACGCGCCCGCCGTGCTCACCAACGGCATCGCCGTCGCCGCCACCTTTGCCATGCTCCTCCTGCTGGCAACTGGCTGGCGCTTCCACGTGCTGCGCATCCCGAGCGCACTGGCGTCGCGCATAGGCGCGTGCGCCACCGCGCTGGGCGCCGTGTACATCCTGTTTGACTACGCCGGCCCGCGCGTCTCCACCCGCCGCCTCACCCTCAACCCTGACGCGGACGCGTGGACTGGCACGCACGCGGTGCTGGACGGCGGCGCGCGCACCTCCACCACCTCCGACAACGGCCTGTCTACCGACTCCGCCATCTCCCCCTCCACCGCGTCCGCCCTTGCCATTGCGTCTGCCCTCGCCATCATTGTCGGCTTCGTAGTGGCGGCGTACTCCGTGGTGTACCTGCTGTCCAACACCATCGCCACCGCCACCACGCAGCTGGACACCATCAGCGCGTACAACTTTGACCCGCGCGCCACGTCACTGTACCTCAAGTGGGAGACGCTGCGCACCGTGCGCCGCGTCATCGTTTTCTACTTTGTGCTGCTCGTTGCGGGCGGCCTGCTGTCGCTGGCGGAGGCGGGCCTGCGGCAGGCGCCATACATGCCGCTGCTCCTCCTTGCCGTCGCCGACGTCGTGCTGTATTCCGTCGTTGCCATCAACTTCCGCTGCCGCGCCGCCTTTGTGGTGGACCCCGCGCTGCTCGCCGCCGCCGAGACGGCAGCCACCGCGGGCACCTTCCTGCTTACCGCCGATGCCGGTACGGGCGGTGTTACTGGCGGCGGCGGCGGCGGTGGCAGTGGAACGGTCGGCGGCGCTGTGGCGGGTGGGAGTGAGGCGGCAGGGTCGGGCCTGCCGGCTGATGGCGGTGGCGGTGGCGGGCGCACCCACACGCCCGTCCCCTCCGCCACCCTCATCCTCATGCCCACTATTGGCATGTCGCCGGTGGATGGCGTGTGGGGCACCGCCACGTCGCGCACGCCAACCGGCTCCATTGGTCGCAACGTGGTGGTGGTGATGCAGCCGGACAAGGCGACAGCGTTGGGTGTGCTGCAGCGGCAGCACTCGAGGTCGGGGTTCAGTATTGGTCGCAGCAGCCCTGCGACAAGCAGCGTCGGCGGGGGCGATGGCAGCGGCAGTGCACGTCGCGCCAGCCGGGACACGACGGCGGAGGCGAGTGGCGCTGGTGCCGGCAGTGCCGGCGGCGGTGGCGGCGGCGGCGGCGGAGGTGGTGGCAGCAGCGGCGGTGACGATGACCCATCAGCTACCGTCACCGTGGCTCCACGGATACGCCGCCACCGGCCGACTGGCAGCCTGGCGTCTACCACCGAGGGGGGCGTAGCCGCTGATGCGCTGGCGATCGGTGTCACAGACTCGTCCGACGATGACGACGAGGAGGGCGACCGCCGTGGCGAGGATGTGCCGTCGGAGGCGCACAGCGACGACGGCGGCGCAGGGGATGACGACGCTCTGTCGCGGCGCGGCAGCATTGCCCGCCTGCCGTCACTTCCGCTGTTGGTAGCTGCAGGCGAGGATGGGGCGGCGGGCGGCGCGGGGTCCGGCGGAGGCACGGCAGGTTCCACGCCGCCGCACGACACCGGCTCCGACCACTCGACGGCGCAATCGTCACCGCCGCTCACCGCAGTGGCGCTGCCGCAGCGCCGTAGCTGGAGCAGTAACGCGCCTGTCGCCGCCTACGTCCCTGCCCTGCTGTTGCACGACGCAGCACGCGCCAGCGGGCCGCCCAGCCGCTCCCCGACACGCACGCTGTCGCTGTGGCGCGGCGGCGAGCCGGCAGCAGCACGGACGCCATCGCCAGCAACCGCCAGTGGGGGTGGTGGTGGCGGCAGCGCAGCAGTTGCACCGCCATCACCGCCGCCAACCGTGCGCCCGGTGCCGGCAGCAGCACACCAAACGGCGCGGCCGTGGTCATGGGGCGGCCCTGGGGCACATGCGGTGTAGCCAGCGCTGGATTCAGGACGCAGGCGGTGCGCTGGCGTCGTCGGAGAGCAGGAGGGTGCCGCCGTTGCCCGCTGTGGTGGCGCGCCAGGCGGTCAGCAAGGTGGCGGTGCGCGGGTCGCTGACGTCCAGCGGGTTGGCTTGCAGCGCCACGTGTACTAAGCGGGTGCAACCTGCCAACACGGGCGGCAGCGTGACCAACGCGTTGTGGTGGAGCGACAGGGTGCGGAGGGCGGTGCAGTGGTGCATGGCGGCGGGCAGCGCGGTGAGGCGATTGTACTCCAGTGCCAGCTCCTCCAGCCGCGTGAGCTCGCCCAGTGCAGACGGCAGCTCGGTCAGCGCGTTGTGCGACATCAGTAGCTGGCGCAACGCCACCGCGCCGCCCACCTCGTCGGGCAGTGTCTGGATCGCATTGTGGCTGGCTGCCAAGTGAGTGAGTCGCCGCGCCGCGCCGCCCAGTGCTGGCAACGCGGCTAGCGCGTTGTGGTCCACCATGAGCATGGTGAGGGCGGCGGCGGCGGGCGCCACATTGGGAGTCACCACCAGGTTATTCCAGTGCGCTGCCAGGCGGGTGAGACGAGTGGCGGCGGTCAAGGGCGGCAGGGCCTTCAGCCGGTTGCCACCCACGTTGACGTCATCCAGCAGTGGCAGCTCGCCCAGGCGTGGCGGCAGGGCGATGAGTTTGTTATTGAATACATTTAGCTCCCGGAGGCTGACGCACCCACCTAAGCTGTCAGGCAGCAGCGTGAGTGCGTTCCCAAACAGTACCAGCCGCCACAGTTTGGTGAGACCGCCGAGGGTGGACGGCAGCGCTTGCAACACGTTGTCGGCCGCCGTCAGCACCGCCAGGTTGCTGCACCGCCCTATGGACTCGGGCAACAGAGCCAACGCGTTGCCCGACACATCCAACACGCGCAGCGCGCCCAGGTAGCCAATGTCTTCTGGCAGCGCCGTCAGTGCGTTCCCCGCCAGGCACAGCTCCTGCAGCGACTGCATATCCACCACGGCAGCGGGGACAGCGGACAGGCGCGCGCCACCACCCCGCGCCGCCACTGACAGGTCCAACACCGTCGCCATCGACCGCGCCGCGCGCTTCACCGCCTCCTCCGCCCCCGCCTCCGCCTCGGTGGTGGGGGAAGGAGGCGCGCCTGCAGCGCTGCGAGTTGCAGGCGCCGGCAGCTCACTGTTTGCAGGCAGTGGCGCAGGCGCAACTACCGCGCTGCTTGCAGGCGGTGGCACCAGTGCAACTACCGCGCTATTCAAGGTGGCGGGCGGTGGCGCTGGTGCAACTACCGCGCTGCCGCCGCGCCGCAGCGGCTCCGTTGGTGCGCGCTGCGCGCCGCAGCTCGCCCCCATCCTGTTGGCATACTTATTGTGGCGATTGTAATTAACGACGCACCCATTCAACGCGCCACTCCAAAATATTTGATAATTAACGTGTAATACAATAAAATGCGTGTGTGGCAACCGCGCGGTATTCATTTGCTCATTTACAACACATTTGGGACTTGGAAGGCGGTGTGGCCCTAACGGCCGACCCAAACCGTCGACTATACCCATCGGACCCCATCATCGTGCTGCTGGCCGGCCGGATGGCAGTGGCGGTCGCCGAGCGCCCCCCCCCGCAGGGCCAGAGGCGGGGGCCGCCCCGCCCCTTTCCCCGCCCGCCTAATGACCCCATTAGGGGGGGGGCAGGTGGCGCCATGCGGGCGGTGGTACCCACTGGTACCGGGCCAGGAGCAACGGCAGGTGGGCGGGGCGGCGGGCGTGTACGGCTTCCGCTGCTGCTGCTGACGCCCCCGCGCCCCCCGCTCGCCACGCCGCTACCACCACCACCACCACCACCACCACCACCACCACTGCCATGCGCCGCCAGTCGCCGCGCAATGCCGTCCCGGGTGGTTGCAACGAGCGACGCGATGCGCGTGCGGTCGCGCACCCGCAACGCAATCTCGTCGTCAATGGCTGCGGCGCGCTCGGGCGGCAGCGCGCCGTGCGACGCCAGCTCGGTGGCGTGCGCGCGCAGGTCATCAATGGCAGCAGCCAGCTCGCGCGCCGTGCTCGCGCACTCAGCCAGCAGCGCCAGCTCGTCGGGCGTCGCGGCCGCCAGCAGCGGGCCATCAGGACCAGCACGCGCAATAGCGGCGGCTGCAGCGGCGGAACCACCGTCCCCATCGTCGTCGCCGCCATCATGGTGGCCGCCACGCGCGCCGCCTACCGTACGCCGTGTGCCTGTCAGCAGGTGCATCGGAATCTCACCTGCCACCGGCAGCGGCATGGCGACGTCAGGCAGCGCGTGGCCGCCCTTCAGTGCAAACCGCGTCTGCAGACTGCGCTTCTCCACCTCCGTGTTGTACCCACGCCGCAGCGGCGGCGCTGCTGTCTCGGCATCGGCTACCGCGCCGGCCGCCACCGCGGCGGCAATGGCGGCGGCGGAGCGGCGGTGGCCCACCACCGTGTCAATCGCCGGCACGTGCACCTCCCGTACCACCACGGCGGGCGGCTTGGTGACATCCACCACCGCCATCGCCTCACGATCCAGGCTGTCCAACCGCGGGTCACGCGCCGCCTCGCCGGCATGCATGGGCCGCTGCCACACGCCGTCCGCGCGCCACTCCACCTGCCGCGGCACCGGCGGCGCGGCGCTCGGCTTTGGCCGCCCATACAGCGCCGTCAACATGCGTGCCGTCTCGGGGTCGTCATGCCCCACCAGCGTCGCCAGCGACGACAGCGCCGCTGCAGACGGCGCGGCCCCATAGCTGGTGTCGTCGCGCCGGCCTGTCAGTGCCGGCGGCGGCGCACCGGACCGCAGCACCTCCGACTCCCCCTCTGTCGGCGCCACCAGCGGCGAGGCGCGTGGCATGGACGGCGCACCACCAGTTGCAGCAGCAGCAGCAGCAGGTACAGACCGTCCCCCGCGCCCGCCAGTCCACGGTCCCCCATACCGCTCCGTTGCGGCTGACAGCCGGCTGGGTGGCGCCACGCCTCCAGTTATCCTGCTGCTCCCGCCGGCACGCCGGCCGCTGCCAGACGCCGCTGCCGGTGCACCGGTCGAGGCGGCGGCAGGCAGGCGAGGCATGCCCCCGCCCACTGCCGCCGGCGCGGCGCCCTCCTCCTCGTCATTGAAGTCATACATGGTGGATATCTGCGCGGTGGCCGTTGACGACGACGTGGTGGTGGCCAACTGGTGGAGGTGACCAATCGATGGTCGGAGGTGGCGGTGGCGGCTGCTGCGGCTGGGAATGTTGGCAGTGCTATAGCTGGTACTACTGCCGCTGGCGGTGTTACAGGTGCTAGCAGCGCTGTTGGTGTCGATGTTGCGGTCAACCGGATGCTAGCAGCTGTTGTCCGTTGGCGCTGCCGTCCGTTAGTGTCGTTGCGCACTACTGCGCACATGTGTCAATCACCGCAATAACGAAATTCGTTTCCAATTAACACATGAACTCGTGCGTCCCTGACAACATTGCTCGGCCTGCGATCGATCAGTTTTGCACGACGCATCGTACCGGCCGTCGGAGCAGCAGCACGGTTGCCACAACTTGTCACCGGCTGAAAGTCCAGCCGGTGCCGGACGCTGGAGGGGCATACTCCGACATATGGGGTAGGCGACCGCGGGAGGTGCGTGTAAAATCACACCGTGGGTGTGTGAGACTGGTGTCAGTGTGGTGGGTGGAGTGACTTTTGTGTGATGGTAAGCTGTATTCAGTGATAATTTTTGGTTGCAGTCACTCGCCTCTCGTGCATGTGTCCGTTGGCTACCGGTAGGGCCCTATACATTGGCACCGACTGGACGAATCTTGGTACCAAGCAAGCTATGATAGGTGGGAAACTGCGCCACTGGTGCTATTGAGGTGGCTGCTGCCATTGGAGCTGCTGCCGGCTGCTTGCAGAGACAGTCGGAGCGGCCGGGTCGAAGTGACCCAACCACCACGTGTGTGCTGCAGGTTGCGTGCAGCACCCACACCAACACACGCACAAACAAGCACACAGCGGCTGCAACTAGTACGAGATGGCTGCATCGGCAGCTGTATCAATAGACGCCACCGCCGCCATGATGCCGACGCCCGAGCCATGCGGCACCCCGGCGTCGCCCGCACCACCACCGCCACCACCCGCGTTGACGCCGACACCACCACCAGCGGCGCCGGCAGCGACATCTGTTATTGCGCTGGTGCCGATGCCGTCCGTCATTCCACCGCAGCTACCGCTGCGTGCCATCCCAGCAGCCGCCTCCACCGCTGTGTCGCCACCACCTGCGCCGCTGCCTGCTGGCACGCCCGCCTCGCCGTCTCCAGCGACGCCCGCAAAGCCAACGCCGTCGGTGTTTGACACGGTGTGCGCGCTCACCGCGTCCGACTCCAACTGGCGCAACAAGGTGCTGAAGGTGGTGCAGTATGCGGCGCGGCTGGTGGTGTGGCTGCACGGCCGGCTGCCGGCAGACGGGGTGCTGCGTCGCATCCTCAGCCTGCTGCTCACGCCGCCCGCGCGCGCCAAAGAAATAGCCAAGTCGCTATCGCTGGCACGACGCGTGCAGGTGTGGGGTGATGGCACGCTGTCGGCGCGGCGTGCGGTGGCCACTCTGGCTGCCGGCGGCGGCAGTGGCGGCGTGCCCGCCATCCTACGCGCTCTCATTGACGGCACCGCCGGCCTCCTAGATGACGTGCAAACCGCCACCAAGGTGTCGGTGCTGGATGCCGCCCTCCTGCCAGCCGCCTTCCCCCGTGCCGTAAACGTGTCGTGGGCGATGCAGAGCGCCTCCAGTCTGCAGCAAGCGGTCGCCAAGTGGGCGACGCTGCGTGCCGCCGCCGCCGCCGCTGCCGCGCCACTATCACCCAAGGCCGCCGCCGACCTGGCGTCCGCGCGCCTCAACGTGTTCAAGTGCAGCTGCGACCTGCTGCAGGCGCTGCCGCTCGCCGCCGCGTGGGGTTGGTGGCCAGAGGTGCTGGAGATCCTGTCCGGCCTGGTGTCTGCCGTCGTCAGCGTGGTGCGCATTTGGCAGGCGGCGCGTCCTCTACTGGTAAAGGCGTAGGTTAGTACGCCCGCTATGTGATTTGAATGTGACGGTCACAATTATGCACAATGCATACCATACCACCCGGTACGCGGTACCAACACCATGGCTAATGAGGAAATGGAGACAATCAATCAGAGCACGCTGTCGCCGGTGGCCAGCGAGTACAGGGAGAGGCCGGTGGAGGCGACAAAGGCGAAGGTGCCAAAGGCGAGGAGGAGCCAGCAGGCGGCGTTGGTGGGGTGGCAAGGCGGGCGCGTGTCGGTGGGCGTGGCGCCCAGGCGCAGGCGGATGGCGGCGGGCAGGAGGAAGGCAATAAAGACGGCGGCAAAGGAGCCGGTGATGTCCAGCACGCGGCCCAGGTCGTCGGTGGCGAGCGCCACGCCCAGCGTGACAGCCACAATGGCCACCGTCAGGCCGACGTGGCGGAGCAGCGGGCGCGTGCATCCGTGGCGCGGCGTCCAGTGCCCTGCCGCCGCATCGGCGTCGTCAGCGCGCTGCAGCGCCGCCAGGGCGTCAATGTCATACACGGGGGAGCCGGCGATCTGCCACCGCCGGTGTGCGCGGTAGCGCGCCAGCAGCGCCTCCGCCGTGTGCCGCACGATCATAGCCTCGCCGGGGTACGTCAGCAGCATGTTGAGCGCCAGCATGACGCGCGCGGCGTTGAGCAGCGGCGAGGCGGCGACGGCGGGCACCGCCAGGAAGTTGGTGACAATGTCGGCCGCCGTGTTCTCAAAGAAGGTGAGGTAGCCGGCGATGGCGAGGGTGAGGGAGAGCACCAGCGTGGCGCCGACGGACAGGTTGACGACGGCAGCAAAACGCGGCTTGGAGGGTCCCTGCAGGCTGCCGTACGCCAGGAAGGTGAGGTGATGGCACACAAAGGCAAATGCCACGGTGCCCATGGCAGGCAGCACGCCAGCGTGCGCCTCAGTGTACTTCCAGGCGGCGTCATGCACCGACACGACATCCACCTGGAAGTGCAGCGCCACCACGGCGGCGGCCAGCAGCGTGATGGCGCCCGCCTTCACGACCGCAAACTTGGCCAACGCGCCGTAGTGGCGCAGCAGGGTGAGCGGCAGGAGACCGAGGAGCGCGCCCAGCACCAGCACGACACGCCGGTCGGTCGCCCAGGCGGGCGGCGCCGTGGTGGTGGTGATCACCACGCCCGTCAGCGTGTCAGCAAAAATGACGAGGTAGCCGATCATGGCGCCGGCGGCGATGAGCACCTGAAATGTGCACACCAGGTAGTACCCGCGGCCACCCCACGCGCGCTCCGCCAGCGCCTCATAGGTTGGCGTGCCGTGCGCCGCGCCCAGGTACGCCAGCAGCTTCAGGGTGGCGTTGGCCACCAGGGCCATGCCCACGCACAGCAGGATGCCCACTATAAACCCGGCGCGGTTAAGCACCGACGGCAGGCCAATGATCCCTGCGCCCACCACGCCGTTCATAAAGTTCACCGCCGTCATCAGCAGCGTCGTCTTGCCCTCCGCATCTGTCCACACCACCGACCGCAGGCAGCCGACCACCCCGCCCTCATTGCCGTAATTTGCGCCGGCACTTCCGTCGCCAACGTGCCGGTGTGACGCCACCGCTGCCGCATACTCTTCCTCGTCGCCTGCCGGCACCTGGTACACCTTCCCCGTCGGCCGCGACAACGACCGTCGCAGCGCCGCCGACGCCGCGGTGCGCGCACTTTGTAATGCGCCTGCCGCACTCGCCCGCAACCCTGCTCCCGGCGATCGTCCAGCACCACCTCCACCACCGCCACCGCCGCCACCGCCGCCGCCGCCACCACCAATTCCATCGGCAGCCATCTCCCGTGCCGCCGCCTCGCGTGCGCTGCGCAAGCTGCCATCGCTGCTCACCGGTTCCCAACTGACCGGCGTCGCGGTCGTTGGCGCCGAGCTGTCACGTGTCGCGCCGCCCGCCGGCACCGGCAGCAGCGCATCCAGCTCCGTCGCCGCGCGGCCCGCCATCTTGTACGGTGTACCCCGCCTGAGGCAGCGACGGCCGGCGCAGGCTTCCTTGGACGGTTGCTCCCCTCAATGCCGGACAGAAGAGCTGCGTGAAGAGCGGAGCCGGCGCGGCCGGAATGGGCCGCTAAGAGAGTCGGATACGGTGGAAATAAAAACGGTTTAATAACCAGAATCGGCAAGGAAATTCGGTGTCATTAGCATCTATGCCTACGTTCCATTCATCTGCAATTGCAAGGACACCCTCCCCTCCGTGCGCACGCACGAAAATTGAGCCGCAACGCGGCTCTCCTCGCCTCTACTCCCAGTTGGAAAAAACTGAACCTGGAAAAAACTGAATGCGGCAGTTGGAAAACTTGAACTGAAAACTTGAACGAACTGAATGAACAAACCGCGAATCGATCTTTCTCTTGCCGCCTCCTAGGTCAAAAAATTCTCTCTTGGCGCCTACTGGGGGTAACTCGGCGGGGTGGTGCGGCCGTGCGCGCGCATATGTAGGGCACATCGCATTCGCGATCGTACACTGCATCGTTTTTCGTGCGTTTCCTTTCGGTACGTGGTGCGCCCGCGCGCGGCAACATTTATTTTGGGCCCCGAACTTGGGTATCCACTGGGGTGGTAGTAGGGCGCGAGAGGAGGTTCGCTCTCTTCTCTCTACTCTCCCTCCCTCTCTCTACTCCCCTCTCCCTCTCCTCCCCTACTGGTACTGGTGGCGTGTGTGAGTGGGTGGTGGGTAGCAGTGCGCTAGGAGGGTAGGGAGGTGCAGGTGGGGTGGGTGGTGCTTGTGAGGGGAGGAGTGGCGGTGCGCGCGTGAGATGGCAAGCGCGGGTTTCCTGGGGAGAGGAGAGGAGAGAGCGGCGTGTAACGGCAGCAGTAGCAGTGGGAGTGGTAGGCGCAGGTAGCAGACGCAGTGGAGCAGCGAGCGTCTCACCTGCATGGCCTGCTGCTGTGTGCCTTCCTCTCTTGCCAGCTGCGTTGCAAGTTGCGCCAGCACATGCAGCCACAGAACGCGCGCGTCAGTTACGACCGTTAGTCCCCCCCCCCCCCCCACCCACCCCACCCACCGCCCCAGGGAAATTCAACCCCGCCCCCCCCCCCCCTCCCCCCCCCCCACCCCCCCGCCAAAAACACGAGGCCCTCCCCGCTCACCC
>Ga0066256_1005218_pt1 | contig 10914 bp, 7 predicted proteins | sample ThiBio_1000_biof_FD_87107 | JGI IMG/M metagenome (GOLD analysis project Ga0066256, IMG submission 87107) | Wastewater bioreactor microbial communities from Cape Town, South Africa - Thiocy_expt_1000_biof (version 2) | ecosystem: Engineered > Bioreactor > Thiocyanate-remediating >... | reverse complement strand
CGATCTGGCGCTGGGAGACCCCTCGGCCCCCTGGGGGGTAGCGGGAGCCGGCGGTTGTTTCCGCGCCGGGGCCTATGCGCCGGCAGGCCTGCGGGTGGATTACGGGGTGGGCGAGGGCGTGGTGCTGGGCGCGGGCGTGCGCAACGCGTTCGACGACAACTATACCCTGACCGACGGTTTCCCCGAGCCGGGCCGCAGCTTCTTCGCCAGCCTGCGCGCGCGTTACTGAGAACAGCGCTCCGCCCCTTTCTGCTAGCGGGAGGGGGCGGACGGGGATGCCGTGTGGGGCGATCCGCACTGGACAATCCGCCCCCACTCGCACTAGCGGGCCGCGCATGACCGCATACAAGCCCGGCGATCCCACCACCCTCAACCGGCTCTACGGCCGCAGCCAGGGCAAGCCCCTGCGCAAGGGCCAGCAGGAACTGGTCGACCGGCTGCTGCCGCAGATCGCGGTGCCCGCCGAAGGCCCGATCACGGCCGAGCGCCTGTTCGGCCAGCCCGCGCCGCTTCATTTCGAGATCGGCTTCGGCGGTGGGGAGCACCTGGCCTATCGCGCGGACCTGCTGCCCGATCACGGCTTCATCGGCGCCGAGCCGTTCGTGAACGGCGTGGCGCAGGCGCTGACCCATATCCGCGACGCCGGGCTTACCAATGTCCGGCTGCATCATGGGGATGCGCTCGAAGTGCTCTCGCGCGTGCCCGACGGGGCGCTGAGCTTCCTTTATCTCCTCCATCCCGATCCGTGGCCCAAGGCCAGCCACGCCAAGCGCCGGATGATGAACGACGGGCCAGTGGAAATGTTCGCGGCCAAGCTGCGACCCGGGGGCGAGTTCCGCTTTGGGACCGACCACCCGATCTACCTGCGCCACGCGCTGATGGTGATGCAGCGCCATACCGGCCAGTTCGAATGGCTGACCGAAGGGCCGCAGAGCTGGCAGAACCGCCCCGGCGGCTGGTGCGAGACGCGCTATGAGGCCAAGGCCCGCAGGCTGGGCCACGAGGTGTGGTATTTCCGCTATCGCCGCAATTAGGGCCAGCCCCTAGGCGAAACGGGACGAACGCCAAGATTTTCTACCTTTCCTTCCTCGCAGGATTTGCCCATCACCCGGCAAAATCCCACTTATCGGACCGGGCAATATGGATTTGAGCTTCGTCGACCCCAATTCCATCCTCCCCTTCATCGCAATCGGCTTTGCCGCGCAACTCGTCGACGGGGCGCTGGGAATGGCTTTCGGGTGGTTCTCCAGCACCATGAGGGGGGGGTTTCGGGGCAGGCCGCCCGCGCCCGCCTCTCACCGCGTGCAGGTGGTCGAATGCTTCCCCACCGCCACTTCGGGCCTCAGCCACCTGCTTCACGGCAATATCGACAAGCGGCTGTTCTTCCGCCTGCTGGTGCCCGGCGTGATCGGCGGCGTGCTGGGGGCCTATGTGCTCTCCTCGTTCGACGCGGAGTTCATGCGGCCCTTCGTGCTCGCCTATCTCTGCTTCATCGGCCTCTACATCCTGGTGCGCGGCCTGCTTTATCCGCCCAAGCTGAAGCAGGCGAAGTTCATCGAGCCGCTCGGCCTTGCCGGCGGCTTCCTCGACGCGGCGGGCGGCGGCGGATGGGGGCCGGTGGTGACATCCAACCTGCTGATCCAGGGCGCCGATCCGCGCAAGGTGGTGGGCACGGTCAATTCGGTGGAGTTCTTCCTGACGCTGACCGTTTCGGCCACCTTCATCTACCACCTCGGCCTGGCGGACCTTGCCGGGGCAACGCTCGGCCTGCTGATCGGCGGGATCGCGGCCGCCCCGCTGGGGGCGTGGGCGGCCAAGCACCTGCCCGCCAAGCAGATGCTGATCCTGGTCGGCGTCATCCTCACGCTCACCAGCGCCTACGGGGTGTGGAACGCTCTCTACTGAAAACCGGCGAGACCCCGCGGAAGCAGGGACCCGGAAGCACTGGGGGCACACCCCTTCAAAGGGCGCGCTTCACCCCACCACACCTGCGGCGGCGAGCACGGCCAAGGTCAGCACGTCGGGCGCGATCGCCGTCATCGGCGCGATCTGCACCGGCTTTTCCATCCCGATCAGCATCGGCCCGATCACCGCGTTTCCGGCCAGCTCGCGCAGCAGCTTGGCCGAGAGGTTGGCCGATTGCAGCCCCGGCATCACCAGCACGTTGGCCGGCGCCGACAGGCGGCTGAACGGATAGAGCTGCATCACCTTGGGGTTGAGCGCAGCGTCGGGCGCCATCTCGCCTTCATATTCGAAGCCGGGCTTGCGCTCGTCGAGCAAGTGGACCGCCTCGCGGATGTTCTCCAGCCATTTGCCCGATGGATTGCCGAAGGTGGAATAGGACAGGAACGCCACGCGCGGCTCGTGCCCCAGGCGGCGGGCGACCGCCGCGGTCTGCTCCGCGATATGGGCAAGGTCCTCGGCACCCGGCCGCTCGTTGATGGTCGTGTCGGCCAGGAACACTGTGTAGTTCTTGCCGATCATCAGGTGCACGCCGAACGGCAGGTGGCCGGGCTTGGGATCGAGCACCAGCCGCACTTCGCGCATCGTTTGGGCAAACGGGCGGGTGAGGCCGGAGATCATCGCATCGCCATGGCCCAGCGCCACCAGCAGCGAAGCGAACACGTTGCGATCCTGATTGACCATCCGGCGCACGTCACGCTCGGTATAGCCGCGCCGCTGCAGCCGCTCGTAGAGATAGGCCACCATGGCGGGCACCACGTCCGAATCCGCCGAGTTCTGGATATCGTAGGCATCCGGATTGCTCACCCCCAGCTCCACCAGCTTGTCGCGCACCGCCTGGGTGCGGCCGACCAGCACGGGAATGCCATAGCCGAAATCCTTGAACTGGATCGCGGCACGCAGCACCACCTCCTCCTCAGCCTCGGCGAAGACGACACGCTTCCGGTCCTTCTGCGCTTCGGCATAGACCTGGGTCAGCACCGAGGTCGTGGGGTTGAGCCGGGCCTTGAGGCTGAGGCGATAGGCGTCGAAATCCTCGATCGGCTTCTGCGCCACCCCCGAATCCATCGCCGCCTTCGCCACCGCGGCGGAGACCCGTTCCATCAGCCGCGGGTCGAACGGAGCGGGAATGATGTATTCGCTGCCGAAGCTCTGGTTCTTGCCGTAGGCGGCGGCGACTTCCTCCGGCACCTGCTCGCGCGCCAGCTCGGCGATCGCTTCGGCCGCCGCGATCTTCATCTCCTCGTTGATCGCGGTGGCATGCACGTCCAGCGCGCCGCGAAAGATGAAGGGAAAGCCCAGCACATTGTTGACCTGATTGGGATAATCGCTGCGCCCCGTGGCCACGATCGCATCGGGCCGGGCCGCCTTCGCCTCGGGCGGCGTGATCTCGGGATCGGGATTGGCCATGGCGAAGATGATCGGCCTGGGGGCCATCTCCTTCACCCATTCGGGCTTGAGCGCCCCGGCCGCCGACAAGCCGAGGAAGATGTCCGCGCCCTTCAGCGCCTCTTCCAGCGTGCGGGCGTCGGTGTCGATCGCATGCGCGCTCTTCCACTGGTCCATCGCTTCGGTGCGGCCACGCCAGATCACGCCGTTGCGGTCGCACATGGTGACGTTGTCGTGCCGCACGCCCATCGCCTTGATCAGCGCGGTGCACGCGATGGCCGAGGCGCCCGCGCCGTTGACCACCATCTTCACGTCCTTGAGGCTGCGCCCCGTCAGGTGGCAGGCGTTGATCAGGCCCGCGGCGGCGATGATCGCCGTGCCGTGCTGATCGTCATGCATCACCGGGATCTTCATCCGTTCGCGCAGGGCCTGCTCGATGATGAAGCATTCGGGGGCCTTGATATCCTCCAGGTTGATCCCGCCGAAGCTCGGCTCCATCAGTGCGACGGCGTTGATGAAGGCGTCGGGGTCCTCGGTGTCCAGTTCGAGGTCGATCGCGTCGACATCGGCGAAGCGCTTGAACAGCACCGCCTTGCCTTCCATCACCGGCTTCGATGCAAGCGCACCAAGATTGCCCATGCCGAGGATCGCGGTACCGTTGGAAATCACGGCGACGAGGTTGGAACGGGCGGTGTAATTGGCCGCAAGCGCCGGATCGGCGGCGATCGCTTCCACCGGCGCGGCAACGCCCGGCGAATAGGCGAGGCTGAGATCGCGCTGCGTGGCCACCGGCTGGGACGGCCGGACCTCGATTTTTGCGGGCGGGACCGGCTCTTGGTAGAACAGCCCCCCGGGGGTGGTGAAAGGCGGGTGGTCTTCGGCGCCCAAGCCGGTCCTCCTGAGGCGCGAGCGGTGGATGCCTACCGCCCCTAAACCCTGCAACCGCCACGCGATAGGGGAAAGCTTGGATAGCTCCCTCCCGAATCATGGAATTGCCGGTTAACCCTTCGCCCATGTCCGGCGTCACCCCCATGATGGAGCAGTATTTCGCGCTCAAGGCGCAGGCGCAGGATTGCCTGCTGTTCTACCGCATGGGCGATTTCTTCGAGCTGTTCTTCGACGATGCGAAGGAAGCCAGCCAGGTGCTGGACATCGCGCGGACCGGCGGGCGAGCACGTGGCGCCAGCCCGGTGCCGGGGTGGGGGGTGCCCGTTCATGCCGCGGAGGGGTATCTTGCGCGGCTGATCAGGGCGGGCTGCCGGGTGGCCATCGCCGGGCAGGTGGAAAGCCCGGAAGGGGCCAAGGCGCGTGGCGGATCGAAGGCGCTGGTGCGGCGCGACATCGTGCGCTTCGTGACCGCCGGCACGCTGACCGAGGAAGCGCTGCTCGAACCGCGCCGGGCCAATATCCTCGCCGCGGTCTGCGACGTGCGCGGCGCCATCGGCATCGCGGCCTGCGACATCTCGACCGGGCGGATGGAGCTGGAGGAATGCGCGCCCCCCGCGCTCGGCGCGGCGCTTGCGCGGTTGGGGGCAAGCGAACTGGTGGTGCCCGAGGAGTGGGAGAGCGCCCCACCGGATGCGATCCCGCGCCCGCGCAGCCAGTTCGCCAGCGACGAAGGCGAAGCGCGGCTGAAGGCGCTGCACGGCGTTTCCACGCTGGACGCCTATGGCGATTTCACCCGCGCCATGCTGGGCGCGGCAGGCGGGCTGATCGGCTATCTCGACCACGTCGGACGCGGAACGCTGCCCTTCCTGCTGCCGCCGGTGCGGCGATCCGGCGAGGACCGGCTGGCGATGGACGAGGCGGCCCGCGCCAGCCGGGAAATCCTGTCCAGCCAGCAGGGCGGGCGGCAAGGCAGCCTGATCGCCGCGATCGACCGCTGCGTGACCGGCGCGGGCGCGCGGCAGCTGGCGGAAGACCTTTCGGCCCCGCTCACTTCGATGCCGGCGATCGAGGCGCGCCTGGCCCTGGTGCGCCATTTCCACGAGGACCCGCTGCTGCGCGCCGACCTGCGCGAGCTGCTGCGCGGCGCGCCCGATATCGGCCGGGCGCTGGGGCGGATCGTCGCCGGGCGCGGCTCCCCGCGCGATCTCGGCCAGGTGCGCGACGGCCTCAATGAAGCGCGCCGCGTGGGCGAACGGCTTGAGGCGCGGGGCGAATATCCCCCGCTGCTGGAGGGGCTGATGCCCCGGCTGGGCGGGCATGGCGCGCTCACCGACCTGCTCGGCCGCGCGCTCGTCCCCTCCCCGCCCACCGAGCGCGGGCAAGGCGGCTTCATCGCCGAAGGATACGATTACGCGCTGGACGAGCTGCGCGCGGTGTCCGGCAATGCCCGCCGCGCCATCGCCGCGCTGGAAGCGAAATATCGCAACGAGACGGGCATCGCCGCGCTCAAGGTCCGGCATAATGGTGTGCTCGGCTATTTCATCGAAGTGCCCGCCCGCTACGGCGACCGGCTGATGGCGGCGGATAGCGGCTTCACCCATCGCCAGACGATGGCCAGCGCCGTGCGCTTCAACTCGCTGCAATTGCATGAGGAAGCCAGCCGGATCGCCGAGGCGGGCGGCCATGCCCTTGCCGCCGAGGAAGCCCATTTCGAGGATTTGACGCAAGCCGTCATCGCCGCGCGCGAAGGGATCGCCGCCACCGCCGCCGCGCTCGCCCGGCTGGACGTGGCGGCAGGCCAGGCGGAGCGGGCGGCCGAAGGCGCCTGGTGCCGCCCCGAAGTGGCGGAGGAACGGCGGCTGGACATAAGGGGCGGCCGCCATCCCGTGGTGGAGGCCGCGCTGGCGCGCGCGGGCGAACGCTTCGTCGCCAACGACTGCACGCTTTCGCCCGAGGACCGGCTATGGCTGATCGGCGGCCCGAACATGGGCGGCAAGTCCACCTTCCTGCGGCAGAACGCCCTGATCGTGCTGCTGGCGCAGGCCGGCGGCTACGTGCCTGCGCAAAGCGCCGCGATCGGCCTGGTGGACCGCCTGTTCAGCCGGGTCGGCGCGTCGGACAACCTCGCCCGCGGCCGCTCCACCTTCATGGTCGAGATGGTGGAGACCGCCGCGATCCTCGCCCAGGCGAGCGAGCGCAGCTTCGTGATCTTAGACGAGGTGGGGCGCGGAACCTCGACTTACGATGGCCTCGCCCTCGCCTGGGCGGTGGTCGAGGCGGTGCATGAGACGAACCGCTGCCGCTGCCTGTTCGCCACCCATTATCACGAACTTTCGCGCCTGGCGGAAACCTGCGACGCGCTCTCGCTCCACCACGTCCGCGCGCAGGAATGGAAAGGCGATCTGGTGCTGCTGCACGAGCTTGCCCCGGGCCCGGCCGACCGCTCCTACGGGCTGGCGGTGGCCCGCCTCGGCGGCGGCGGCACATCGGGGGTCCGCGGCGGCAGCGGCGCGGTGCCTCGGGGGGCGGGTGGACGCGGGGAGGCCGGCGGGGGGGGCGCCGGGGGCGGGGGCGCCCCCCCGTGGCCGCCCGCCCCGCGAGGGGGGGGGGAAGGCGCCCGCCGATCCCTTGCGCGAAGCGCTGGACGGGATCGACGCCGATGCACTTTCCCCTCGCGAAGCGCTCGAATTCCTCTACCGGCTGAAGAGCCTCTCGCAGGCCTCGTGACTGGGGGCGGAATTTACCTTCGTCATTCCCGCCGCCCCGGCTGGCCACTCAGGATAAACTGTCGCGAAACGGCAGGCTGGGACCTCGTTCGGCCGGGCACCGCATCTGGACGACTGAGGTCCCAGCCTGCGCTGGGACTCACATTGTGATCTCTCCCTTCGTCACCCCCACTTCCGCGTGGGTGACGAGTTGGGCACTGCCTGTGCGAAAAGGATAAGTGTCGAGCCGGGCAACCTTAGCGATCGCGCGAGATGATCTCCACTCCGTCCGACGCAAAGCGCCGCCTCTCGGGCGCGGGATCGAAGTCGGCCGAGTCATTGTCCGACACTTCGCTCGCGTCGGTCGAGGCTTCCTGCGGAGTCGGGTCGAAGCCGTCCGCCTCGTCGATCAGATCCTGATCGTCCATGTAGACGGTTTCGTCCGCCTCGTCGTCCACGTCCACATCCTCGTCGTCCCTGCTTCGCGGCTGGGCTTCGATCTCGGAGAGCCGATCGGCGTTCGCGTCCTGCCCGCTGGCGAGGCTGTCCGCCGCCTGCGACAGCACGCCGTCTTCCCTGCCACCCACGAGCATGTAGACGCTGAGCAGCGTCAGCGCGACGAACCCGAGGGCGATCCAGCGGCTCTTGAACAGAAACTGGTACATGCGCGCCACCCTAGCGCGAAAGTATCACCCGTCCGTCGCCGGGCAGGGGGACCGGCACTCCCCCCTCTTCCGGGTCAGGATCGGTCCTGGCGCGGCGGGACCGGCTCCTCGCCGGAATAATCGTAGACCCCCCGCCCCGTCTTGCGGCCGAGCCAACCCGCATCGACATATTTGCCGAGCAGCGGGGCCGGGCGATACTTCGAATCCCCGGTGGCCGCGAAGATCACCCTGACGATCTCCAGGCAGGTATCCAGCCCGATGAAATCCGCCAGTTCGAGCGGCCCCATCGGATGATTGAGCCCCAGCCGGGCGCCCTTGTCGATGTCCGCCACGCCCGCCGTTCCCTGGCCGAGCACGAACACCGCCTCGTTGATCATCGGCAGGAGGATGCGGTTGACGACGAAGCCCGGCTCGTCGCCGCTCAGCACCACCTGCTTGCCGAGGCTTTCCGCGAAGGCGCGGGTGCGCGCGACCGTGTCCTCGCTGGTGGCGAGGCCGGGGATGACCTCGATCAGCTGCATCAGCGGGACGGGATTGAAGAAATGCAGGCCGATGAAGCGCGCCGGATCGGGCGTGGCCGCGGCCATGCGGGTGATCGGGATCGAGCTGGTGTTGCTGGCAAGGATCGCGCCGGACGCCAGCACCGCTCCCGCCCGTTCGAAGATCGCGCGCTTGATGTCCTCACGCTCGGTGGCCGCCTCGATAATCATCCCGGCCTCGGCCATCGGCGCGTAATCGGCCACGGGAACGATCCGCCCCAGCGCCTCACCGGCCTCGTCCGCGGCGATCTTCTCGCGCTCGACCAGCCTGGCCAGCGTGGCGGCGATCTTCGCTTTGGCCTTTTCCGCCAGCGCCAGATCGATATCGGCCAGCAGCACCTCGACGCCGCTCTGCGCCGCCGTCTGGGCGATGCCCGTGCCCATCTGGCCCGCCCCGATCACCCCGATCCGCTTCATCCGGCACACTCCTTCGCAGTTGCAGCAAAGGCGCTTCTAGCCGCTCGTGCGGCCGAGCGCGAGCGATTGGTGAGGCCCTGCGAAAGCAGGGACCCAGAGCCCGAAGATGGAGCGTTCCGCCCTGGACCCCGGCTTGCGCCGGGGATCAATCCGCCGGATTGTGCTTCTGCACGAAGGCCATCGCCGCTTCGAGCATCTGCTTGCGTGTCTCGGCGCGGGAGAGCCAGTGGTCCTCCTTTTCGAGCACCACCATCTCGAAAGGCTTCCCGGCATCTTTCAGCGCGGCGGCCATCTTCTCGCTCTGCTCGAAATTGACGACTGTGTCGTTCTTGCCGTGGATCAGCAGGATCGGAGCATCGGCCTTCGTGGCGAACCGGCGCGGTGAGATCGACTTGTAGCTGTCGCGTGGCCCGCGCGCCTCGACGAAGGCGCGCTTGACCATCTTGTTGCGGCCCGTCTCCTGATATGCGTCCAGAAACCGCAGCTCCAGGTCGCTCACGCCCGCCACCGATACGGCGCAGCGATACAGCCCCTGTTGCAGGGTGACGCCGGCCAGCGCCGCATAGCCGCCATAGCTGTGCCCCACGATGCAGGCGCGCCTGGGGTCGGCGATGCCGCGCTTGACCAGTTCGGCGAGCCCGTCCGAGATATCGGTCTGCATCTTGCGGCCCCACTCACCATAGCCGGCCCTGAGAAAGCTCTCGTCGCGATTGGTCGAGCCGCGGAAATTGGGCTGGAACACGGCATAGCCGCGTGAAGCGAAGGCCTGCGCCCACCAGTCGAATTTCGCATCGTCCTGGGCCGTAGGCCCCCCATGGGGAAGCAGGATCACGGGCAGGTTCCTGGGTTCCCTGTCTGGCGGAAGCGTCAGGATTCCGTCCATTTCCAGCCCGTCAGCGGCAGTATACTCGACAGTCGAGATCTGCCCCACCTTGTCCGGGCGGACCCGCGGATAGTCGCTCCCGATGTCCTGCGCGTTCTTCTTGCCGAGATCGACCAGGTACCACGTTCCGCTGTTGGCGTTGCCGCTCGTGTGGACGAGGATCTTGGAGAAATCCATAGACCAATCGACGAGCGTGACGTCGAACTTCGAAAATACGGACATGACGGCTTCCACCGCCGCCTGTTGCTTGGGGTCGAACAGCACCGGCTTGGGATTGGCTCCCTGGAGGAGATAACCGATCATGAGGCCGCTTGCCCTGTCGACGAAGAGAGATTCGATATCCTCATCGGCATAGACCTCGACCGGCTGCGCGCTTCCGTCGAGCGGCATCTCGAACCAGTCCTGCGCGCTGTCTTCAGGGTCTTGCTGGGTGAATATCAGGGTGTCGCCGTTCTTCCCCAGCGTGATCAGGCCGGCATCGCCTTCCGGGTCCTTGCCGCTGGTCAGCAGCTTGCCGCCTGCGTTCCTGATCTCCCACCTGCCGGAATTGTAGTTCTGGACGAAAGTGGCCGCCACGCGCCCGTCCGGGCCGATCAGCCAGTGGACATTGTTCTCGCCCGCGTCAGGCTTGGTGATCGCGGTGCCTCTGCCGTCCGCCGGATCGACTTTGAAGAGCGTGATGCCTTTGACATCGGAATAGGCGCCGAAATGGCCGGAACGGGGCGCGGCACGGGTGGATTGCTCGGTTCCCGAGAAATAGGCGCGCCATTCCCCGCCGACCAGGCGCTGCCCGTAGTCTCCGAAAATCCGGTCCAGAACATTCGCCTGCTTGCCGAAGACGACCTGTATGTCCTTCGTCTTTTCGATCGGCATGATCACCGCGGACCAGGCTTCCGATTGCTCGGCAACATAGCCGACCGGAAGATCCTGCGTCTGGCTCAGCACGATCAGGACGGCGTCATTGCCCAGCCACCTGATGTCGCGCACCTTGGTATCGCCGGCTTCATACATCCGCAGCAGGTCCATGTTCGCGTCGAGCGCAAGCAGCATGCGCTTGCCCTTCACCGTCGTCAGGGCGGCGATTCTTTCGCCCGATGGCGACAGCGTCATCAGTTCCACCGCCGGCAGTTCGCCATAAGCTTCGAGAGGCGGCGGGTCGGCCGCGAGAACAGGTGCGGCAAAGGCCGCGGCGAGCGCGGCTAGGCAATGGCGAAAACGGAATCCCCCCAACATGCTTCCCCCTCGAACTTCCGCCGGGCATGATGCAGGCGGGCGGGGCGTTCCGCAAGAATCGATTGGCCGCGCACGCATCCCCCACGCCATTGCGCATAGGGGCGTTTGCTTTTGCCCCCGCCGCGCCTACATGGCGGCGCACCATGGCACGTCCCAAACCCTCGACTTTCGACAAGGCGAAGACCGTCGCGGAAAACCGCCGCGCGCGGTTCGACTATCATATCGAGGAAGTG
>Ga0066256_1005216_pt1 | contig 10916 bp, 12 predicted proteins | sample ThiBio_1000_biof_FD_87107 | JGI IMG/M metagenome (GOLD analysis project Ga0066256, IMG submission 87107) | Wastewater bioreactor microbial communities from Cape Town, South Africa - Thiocy_expt_1000_biof (version 2) | ecosystem: Engineered > Bioreactor > Thiocyanate-remediating >... | reverse complement strand
CATCGCTTCCGTCGGTTCCATCGCCGTCTGAGCCACCTCCGTCCGCGTCCGTTCCATCCCCGTCTGCACCATCCGTTCCGTCTCCGTCAGCGTCAGTTCCATCGCCATCCGATTCAGCATCTGCGGAGCCGCCAACGCCTTCATCAGCCGCTGTATCGTTCAGTACGTTCATGTCGTCCTCGTTCAGTTCAACATCTTTTACTTCCATGGTTTTTTGTTTTAAATTGTTTAAGAGTTTTTGTTCCGCATTAAGATAAAAATTAAATATCAAACATTATACCACTTCACATAAATTTAATTTTGGGCTATATGATCTGTTTGTGATGGAAATTGCCGGATCCGTACTCTCAATTTAAACTTTAGTTTACGGGAACTTATTTTGAACAACCTGATTGGTTGGCTCACCGCCGTTGGAGACACCGGTAAGCGCCCAATCGCAGCCGAAAAAAATCGGCATCGTATATAAATTTTCAAAGTTCTTTTGGCACGTATCTTGTCTTATTTAAAGCGTCAAACAAAAATTCAATACTGTTAAATTTACCACTATGACAAAGGCAAAATTTATAAAAGTAACAATCGTTCGCGATGGAAATATCAGTGTTCGACCAAAAGCCATCCCGGTTGTCCGCAACGCCTATTTGAAAGAATTTATTATACACCCATGCATTCTTTTAATTAACCGGGTTGGGTATAATTTAAATAGTATTAAAAGCTATTGTGCAGCCCTTATTAAGCTACTTAACATTGAACGAAACGATATAGCCACCCCAGTTCAAGGAAACCTTTCCTCCTTTATTTATCGTGTAGCTAAGGCGTGTACCCGGAGACACTTGTTCCGCCGTTGCCTTCACCTTTAACACATCATCTGCTTTATTTTTTTCATAATCAAAAGCGCCCCAGGTTTTCCATTGTTTGTTGAATATAATAGTCCATTCATTGGCTTCTTTTAAAACAAACATGGCATACCTGCCGGCAGGTAATGATTGCCCTTCAACCTTAACATCTTTATTCACCTCGAAGGTAGTTGCCGTGTTAGCTCCGGCGCGCCAAACTTTTCCGTCCATCGGCTCCACATCAACGCCAACTTTCCTGCCGTTTAAACCGGGCGCTCCATAATTAATGGTAACGGTAGCGCCACTGCTGATGGTTTGTGAAACAGAGTCCCTTGGACTTTTGGGCGCGGGCTTTGCCTTTTCCTGCGCAGACGCATTCAAACAAATAATGGTTAAAAAAGCGGCCAATAATAAAAATTTTGTTTTCATAATATTCTATTTTAAGGTTAAAAAGAGCATCCGGCATAACAAAAAAGAAAAAGAAGCAATAAAACTTCAGATTCGTAGGGCGCAACAAAACAGCGTTTCGCAAAATTCGATCTGGCTGTTCTGTTTCACAATTAAAACATGTGGCCACTTTTATTTAATGAGAAACTTTTATTATTGAAAGTTAGCCAAAAAAACGGAAAGGACGCGTTATACTTTCAGCATCGGGTGCATTCCAAATTGTCGCTCTTAGGCAGCGCGGGTAAATCCTTTGGTAGCCATGTCAATAATTCTTGCCCATTGTCCATTTTCTTTAATGACCCTCAGGTTTAACATATTTTGAGCGCCCTGTGTGGTCCAGCGTTGCCCCGCCTGTTTCATCCGGTGCTGGATTACTGTGCGGTGAGCGGATTCGATAGCGCCCGAGCCAATGATGCCCACTCCCAATTTTAAGTAATAGGCATAATCCATCCGATCAATATTGCTTTCATAGTACTGAACCACTTTTTCGCAAGCCGATTGATCAAGGGATTTTAATCGTCGTATATTTTGGATTACTTTTTTCACCTGACTTTTTAATAGCAATTGCTTCTGCCCTTCTATCCAAGGTTTTGAGTGGGCCGGGATTTTAAAATGAATATTTGCAAATTCATGCAAATATTCTAATGCATGATAAAGATCCAGTATTTGTACTGCCTTGGGGAAAGCATCAGTCATCCAGTTTCTTAACCACACTGCCCCATCGGAAATAAAAATTAATCGGGAACCCAAACATCCGTACGATTCTATCAATTCATCCATTGTTTTGGTGAACGTTTTGCAGTCTCCTAAATGAGCAGCATATTGCGAATGCTTGATCCAGCTTCGTTCTTCACTGATTTCCATACAATCCCCTGATTTAAAAAACCTGCCTAATTTCACCTCTTTCCAGCCATCATCCCGGGTAAGAATAAAGGAGCCATCGGCCTGCACATATAATACTTCTTCCTGATTCAGTGGTGAAAGCGTCCTGCTTTCATTAACCACACTTGCCGCCGCCGATCCATAGGCATCTGTAATACGATAGTGCTGGGTGGAACTTACTGTTACTCCAAGCATTTTCTCTATAATTTCATTGCCCTGATTATAACTGTCGAGCTGACCTGCATATACCATCAACTCCTGCATTCGCGCACTCACCTGGAAGCCATTAACTCCCGCACTAAAATTATGGCTGTTGGCTATCTCAATTGTTCCAAAACGGGTTAAAGTTTTTTTTTACGCCGATTGGCCGGAACATTACTGATTGAACTCTCTAATAACGTAAGGCTTAGCTCATTCATTATCTGCTCAAACTTCTTCTCGTATTCGTAGAAGTTCTTTTCCTTTTCCAATTTAGCTAAATCGGCATACTTTGTCTCGGCGATCGATAAAAATTCTTCTTTAGTCATCATATCCTGGCTTTTTGTTTACCAAATTTACGACTTCAGGATAATGCGACAATTTGGAAGGCACCCATTAGAGGGCAGTAACCTTTTAAGTTGTATTTTTAAGCCATGCAGCGAAAACTATTTTATTGCATGTCTTTTTTGTTTCTTTTCTCAGGATTTCAGGCCTGTGTGTCGTACCGCAAGCGTCCCGCACGGTTATACCAAGAAGTGTTAAGAACCGGCCGAACGTTTGATGCGGGAATTGTTCCTGGATATTTATTTGACGGGAAGCATTGGGACACGGTGATCAAAGGCCGTGTACTTTGGGCGCATCACTTGTATGAGATGGGCATCATCAGAAATATTATTTTCTCCGGCAGCGCAGTGTATACCCCTTATTTTGAATCAAAGATCATGGGATTATACGCCCAAAAACTTGGCATACCCGCTGAGCATATTTTTTATGATACCCTTGCTGAGCATAGCACGGAGAATATTTTTTATTCCTACCAGCTTGCAAAAAAGCTGGGGTTTAAGGCCCTTGCATTGGTTACCGATCCGTTTCAATCGTCTATGCTGAAAGGGTTTACAAGGAGAAGGTTTGCTACAGAAATTTATCATTTACCTTTTATGGTTGATACCATTCGAAAGCTGGATCATGTTGATCCGATGATAGATCCTTCTTCCGCGTTCAGTAAAAATTTCAAATCCATAAAAGATCGTGAAGGCTGGTTCCGGCGGTTGCGGGGAACACTTGGCGCTTTTATTCCGTGGGAGGTGAAAAAGAGAAAGGCGGGGCCTTTATAGCTAAAACGAAAAGGTTGTTGTCAGTCTCAATCCAAAACTTTTTTTGAACGCTCCATTCATTCGGGCTTTTATAATTTGCCCATCGGTTTGAAATAATTTATCTGTGCCGTACCCCGTTTTCCAATTGGAGTATAAACCGTCGAGCCCAATGTTCAGAAAGTCTTTCGGTTTAATACCAAAGGATACCCGGTAATCAAGCCCATGTCCTTTGGCGTCGTGTGTAAAGCTCACGGGGTGTTGAAATGTTTCTACAAGGTTCCAGTTTGCTTTAGCGTCATAAATGAGGTAGCGGTAGGTGAGGCCCGCGCCAATATTGAAGATTCCTTTTGGTTGATATAATCCTTTTAAAGTTGCATTCGGACCGTTCCATTGTGCCTCGTAAGTGCTTTGTAAAAGCGGGTCATTATCGTTGGTGAGATAAAATAATTCTTTTGTAAAATCCAGGCCAACCCCACCTGTAGCGGTGACATCGTTCTTCCTAAAAAAATGATAATCAAAATTAACACCCGCCGACCGGGCATGGCCTTTATTGCTTTGCAGGTAAAGCTCGGTGGTTGGGTTCGTTCTGTTATCGCCAGCGTAGTCGAAATCTGTTACCGAGCCAGTGTAGGTCCAAAGACGATCATAATGAGCATTCATTGAAAAATTATCAATTATGTTGTATTCAACTTTTGTATGAATACCTGCGGCGTTGACGGGTTTGAATATCAACTCCGATAAAACATTCGGATTTTGCCCCTGCATGTTGCCTGCAATATTCCAGCGGAAATCCGTATTTCTATATTCCGGGCCAACTTCAACAGAAAATTTCTTTTCCTGCGCAGTTGAAGAGAGGGCAACTGAAAAAGATAAAAGAAATAAGAAAAGAGAACGTTTTTTAAAGAGGGTCATGCAATCTTAATTTGTCGTTGAACAGAGGTTCTGGAAAAATGGAAAGTAAGTACCAGCGAAAAAAGAAGATAAGCCGCTATCACGTATTTAATCATCGGATTAAAATTGTTTGTTAAAAACCAATCGCCGGAATAAAAAATAATTCCAAGCCCTGTTACAGTTTTTAGTAGTTCCCAAACCCAGGCAGAATGGTTATTGTCCATCAGTTCGCTTAAAGCATATACAAATGCAAATACAAAAAATCCATAAATAAATATGCCCGGCGAACCAATTGCCGCGATATTCCCAAACAGGTAACTTATTAAAATCAAAAGAACGATCAGTTGAAACCAAAGCCAGGCCTTTGTTACAGGCGATACTTCGGTATCGTACTTTTTAAAATGATAAACGTCTTCAATTTTATAAACAGGATATTTTTCAGCTACATCTGCCGGCCGCCAGCCAGTAGGCATGAGCCAGATGCGAAACTTATCTTTCCAGTTTTTCGCGCGCCACGCATCTTTTATCAAAAGCCATAAATGTTGAAAATTAATTTTCACTGGGTTCCAGGTTTGTACCGGCCGCGTAATGCCGTAAACAGGTGGCATGTCATCTTTCTCCGGTTGAAAAGTGCCGAAGAGTTTATCCCAGATGATAAATATCTGCGAATAATTTTTATCGAGGTATTCTGGGTTGATGGCATGGTGTACCCTGTGATGCGACGGGGTTACAATAATTTTTTCCAACCATCCCATCTTTTTAATATGAACGGTGTGATACCAAAACTGTGCAAACAAATGCAATGGTGCAACCACCGCAATCACTTTTTCAGGGACTCCAAGCAGCGCCGCAGGTAAAAGAAATATCGCAAAAATTTTTACAAAAGATGAAATGCTTTGCCTTAGTGCGCAGGCCAGGTTAAACTCTTCGCTGCTGTGGTGAACCAAATGGCCATTCCAGAAAAAATTATACCGGTGCTGAATCCTGTGTACACAATAGCCTGCAAAATCAAGCGTGATAAAAGCTATAAAATAAGTGAGCGAGGTTGCTTTAACATGATAAACAGCCAAATGCTGCAACAGCCATCCATAGCCGTAAATTGCCACGCTTAAACCGAGCACGTCTTTAGTTACGTTGGTCACGCCGCTCATCAGGCTGCTGATCATATCGTTGGTGCGTACGTTGTCGCCGCCTTTTCTCCAGGCGTACCATTTTTCAAAAAGTACGAGCAGCAAAAAAGCCGGCATCGCAATCAATAATATCTTTCCGTATGTTTCCATGAATGTGTTTCAAAAGTATTAATATTTGGTGATTTTAGAGTAGTAAATCAAGGTCATCGCGGTGGAAACACCTGCCATTTTTGTGAGCTTGAATCTGTTGAAATTAACAAAACCGGCAATCTATTTCAGATGTTTTTTAAAAAACTGAATGGTTTTTTCGACTGACTCCGTATTGTTGGTTTCCGTAAAACCATGAAAGTCTGTGTATTCATGGTATTCATTTGCAACTCCCAGCTCATCCAGTTTTTGTTTCAGCAACTGGCTTTGATAAGCCGGTACAATATTGTCGAGGTTGCCATGAAAAATAATGGTGGCTTGGAAGATGTGTTCAGGTTTTCGATGGGGCTGATACTTTTATACAATTCTTCGTTCCACCCCGACCCTGAAAATTTTTTAAGAATATCTTTAACGTTCACCGGTTTCCTGGCGTTGTAAAAATCCCAATCATCGATTTTGGCAGGACCGTAAAAATCTGCCACACATTTCACAATACCTTTGGTATCTGTTGAGTTAGCGTATTGTAATGCAAGCAGAGCGCCACCGTTAACGCCCCATAAAGCCATCGTATCGGAAGTTGCAAATAAAAATTTATTACTTACCATCAGGTTTATCGCATTGCCAACGTCTTCAAGAATTTGATTGTAGGTAACGTCCTTTCCGTTAGCCAGGCGATAATTTACATTAACGACGGCGCATTCGGGCCAGCGGCTTCTGTACATCTGAACCAAATTATTCAACTCGCTTTTATCACCGCCCACCCAGGTGCCGCCATGAATCATTACATTCAGCCTTGTTTGGCTGGTTCGCCCTGCAGGCAGGTAAATATCCATTTTTTGTAAAGGGTCTTTTCCATAAGCTGTATCTATTATTATATTTTCTGCAAGGTTGCTTCTTGGTAACCGGTCTTCAAAACCAATTGTACTGTCGGCCTTATTACAGGAAGTTATAATAAAAAACATTAAAATCGCCGCAATCAGTTGTTTCATTGTGGTCAGAGTTCTGATGATAAAAAATATTCCTTAAAGTTCTCTTATTTTTCTAACATTAATGTTAATGTAATCCTAATCATTTGGTTGAAACAACAGATGACAACCATTTTCCCGGTTGTTTCCAGATCATTGGTGAATATTGAACGTCAGGAAGTAGCATTCTCCTTTTTAATTAAGAATGCAGCGACGTGACATATTTAAAAGAAAATTCAGGTTCGGTAAGAATTTATTTCTCAACCTGAAAACCATTTTCAATCGCGAATTTATCCTGTGCCGCCTGCATCATTGTAATCACATTTTTTTGCGTTGCAAGAATGGTATCCATTTGTCTTGTTTGCGCCAGCCGAACGCCTTCGTTTTCGGCCTCGCCGATATTTTTATAGGTGGTATAAATACTTTTTACGTATTCGAAATAATTGATAGCTGATTTTTGAAAATCTTCCCCACCTTTAAAATCTGACACGGAAAGTTTTTCAATTTCATCAATTTTTTCCTGCACCAGCTTTTCGGCTTCAGCCGCTGTTTTTCCCATGTCTTCATAATTAGCGCTATCTGCCTGTGCCCTGATGTTTTGTTCGGCTTTAGCAAGAGGTTCGGACAACTGTATTTCTGCATTCACAATTTTTTCACTGAATTGCATGGGAGTTTCTGCATTTTCCTTTTTCGTGGAGGTGCAGGAAAGTAAAAAAACACTGAGTAATAAAGTGAACAACGACATTTGTTTCATGGTACAAATTAATTTCTAATATGTACAACAAAAACCAAACCTAAAATAACCTACGCAACATTGTTAGTAAACGAAACCGTTATCTGTGGCATATTTCTGTTGCGACTGTTGAAGGGTTGACATTACATCGGCCTGCGAATTCATCAGCGATTCCATCTGTTTTGCTTTTTCCATTTTTATATTATCGTCCTTTGCTTCGGCCATTTCCCTGTAAGTGGTGTAGATACTTTTCAAAAATTCAAAATAGCGTACTGATACAACTTTAAAATCTTCGCCACCCACACCCACGGGCGAAAGATTTTTTGCGGCATCAAGCCTTAGTTGTATTGAATCTTCCATTGCTTTTGCAGATTGTGCTACGCCTGCCATATTTGCGTTGCTACTGCGAACCTTGATTTCCGCTTCCGCTTTGAGCATCGGTTCTTCCAGGCTGTTTTCAAGTGCCATAATTGTTTCGTTAAGCTGAACGGGTGTATAAACCTTTCCCGCTTCCGCCGCAGGCGTTTCCGCATCACTATTTTTATTGTTTGCACACGAAGCAAAACCGAGCGCAAGGCAAAAAATTATGAGAATATTTACTTTCATCCGTAAATTTTTTATTTTTTTTAATGGTCGGATGCCTGCCTGTCGGTCAGACAGGGAACTCCGCATATACATTCCCTCCCGGTTACTATCGGGATTAGAAAAAATTATCGTGCTTCGTTTCATGGTTCAGTTTTTTAAATGAGTAATCAGTCTTCTAAAACCTGGTGCTTTCTTTTTAACAAATAATAAATAGGAACGCCAAATAAAGCGATGCCGAGTCCTGCAAGGGATGTTACAGGTTTTGCGTACAGCAATCCAACGCACATAACCAAAGCAATTAAAATATAAATTGCCGGAATAATTGGGTAGCCAAATGCTTTGTATGGGCGCTCCACATCGGGGCGGGATTTTCTTAACCTGAATACGCCCCAAATTGTCAAAATGTAAAACAAAACTGTTATGAATACTACGTAATCAAGTAAAATTCCGTACTGGCCGCTGAGGCAAAGAATACTTGCCCACACACATTGTGCCCATAACGCCCATTGTGGTACACTGTTTTTATTGAGTTGGCCTGCCGCAGGTAAAAATAATTTATCATGCGCCATTGTGTAAAATACGCGCGCACCCGACAGAATTAACCCGTTGTTACAACCAAAAGTTGAAATCATAATCATAACGGCAATAATGGCTGCACCGTAATCACCAAAAATATTGAACGCCGATGCCGTTGCTACCCTGTCCTGCCTCGCGAAAGCAACGTTGGGATATTGATTGAATTCAGTGGGATAAGCTGCTGCGGCGTTGGCAGCTTCAGGCATCAAAGGCATTACGGCCACGTACATAACATTCATTAAAACATATACAACCGTAACAATCACGGTGCCCAATAATAAACTCAGCCCAACATTCTTTTTTGGGTTTTTTATTTCACTGGCGATGAAGGTTACGTTTTCCCAGGCCACGCTACTGAACACGGAGCCTACCAGCGCCGAGCTGATGAGCCCGATTGTGAAGATTAATGTTGGCGACTCTTTAAATGTTGACCAGCCGATCATGGCGCCGGCACTGTCTTTTACAGGCTCAGTAAAATTTAAATTAAAACCCGTTGCCCAATTGCTGTTCCAGATATCGGAATTAAACGCAAATAGTAAACCCGCAACGATTAACCCGAAAATTGAAAACAATTTTATGATGGTGAAAATAGTTTGAACGATTTTTCCTTCTTTCACACCGCGCGTATTTACGTAGGTGAGGAAAATGATTAATGCAATTGACACCAGTTGCGCCGGATATATTTTTATCCAGCCAGCCTGAAATAATAAATTTTTATCGTCAATAGTAAGCGCGGGAATAAAGTACCCTGCGAATTTGCTGAAAGCCACACCCACGGCGGCGATGGTTCCTGTTTGTATCACCGAGAAAAAGCTCCAGCCGTATAAGAATCCTGTGAGCGGGTTATAGGCTTCCTTCAGGTACACATACTGGCCGCCCGCTTTGGGAAACATTGAAGATAGCTCTCCGTAGGTTATGGCGGCAAAGATGGTCATTAACCCTGTTAATATCCAAAGCGCGATAAGCCAGCCGGCGCTGCCAACCTGCCTCGTCATATCGGCACTTACAATAAAAATTCCTGAGCCGATCATGGAGCCTGCCACGATCATTGTACCGTCAAACAAACTTAGCGATTGTTTGAACGAATGGTTTTGTTCTGCCATTTTGGTTTGTTGATTTTAGCAGACAAGATAAGAATTTATGAACGAAAAGTTGAAAAGTTGACAGGTTAATAAGTTGAAGGTGGAGGTAACGGTCCTTCGGCTTAACATTTCAATTTTATATCAAATTTTATTTTTTCGCTTTGTATTGGGCGTTGAGGCCTTTTAAAACTTCGCTGGTAACATCAAAGGAGGTGTCTTTGTAATAAAACAAACCGGGCTCGTAAGAGAAGATGAATGAATATTTGCCGTCCTGATTGAATGTTTTGAGAAAGTCTTTAATCTCCTTCATGACGCTCATGTTTTTAGAAGCAACAAAACTGTTAAAATCTTCGGTGAGCGACTGGCGCTTTTCCATTATCTGTTGCTGGGTTTGCTGAACATCGCGGCCTGCAGCTTCCATTTGTTCGGGCGTCATGCTCGCCTGCTTTTGTTGATACCCTGCCAACTTGTTTTTGTAATTTTTTTCCATCCGGTCAATTTCGGCTGTGATCGCGGATTCTTTCCTTCTTATTTCGTTTTGAACAACTTTAGCAAGTTCGTAATTTACCTGTATGGAATCAGTGTCGATGTAAGCAAACAACAGATGTTGATTGGAAGCAGAATCTTTTTTATCATCAGACCTTACAGTGGCAGGTTTTGCCTTTTTATCCTGATTGAATTGTTTGTACAATAAAAAAGCCACCGCTACCACCAGCAGGCCATTTACAATTAATAATGCATTCTTCATTCCTCTTGTCATGTTGGGATGCTTCGGTTAAAAGCTAAATATATAAAACAACGCGCAATATACTAAACACTTGAAAATAAAAATGTTTTGATCGTTTTTCTTAGGAAAGGGTTAACGTTTTTTGCGAGGTGGTCAGGTTGAAAAGTTTATTGGTTGATCAGTCCGAGAGATTTTAAGTGTCATTAGAACCAAGCGAATTTACTCATACCAAGTAAAAGCAAAAAAAGGAGCAACTTTCGCTGCTCCTTAAATATTATTTTGAGGCTTCGTGCCTTTGCGGCAATCGCTTATTCTTCCTCATCAAAACTCATCGCCTCGCGTGTTGTTTGCAACAACTCGTATTCTTCCTTGCTGCCCACAATCATGTTTTCAAACTCACGCAAACCGGTACCCGCAGGAATGTGGTGGCCTGTGATCACGTTTTCTTTCAGCCCCAGCATATCATCTGCTTTACCGTGAATGGCTGCAGAAGAAAGCACCTTGGTAGTTTCCTGGAATGAAGCGGCAGATATCCAGCTTTGTACACCCAAAGAGGCTTTCGTAATACCTAAAAGGGTAGGAGCCGATGTTGCAGGCTGCGCATCGCGGAATTCAACCGCTTTTTT
>Ga0066256_1005215_pt1 | contig 10920 bp, 6 predicted proteins | sample ThiBio_1000_biof_FD_87107 | JGI IMG/M metagenome (GOLD analysis project Ga0066256, IMG submission 87107) | Wastewater bioreactor microbial communities from Cape Town, South Africa - Thiocy_expt_1000_biof (version 2) | ecosystem: Engineered > Bioreactor > Thiocyanate-remediating >... | reverse complement strand
AGAGCGAGAGAATAAGAGAGAAGGGTAGCGAGAGATAGAGTGCGTGAGAGAGGGAGATGGACACGGTAACACAATTACAAATGTCCAACGTACCTAGTAGTAGACGAGCAGCCGGCGAGTAGTAGTAGCAGTAGACGAGTACAGAGAGGTATGTAGTAGGCGAGTAGAGGGCGAGAGGAAGAGAGAGAGACTAGTAGAGGCGAGAGAGAATCAGTAGGAGACTAGAGAAACGCTGATTGTATCGAAATTATAAAATCCACAAGTCACTCGCCAGCAACCGCAACAAGTGCATCTACCACAACTGCAAGCGCCGCGCAAGAGGGCAGCATACGCGGGGGTGCCGCGCCACCACCTGGCGCACACGGCGCGCTCAAAGTGCCACAGGAGGGGAGTAGAGAGAAGCGAAAAAAAGATAGAGAAAAGAAACGAAAGATAGCACCGAAGCGTCTGCGGCGTTTTAACTGTTAAGTTTTAAGTTATGCAACGGGAATAGTCTTCTGCAACGTTACCATACATTGTGTATTTATACGGTGATGGGTTAGCATGCGAGCCAAGCGAAAGGCAATTAGCTAAAATGTGGCGGAAAAGATAGGCCCTGATAGGGAAGGGGCCATGAAACTTGATGATGAAAGAAGCGAAAGATAGCGGGTGGACAACACACCACACGCGACTTTGGTGCGCCACAATAGTGCAGCTACGCTGTGGCAAGCCATATTCACCGGTGGAGTGTGGTGCGGTGAGGTATATATTGGGGAAGAGCGCGGCATATGCGTTGGTGGGTGGATGTGTGATTTATGTGAGGCGGAATAGTTGGGTTTTCTCTTGACGCCTACTTGACACCAAGTGTCTACGGACTTACTGCTTGCTTTCTGCCCACTGGGTGGCTGCTACCACCTAGTTCCTTTGAGGTCTAACGGTTGCCTCCTCACCTGCACGTCAACTTGCTGCCATCTCGCCATTGCGCTGGGCTGCACACCCACGTCCACCATGGCAGCAGCAGCAGCAGCAGCGGTGGCAGGCAGCAAGCGGCCCCGGCCGGCTGCCACAACACCAGTCACCACAGCGGCAGCCGTGAACCCACTCGCAGCACTCGCTGCCGCACGCCTGGCGGCAGCAGCACGCGGCGAGGCGGCACCAGAGATTGCGGCACCAGCCCCACCATCGACAGCCGCTGTCGACACAACAGCAGAGGCGGCACACGCCGACGACGGCGACGCAGCCAAGCCCGCCGCGCCGCCTCGCACAAAGACATCAGCATCGGCAGCAGCCGCAGCGCCACGCGTCAAGTCGGTGGTGCCGCTGGGTTCCGAGCTGGCGCGCGTGTTGTCGCAGCTGGGCGAGGCAGTGGCAACCACACCAGATGACACCGTTGCAACATCATCATCATCATCAGCAGCATCAGCAGTCGACACTCCCCCAGCAACGATGCAAGCAGACGCGGCGGCGTACGGCCTGCCGGCCTGCCTGACGGCGGCGCTGGAGACCGCCGGCGTGACGCGGTTCTTCCCCATCCAGCGCGACGTCGTGCCGCTGCTGCTGCGCGCCGACGCGCGGCGGGACGCTGCCGTGGGCGACATTGCCGTGACGGCGCCCACGGGGTCGGGTAAGACGCTGATGTACGCACTGCCCACTACGGCGGCGGTGCTGGCGGCTGCCGCTGCGGCACCCACCCTGCCTCGCCTGCGCGTCCTCGTACTGGTGCCCACCCGTGAGCTGGCGGCGCAGGTAGCAGAGGTGTACACCACGCTGCTGGCGGGCGCGCCGGCACCCGCGCCGTTTGTTGCCACCGCCGCCGGCCTGACCACCTTCCACGACGAGCAGGCGGTGCTGTCGCTGGCAGGCGGCGCCGAGGCGCGCGCCGCCGGTGTGGCTGGTGCCTCGGCGCTGGCTGCCGCCCGCGTGCCTTCCATCCTGGTGGCCACGCCCGGTCGTCTCACTGACCACCTGGCGGTGACGCGCGGCTTCACGCTGGCGCACCTGACGCACCTGGTGTGCGACGAGGCGGACCGCCTGCTCAGCGAGGCGTACAGCGACTGGCCGCACAAGGTGCGCAGCGCCATGTTCACCGCCGGCCCCGTGCGCGAGCGCGCCTACATGGCCGCCGCCGCCGCCGCTGCTGGTGTGCCGAGCTGCGCGTCCGCGGGCGATGATACTGCTGACGTGGCAGCAGTGGTGCCGGGCCGGCAGCGCGCATGGCGGCACAGTGACGGCGCCGTCGGCTACGTTGCGACGCCGGACCCTGCCGCGTGGCCCGCCGCACGGGCGGTATCATCAGGTCGCACGCCGGCTACGTGCAGCGGCGCCTTGTGCCTGGATGCCCTTCCGTGGGCGGCAGGTGCAGCGGCGGCAGGAGCACCATCAGAGGAGGTGCGTGTGACGCCGGCACCCGCGCCGCTGCGACGCATTGTGTGTTCCGCGACGCTGACGCGCAACCCGCGCAAGCTGGCGGCGCTGCACCTGGTGGCGCCGCGGTACTTTGTGGCGTCGGCGGACGTGCTGCCGTCGGTGGCGCGCGCAGCGACGCTGGGCGCGGTGCGTGATGCCGGCGGCACGGAGGCTGACGACGGGGAGGTGCCAACGGCGGCGACTGTACCAGCGGCAGGCGTGGGGGCAGGGGAGGTGGGTGGTGACGGCGCACGTTTGTATGCCGTGCCGGCGTCACTGGTGCAGGCGTGGGGCGTGTGCGGCGCGAGTGAGAAGCCGGTGGCGCTGCTGCACCTGCTGCGCGTGTTGGAGGGCCAGCCCATCGGCGGCGATGCGTCCGCCGCGGCGGCGCCGGCTGGGCTCCGTGCCATCGTGTTTGCTGGCAGCGTGCAAACCACGCACCGCCTGACGCGCCTGCTGCAGCTGTATGGCGGCCTGCGCGGCCGCGTGGTGGAGCTGTCGTCTGGCCTGTCACAGCCGCAGCGTGACGCCGTGCTGGCGGCGGTGCGCGCCGGCGGCGTGTCGGTGCTGGTCACATCTGACGTGGCGGCGCGCGGTCTGGACCTACCCGCCCTGCCCGCCGTCATCCACTACGACGCTGCGCCACGCGTGAAGACGTACGTGCACCGCGTGGGCCGCTGCGCGCGCGCCGGCCGCCTGGGCGCCACCTACACGCTGGTGCGGCCGGAGCAGGCGCGCCATTTCAAGACGCACGTGCTGGGCCGCCTGCAGCCCGGCGGCGCGCCCGCGCCCGCCAAGGAGACGGTGACCAGCGCATTGGTGGCGCCGTACATGCCGCGCCTGGCCGCCGTCCTGCCAGCGCTGCGCGACGCGCTTGACGCGGAGGCGCGGGGTGCCCTCTCCCAGTTTGCCCCCGTGCCGCCCTTTGAGGGTGTCGCTGGCGACGGCGACGAGGATGGTGGTGTGGTTGTGCCGCCCGTCCCCCTCTTGCCGTCTGCCGCTTTGCCGACTGCCCCAGCTGTGGGTGCAGCAGCGGCGGCAGCAGCCGCAGCGGCTGAGGCAGCGGCAGCCATCTCCCTGCTGGAGGATGGCGGCGGTGGCGACGACGACGTGACTGGTGACGCTGATGGTGAAAAGCCAGCCAAGCCAGCCAAGGCCGCCAAGGCGCACAAGGAGAAGAAGGCGAAGCACGCCGCGTAGGGCGTGTTGTGCGCGCAAACGAAATTGAAGAGCGGACACAATGCAGGTGGGAGGGGGGTCAGGTACATAATAATATGGCATGAGGGGGTGGGAAGTGATGAAAGGCGAGAATAATAATAGTACATGCCAGCGCACAGCACAGACGCCAGCTGCAGAGGGTTGCCCGGGCAGCGGGCAAGGAACCAGCAGCATAGTATGGGTGACAGATAAAAAGTTATGTACAGGGCACATGATGCGGGGGAAGCTGCCCAATATCATGCACGGGAGGGCGTCGTGGCGGCGGCGCCACTGCCACTACTGCCACCAACGACGACGAGGGCAGGCACACCCGCAGCAGCACTGCGTACGGTGGACGGCAGCGGCGCGCCTGTCGGGTTAAGGTACGCTTTGGAACCCCGCTGGCCGGCTATCGTTGGTGGGTGCGCGGCGGCAGCCAGGCTGTTGTTGTAATACACCACGGGGCCGCCGCTGTGTACCTGCTCATACGGCGACCGCGACATGCGCGTGCGGCGGCGGTCCAGCCGCCGCTGCACGCATCCAAACCGGGCGCCGTACAGCACCACGGCGGCGCCCATACCCACCGCGGCACACAGCGCCAGGGCAGCGGCTCGTCCTGTCAGGTCGGCATGGTCAGACGCGTCGGCAGCCGGCGGTGCCAGCGACGGCTGCACCGCTGCCGCCTGCGACGTCCACGCGGCGGCATCCACGTCCGCCTCCAGCAGGTCGCCACGGATTGGCAGCTGCGGTAGTGCGTCGGCCAGCGCCGCCTGGGCTTGCGCAGTGAGGGTGGGCAGCAGGTTTGCATGCGCCCGCGAGTTGCGCACAACGATGCCGCTCGCCGTCACGCGCAGAGCCAGGGAGGCGGCAGCAACATCCACTGACACAAGCGACACAGCCCAGTTGCAGGATACCGTGCCAGTCAGGTTGGCTGACAACGCGTCCGGCAGCGCCGCCACCAGCTCCGCCGTGCCCAGCGCCGTCAAGTTGTCAGCCAGCTCACGTAGTGCGTCCACCGCGCTGAGCGGCAACGTGGTGGCAACCCACGCCGCCGCATCCACACTAGCGTTGGCGGTCGCCACCACCGACACACACAGCGACAGGTCAGGCGCCGGCGACGCACGCACACCACCGCCGCTACCGGGTGGTGCCGCAGCAGCAGCCACCGCTGCCACAGCCGCCGCCAGCCCCAGTGTCATGACTGCTGTGGCATCGGTGGCGCGGCGGCGGCTACACCGCCGTCGATCCTCCACCTTGCCTCCACCCCTGCTGCTGCCACTACTGCCGTCTGGAGGCGCGGCGGCGGCACGCCTGCGGCACCGCAGCCGGCCTCCTCCACGGCCCTCCATGGTGCCCGACCGGGGGCGTGAGAGGGCGGGCACAGCTCGGGTGGCACAGCCGCGATGTCGGCCCACCTCCAGGGTCGGCGCACGATGATGGTGGTGGTGGTGCACCAAAGTGGCGGAAAACAGGGGTAGCAGGTCACCTCCAGCGCGGAAGGGTGTTGCAGCCGATAGCTAGTACCCAGATGGACGCTTGCCACCTGTCAGTGGGGCGTGAGCGGTCCCAGCGGTGGCGTCCGGCCTTGGATTCCAGCTGTACCGTTGATAGCCTTGCCCACACCGATGGTGCCACAACACACGTCGGTCCGTCGCCGTCGTCGTCCCGGCCTCGGATGCCCGCCACCCGCCCAGACTTGGTCGACACGCCTTGGCACAGCGGCGCGGATGGTCCACAGCTGGCTGAAAACGGGAAATGCGCGGGCGGAGGTGAAGTGGGTGGCGCACAGTTTGTGTGTGCGTGTGCGAAGAAGTTCGGCCCAATTGAACTCGGGTTGGCCAAGCCGCATCGCGCGGGCGGCGGGCGGGCAAAAACTTCGGGATTTTGTGCGCGCGCGGCCAAACACACGCACACGCTACGGCACGGACGCCGGATGGAGGACAGGTAACTGCGAGGGGCGTGTCCGGCGGCGCGGCGGGCGCACTGCCGGGGTGGCGCGCGGCTCTGGTAGGCTGCCACGCCTGAAAAAAATATCTGCGCGCGGCGGTGTGGTCGCTGGAGGCACGCGGCGGAAAACTGGACTTCCAGAAGTCTGTCAGACTCTGGCGCGACGGTGGCGCCAGCGGACATGGGCCAAGGCCCGGAAATATAACAACAAGTCGTAAAAGTAATTATCAAGAGTATTGTATTTTTTGAGGGTATTGTAACATGATTCAGTGTGGAAAACGAACGCCTCGTTCTCGAAGATGGAATCGGCGAATCCGACGGCGATTCGGCGGGCCGGCGTGATGCGATGCTTGCAGCGCGCTGCCGGCCCGGCAGATGATGCCGTAGTGCTATGGGCCGGTGGATGCTGCCAACCGTGTCAACGTGCCGTGGCGCCCCCGTCACGCAGCACCGCGTCGACGCTCGTTAGCCCCATTTGATGTGGTGCGCCAAGTAGTCAAACGGCGTCAAGTTCGCATGGTTGAGCAGCGGTGGCCGCCACTCGCGGCAGCTGCCAAACAGGCGGCCCCACAACGGCCCCAACACGTCGGGCTTGTCGCGCGTCGCCCGGCATATCTCATGGTGCAGCAGCTCGCGCTGGCAGCCCACCACCTGCTGGTCCAGTGCCGCGCGTGCAATGTGTGCCGGGTCCGCGTACCCAGCCGCGCACGCAGCAAGCGCCTCCTGCCACCGCCCCGTTGTCACCAGCGCCGCCACACCGCGGTCGTGGGCCGGTGGCGCCAGCCGGTCCACCCAGCGCCGTACTGCCGCGGCGCCGGCACTGTGGGAGGCCTTGTTCGGGAACACAATGTACGCCTCCCCCAGCGTCACCGTGAATGGCAGGCCCGCGGCAGCGACGGCTTTGCGCACCGACTCAAAGGCGTAGTCGTCACCCACAATGGTGGCGGCGGGGAAGCAGTGCCGCACACGCTGCAGCATGTCGCGCAGGGGGCCAGCCCTCTTCTCGCAGTCAATGAAAACCAGCGCTGGGGCTACGCGGTTTGTCGCCACCACCTCGATGGCCTCATAGACATCCATCTTCAGCATGATTACATCGGCGCTGCCACTGGTGCCTGTGTCGCTGCCAGTGGTGCCTTTGCCGCTGCCACCGCCACCGCTGCAGCCGCCACCATCACCACCACCGCGCACAAAGGGCGCCACGTTTGCGTGGAAGGTGTCAAAGCGCAGGTGGCGCAGGTACATCTTGTCCAGCGGCCCCAACTTCCACATTTTGTTGCTGTACTCCGCGTTGTTCTTAAAGTAGTCCGCCGCGTACAGCGTCACGCCGGGCGGCGCCAAGGTAAGCATGAAGCGCGCCGACTTGCCGTACCAGCTGCCCAGCTCCAGAATGACCGCGCCCGGCGGCAGCGTCTCCACAGCTACCCCCAGCAGCGCGGCCGTGTCCAGCGACAGCCAGCCATGCCGCAGCGGCGGCACAAACCGCGACATGGAGGGCACCACGCGGTGTGCGCGGCTATCTGCCAGCACGCCCTCGCTGGCGCGCAGTGAACTCAAACCACTGCAATGAAATGACGCGTCCGGCACGATGGTCGCCGGCAGCGTCACGCCGGCGGCGCACCGGTACAGCACCGCGCCCAGCCCCACCGCAATGCGAGACAGCAGGGACTGCACCACGCTGTCTGGCGTGTCTGCCGCGGGTGACACACCGTTCGTCTGCGCCAGCTGCAGTGGCGTCAACACCACGACGCCCGCTGCCAGCACGACGGGATATGCCGGCACTATCCAGTCAAGCTGCACCTCCTCCCCGCCGCCGCTGGCGTCCAGCACAATGATGTCGGTGCCCAGCCGCATGGCGCGCTCCAGCTGGCGATTGATGCGTTGACCCAACGTCGTGTCCCTGTCGCCCTCCAGTGCCACGTCCAGCACCGTAACCACCGGGGGAGCCGCGCCGGCGGCGGTACTGGCGCCGTGTGCAAACAGCGCGGGTAGCTCTGTGCCAGCGGCGGCAACCGGTAACGGTAGGGCAGACACACGCACCACGGCGGCGGCCGCGGGGGTGGCGCCGATGTAGCGTCGCAGGAGCCACTTGGACAGCAGCTCAAGCGTTGGTGGATGGTCGGTGGCCAGCGTGACAGGGTGGATGATGCGCAGGGCGTACTTGTGCGCCAGCGTCACAGGCGGCGCTGCTGCCACCGCGTCCGCGCCCAGCGGCATGTGGGTAAAGAAGGTGCTCTCCGTGCAGACGTCCAGGCCGTCGAGGAACGCGACAAAGCGGCGGGCGGCGGCGTCGTATGCCCACCCTGCCGCCGTGTGTGTGCGATACTGCGCTAGGAATGCGTCGCGCGCGGTGGAAGCGTCTGACGCTGCCACATGAAGCGCGTGTCCGACGGGGAACACGGCAGCGCGGGCTTCCTTCTCACTCGCGTTCACCCACAGCGCAAACAGCGCGGGCTCCGCCTCCTCGTCGGGTGTGCCAGGGGCGCACCCAACCGCGGCAGCCGCAGCAGCCGCCATGCACTCCAACCCGTCGCTGTCCACGCGGGCGCGTTTCGCCTCCTCGGGCGCTCTACCAGCACTCTCGTGCTCGTCGCCTTCGCTACCGCTGCTGGTGCTGCCACGGCACGCTTTTACCGGTACGCGTGTTCGCACCACGCCCGCCATACCGGTACCGGTAGCGGTGGTGACCGTGGTGTGTTGCGCGTGCGGCATCTACTGCCCCCTCGCGCGAGTGACGACGACACTGTGACTTATACGATCTGATGCCATGCTCGCTGTTGGTTTTTGCAAGCACCGTACCGGTACCGGTATGGTTTAACGACAGTGGTGTTGCACCCCGTGGAATTGGTGGAATGGGCGGCGTGCCCGCCAACTCGGACGCACGGTGCCTCGAGTTGGGTAGCCTACCAGCACCTAATTATAACAAGCAGGTTTAAAGAATGGTAAGCGCGGTAGCGGTGACATTCATAGCGTCGGCGGCGGTGGTGGCGGAAGTGGTGGCGTTCCGCGCTCGGGGTTCCCTGAAGCAGCCGCCGCGCCCCACTGAGACGCATGCTGTACATCGCCATGAGGCTCGCTTGTCATGCCGCTGTTGTGGCACAGCTTTGCGCGCTAAACACGGCCAGCGCGACGCCAACCGCATTCCAAGCCACGGCCGCGTCGCTCGCGATTGTCTCCACGCAACACCACAAAGAGCTGATCCAGCGCCAATACTGTGGTCGTCGTCGACGGCAGCGCACGGTGCTCCCCTCCAGCGAGTTTATGGCCGCTGCAGGCGGTGGTTGAGACGAGTGTTGGGGCGGATGCGCGGCCACCTGGCCTCGCTGCAGCGCACTGACAACGTTACCGCGGAAACTCGCGACAAGATGGGCGCCGTTGTTGGGCCTCCCTGGCACCCTCAAAGCATGGGTTGCGGTGGTGGTGGTTCCGGCGGCGGCGGCGGTGGTAGTGGCTCCGGCGCTGGCGGCGGGCGCAGTCACCAATTGAGCGCGTTGTGCGCGCCGCGGAGGCTGCGGTGTTGGCGGAGGAGCGGCGGCGCGCTGCGCTGGTGGCGCTTTCCGGCATTGATGCTATTGAATTGGTGCCGGCAATCAAAGGGCGCAAGACGGCAGTGCCCAATCCACGCACTACGTTGTGCTGCGACGCGCACGACTAGGTAACGGCGACAGCAGTGCGCAACGTTGACCGGTGGCGCGCGGCGTGGGTGGCTGCAACTCGCAAGCAAAGGGCCATTCCTACCGGTACCATACCGATATACTGCTGGCACCAGTACTGTACTACCGGTAGGCGCCAACAGCCAACGCTGTAGTTGTGCCGGCGTATCCGCGCGTTGTGCGCAGGGCGGCGTGCGCGCGTGGCCGCACCGTCTGCACCGGTGTGATGGTTGCGGCAGCGCAGTAGGCATTGTGGCAGCGCGCTGCCGCCTACCGGCACGCGACACTGTGACAGCCATGCCACAATGATGCCGCCGCCAGCATGGGCTCTGCAGCGACACCACTTGCTGGCGGTCGTGCCTGACCTGCTGGTGCTGGCGCACGGCGACAGCGCGGATGGCATCGTGCGGTGTCGAGTGTCGCACGCGTGGCGCGTGGCGGCAGCGCGCTGCACGAATGCCGTGTTTGCAAACCACACAAAATCGCGCGCACACACCCAGCGGACGCAGCAGCGGCGTCAGTGACAACAGCACACGGCCTGCGTACTTGTGCGTCGGGTGCCGCCTTGCCTCCGTCGTGCACTGAACTACACTGGGTCACTGCCGCAGTGACGGCCACTGACGGCGCAGTGTTGGCCCAGCCGCTGTTGGGTGGCCCGTGGGTCTGTGTTAGCCTGATAAACTGGCACGGCCAACCCGCATTTGAAACTCGCCGCGCACACGAGCGCATGCCCCGGCAGCGTACCCAGCAGCCAACCCCAACCAACCACGTGCGTAGCTGTCGTGTGTGCCCGGTGCGCACGCTGCCGCTGCTGCCGCTCGTGTGCTGCACGCCGCCGAATGTGTGTTTCTCTTGTCTCCCCTCCGGCCGTCCAGTTCAAGGTTCTCTCTCCTCCTCTACTCCCCTCTCTCTACTACTGTCTGTACCACCACGTGTGCGCGTGGTGCGCACCGGAGGCAGCGGCGCAATTGTCGCAGTGACGGCAGCAGTTGATTATAACCATTGACAATGTACGTGTTCGCCCCGTGCGCGCCCCGTCGCACCGTCGCTTGCGTTGCATTTTGTGTTGCCAGGTGGCATGACGACGGTGACGCGCCCCTCTCTGCCCTCTACTGCGTCGCAAGAGGGGAGAGTTGGGTGGGTTGTACGGTGGGTTGCCACTGGGGAAAGGGGGCAGCAAGGAGGGCAAAAGGGAGGGAAGCCACGCTTGAAGTGGTGCAGGAGGTGGGTGGCTCTGGGGAAGATGGAGGTGTGCGTAAGCGAGGGAAGGAGTGCGAGGGGAAGGGATGAGAGAGGAGAGAAGCAGTGGACCAGTGGTGCGGAGGGTTGCCACAGATGGAGTGGGAGGCACCGGCGGGTAGGGGGCGGCAAGGGATAACATGTATAGGTGTGTGTGAGTGTGCGCGCGTGTGTGCGCGGTGGTGCGGCGCGAGTGGCACCCACTGGCAGAGTGGATCCGTTGGCGTAGTGGCAGCAGCAGTGGAGAGGGAGAGGAGAAGGGGAATTTTGAGGGCGCAGAACGGGGCAAAGCGGGGGTCGGGAAGGGGCGGGCAGGCGCGGGGCGCATAGTGGTGTTACATGGGTATGCTGCGCGGGTGGTGGGCACCAACGTTACACGCGCTACGAGGGTGACAAGCGCGTGATGTTCAGCTAGGAAAGGAAGAGGACTCAGAGGAGGAGGGAGGTTTGAACTTTGAGGTCAGACGGTCAGATTCTGAAGTTCTGAAGTTCCAATGACAAG
>Ga0066256_1005212_pt1 | contig 10921 bp, 7 predicted proteins | sample ThiBio_1000_biof_FD_87107 | JGI IMG/M metagenome (GOLD analysis project Ga0066256, IMG submission 87107) | Wastewater bioreactor microbial communities from Cape Town, South Africa - Thiocy_expt_1000_biof (version 2) | ecosystem: Engineered > Bioreactor > Thiocyanate-remediating >... | reverse complement strand
CTGTTTCCGCCTTTACTGTTTTCGGTTGATTTTCTTTTAGAATAGTTACTTCATCGGGGCGTTGGTCAAGCAAGCTCTTGATATTTGCTTTCGCTCTTTTAACTGCTAATGACTGAAAGACTTCGCCAACAGCATAAAACAGCATTACAGCGACACCCTCTGGGTATTCACCAATGGCAAAGGCTCCAATAGTGGCAATACTCATTAGCAAAAATTCTGAAAAAACATCGCCTTTGCTAATACTTTCAAAAGCTTCTTTAATTACAGGAAATCCGACTGGTGCATACGCTATTATATACCAAACAGTTCTTACCCAACCTTGAAACCATTCAGGTTTCAAGGCATTGTCTAAGTAAATAGCAATTAGCAATAGTACCAAAGAAATAATTCCTGGTAAAAACATTTTTATAACGCTATTTTTATCAACAGCTTCACTTCGTTCATTACTCTTTTGATTGACTTTTTTATCCGTTGAGCAACAAACATTATCAGTACTCTGCCCTGTATTTGTTTGGGCATCGTTTTTGCTTTCCTCCGTGCAGCAGAGTTGCTTGCCCTGCGCATCATAAATATGCTTGTGATTTTTATCTGTATTTATCATCGTTTAGTTATTATTGGTTAATCTTCGTCTTCTCCTGCATTAGATAATTTTGCATTTACAAAAAATGCTCCTTTTACAACGATTTTTTGATTGGCAGGAACTTGTTTGATAAAAGTAATTGCGGTATACCCCATATCAGATACCCCTTTCAATATTTCTATTTTTTCAAAATTTATACTTGCCTTATCTTCCTTTTCATTTTTATCAGCATCTTTATGATTTTCTTTTTCTTTACCTTCTTCGTGATGCTCTTCTGCTTTTTTATCGGTTTGTACGAAAATATAATATTTACCATCAGTATTTACGATGGCATCATTGGGAACAGCAGGTGTAGTTACATTGCTTAAGCTTACAACCCCTGTTATGTTCATTCCATCAATTAAACCAATTTTACTACCTTTTATACGACAACGTACAGCAATAGTTTTACTCTCGTTTTGAAAAGATGAACCGATATTGAAAACCGTAGCCTCATATTCTGTGGTTGGATTATTTGTCAATCTAAAATGAATAGTTTGCCCGATTTTTATTTGTGGTAAATCTTTTTCGAATACTTGTAAATCCAAATGTAATGAGCTGTTATCTACTATTTCAATTACCGGCGAAGAAACATCTACATAACTTCCAATTTTAGCGTAAACATTACTTACTGTGCCATTTAAAGGACTAATTACCGTTAGCGCAGATTTCAAATTACTGTTTGATAGGGTGCTGGGATTGATGCCCATTAATTGTAATTGTTGATGTAAAGATGCTTTTCGAGTACGAAGGCTGTTCAGTTCGGCTGTTGCACTTTGTAAATTTTTCTTTGCGCCAGCATTTCCTTCGTTTAACTCTTTTTGTCTTGATAGCTCTTGCTCTGCAAAAGTTATCCTACTTACTACACTCAAATATTCTTCCTGTAATTGTATAAACTGCGGATTGGCAATAGTTGCTATTATTTCACCCTTTCTAACATAATCCCCAATTTGAACTTTCAATGTTCTTATCACCCCACCATATAAAGTTGTAGCATTGGCTTTGTTGTTATTAGGAACATTCAGATTTCCATTTGCTTTGATAGTTGCAGACAGCTCCCTTTGTTCTATTGTGCCTATTTTTATTCCAACTATCTTTAATTGTTCCTCTGAAAGAGTGGCAATGGTTGGTACTTCTTCCTGGGCTTCTTCTCTTTGAATTTCTTTTGCTTCCTGGTTCTGCCCATTTCCATCTTTCTGATTATTGCAAGCGGAAAAGGCAAATATTAAAACAGTTATCACTGTTACAATTGTGATTTTATTTATGTTGAATTTCATTTTTTACTTATTGATTAATGAGAGAATAAATATTGATTACAGATTGGTTTACCTGCTGAATACTTTTCAGATAATTTAATTGAATGTCGGTTGCGGTTTGCAATGCAAACAGATATTCCACATAACTGATTTCTCCAGTAGTATAACCTAAATGTGCTGCTGATACAATTTCCTTGGCATTTGGCAATGCTTCTTTCTCAAAATAATTGAATTGCTGTATGTCTTGCTGGTATTGTTGCAAGGCATTTTGCATTTGCGTAGCCAATGTTTTTTGCTGCTGCTGAGCATTGGCTTCGGAAGCCTGTTTTCTGAAGTCCAAAGATTTTATTCTTGCTTTGGTAGCACCATAAGTGATAGGAATTGCAATGCCAATATTTACAGAATTGAAACGGTTACCAGAATTAAAATATTTTTCCATACCATTTACTGTATGAAAACCTATTAAAGACTGATTGACGTAGCCAATCGTAAAATCTGGTAAACCTTGCGAACGTTCTACCTTTTTGGTTTGCTCGGCAATAATGGCATCCTGATACAAAGATTGAATGGCAGGATGATTTGCTACGGCTTCATTATCCAACAAATTACTGATTTGTAGAGGCTGAAATATTCCGTTTTCTGCAATGGTAAAATCGTCTTTTGTGTTCATCAATGTTTTCAGATTGGCAACAGCATTGGATAAGAACACTCCATTTTGTTTTAACAATAAATTGATTTCGCCTTTCTTAGCTTCCGCTGTACTGATGTCCACTTTTTTGGTGTCACCAGTTTTATAACGAAGCTGGGCTATTTTAATAAAATCGTTGTACAAACTATCCAATTGCTGTAACTGTTTTTCATTGTGTTGCAAGTACAAAATTTGATAATAATAAGTACGTACTTGATTTTTCAACTCCAACACTGAAAGATTTTTCTGTAATTCTTTCCCTTTTATTTCGGCATTAATCAATTGTTTTTTTGCTCCAAATAATGATGGAAATGGAATGGTTTGCGACACCTGAAAAGACTGGTCGAATTTGATACTGCTGTATTGCCCCAACTGTGCATTAAAATTTAATTTTGGAAGCTCATTTGCTGTTTTCTTCAGAGCTTTGGATGATTGAATGTCCAAATCGGATGCTTTAATACTTTGATTATTTTGTAATGCAATGTTTATCGCTTCATCAACAGTGGATAGATTTTTCGTCTGTGCGTTTGCTGTAAAACCTACCAATGATAGCAGTAACACAACGATAGTTGTAATGGGTTTCACTTTAAATTTTCTTTTTAAATTAATTTTTGAATTGAAGATGATATACAATAGAGGCAGTACGAATAGGGTAAGGAATGTGGCAGTTACCAAACCACCGATAACAACTGTAGCCAATGGTTTTTGTACCTCTGCGCCTGCGCTACTGCTCAAAGCCATTGGCAGAAATCCTAAACTGGCTACTGTTGCAGTCATCAAAACCGGTCTCAAACGGGTTTTAGTTCCTTCGATTACCCGTTTCAATACATCTTTTTCTCCTTCTTTTTCTAATTGATTGAAAATACCTATCAATACAATTCCGTTAAGGACTGCAACACCAAATAATGCTATAAATCCAATACCTGCGCTGATGCTAAAAGGCATTCCCCGAAGTAATAAAGCTAGTATTCCTCCAATTGCACTCATTGGGATGGCTGTAAAAATTAATCCTGCTTGTTTAAAGGAACTGAAAGTAAAGTAAAGCAATACAAATATCAATATTAAGGAAACAGGAACAGCTATCAGTAATCTATTACTGGCTTCCTGTAAATTCTCAAACTGTCCACCATAAGTGAAATAATAACCTGATGGTAATTTTACTTGGTTGTTCAATTTTTTTTGAATTTCTTCTACCACACTTTGTACATCTCTTCCTGCAACATTAAAACCAATTACAATTCTTCTCTTTCCAGCTTCACGGCTTATCTGCGCAGGTCCTAATTTATAGTCAATTGTAGCCACTTGTGATAGAGGGATTTGACTGCCTGTGCTAGTTGGTATCATCATATTGTTTACATCTTCAATACTACCTCTATAGGTACTATCTAAACGCACAACTAAATCAAATCTCCTTTCATTCTCAAAAACTACACCAGCACCTTTTCCTGCAAAAGCAGTACTCACAACATTATTTACATCTTCTACATTTACTCCATAATTGGCTAAACGAGTACGGTCATATTCAATATTAATTTGAGGTAGCCCACTTACCAGTTCTACTTGAGGTACTGTAACTCCCTTTACTGTTTGTATAACTTTGCTAACCTTATCGGCATTTAACGCTAGTGTATCTAAATTTTCTCCGAAAATCTTAATTGCAACATCTTGTTTTATCCCTGTCATAAGTTCGTTAAAACGCATTTGAATGGGTTGGCTTTTTTCGACAATTATGCCAGGTATTACGGCTATTTTTTCTTCTATTGCATCGCCTAATTCATCGTATGTCCTTCCGGATTTCCATTCACTTTCAGGCTTAAGAATAATTATTAAATCTGTTGCACTCGGAGGCATTGGGTCAGTAGGTACTTCACCAGCTCCAGTTCTACCTACCACCATTTTTACTTCATCAAATTGTTTGGCAATTCTCGAAGCAAGCATCGAAGTTTCTATGCTTTGCGTTAATGAGGTTTCAATAGGCATTTTAAATTCAATTGCATATTCTCCTTCTTGTAGTTGGGGTATAAATTCTCCTCCCATTCGGCTAAACAAGAAAATACTAACCGCAAATATGGCAATGGTGATACCCACGAACCAATACTTTATGCTAATCGCTTTTTCAAGCAAAGGCTGATATTTTTTTTGTAACCAATTCATCATTCTGTCAGAAAAGGTTTCTTTATACGTAGGTTTTTTGGATAAGAACAAAGCACACATCATTGGTATGTATGTTAAGGATAAAATCAAAGCTCCAAAAATGGCAAAACCTACAGTCTGTGCCATCGGACGGAACATTTTACCTTCAACACCCACTAACGTAAGAATAGGAATGTAAACAATTAGTATAATGATTTCACCAAATGCTGCACTGCTACGAATTTTGGAGGCAGACAGGAAAACCTCTTCATCCATTTCGGTTTGTGTAAGCCTTTGTTTAGATTTCCGTAAGCCTAAGTGATGTAATGTGGCTTCCACAACAATTACTGCCCCATCTACAATCAACCCAAAATCTATGGCTCCCAAACTCATTAAATTGGCGCTTACACCAAACACATTCATCATCGCTAAGGCAAACAGCATTGCTAATGGAATAGCGGAAGCTACTATTAATCCGGCTCTAAAATTTCCTAAAAAAAGTACTAATACAAAGATAACAATCAACGCACCTTCTATCAGGTTTTTTTCTACGGTACTCATTGCCTTGTCAACTAAAACTGAACGGTCTATATAGGGTTCAATAATAATATCATCAGGTAATGACTTTTGTATAGTAGGAAGTTTTTCTTTTATTTTTTCAATTACATTATTGGCATTTTCGCCTTTTAACATCATTACCACACCGCCTACTGCATCAACTTCTCCATTATATGTCATAGCCCCATATCTTACAGCATTACCAAATCGTACATCTGCCACATCTTTTATAAAAATTGGAACACTGCCAGGATTATTTTTTACACTGATGTTTTTTATATCTTCTAATGATGTAACCAAACCAATACCTCTAACAAAATAAGCACTTGGTTTCTTATCAATATATGCTCCCCCTGTATTTTGGTTATTTTTTTCAAGAGCGTTGAAAATATCGGTAATACTTATATCCATAGCCTTTAAGCGATTAGGATTAACAGCAACTTCATATTGCTTTAGCTCGCCACCAAAACTATTTACTTCTGCAATTCCGGGTGTACCATACAGTTGCCTTGCAACAATCCAGTCCTGCATTGTACGAAGGTCTTTGGCATTGTATTTATTTTCACTTCCCTTTTTGGGATGTATTATATATTCGTATATCTGACCAAGCCCTGTACTGACCGGAGCCAGTTCAGGTGTTCCTATTCCGTTCGGAATTTTTTCTTCTGCTTCTTTCAGTTTTTCATTAATGAGCTGTCGGGCAAAATAAATGTCTACTTTTTCCTTAAATACAACTGTAATTACGGACAAACCAAACCTAGAAATACTTCTGGTTTCTTCTAAATCGGGAATATTAGCAATGCTTTGCTCTATCGGAAAAGTTACTAATTGTTCTACTTCCTGAGCCGCCAATGTGGGGCAAACCGTAATTATTTGCACCTGATTATTTGTAATATCGGGTACGGCATCAATGGGTAATTTTGTGGCACTCCACACTCCCCAAATAATGAGCAACAATGTCATTATTCCAATGACGAGCTTGTTCTTAATGCTAAATTTTATGATACTGTCTAACACAATTCATTTGATTAATAATTAATAATGATGGATATAAATACTTTCTGTCCGTTACAGAAAGGACAGCTAAATGTGCAATTTAGATAATACACCTATCTAATAGTAAATGAATATATCATCCATTACCAATAAATACATTTGCTGAAAATATTAAGTATTAATCTTTGGCGGCTGCCAAATGTTTCCGTGATAATTGGAAATGAAATTGAAATTTTGAAGTGGGAATTTTTGTATCTTGCTAAGACTTGGCTTTGCCTCGTTTATTTTGAACGTTTGAAACGTAAAATTCACAACGGTATGACAAGTAGCACAAGAACAAAAAGGACTGCATAAATCGCCGTTTTTCGTTTGACCATTGCTTGTATTAGAAAGCTCTGATTTTGAAGTATTACTGGTATCCATACCACACGCATCAGTACACGGCATTACGGATAATGCCAGAAAATATATACTGAATATGAATATAAATAGTTTCATCAGCTACAAATATAAATAAATAGATTGTGCAATAGAATTGCAAAGTTGAAAAAATCTATTTGTTACATTTGTCGCATTTCCCCTTAAGAACTAAATTAGCTCCATCTAATTTAAAGTTTTGAGGAACTTCGATGTTCGGAATTTCTGTTTCAGTAAGGCAAAAAGTATGTTTGCAGTCGGTACAATAAAAATGTGTGTGCAGTTCTGATAAATTGCAATTGCATCCTGATTGGCAAAGTGCGTATTTAAACACTCCGCTTCCATCATCAATGGTATGGACAAGTTTGTGTTCCAGGAATACTTTAAGTGTTCTGAAGAGAGTAATATTATCTGCTTTTTCAAACTGTTCTGCCAGCTCTTTATGACTTACTGCATATTGTTGTTTCAATAACTTTTCAACCACCAACAAACGCATAGCGGTGGGTTTTATAGCTTTTTGCTGTAAAATTTTTTCTAATTCAGTCATTGTGATTTAATTTTCTATCGTCCAATCATCATTATCGTCTTCGTCAACTGATATTTGCTCAATGATGCTGTTTGCTGCACTGTCAGAGTATGTACCATAACCATTTACGAAAACACCTTTTGCTCCATCTTTTTGGTTTCTCATCGCATATAAGATAGCCTCATCTTCCAAGTCATTAAGCCCAGTAAAACGATAAATTTTATCAATAACAATGTCCCTTAAATTAACTTTCTCTCCGTCTATTTTGTACGAAATGTTTTCTTCCAATAGATTAAAGTCTTCCGTATAACCCCTTTGTCTTAGTACTTCAATTACTTCTGATAATGTTTTTTCTGTTGATAGCATAAGTATTCTTCTTAAATTTTTGAAAATATTTTTTGAAAAAACTGAACATTTTTTTCTCTTAATTGGTTTCTAATAGCAACATTTTTTATCCTGTTGTATTGATGGACAAGGAACACTGGCATAACTACAATACACACAACAATCGCCTTGTAATGGTTTTAATCTTGTCTTGCAATTTTCACATTCATAAAAATATTGGCAAGCATCTGTTGGCATTGTTTCCTCTTTTTTGTATCCGCAATTTGGGCAAGTTATAATTGATTGTAATTTAATTTCCATTATGATATAATTTTACTTTTTAGTGATTTATAACCTGTCGAATTGATAGCTTTTTCAATTTCTATAATACTTGTTTGTTTGTTGTCAAACTTAACAATGGCATTGCCTTTCTCATAAGAAACCACAACTTCCACAATTCCTTTTAGTTTACTAACTTCCGTTTTAACGTGGTGTTCACAACCTGAACAAGTCATCCCTTTGATTGTAAACTCAACTTTCTGAATTTTGGAAGTTTGGGTAATAATTGCTTTACTTTCGGTCTTTGGAAAAAAGATGTGAGCATAAAGCGGAAATGATAAAAGTAAAGCCGCCATAACGGTAATAATTCCTAAAAATGATTTTGTTTTCATAAAGTTTGATTTTTCAGTTGTTTCACAGTTGCAGTCAATTTTCTTTTGCGGTTTCAATTTTTGATACCAAGCAAAAGCAAGCACTAAAATAGTTAACCCGATAAAATATGGACGAAAAGGTTCGAGCCAAGAGAAAGTTGAAGCAAGTCCACTTGTTCCTGCTATGAGAGCCAAAACAGGTGTAATGCAACATAATGAAGCTGCTATTGCTGTCAAAAGTCCAGTCCCAATTAGTTTTCCGTCCGTTACCATATTGTTTCTAAATTTTTTTTATCGTCAAGTATTTTAAAAAATGGGTCCAACATTTTCTCATACTCTTTTGTCAATGAGTAAAAAATGGTTTGCGCCTCTCTTTCGGTTTCAATAAGCTTTCGGTCTTTAAGTTTTCTCAAGTGCTGAGAAATCGCTGAAATTGTCATTCCAAGAATTTCACTCACATCACAAACACAAAGTCGTTTTTCTTCATAAAGAAGAAACAGAATTTTCAGTCTTACATTGTTTCCAGTCAATTCAAGTGCGTTCGACAAATAGTCAAACGAACTGTGGAGTTCCGAAACTCTTTCTTTACAGCGATTGATTTGTTTAATGTCTGCCTGTTGTCGTGTACAAGAAGTATTATCCATAATGCAAATATAACTAATTTGTTTATTTAAGCAAATGCTAAATTATGAGTATTAAAATTTGGCATTTTATATGTTGACGTAATGGTGCTGTTACTTTTAATTCTTCTAACAATATATTAATAGAAAAATCACAAAAATATTTAGTATAATCATTCTTTCTGCACCAAATGCTGTAAGTTAGGGTCATTCTTGATACGCTCCATTTCACTAACAACAATATTCAGAATGTCTGATTTTATCTGCTTGTAATTGTTTTCTATTTCCTGCTTCAACTTATCCTCGCCCTGCTCATTTACAAAAGATAAGATTTGCGGTATTTGCTGATAGGCTTTGCTTTCTGCCGCTACCTTTTCATTGTCCACTACAATTTCGGCGTGAAATATCTTCTGCTCGATACGTTCATCAAAGTTATCTGATACAGAACCAACAAACAAACCTTGTGTAAGTGTTGAGATTTTGGAAGCCGGAATAAGGCTGTCTAACTGTGTCGAAATAGAGGTAGATTTATCATTGCGGTTAATGGTCATACTTTGGCGTTTCTGTAATACTTTACCGAAACGTTCCGAAAGGCTTTTTGCTGTTTCGCCAACCACCTGACCACTGAATATATTACCGACAGTATTCTGTATTACCTTGCTTTCCTTGTCGCCGTAATCCCTTGTTAATTGCGAAAAATCCTGAAAGCCCAAACATACCGCTACCTTATTACTTCTCGCCGTTGCGATAAGATTGTCCAGTCCCCTGAAATAAATTGTGGGCAACTCATCTATGATAACGGAACTCTTTAGCTGTCCCTTTTTGTTTATCAGCTTTACAATCCTCGAATTGTATAAACCCAAAGCTGCGGAATAAATATTTTGACGGTCGGGATTGTTACCCACGCACAAAATTTTAGGTTCTTTCGGGTTGTTGATGTCAAGCGTAAAATCATCGCCAGTCATAACCCAATACAGTTGCGGGCTAATCATTCTTGATAAAGGAATTTTTGCCGATGCGATTTGTCCTTGTAACTGGTCTTGCGCTCCACCTTGCCACGCATCCATAAAGGGCGACAAATAATTTTCCAAATCCGGGTATGAAGTTAAAATCGTGAATACATCCGAATACTTTTTATTCAGTAATTCAATGGCGTGAGGGAACGTACAATACTTACCATCTTCGTAGATTTTCAGATACCAAATAATCGCAGCCAAAAGAATAATTGGGCTTTCCACGAAAAAATCCCCTTGCTTCTGTATCCACGACCTGTTAAGGTTTAGCATTATAGTATATGCCGCTTCGTAAGCATCAGAAATGTCCGTCATAAAATCGGGATTGAGTGGGTTGCAACGGTGGCTCTTGCGTGGGTCGTCGAAATTTATCACGTAAAATTTCGGCTGAACTTTGTATTTATCCCGATGCTTCAGTAAGTGATTATAGGCAATAGTAGAAAGGTCGTCAAACTTGAAATCGTAGATATACATACTAAAGCCTTTTTCAATCTGCTGCTTGATGTAGTTGTTTACGATGGCATAAGATTTACCGGAACCGGGAGTACCCAACACTATTGATGCCCTGAATGGATTTACAATGTTTATCCAACCGTTGTTCCATTTGCCTTTGTAGTAAAATTTGGTGGGCAGGTTAACGGAATACTCGTTTTCCATCAGTTTGGTTTCCTGCTGAAAGCTCTCATTCTCATTATTAAATACGTCGTCCATCAGGTTGGTACGAAGCAGGCGGCTCATCCATACGCCCGCCATCAGCAAGGCGATATAACCTAATGAGATAGTAAGCATATACAGGAATGTGCCTGTTGCCGGAGATAGCTTTAACAAAGATGTGTTCAGGAAGAACAGCACAAAGCCAACGCCCAACGCCACGTAAATTTTAGTCCAGGTTATCTTTTCGTTCTTTACGCCCTTTGTCCCTAAACAGCTTAAAGCCAGTAAGACCAAAGCGAATACTTTGGTGTAAAGAGTGTGTGAAAACAAACCCGCCGTTCGGTCGAAATTGCCTAATATCTTGTTGATTACTTCCAACGTCCAGCCACGTTCTAAAAAGAAACCGTAGCAGAACCAATAAAGGTGCATCAGCACCAAAAGAATACTGACTGCCCGCATAAAAGCCA
>Ga0066256_1005211_pt1 | contig 10921 bp, 9 predicted proteins | sample ThiBio_1000_biof_FD_87107 | JGI IMG/M metagenome (GOLD analysis project Ga0066256, IMG submission 87107) | Wastewater bioreactor microbial communities from Cape Town, South Africa - Thiocy_expt_1000_biof (version 2) | ecosystem: Engineered > Bioreactor > Thiocyanate-remediating >... | reverse complement strand
CCCTATGCCCTGCGCGGGTTCTCCCGTCCGCAGCCGGCCGGCAGCCAGATGGTGAACGGCAGGCGAGGGGCCAAGGCGCTGCCGGGCGCGGATGCCCCCGCGGCGCTGCGCGACCGCGCCGTCGTGCTGGCCGAGAGTCCGCGCGTCGCAATCGAAACGCCTTCGCTCAAGGGCGCGATCAACCTCAAGGGCGCGCGGATCGACGATCTCGTCCTCGTCAAATATGACGAGACCACCGCGAAGAACTCGCCGCCGATCCACCTGCTCTCGCCCAATGGCACGCAGGGCGCCTATTTCGCCGAGTTCGGCTGGTCGGGGGCGGGCGTGCAGGCGCCCAACGCGAATACCGTGTGGCAGGCGAGCGGCACCCGGCTGACGCCGACCACCCCGGTGACGCTGACGGCCAGGACCGCCACCGGCCAGACCTTCCGCATCGATCTCGCGGTCGACCAGGATTACATGTTCACGATCCGCCAGACGGTCGCGAATCTCGGCCAGGCGCCGGTCTCGGTCACGCCCTATGCCTCGGTCTCGCGCGCCGAGCGTTCGAAGGACGCCGGCCAATGGGCCGCCCGCGTCGGCCCGATCGCCGCCACCGCGGACGAAGCCCATTATCTCGGCTGGGCCGATGTCGAGGGCACGCCCAAGGAATTCAGGACCAAGGGCGGCTGGGCCGGCTTCACCGACCATTATTGGCTGACCACGCTGATCCCCGATCAGCGGCTGGGCGTCACCTTCGGCCAGCGCCAGAACCCCAGCAAGGCCTATCAGGCCGACTATCAGCTCGATCAGCCGCTCGTCATCGCGCCGGGCAAGCAGACCAGCTATTCCAGCCGCTTCTTCGCCGGCGCGAAGGAAGTGAAGCTCCTCGATTCCTATCAGGAAAAGCTCGGCATCACCCGGTTCAGCTATGCGATCGACTGGGGCTGGTTCGGCGTGATCGAGCAGCCGATCTTCTATTATCTCGACATGCTGTTCCGCCTGGTCGGCAATTTCGGCGTGGCGATCATCCTGCTGACGATCACCATCCGCGGCCTGCTCTTCCCGATCGCGCACAAGCAGTTCGAATCGATGGCCCGCATGCGCGTCATCCAGCCGAAGATGAAGGCGCTGCAGGAACGCTACAAGGACGACAAGCAGCGCCAGCAGCAGGAGATCATGAAGCTCTACAAGGAAGAGAAGGTGAACCCGCTGGCGGGCTGCCTCCCGATCCTGCTCCAGATCCCGATCATGTTCGCGCTGTACAAGGTGCTGCTGCTCACGATCGAAATGCGCCACCAGCCCTTCGTGCTGTGGATCCGCGACCTTTCGGCGCCCGATTCCGCGACGATCATCAACCTGTTCGGCTATCTCCACTTCACGCCGCCTTCCTTCCTGGCGATCGGCGTGATCCCGGTGCTGCTGGGCGTGTCGATGTACTTCCAGATGAAGTTCAACCCGGCGCCGATGGACGAGATCCAGAAGCAGGTCTTCGCGATCATGCCGTGGATGCTGATGTTCCTGATGGCGCCGTTCGCGGTGGGCCTGCAGGTCTACTGGATCACCTCCAACGTGATCACCATCCTGCAGCAGCAATGGCTCTATTCGCGCCACCCGGTGCTGAAACAGCCGGTGAAGAAGGAATCCCCAGCGAAGTGAGCGGGTTCGACGAAGATATGATCGAGGCTGCGCGAAAGACCTTCGCCGGCCCGGTCACATTCCTGAAGTCCGCGCCGACGCTCGCCTTCCTGCCCGGCCAGGAAGTGCCCGAGGTCGCGTTCGCGGGGCGCTCGAACGTGGGCAAGTCGTCGCTGCTCAACGCGCTGACCGGGCGCAACGCCCTGGCGCGCACCTCGAACACGCCGGGCCGCACCCAGGAGCTGAACTTCTTCGACGTGGGCGAGCCGCTGCGCTTCCGCCTCGTCGACATGCCCGGCTATGGCTTCGCCAAGGCGCCCAAGGACATGGTCCGCAAATGGCGCTATCTGGTGAACGACTATCTGCGCGGCCGCCAGGCGCTGAAGCGCGGGCTGGTGCTGATCGACGCGCGCCACGGGATCAAGGAAGTCGATCGCGAGATACTCGACATGCTCGACGGCGCCGCGGTGAGCTACCGCATCGTCCTCACCAAGACGGACAAGATCAAGGCGACCGAACTCGTCGAAGTCCGCGAACGCACCGAGGCGGAGGCCCGCAAGCGGCCCGCCGCGCATCCGGACATCATCGCGACGTCGAGCGAGAAGGGCATGGGCATTCCCGAGCTGCGCGCCGCGGTGCTCGAAGCGATCGGGTGAGCGGCGTCGCCGGATGAGCGGGAGCGCACTGCTCTTCTCCTATGGCACGCTCCAGCTGGCGAGCGTGCAACTCAGCCAGTTCGGCCGCCTGCTCGAAGGGGAGGACGATGTTCTCCACGGCTATGGGCAGATCGAGATCACCATCCGCGACCCGGACGTGCTGGAAGCCAGCGGCATCGCGGTGCATCTGGCCCTGGTTCCCGACGCCGATGCCCCGCCCATTCCCGGCAAGGTCTTCCGCCTGACGCTCGGGGAACTGGCCGCGGCGGACGTGTATGAGAGCGAGAACTATGTCCGGGTCGAGGCGCCGCTCGCGAGCGGCGCGACGGCCTGGGTGTATGTGAAGGCGTAGACGCCTCCGTTCAGAACAACAGCGTCTTGCGGAACAGCGATCCGTCCGGCGCCTTCGCCTCCAGCTTGATGAACTGCTGCGTGCGCTTGGCGTACCAGAAGCGCGACGGGTCCTTGCCGCTGTTATAGTCGCATTCGACGATCCAGCAGTCGATCGGCCGCCCGTCGAGCCCGGCCAGCTTCTCGTCGCCGGTCACCGTCCACAAGTAGCGCGCCGGCGGACCGCCGGCCGGATGGTAGAAGGGGATCGACACCTGATAGCCCGGCGCCAGCGGCAACGTGCCGAGCATCTCCATGTCGGTCTCGAAGTTGAACATGGGTTCCGGGAAAGCGACATTGAAATCGGCGCGGCTGTTGTCCGCCACGCCCGGCAGGCCGGTGATCCTGTCGGGCGCGAACAGGAAACCCTCCACCGTCTTCCTGTCGTCCACCGTCGTGACGCGCAGATGGCTGGACGGCCGCCAGGTCCCCGGTTCGAACACCGAATCGCGGGTGACCAGCGAGGGCTTCGCCCCCGTCCCGTCCCAGCGCTGCACGATGCGCAGCTTCCGCACGCCGTCGATCGTCTCGAACCGCACTTCCCGCCGCCAGATGTCGCGCGCGACATGTGCGCCGTCCTTCTCGGACGAACGGAGATAGCTGCGCGCACCGGGGCGAAGCAGGTCGAAGCGCGCCAGCCGGTCGCCGACAGTGAGCCTGGCCGGCGCCGTCTTGGCCATCGCCGCGACCGGCGCCGCCACCGCTGCCGCGAGCACGCCCCGCCGGCCGATCCTCACTCCGCCCATGCCCGTCTCCCACATTATCGTGCTAGATCACTAACACACCCCGTTTCCGCTGCAAGCGCGGCGCTTTGACCGGGCGACCCAACCGATCCATGGTGCGGCCGGGAGGGACGCGATGACCGAAGGCAGGATGGAGGCAGGCGCACGGCTCGGCGGGCTCGACCTGTTCCGTGGGCTGACGGTAGCTTTCATGATCCTCGTCAATACGCCGGCCAGCTGGGCGCATGTCTGGTGGCCGCTCGCCCATGCCGAGTGGCACGGATTCACGCCCACGGACCTCGTCTTCCCCGCCTTTCTCTGCGCGATGGGCGTGGCGCTGGGCCTGTCCTTCCCCCGCAGGGCCGATGCCCGGCTCTGGGGCCGTGTCGTCCGGCGCGCGCTACTGCTGATCCTGATCGGCTGGGCGTGGCAGATGCTTGCCCGCCCCGGCCTGGCGGATTTCCGCGTCTTCGGCGTCCTGCCCCGCCTGGGCCTCTGCTACGGCCTCGCCGCCGCGCTGGCGATCCTCACTGCCCGGCGCGACGCGGACGGGCGCGCGCATCTCAGCGCCCCCGCGCTCGGCATCGCCAGCGTCGTGCTGCTGCTCGGCTATTGGGCGCTGCTGGCCTTCGTGCCCGTCCCCGCGCTGGTCAACGTCCTGCTCGGCGCGCTCGCCGCCCTGCTCTGGAAGGCGGCGCCCGAACGCGCGACGATGCGCATCCTGCTCGCCGGCATCGCCCTCGCCGCGCTCGGCCTCCTGCTCGCACCCTGGCTTCCCCTCAACAAGAAGCTGTGGACCAGCAGCTTCGCGCTGCTCACCTCGGGCCTGTCAGCGATCCTGTTCACCGGCTGCATCCTCGCCGCGCGCAGCGCAGCGGTCCGCAAGGTCTTGTGGCCGCTCGACGTACTGGGGATGAACGCTATCCTCGGCTATCTGCTCTCGCTGCTGCTTTCGCTCGCCGCGATGCGCACGGGATTCCAGGCCTGGGCGTGGAATGCGCTCGCCGCGCTCCTCCCCGGCAATCTCCTCCTCGCCTCGTTCCTCTTCGCGCTGGCGGCGTTGCTGCTCGTGCTGGCGCTGCTGATCCCGCTCCACCGCCGCGGCATCCACCTGCGACTGTAAACGCCATGGTAACCATGCTGAGCTAATCGGTGCCGAATGGGAGAGGCGAGCGCACACGCCCTGCGGCGGGCGATCTGGGACAGATGGGCGGCGCTCCCGCCGCTGCTGATGCGCGCCCATGCCGTCGCCATCCAGCGCGGCTATCCCGTCTCCTATGCCGCCAGCGTCTTCGTCAGCATCGCGCTGGCGCTGACGATCCACGCCGAGGGCTTCTGGTCCTGGCACATCGCCGCCCTGGCGCTGCACCTCGCGATCGGCACCGCGGTCCTTGTCCGCTGGCGTGACGGCAAGCGCCGCGACTGGCGCGTCGACGATCCCGCCGCAACTCTGCGTGCCGCGGTGATCGAGGCCGCCGCTTCCGCGTTCGGCTGGTTCCTGTTTCTCGCCACGATCGGCCTGGGCGCGACCGACCAGGAACTGATCGTCACCACCACCGCCATTGCCGGCGTCGTCGCGATCGGCGCGCTGCGCTATGCCCCGCTGCCGCCCGCCAGCCTTGCCTGGCTCGGCATCGCCGTGGTGATCTGCGCGCTCTATGCCATCTTCGCCAACATCCCGGCGGGCGTGTTCCTCTTCCTCGCCGTCTTCGTCGCCCTGCTCGCCCGCACGGTGATGGGCCAGGCCGCGCTGGTCGGCGAGCAGTTCGCGCAGGGCGAGGCGCTCGCCCGCGCCGCCGGCGAGCGCGACCTGCTGCGCGCCGCGGCCCAGCGCGACGAGCTGCAACAGGTCGCCCAGGCCGCCGAAGCGCGCCACCGCGCCCAGCTCGATGCCGAGCGCGACCGCCGCGCCGAGATCGCCCGCATCGCCGACCGGTTCGAGCGCCAGTTCGTCGCGGCGATCAGCGAACTCGCCGCCGCGGCCGAACAGACCCGCACCTCCGCCGGCGGCCTGGTCGGCACTGCCGCCGCCACGCGCGACGAGATTCGCGGCGTCGCCGATCGCGCCGCCCGCGCGGACACCGGCGCCGCGACATTGCTCGAGGAATCGGCCAATCTCGGACGCTCGCTTGCCGCGGTCGAAGCCAGCCTCGACGCCCAGAGCGAGACCACCGCGCACCTCTATGGCCTTTCCCGCTCGGCCGATACCCGCTTCGCCACGCTGGTCGAGCACAGTGCCAGCGTGGGCACCATCGCCGACATGATCGCCGAGATCGCGGCACGCACCAATCTGCTCGCGCTCAACGCCAGCATCGAGGCGGCACGCGCCGGCGAGGCCGGCCGCGGCTTCGCGATCGTCGCGCAGGAAGTGAAGAGCCTCGCCGCCCAGACGGCGCACGCCACCGACGACATCCGCGCCCAGCTCGCCCGGATGACCGGCGCGGTCCATGCCACTACCGCCATCGTCGGCGATATGCGCGACAGCTTCGACCGGATCGGCGAAGTCGGTGGAGCGGTGGGTCATGCGGTACGGCATCAGGGCGAGGTGATCCGCTCGATCCAGGCCTATGCGGGCACGGCCGCGACACTCACCGCCGATCTCCAGGCCGGCGCGGCGGGCGCCGAGAGCGCCACGGGCGAAGCCGCGCGCACCGCCGCCGAGATGGACGCCGCCACCGACGAGCTGGTCAACCAGGCCCGCCGCCTGCTCGGCGAGATGCGCAGCTTCCTAGAGACGCTGCGGGCAGCCTAGGCCAGCGCCGGCCGCGGCGCCTTCTCCGCCCGCGCCGCCAGGATCGCCACCGCCGCGACCAGTCCGAAGGCGCCCGCCACCAGGAAAGCCGGCGTGTAGGTTCCCGTCCAGGCGCGCACCGCCCCCGCACCGAACGCCGCGGTCGCCGCGCCGATCTGGTGCCCCACCATCACCCAGCCGAACACGATCGGCGCATCGCGCTCGCCGAAATGGACATTGGCGAGCTTTACCGTGGGCGGCACGGGGGCGATCCAGTCGAGCCCGTAGAAGTTCGGCAACAGGAGCAGGCTGGCGGCGCTGAAACCTAGGAACGGCAGCGCCAGCAACGAAAGGCCGCGCAACCCGTAATAGACGAACAGCAGCTTGCGCGGATCATAGCGATCGGTCAGCCAGCCCGATGCCGTGGTGCCGATCAGGTCGAACAGCCCCATCAGGCTGAGCAGCCCGGCGGCCTGCACCGGCGCGATGCCATGATCGCCGCAAAAGGCGATCAGATGGGTGCCCACCAGCCCGTTGGTGGTAAGCCCGCAGACGAAAAAGGTTCCGAACAACAGCCAGAAGGTCATGCTCTTCGAAGCGCGGAACAGCGCGGTGAAGGCCAGCGCCGGCGTCGCCGCCTGTTTGAGCGGGGGCGGCGGCATGCTCGCCTCGGTCTCGCCGAAGCGGCGCACGCCCAGCTGCTGCGGATGCTCGGGCACGAACAGCAGCACCAGCGGGATCACCGCCGCGCTGGCGATCGAAACCGCCAGCGCCACTGGCCGCCACGCCCCGCCCTCGGCCAGCCAGGCGAGCAACGGCAGGAAGACGAGCGCACCGGTCGCGGTGCTCGCGGTCAGCATGCCCATCACCAGCCCCTGGCGCGTCGCGAACCAGCGATTGACCACCGCCGCGCCGAGCACCGAGGCGACCGCACCGCTGCCCACGCCCGAGAACACGCCCCAGCTCAGCACATATTGCCAGGGCTCGGACATCCACAGGCTCGAGAAGGTGGCCACCGACATCAGCACCAGCCCGCCCAGCATCGTCCGCCTGATCCCCATCGTCAGCATCAGCGCGGCGGCGAACGGGCCGACCAGCCCGTAGAGGAAGATGCCGATCGCCGCGGCGGCCGAGATGGTCGCGCGGTCCCAGCCGAAATGCTGCTCCAGCGGCAGCATCATCACGCCCGGCGCGGAGCGCAGGCCGGCCGAGACGAGCAGTGCGACGAACGTGATCGCGGCGACGATGCCGGCATAGCCGCGCGCGCCCACCGGCAGGCGGGAAAGCAGCGCGATCATGCCCGGCCTCCCGCGCGCTCGAGGCTTTGCGTGAAGCCCTTGATGCCAGCCTTGAGCTCCCGCCATAGCGCCGGGCCCGCCTCCGCCTCCACCCCCCGCTGCATCGCTGCCCAATCGGCCTCGGCCGCGTGCAGCGCCTCTGTGACTGCCGCACTCCGCGATGCGCATTTGCTGCGGCCGGCCCCGGCAGTCACGCCCACCCAGCCGCGCTTCTCGATCGGCGCAAGCGCGCGGTAGAGCGAGCTGCGATCCATCTCGAGCTGCTCCGCCAGGCGGCTCAACGCCAGCGGCTCGCCCCGAGCGACGTGCCGCAGGATCGCGAATTGCGCAGTCGTCATCCCGTGCGCGGCCAGCGCGGAATCATAGAGGCGGCCGGTAATGCGCGCGGCCTTGCGCAGCATCGTGCAGGCGCAGACGGAAGGGAGTGAATCATCATGCATATGCATCATGTGTATGCATGATGCATATGCATGATCAAGCCTCAACTCACCGGAGGCGCCTCCTGATCCGGTGCGTGGAGATCGGCGGGCGCCATGGGGTCGAAACCGTCGGGCAGGCGCTCGATCACCGTCTTGGGCAGGATCCGGCCGACCTTCTCCGCCGCGGCGCGCACATCGGGATCGGCGGCGATCCGCTTCTGGGAACGGTCCGAACGGCGCGATTCCTCGAACGGGAGATTGACCCCGCTCGGCTGGAGCCAGCGCAACGCCCAGCCGCGCCGGTGTTCGTCGTTCAGGCTCTCGATCATCAGCGCCTTGCCGCCGGCGAAATTGTCGCGGCACGCATAGATGTCCATTGCCGGATCGGGCAGCCCTGTGCGCGATATCAGCACATCGGCCACATCGCCTCCGGCCTGATCCGCCTTGCCGCCGCGGATCAGCGGGCGGCCGCGTCTCGCCTGCCCGCCGATCAACGCCGCCTTGTTGATCTCCGCGCCCATGCCCTGCGCGATCACCAGCCATTCGCTCGCGGCGGCGCTCGCCTCGGCATAGCGGCCGATCGCGAGATAGGTCTCCGCCAGGTTGCCGCTCAGGTTCAGCTTCTGCGCAGTATCTTCCGTGAAGGTCGCATCGACGCGCTTGAGCAGGGCGATGGCCGGTTCGGCCTTGCCCTGCCCCAGCATCGCCCGCGCCACGGGCGGCGCGAGATATTCCGCCCCGTCATTGTCTAGTTTCAGCGCCTCGGGCGCCAGCAGCGGCAGGAAGAGCTGGGTCACCGCCGCATAGGCGCGCATTCCGTTCAGCGCCCGGGCATAGTCGGTCGCGCCCTCCAGCGTGTTGCTCGCATGCCAATCGCGGCGCAGCGCCTCGAGATAGAGCTTCTGGCTAAGCCCGAGGTCCTGGCCGCCCCAGCGGGCAATCGCCGGCCACAGCTTCTCGTAGCGGCGATCGAGATAGAGCTGCGCAAGGTCGCGCGTCACCAGCACGGCCGGGACGAGCGCCGCCGCTTCCGCGATCTTCCCCTCGACCATCCGGAGCCGGATCTGCGCCAGCGCGCCGTCCGAGGCTCGCGGCCCGGAATGGGTGACCACCCCCACCTCCGCGATCCGTGCGGAGAGCGCGTCGGCCCGTTGGTTGTCGCCGATACCCCGCGGCCGGTCGCGCGGCGTATCCAATTCATAGCCGCCAAGCCCGGCGGCAATCGCGGGATATTGGCGGCGCATGGCAAGCCACGGGTCCGCCGCGCGCTGCGGCGCGCCGGCGAAGATCATCACATGGACGGCATAGAGCCTGACCGGCGGCACGCCGGGCGCGAGCCGGATCGCTTCCTCCACCGCCGCGAGGGCTTCGGGATGGCGATATTCGTCGAGCAGCATTGTGCCGCGCAGCGACTGGACGATGCCCCGCAACCGGGTCGGCCGATCGAGCTTGGCGAGCAGCGCGTCGAGGGCGGCCAGCCTTTCCTTGGATTCCTTCTCCATCAACGCCGTCGCCAGGACCGGCAGCAACGCGCGCTCCGAAGGCTCGGCAAAGCGCCCGATCCCGACCTGGTCCAGCGCTTCGGCATCCAGCGCCTGCGGCACCGTCTGGGCATGCGCCGGCACGACAGCCGCCATCACCGCAAGCGCGATCCAACCCGATTTCAGCATGAACACCCCCCTTTCGACCAGCTTAGCCTGCCGTTCCGCATTGGCAACCCTGCCGCCACCGCCAATCAAGTCGTTGTTAAATAGCAATATTTCAGCACTTTCCTACACATGTCGACGTCTCATATGTTCACTTTGTGTTCCAATTCCCCTTCATTTCGCCCCGACGCGCGCCCGCAAGGAGCGTCAAGGGAGTCGGCGTTTGGGGGCGGTCCCCCCCCCCCCCGCCCCGCCGCTATCGCTGGGTTCATGAAGCTCTATATCGGCAACAAAGCCTATTCCTCCTGGTCGCTGCGCGGCTGGCTCGCCTGCAAGCAAGCCGGCCTTCCCTTCGAGGAGGTGGTCGTGCCGCTGTACGACGAGGCATGGGAGAAGCGGCGCGAGGGCGACGAGTTCGCTCCCTCCTCGGGCAAGGTGCCGATCCTGTGGGACGGCGATGCCGTGGTGTGGGACAGCCTGGCGATCATCGAGTATCTCAACGACAGGACCGGCAACACCCGGTTCTGGCCCACGGATCCGGCGGCACGCGCCATGGCCCGCTCGATGGCGGCCGAGATGCATTCGGGCTTCGCCAATCTGCGCCGCAAGCACACCATGAACGTGCGGCAGGTCTATCCGCCCAAGGCGCCGGACACCGATGTGCTGCAGGAAATCGGCCGGATCATGGAGCTCTGGGTCCAGGCTCGGGCCCGGTTCGGCGGCGAGGGCCAGTTCCTGTTCGGCGCGTTCGGCGCGGCGGACATCATGTTCGCCCCCGTCGTGACGCGCTTCGTCACCTATTCGCTGCCGGTGGCACGCTTCGCGCCCGCCTATATGAACGCCGTGCTCCAGCACCCCTTCATGCAGGACTGGATCGCCGCGGCGCAGGAAGAGGATTGGGTGATCCAGCAATTCGAGATGGATCAGGCCTGAGGCCGCCGCGCGCGGCCCGGCGGAGGGGCGCGCGATGCTGGATGTGAGGAAGCTTCAGCAGCGGCTGGGCGTGGAGGTGGACGGCGCGCTCGGCCCCGGCACGTTTGCCGCGCTGTTCGCTGCCTCGGGCGCGGCGCCGCCGGTGGCAGCCGAGCTCGGCCTGGCCGCCAACGTCCATTTTCGCAGCTACCGCATCCTGGCCAACGGCCTGCGCCTCGCGCATTTCCTGGCGCAATGCGCGCACGAGAGCGGCGGATTCCGGCACGCCAGGGAGGTCTGGGGTCCCACCGCCGCCCAGCGCGCCTATGAGGGCAGCGCCAAGCTCGGCAACGACCGGCCGGGCGACGGGAAGCGCTATCTCGGCCGCGGCCCCGGCCAGCTCACCGGCCGCGCCAACTACCGGCTCTACGGCCGCAAGCTTGGCATCGACCTGGAGCGCCATCCCGAACTGCTCGAGGCCTGGTCGCTCGGGCTGCTTGCCTTCTGCGCCTATTGGGACGCGTGCGGCC
>Ga0066256_1005208_pt1 | contig 10926 bp, 11 predicted proteins | sample ThiBio_1000_biof_FD_87107 | JGI IMG/M metagenome (GOLD analysis project Ga0066256, IMG submission 87107) | Wastewater bioreactor microbial communities from Cape Town, South Africa - Thiocy_expt_1000_biof (version 2) | ecosystem: Engineered > Bioreactor > Thiocyanate-remediating >... | reverse complement strand
ATAACTGCCGATGACGTCGTCTGGTAGATCCAGCGCCAGATCGATCCGACGCAGGCCTGGGCCAATTATGTCGACGGCGCCAGCTACCAGTACAGCGAGTCGCCGGGCTTCAAGCCGGCGCTGAAGAGCGTCGAGAAGGTCGACGACTACACCGTGAAGTTCACCTTCAACACGGCCGACTCCACCGTGTTCGTCAACTTCCCGATGGACTTCCTGTCGATCGGTTCGGCCGAATATGCCGCCCAGCTCGAGGCTGCCGGCAACATGCCGCAGTTCAACACCATGCCGGTCGGCACGGGTGCCTACCAGTTCGTCGACTACCAGACGGACACGGTCATCCGCTACGCGGCCAACCCGGACTACTTCAACGGCAAGCAGGCGATCGACAGCCTGATCTTCGCGATCACGCCCGAGCCGGCAGCGGCCGAACAGGGCCTGCTCGGCGGCCAGTGCGACGTCATCCCCTACCCGATCCCGGCCAACGTCGCGACCCTGCGGGCCGCGCCGAATGTCGTGGTGTCGGAGACCGGCGGCGAGCACGTCGGCTTCATCGCCTACAACACGCAGCAGCCGCCCTTCGACAATCCGGAAGTGCGCAAGGCCCTCAACATGGCCGTCAACATGGACGCCATCATCGAGGCCGTCTATGCCGGCCAGGCCGTCCGTGCCCGCAACCCGCTCCCGGCCTCGTCCTGGGCGTCGAACCCCGACACCCCGTACGTCGCCTATGATCCGGAAGCGGCCAAGGCCGCGCTTGCTGCCGCTGGCGTCACCGACCTGTCGATGAAGCTGTGGTGGATGCCCGTTGCCCGCCCGTACAACCCGAACGGCAAGCTCATGGGTGAGCTGCTGCAGGCCGACTGGCAGGCGATCGGCGTCAACGTCGAGCTCGTGTCGCAGGAATGGGGCGCCTATCTCGAGGCCACGTCCTCCGTCGAGCGTGACGGCGCCGTCATGATCGGCTGGGGTGCGGACAATGCCGATCCCGACAACTTCCTCGGCGTGCTGCTGAGCTGTGTCGGCGTTGGCACCAACAACCGCGCCCAGTGGTGCTACGAGCCCTACGACGCCCTGATCCAGAAGGGCAAGGCGACCTTCGACGAGGACGAGCGCAAGGCCATCTACTACGAGGCCGAGGCCATCTTCCAGGATCAGCAGCCCTGGCTGCTGCTGGCCCACTCGAACCAGTTCCTCGCGCACAACAAGCGCGTCGTGAACTTCAAGCACGATCCGCTCGGCTTCCACCGCTTCGAAGGCGTGGACATCCAGTAAGATCCTGACTCCTGAGGGGGCGACGCCGAGCCGTCGCCCCCTTTTTCGTTTCGTCGAGTCCGGGCGCGGCCCGGGAGGACAGGCTCCACCTCATGCTGCGCTTCGTGCTCTACCGGCTGGCTCTCGTCATCCCGACCTTCATCGGCGTGACCATCGTGGCCTTCTTCTTCATCCGCATCCTGCCCGGCGACCCAGTCCAGGTGCTGGCCGGCGAGCGCGGCGTCAGCCCCGAGCGCCATGCCGAAGTGCTCGCCCGCCTCGGCTTCGACAAGCCGCTCTGGGAGCAGTACTTCACCTATCTGGGCAACATCTTCCGCGGCGATTTCGGCGTCTCGTTCGCCTCCAAGCGCCCCGTGGCGCAGGAATTCTTCGCCCGCTTCCCTGCCACCGTGGAGCTTTCGCTCTGCGCCATCTTTCTCGCGACCGCGCTCGGTATTCCGGCCGGGGTGATCGCCGCGGTCAAGCGCGGCTCCTGGCTCGACCAGGGCCTGATGGGTACGGCGCTGGTCGGCTATTCGATGCCGATCTTCTGGTGGGGCCTGCTGCTCATCATCCTGTTTTCCGGCACGCTGGCCTGGACTCCGATCTCGGGCCGGATCGCGTTCGCCTACTTCTTCCCACCGGTCACCGGCTTCATGCTGATCGACAGCCTGCTCTCGGGGCAGCAGGGCGCCTTCCAGTCGGCGCTGCTGCATCTCACGCTCCCCACGATCGTGCTCGCCACAATTCCGCTGGCGGTGATCGCGCGGCAGACGCGCTCGGCGATGCTCGAAGTGCTGGGCGAGGACTATGTCCGCACCGCTCGTTCGAAGGGCCTGCCGAGCCGGCGCGTCATCGCCATCCACGCGCTACGCAATGCTCTGATCCCGGTCGTCACCACCATCGGGCTGCAGGTCGGCGTGCTGCTGGCCGGCGCCATCCTCACCGAAACGATCTTTTCCTGGCCGGGCATTGGCAAATGGATGATCGAGTCGATCGAAAAGCGGGACTATTTCGTCATTCAATCCGGGCTGCTGCTGATCGCCACCATCGTGATGACGGTCAACCTGATCGTTGACCTGCTCTACGGCCTCATCAACCCGCGCATCAGGCATAATTAGGGATGGCTACGTCGACACTTCCCGGCGCCGCGCCGGCCGCAACCCCCAGCAAGCCCACCGGCGCGCTGCGCGAATTCTGGTTCTACTTCTCGCAGAATACCGGCGCCGTGATCGGACTGGTGATCATGGTTGCCCTGGTGCTGGTAGCACTGCTGGCGCCGTGGATCGCGCCGCATGATCCGGCGCAGCAATATCGCGCTGCTTTCCTTACGCCGCCAGTCTGGCAGGCAGGCGGCAATCCGGCCTTCATCCTCGGGACCGACCCGATCGGCCGCGACATCCTCTCGCGGCTGATGCATGGCGCGCGCTACTCGCTGCTCATCGGTGCCGTTGTCGTCACCATCGCGCTGTTCGGCGGCATCCTGCTGGGCCTCATTGCCGGCTATTTCCGCGGCTGGGTCGATGCGCTGATCATGCGCATCATGGACATCATCCTTGCCTTCCCCTCGCTGCTCCTGGCGCTGGTGCTGGTGACCGTGCTCGGGCCGGGGCTGTTCAACGCCATGCTGGCCATTGCGCTGGTGTTGCAACCGCACTTCGCGCGGCTCACCCGCGGCGCCGTGATCGCCGAAAAGAACCGTGAATACGTCACCTCGGCCAAGGTGGTGGGCGCCGGGCACCTGCGGCAGATGTTCGTCACCATCCTGCCCAATTGCGTGGCACCGCTGATTGTCCAGGCGACCCTGAGCTTTTCGAGCGCCATCCTCGATGCGGCGGCGCTCGGCTTTCTCGGTCTCGGCGCGCAGCCGCCGATCCCCGAATGGGGCACCATGCTGGCGGACTCGCGCCAGTACATCACCAGCGCCTGGTGGGTCATCACCATCCCGGGCATCGCCATACTGATCACCGTGCTCGCCATCAACCTCATCGGCGACGGCCTGCGCGACGCGCTCGATCCCAAGCTCAAGCGGAGCTGAGGATGCGGCTGGCGCTGATCATCGCGGGGCTTGCCGGGGCGGCGATACCGGCCAGTCCGGCGCTCGCGACCGATACCGACGATGTCATCGCGCTGCTCGCCGAGATGGGGCACGAGGTGGTCGAGGAAGCCCAATCGGACGGCCCGAACCTCGTCGTCGACGGCCGCCACTGGGCCATCAGTCTTGCATGCACCGAACGCCGGGACTGCGAATTTGCCTGGCTCTACGCCCCGCGCGAGGTGGCACTTCCAGTACGCACCGAGTGCGCCAACGACTGGAACGGGCAGGAAACCTTCACCACGGCCTGGATCGACAATCTCAACCAGCCCTGGCTGACGGCGGCGATCGACTTCGTGGGCGATCTGGGACCGGCGGCGATCCGGGGCCAGATCGAGCGTTTCGAGGCGCAGTTGCCCAAGTTCGAAGCGTACATCCAAACCTGTGTGCCGATCCGCAAGGATGACCTCTGATGCCGCTGCTCGAGATCCGCAACCTCACCGTCTCCTTCGACACATCCGTGGGCGAGTTTTTCGCCGTGAAGGGGATCGACCTGCATGTCGACGCCCGCGAGGTTCTCGCGATCGTTGGTGAATCCGGTTCGGGCAAGTCGGTTGCCATGCTGGCGGTGATGGGCCTGCTGCCGGCCAGCGCCACCGTAAAGGCCGACAGCATGACCTTCGAGGGCCGCGACCTGCTGCACATGCCCGATGCCGAGCGCCGCAAGATCATCGGGCGCGACATCGCCATGATCTTCCAGGAGCCGATGGCGAGCCTCAATCCGTGCTTCACCGTTGGCTTCCAGATCGAGGAAATGCTGGCCCAGCACACCAGCCTCGATGGTCGCGGCCGCCGGCAGCGTGCCATCGAGCTCTTGCAGGCCGTCGGCATTGCCGATGCCGCGGAGCGGCTCAATGCCTTCCCGCACCAGATGTCGGGCGGGCAATGCCAGCGCGTCATGATCGCCATGGCCAGCGCCTGCAATCCCAAGCTGCTGATCGCCGACGAGCCGACGACGGCGCTCGACGTCACCATCCAGAAGCAGATCCTCGACCTGCTGATGAAGCTGCAGGCCGACCACGGGATGGCGCTCATCATGATCACCCACAACATGGGCGTCGTGGCCGAGACCGCCGACCGCGTCGTGGTGCAGTACAAGGGACGCAAGATGGAGGAGGCGAACGTCCTCGATCTCTTCGAGACCCCCAGGAGCCCCTACACCCGCGCGCTCCTCTCCGCGCTGCCCGAGAAGGCGGTGGGTGACCGCCTGCCGGTGATCGGCGACTTCTCCCTCGAAGAGCTGGAGGCCGCCCGATGAGCGAGACCGTCCTCAAGGCTGACAATCTGGTGCGCGACTACCATGTCGGCGGCGGCCTGTTCGGCCGCAGCAAGGTGGTCCACGCGCTCAAGGGCGTGTCGCTGTCGGTGGAAAAGGGAAAGACGCTCGCCATCGTCGGCGAATCCGGCTGCGGCAAGTCGACGCTCGCGCGCATCATCACCATGATCGACGCGCCGACGTCCGGCGAGCTGCGGATCGATGGCCAGAAGATCGACATCAGGCACCAGCCGCTGACCAAGGAACTGCGCCGCAAGGTGCAGATCGTGTTCCAAAAGCCCTATGGCTCGCTCAATCCGCGCCAGAAGATCGGCGCCGTGCTCGAAGAGCCGCTGCTGCTCAACACCGACATGGCTGCGGCGGAGCGGCGCGAGCGCGCGCTTGCCATGCTGCAGAAGGTCGGCCTGCAGCCCGAGCACTACAATCGCTATCCGCACATGTTCTCGGGCGGGCAGCGCCAGCGTATCGCCATCGCCCGGGCGCTGATGGTCAATCCGTCACTGCTGGTGCTCGATGAGCCGGTTTCGGCACTCGATCTGTCGGTGCAGGCGCAGATCCTCAACCTGCTCGCGGACCTGCAGGATGAGTTCGAGCTGACCTACGTGTTCATCAGCCACGACCTGTCGGTGGTGCGTTACATCGCCGACGACGTGATGGTGATGTATTTCGGCGAAGTGGTCGAACGCGGCACCCGCGAGGCGGTCTTCGCGGACCCGCAGCACAGCTATACGCGCACCCTGTTTGCCGCGACACCGCGGGCCGATGTCGAGAGCATCCGCGCCCGCGTGGCGAAGAAGCAGGCGCAGCCCGCCGCCTGACCGACCACCTGGCGGGAGCTATTCCTGCAGCGCTTCGGCGCGCTTCCTGCGCACGAAGGGCAGCGCGGCAGCGGCGAGGATGATTACCGACAGCGCCAGCAGCGACGCACTCATTGGTCGTTCAACGAAGACGATGGGATTGCCCCGCGCGAGCAGCATGGCGCGCTGCAGGTACTCCTCGAGCATGGGGCCGAGCAGCATGCCCAGCACCAGCGGCGCCGGCTCGCAGCCGAGCTTGGACAGCAGGTAGCCGATGATGCCGAACGCCAGCATCACGTAGATGTCGAAGACGCTGTTCGACAGCGAATAGACGCCGATGACGCAGAACACCAGGATCGCCGGATAGAGAAGGTCGTAGGGGATGCGCACCAGCCGCACCCACACCCCGATCAGTGGCAGGTTGAGCACCAGCAGCATCAGGTTGCCGATCCACATCGAGGCGATGAGACCCCAGAACAGCACCGGCTGGTCGGTCATCACGTTGGGCCCGGGCGTGATGCCGCGCATGATCATCGCGCTCGCCATGATCGCCATGATCGCGTTGGCGGGGATGCCCAGCGTGAGCATGGGGATGAACGAGGTCTGCGCCGCGGCGTTGTTGGCCGATTCCGGACCAGCGACGCCGGCAATGGCGCCCTTGCCGAACTGCGAGCGATCCTTGGCGAAGCGCTTTTCCATCGAGTAGGACGCAAACGAGGCGAGCAAGGCGCCGCCGCCCGGCAGGATGCCGAGAAACGAGCCCAGTGCCGTGCCGCGGAGAATGGGCGGCGTCATCTCGGCGATGTCCTTGCGGGACGGCATGAGCGAGGTGACCTTGGCGATCAACATCGGGATGACCCGGTGCCGCTCGATGCTGGAGATGGTCTCGGAAACACCGAACAGGCCCATGATCACGGCGACGAGGTCGATGCCATCGTAGAGATCCAGCACACCGAAGGTGTAGCGCTGCGTGCCGCTGGTGACATTGGTGCCGACGAGGCCCAGCAGCAGGCCCAGCAGGATCATGGCGATCGCCTTGACGATCGAGCCCTGGGCAATGGACACCGAGACAAGAAGCGCGAACACGATCAGCGCAAAGTAGTCCGCCGGCCCGAAGCTCAGCGCCACCTTGGTAAGGATTGGCGCAAAGCCGGCAATCAGCAGCGTCGCCACGGTGCCGGCGAAGAACGAGCCGATGGCGGCAGTGGCGAGGGCGACACCGCCCCTGCCCTGTTTCGCCATTTCATGGCCGTCTATGGCGGTCCCCACCGATGCCGGGGGGCCGGGCGGTGGGACGGGGGTGGGGGTGGGCGGGCCGCCATATTGCGAGCCGTAGAAAATGCCGGCCAGCATGATCAGCGAAGCGGTCGGTTCGAAGTGGTAGGTGATCGGCAGGAGAAGCGCGATGGTGGCCGTCGGTCCCACGCCGGGCAGCACGCCCACCAGCGTGCCCAAGAGGCAGCCGATCAGGCAGAAGGCCAGATTGGAAGGAGTCGCGGCCGCTGCGAAACCCAGGGCGAGATTGGCGAGCAGGTCCATCGGTTCAACCCAGGAAGGGGGTGAACCAGCTACCGAAGACCGGCAGCAGCTGGCGCAACCCGTAGACAAAGCCAAGGGTGCAGGCGAGCGCCAGGCCGAAGGCCAGCAGCAGCGACGACACCGGTTTGAAGCGGCCGCTGGCGGCTGACGAGATCAGCACCAGCGCCATCGTCGCCAGCACCAGCCCTGCACCCATCAGGGTCAGCGCAAAGACGGCAATGCCGGCAGAGACAAGCAGGAGCGGAAGGGGTGCAATCTCTATCCGGTCTTCACGCCCGCCCATGAACGCGCGCCCCACGAGGATCGCGCCGCACAGCGCGAGGAGGCTCGCGACGATGAGCGGAAAGACGCCCGGTCCCATCATGCGGGCCGTGCCCAGGGGGTAGTCGCGCGCGATCACTGCAGCGACCGTGCCAATGACGAAGAAGACAAGTCCGCTGAGAAAGTCGGACGGTCGCCGGACGAGGTGCATCGGTCAGGGCGCCACTACGGGAATGGGATTGGCGAAGTGCGGCTGGTCGTAGCCCCGCTGAACGGCGGGGCGGGCCGCGATGGCGCCGTACCAGCGGCGCACATTGGGAAAATCGGCGAGATCGATCTGCTGCCACTCGAACCGGGAAATCCACGGCCAGATGGCAATGTCGGCCACCGAGTACTCGTCGGCGACGAACTCATGTCCGTCCAGCCGGCGGTCGAGCACGCCGTAGAGCCGCTTCGCCTCGGCCGCGTAGCGCTCCTCCGCATATTGCGACTTGCCCGGGTTGTACTTGAGGAAATGATGGGCCTGGCCCAGCATCGGCCCCGCCCCACCCATCTGCCACATCAGCCATTCGACGGCCCGCCAGCGCCGATCGGCATCGGTCGGCAGGAACCGTCCATAGGACTCGGCGAGATAGAGCAGGATGGCACCCGACTCCATCAGCGAGAACCCGGTCCGGCGATCGACGATCGCCGGGATCCGGTTATTGGGCGAGATGGCGAGGTAGTCCGGCGCGAATTGCGCGCCGGCGCCGATATCGATCGGATGCACGGCGTAGGGGACGCCGAGTTCCTCGAGCATGATCGAGACCTTGCGCCCGTTGGGCGTGGTCCAGGTGTAGAGGTCGATCTCGCTGTCGGCGGCGTCCACCCTCGGCATCAGGCGTTACCCGTGTTGGCGCGATTGCCGCTGCGAACCGGCACACCAAAGGTATCGTGGCTGACCTGGGCCAGCAGGGCAATGCCTTCGTTGATCTGCTGTTCCGTCACGAGGCCGAAGCAGAGGCGAATGCTGTGGGTTCCCTCCTCCGGCACCGTCGCCCAGTCGGGCCCGGGATTGATGGCCACCCCGACCTTGGCGGCTTCCTGCGCGAGGCGGCGCGCGTCGATGCTGTCGGGGAAACGGACCCAGGCGTAGAGTCCGCCCAGGGGCACCTGCACGTTGGCGACCGTGCCGAACTCGCGGTCGATTGCCTCGACCAGGAGGTCCAGCTTGCCCTTCAGCAGCTTGGTCAGCTTCTCGACATGGCTGTCGAAATGCTCGCGCAGGAACTCGGCCGCCAGCATCTGGTCGAGCGCGCCGGTACCGCCGTCCGACTTGAAGGCGATCATCTGTCCCAGCGCTTCCCAGGGGGCGACCACGTAGCCCAGCCGCAGCGCCGGCGCGAGCGTCTTGGAGAAGGAGCCGATATGGATCACCCGGTCAGGCGCCAGGGCATAGAGCGCCGGGGGCGCGTTGCCGGCCCAGATCAGGTCGGCATAGCACTCGTCCTCGAAGATCGGCACGTCGTACTGGCGCGACAGCTCGATCAGCCGGTGCCGGCGCTCGAGGCTGAGGATCGAGCCGGTGGGATTCTGGATCGTGGGGATGGTGTAGATGTACTTGGCCTTGCGGCCCTGCGACTTGAGCTGCTCGAGCTGGGCGGCGAGGCCGTCCATGTCGATGCCACCCTCGTCGAGCGGGGCGGCCAACGCATCGACGCCAAGCCACTTCAGCTTGGAGAAGGCGGACACGTAGCTGAACTGCTCGATGATCACGACATCGCCGTGGTCCAGCAGCAGGCTGCTGACGAGATCCATGCCCTGCAGCGAGCCGGAGGTGATCAGCACGTTGTCGATCGAGGTGTCGACGCCGCGATGGCGCTTCAGCTTGTCGGCAACGACCTCACGCAGCGGCTGGTAGCCGAGCGCGCTGCCACCCAGGCTGTAGACGGCAAGCTTCTTGCCGTCGCGACGCAGCACATTGGTGGCGGCGGCGATGAAATCGTCCACCGGGATGGCTTCGGGGTCATTGTGACCGGTACCGAAATTGTACTTCTTGGTCGCTTCCTCGCGCGCCTTGGCGGGCGGCAGGCGCGTGGCGAAGGAGCTCGCATAGCTGATGCGGTCTTGGGTCATGGAGAATCGGGTGCTGGAGGGAAAGGAGGCGGGGAGCCGTGGCTCCCCGCCGTCGCCAATGGGAGGAGGCGACTATTCGCGGGTCAAGTCGATGAGTTCCTTGAGCGCCGGCTCGAGGGCAGTGATGTTGGCGGCAAGGTTGGCCGGGGTATCGTTGCCGACGCGGAAGCCAAGCTCGGTGAGCTTGCCGGTGACGGCCTCGTCCTTGAGGATCTCGTTGATCTCGCCAGCGAGGAAGTCGACCACATCCTGCGGCGTGCCGGTCGGCGTGAACAGGCCGATCCACGAGCTGACCTCGGAGTTCTCGATACCCAGTTCACCCAGCGTTGCCACATCGGGAAGGAGAGGGAAACGCGTTGCACCCGGCGTGGCCAGCGGGATTGCATCGCCGGAAGTGACGTAGGGCATCACTTCGCTGGCGGTGTTAAACAGCACGTCGACTTCGCCGGCGAGGAACGCCGTCACTGCCGGCGCGCCGCCCTGATAGGGCACGTGGGTGAGATCGGCACCGGTACGGGCCTTGAACAGTTCGCCGATCTGGTGGGCGGTGTTGCCGACACCGGGCGAGCCGTAGTTCAGCGTATCCGGGTTGGCCTTGGAGTAGGCGATCAGCTCGTCGAGCGTCGTGATCCCCAGGTCCTTGCGCACAACAATGAGGAAATCGAGCGAGGCGAGACGGGCGATCGGGGCGAAGCTGGTCGCGTCGAAGCCGACATCGCCCTGCAGGTACGGGTTCTGGATCAGCGCACTCGGGCCGGACAGCACCAGATGGTAGCCGTCGGCGGGCTGCCGGGCAGCTTCGCTGGTGCCGGTGCTGCCGTTGGCACCCGGAAGGTTCTGCACGAGAAACTGCTGGCCGGTCCGGTTGGTCAGCGAATCGGCGAACAGGCGGCCGATGATGTCGTTGGCGCCGCCGGGCGAATAGGCGACGATGATGGTCACCGGCCGGCTCGGATACTTGTCCTGGGCGACAACTGTCGGGACGGTCAGCGCGGCGCCCAACAATGCGGCGGTAGCGACGACGAATGCTCTGCGGAACATGGCTTCTCCTTGCCAGGGTCGACCGCCCAGCCGACCATCGGCGGCGGTCTTGCATAGCTATGCAATCTCTTTGCATAGCTATGCATTTCATGGCTGGCATGTCAACAGCGCGTGGCTTAGGGTTGCGGTTGTGGGCCACAATGGTGACCCAGACATGCAAGTCAGAAGCCAACTGCGTGCACCAGAAGAAGAAATTTCCGTCGTCCATCGACGTGGCGCGCCGCGCCGGGGTGTCGCAGTCGGCGGTATCCCGCGCGTTCTCCGACAAGGCGTCCATCTCAGCCAAGACGCGCTCGAAGGTGGTCGCCGCTGCCGAGGAGCTCGGCTACCAGCCCAGCGCCATCCCGCGCATCATGCTGACGCATCGCTCGCATCTGGTCGCGATCGCCACGGGCGGCATGTACAACCCGTTCCAGTCTCGGGTGCTGGAGCAGTTCACCCGCGGGCTCAACGAGATGGGCTACCAGCTCATCCTCGTCCATGTGGATGCCGGCGATACGCTCGAAGCCGCCATGCCGCGGCTCGCCAGCTACCGGGTCGACGCCATCTTC
>Ga0066256_1005207_pt1 | contig 10928 bp, 8 predicted proteins | sample ThiBio_1000_biof_FD_87107 | JGI IMG/M metagenome (GOLD analysis project Ga0066256, IMG submission 87107) | Wastewater bioreactor microbial communities from Cape Town, South Africa - Thiocy_expt_1000_biof (version 2) | ecosystem: Engineered > Bioreactor > Thiocyanate-remediating >... | reverse complement strand
GATGGACGAGGGCAGGATGGCGCCGGAGATGATCTCCATCGTCAAGCGCAACAATTGCGGCAAGGCGCTCGACATCGCCCGCCAGGCCCGCGACATGCACGGCGGCAACGGCATCCAGATCGGCTACCACGTCATGCGCCACGCGCAGAACCTGGAGACGGTCAACACCTACGAGGGCGCCCACGACGTGCACGCGCTCATCCTCGGCAGGGCGCAGACGGGGATACAGGCGTTCTTCTGAGCGTCTTGAGCGCGTTTCGGGCCATCCTGCGCACGAGCGTGCTAAGCGCCGGTGCGGGGCTCGTCTTCTATCTCGGTCTTGCCGCATTCCCCGAAGGCGTGCGGCAGCCGCATCTCTGGCTGACCCTGGTTCTCGGCGGGGCAGGGCTCGTCCTGTTCGCGCACGAGGCATTTGCCGCGCTGCGCGCGGGCGAAGGGGCCGCGGGCGGGTTCGCGGCCTCCGGGCGCGCCCGCCAGCCCCTCGGCTTCTGGCTTTCGGTCGGCTTTCTCGGCGCGATGGGGTTATGCCTGCTGGTCGTCCTCGCCTGTGCGGCGTGGCGGTTGGCGGCCGAGTTCGCCTGACGGGTCGGGCCGTTCACGAGATCGAATACGGCACCACCGCCCGCCGGTCGTGGTCGATCGTGAGCTTGCTTTTCAGCGGCGGGACGGCGCGTTGGGCGCAGGCGGCGCGTTCGCAGATGCGGCAGGAGATGCCGATCGGGTCGAAGGCGGCGCGGCTGGTCAGGTCGAGACCGTCGGCATAGACGAAGTCGGCGGCAAATGAGACCTCGCAGCCGAGCGCCAGCGCATAGCGCCGCTGCGCGGCGTTGAAGCCGCCGCCGCCCTTGGCGATCTCGGTCGCCACGCACAGATAGCGCACGCCGTCCGGCGTCTCGGCGAGCTGGCGGATGATGCGGCCCGGCGTCTCGAAGGCCTGGTGCACGTTCCACAGCGGGCAGGCGGCGCCGAAGCGGGCGAATTGCAGCTTGGCCGCCGAATGCCGCTTGGTGATATTGCCGGCCCGGTCGATGCGGGCGAAGAACACCGGCACGCCCTTGGCGCCCGGCCGCTGCAAGGTGGAGAGCCGGTGCGCCACCTGCTCGATGCTGGCGCCGAAGCGGGCGGCGAGCAGTTCGAGGTCGTGGCGCAGGTCCTTCGCGGCGGCGAGGAAGGCCTGATAGGGCAGCGTCAGCGCGCCGGCAAAATAGTTCTGCAGGCCGATGCGGCAGATTTCGGCCGCCTCCGGCGTGCGGAAGTCGGCGCGGCGCAGGATCGCGGCGATCTCGGCCTCGGCTTCCAGCGCGGCGATCTGGAATGCCGTCTGGAAGGTGCGCGTCGCCTGCTGCGCATAGGGGCTGAGATGCAGCCTGCGCGCGGCCGGCTCGAAGCGGCGGATCACGTCGTCGCCCGGCTCGGCCCGCACGACGCGGACGCCGTGGCGCGCCTCCAGATGCTCGGGGAGCGCGGCGGCCGCGTCGCGCTCGGGAATGCCGAGCTCCTGCGCCAGCCGCTCGGCCGCGACGTCGAGCTCGTGGATGTAGTTGTCGACGAAGTGGAAGAAGTCGCGCACTTCCTCATAGGGCGTCGGCTCGGCGAAGGCGGCCGCGCCGCCCAGCCGGTCGTCGAGGCTGGCGAGCTGTTCGCTGTTGCGGCGATAGGCCTGATGCGCGGCGATCAGTGCATGGGCGAAGGCCGGCGCGTTCTGCGTCACCAGCTTCAGCTCCTGCAGGGAGGGCGCATGGCCGTCGAACAGCGGGTCGCCCAGCGTCTCGCTCAGCGCCGATAAGAGCCGCTCGCTCTCGCCGGTGGCGAGGTCCGAGATGTCGAGCCGGAACTGCTCGGCCAGCGCCAGCAGCACGGCCGCGGAAACCGAGCGCTGGTTGTTCTCGATCTGGTTGAGATAGCTCGTCGAGATGCCGATGCGCCCGGCGAAGCCGGACTGGGTGAGGCGGTTGGCCTCGCGCAGCTCGCGGATCTTGCGGCCGATGAACAGCTTGGAGTTACGCATTTTGCAGTTTGGCCAATTGCAATATTGCAAACCCTAGATTACGCGCCTCCACCTTTTCAAGCCTTTTCCCGCGCGAATGAAGGGTTTATGCGCGACGGAACGTGTTTCCGGAGGATTTCATGACGCTCACGACCGCCGGCGGGCCGATTGCCTGTGAGATTGCCAGCGCCGGGAGGGCCTGCTGATGCGCACCGTTCTCGACCAGCTCGACGCGCGCCGCGCCGAGGCCCGCCTCGGCGGCGGCGAAAAGCGCATCGCCGCCCAGCACGGCAAGGGCAAGCTGACGGCGCGCGAGCGCATCGAGGTTCTGCTCGACGAGGGCTCCTTCGAGGAGTTCGACATGTTCGTCGCCCACCGCGCGACGGATTTCGGCATGGCTGCGCAGAAATATCCGGGCGACGGCGTCGTCACCGGCTGGGGCACGATCAACGGCCGCCTCGTCTACGTCTTCTCGCAGGACTTCACCGTGCTCGGCGGCTCGCTGTCGGAGACGCATGCGCAGAAGATCTGCAAGATCATGGACATGGCCGTGCGCAACGGCGCGCCGGTGATCGGGCTGAACGACAGCGGCGGCGCCCGCATCCAGGAGGGCGTCGCCTCGCTCGCCGGCTATGCCGACGTGTTCAAGCGCAACGTCGACGCCTCCGGCGTGGTGCCGCAGATCTCCGTCATCATGGGCCCCTGCGCCGGCGGCGCCGTCTATTCGCCGGCCATGACCGACTTCATCTTCATGGTGCGCGACTCGTCCTACATGTTCGTCACCGGGCCGGACGTGGTGAAGACCGTCACCAACGAGATCGTCACCGCCGAGGAGCTGGGCGGGGCGCGCACGCATACGCAGAAATCGTCGGTCGCCGACGGCGCCTACGACAACGACATCGAGGCGCTGGAGGGCGTGCGGCGACTGTTCGACTTCCTGCCGCTCAACAACCGGCAGGCCGCGCCCGTGCGGCCCTTCTACGACGACCCGTCGCGGCTGGAGGCCCGCCTCGACACGCTGATCCCCGACAGCGCCAGCAAGCCCTACGACATGAAGGAGCTGATCCTGGCGCTCGCCGACGAGGGCGATTTCTTCGAGATACAGGAGGCTTACGCCCGCAACATCATCACCGGCTTCATGCGCATCGAGGGCCAGACGGTCGGCGTCGTCGCCAACCAGCCGCTGGTGCTGGCCGGCTGCCTCGACATCGACTCGTCGCGCAAGGCGGCGCGCTTCGTGCGCTTCTGCGACGCCTTCTCGATCCCGCTGCTGACGCTGGTCGACGTGCCGGGCTTCCTGCCGGGCACCAGCCAGGAATATGGCGGCGTCATCAAGCACGGCGCCAAGCTGCTGTTCGCCTATTCGCAGGCGACCGTGCCGATGGTCACGCTGATCACGCGAAAGGCCTATGGCGGCGCCTACGACGTGATGGCCTCGAAGCACATCGGCGCCGACATCAATTATGCCTGGCCGACCGCCGAGATCGCCGTGATGGGCGCCAAGGGCGCCACCGAGATCCTCTACCGCTCCGAGCTCGGCAATCCGGACAAGATCGCCGCGCGCACGAAGGAATACGAGGAGAACTTCGCCAACCCCTTCAAGGCGGCCGAGCGCGGCTTCATCGACGAGGTGATCATGCCGCACTCGTCGCGAAAACGCATCGCGCGGGCCTTCGCCATGCTGCGCGGCAAGAAGGAAGAGCAGCCGTGGAAGAAGCACGACACGATCCCGCTGTGAGGGTGCGATGACCGACGAGAAATTCCCGCCGCAGAAGAACTTTCCCGCCGGCTACGTGCCGCCGAAGGTGTGGACGTGGGACAGCGCCAGCGGCGGCGCGTTCGCCAACATCAACCGGCCGATCGCGGGGCCGACGCACGAGAAGGTGCTGCCGGTCGGAAAGCACCCGCTCCAGCTCTACTCGCTGGGCACCCCCAACGGCGTCAAGGTCACGATCATGCTGGAGGAGCTGCTGGCGGCCGGCCATTCGGGCGCCGAGTACGACGCCTGGCTGATCGACATCGGCAAGGGCGACCAGTTCGGCTCCGGCTTCGTCGAGGTCAACCCGAACTCGAAGATCCCGGCGATGATGGACCACAGGCCGAAGGGCGGCGGCGCGCCGGTGCGCATCTTCGAGTCCGGCTCGATCCTCACCTATCTCGCGGAAAAGTTCGGCGCCTTCCTGCCGAGGGATGTGCGCGGCCGCACCGAGGCGATGAGCTGGCTGTTCTGGCAGATGGGCGCCGCGCCCTTCCTCGGCGGCGGCTTCGGCCATTTCTACGCCTACGCGCCGATGAAGATCGAATATGCGATCAACCGCTACGCCATGGAGGTGAAGCGGCAGCTCGACGTGCTGAACCGCCATCTCGCCGGCCACGAATACATGGCCGGCACGGAGTATTCGATCGCCGACATCGCGATCTGGCCCTGGTACGGCCGGCTGGCCGCCAAGGCCGCCTATGACGACGCGGGCGAGTTCCTGGCGGTCGACGAGTACCAGCACCTGCAGCGCTGGATGAAAAAGGTCGGCGAGCGCCCGGCCGCCCAGCGCGGCTCGATGGTCAACCGCACCTTCGGCGACCCGGCCAGGCAGCTCCGCGAGCGCCACGACGCATCCGACTTCGAGACGAAAACCCAGGACAAGGCCGCGGGCAACTGATGTTCAAGAAGATACTCATCGCCAACCGCGGCGAGATCGCCTGCCGCGTCATCAAGACCGCGAAGAAGCTCGGTATCGCCACCGTCGCCGTCTATTCCGACGCCGACCGCGACGCGCTGCACGTGCGCATGGCCGACGAGGCGGTGCATATCGGCGCCGCGCCCTCGTCGCAGTCCTACATCGTCATCGACAGGATCCTCGACGCCATCCGCCAGACCGGCGCGGACGCCGTGCATCCCGGCTACGGCTTCCTGTCGGAGAACCCGAAATTCGCGGAGGCGCTGGCCAAGGCCAAGGTCACCTTCATCGGCCCGCCGGTGAAGGCGATCGAGGCTATGGGCGACAAGATCACCTCGAAGAAGATCGCGGCGGCCGCCGGCGTCAACACCGTGCCCGGCCACATGGGCCTGATCGAGGATGCCGACGAGGCGGTGCGGATCTCCCGCGAGATCGGCTACCCGGTGATGATCAAGGCCTCGGCCGGCGGCGGCGGCAAGGGCATGCGCATCGCCTGGAACGACGCCGAGGCGAAGGAGGGCTTCCAGTCTTCCCGCAACGAGGCGAAGTCCTCCTTCGGCGACGACCGCATCTTCATCGAAAAATTCGTCACCGAGCCGCGCCACATCGAGATCCAGGTGCTCGGCGACCAGCACGGCAACGTGCTCTATCTCGGCGAGCGCGAGTGCTCGATCCAGCGCCGCAACCAGAAGGTGATCGAGGAGGCGCCGTCGCCCTTCCTCGACGCAAAGACGCGCAAGGCCATGGGCGAGCAGGCCTGTGCGCTCGCCCGCGAGGTCGGCTACTTCTCGGCCGGCACGGTCGAGTTCATCGTCGACGGCAAGCGCAACTTCTACTTCCTCGAGATGAACACGCGCCTGCAGGTCGAGCATCCGGTGACGGAGCTGATCACCGGCATCGACCTCGTCGAGCAGATGATCCGCGTCGCAGCCGGCCAGAAGCTTTCCTTCGGCCAGGACGACGTGAAGCTGACCGGCTGGGCGATCGAGAGCCGCCTCTATGCCGAGGACCCGTATCGCAACTTCCTGCCGTCGATCGGCCGGCTGACGCGCTACCGCCCGCCGGCGGAGGGCAAGCGCGCCGACGGCACCGTGCTGCGCAACGACACCGGCGTGTTCGAGGGCGGCGAGATCTCGATGTATTACGACCCGATGATCGCCAAGCTCTGCGCCTGGGCGCCGGGGCAGGGGGCCGAGGCCCGCCTGAAGGCGGTCGACGCGATGGCGGCGGCACTCGACGATTTCGAGGTCGAGGGCATCGGCCACAATCTGCCCTTCCTGTCGGCGGTGATGCAGCAGGACCGTTTCCGCGAGGGCCGGCTGACCACGGCCTACATAGCGGAGGAGTTCCCGCAGGGCTTTGCCGGCGTCGAGCCGTCCGACGGGGAGGCGCGGACGCTCGCGGCCGTCGCCGCCTTCGCCAATCTGCGCGCGCAGAAGCGGGCGGTGCTGATCTCCGGCGTGCTCGCCAACCACCCGCGCGCCGTCGGCTCCGAATGGGTCGTCACGCTCGACGGCCGCCGCTTCGAGGTCGCGGTCCGCGAGGACGGCGGCGCGACGTCGGTCTCCTTCGGCGAGGGCAAGCCGGTCAAGGTGCGCAGCGACTGGCTGCCGGGCCGCCCGCACGCCCATTTCGAGGTGGACGGCCAGATCGCCGGCGTCAAGCTGTCGTCCTACGGCACCGGCCACAGGCTGCGCTGGCGCGGCATCGACCTCGTCGTCAATGTCCGCTCGCCGCGGGTGGCCGAACTGGCGACGCTGATGCCGGAAAAGCTGCCGCCGGACACCTCGAAGATGCTTCTGTGCCCGATGCCGGGCGTCGTCACCTCGATCCTCGTCGGCGAGGGCGACACGGTCGAGGCCGGCCAGTCGCTGGCGACCGTCGAGGCGATGAAGATGGAAAACGTCCTGCGCGCCGAGCGCAGGGCCGTGGTGAAGAAGGTCGCGGCGAAGGCGGGCGCCAGCCTGGCGGTGGACGAACTCATCATGGAGTTCGAGTAGCGGCCATGATTCCCGCCTCGCGTTCCCTGCCTCCAAGGAGGTCCCCATGACCGATCCCAAGCTCGAAAAGTGGCGCGCGGCGGCCGAGAAGGAGCTGAAGCGCGATCCCGACACGCTCGTCTGGCACACGCCGGAGGGCATCGACGTCAAGCCGCTCTACACGGCCGCCGACATCGCCGGCATCGAGGCGGTGGATTCGCTGCCGGGGCAGAAACCGTTCCTGCGCGGGCCGCGCGCGACCATGTATGCCGGCCGGCCCTGGACGATCCGGCAATATGCCGGCTTCTCGACGGCTGAGGCCTCCAACGCCTTCTACCGCAAGGCGCTCGCCGCCGGCCAGCAGGGCGTCTCGGTCGCCTTCGACCTCGCCACCCATCGCGGCTACGACAGCGACCACCCGCGCGTCGAGGGCGACGTCGGCAAGGCCGGGGTGGCGATCGACAGCGTCGAGGACATGAAGATCCTGTTCGACGGCATCCCGCTGGAACAGGTGTCGGTGTCGATGACCATGAACGGCGCGGTGATCCCCATCCTCGCCAGCTTCATCGTCGCCGGCGAGGAGCAGGGCGTTTCGCGCGACAGGCTCTCCGGGACCATCCAGAACGACATCCTCAAGGAGTTTATGGTCCGCAACACCTACATCTACCCGCCCGAGCCCTCGATGCGGATCGTCGCCGACATCATCGAGTACACGGCGAAGGAGATGCCGAAGTTCAATTCCATCTCGATCTCCGGCTACCACATGCAGGAGGCCGGCGCGACGCTGGTGCAGGAGCTCGCCTTCACGCTCGCCGACGGGCGCGAATATGTGCGGGCCGCGCTGAAGAAGGGGCTCGACGTCGACGATTTCGCCGGGCGGCTGTCCTTCTTCTTCGCCATCGGCATGAACTTCTTCATCGAGGCCGCCAAGCTGCGCGCCGCGCGACTGCTGTGGACCCGCATCGTGGAGGAGTGCGCGCCGAAGAAGGCGTCGTCGCTGATGCTCAGGCCGCACTGCCAGACCTCGGGCGTGTCGCTGCAGGAGCAGGACCCCTACAACAACATCGTGCGCACCGCCTTCGAGGCGATGAGCGCGGTGCTGGGTGGCACGCAGTCGCTGCACACCAACTCCTTCGACGAGGCGATCGCGCTGCCGACCGAGTTCTCGGCCCGCATCGCCCGCAATACGCAGTTGATCCTCCAGCACGAGACCGGGGTGACCAAGGTCGTCGACCCGCTCGCCGGCTCCTTCTACGTCGAGAGCCTGACCAGGGAGCTCGCCGACGCGGCATGGGCCCTGATCGGTGAGGTCGAGGCCCGGGGCGGCATGACGAAGGCCGTCAATGACGGCCTGCCGAAGCGCCTGATCGAGGAGGCCGCCACCCGCAGGCAGGCGGCGGTCGACCGCGGCGAGGAGGTGATCGTCGGCGTCAACAGATACCGGCTCGAGCAGGAAGACGAGATCGACATCCTCGACATCGACAACAAGGCGGTGCGCGAGGCCCAGATCCGCCGGCTGGAGCAGGTGCGGCGCCAGCGCGACCCGAAACGGGTGGAGGCGACGCTCGCCGCGCTCGAGAAGGTCGCCAGGACCGGCGAGGGCAACATCCTCGGGGCGGCCGTCGAGGCCGCCCGCGCGCGCGCCACGGTGGGCGAGATCTCGGACGCCATGCGCCGCGCCTTCGGCGACCATCAGGCGACGCCGAAGGTGGTGAGCCAGGTCTACGGCCCCGCCTACGAGGGCGACCCGGAATATGAAAACCTCGTCGCGCGCGTCGACGGGCTGAAGAAGGCGCTGGGCGATGCGCCGCGCGTCATGGTCGCCAAGCTCGGCCAGGACGGCCACGACCGCGGTGCCAAGATCATTGCCTCGGCCTTCGGCGACATCGGCTTCGACGTGGTGGCCGGCCCGCTGTTCCAGACGCCGGGCGAGGCGGCCGACCTCGCGGTGAAGAACAGGGTGCATGTCGTCGGCATGTCGTCGCTGGCCGCCGGCCACCGGACGCTCGCGCCGCAACTCGTCGAGGCGCTCAAGGCCCGCGGCGCCGAAAAGGTCATCGTCGTGGCCGGCGGCGTCATCCCGCGCCAGGACTACCAGTACCTGCTCGACCACGGCGTCGCCGCCGTCTTCGGCCCCGGCACCAACGTGCTCGACGCGGCGCGCGGGGTGCTGGACCTGATGGAGGGGGAGCGAAGGAACGTGTGAGGCGATAGCCGGGCCGCCCTTCACCACGCTTCGCGTGGTCCCTTTCCCCCGTGAGCGGGGGAAGATCCCCGACGCCGCCGCCGGCCGCGACCGCGGTTCCTCCCCTGCGAAGCGGGAGAGGGGGACCGCCGCAGGCGGTGGAGGGGCGTGACCGCGCTATCCCCCGCTGATCGCCGTCAGCACGTAGACATCGGCGCCGGGCCGGAGCGGCGTGGCGAGGCGGGCGCGGCGGCCTTCGACGAAGACGTTCATGTGCTTGCGGATGGCGGGCGTCGAATCGCAGATGCGGTCGCGCATGCCCGGCCAGCGCTCGTCGAGCGCATCGACCATGTGGCCGACGTCGCCGGCCACCACCTGCAGCTTGCGCGGCGCGCCGGGGAACAGGTCGGCGAGCGGCGCGGCGAGCGTCACGTTCACCGCTCCGGCATTGGCGATCCGGCCGTCCTCCGCGCGCTGGTCCATCGGCCGATCCTAGCTCCGCACCACCGCCGTTTCCACCGACAGGATCGACGGCAGGTGCTCGGCCAGCATCGTCCAGCTCTCGGCCTCGTCGTTGCTGGCGAACAGCGCGCCGCCCGACGTGCCGAAATAGACGCCGGCGCGGCCCATGCTGTCGGTGGAGAGCGCCTGCCTGAGCACGCCGAAATAGGCGTTCTCCTGCGGCAGGCCCTTGCGCAGGTCCTTCCACGTCCTGCCGCCGTCGCGGCTGCGATAGATCGCGGCCTTGGCGTCCGGCATATAGCGGCCCTTGCTGTCGCCGTTGAGCGGCAGCAGGAAGACCGTGTCGGGGTCGGTCGGGTGCGCGGCGGACGGGAAGCCGAAGGTGGACGGCAGGCCGTCCTCGATGCTGACCCACGTCCTGCCGGCGTCGTCGGAGCGGTACATGCCGCAATGGTTCTGCTGGTAGAGCCGGTCCGGCATGCCCGGCGCCTTGGCGATCGAGTGGGCGCACTGGCCGAACTCGGGATAGCGCTGGTCCTCCGGCAGGTAGTCGGCGCGCACGCCCTTGTTGCGCGGCTCCCAGCTCTGCCCGCCATCGGCGGAATAGTAGACGCCGGCCGACGAGATCGCGACCCAGATGCGCTGCGGGTCGTCGGGGTCGACGATGATGTGGTGCAGCGTCAGGCCGGCGCCGCCGGGGTTCCATTCGGGACGGGTCGGGTGCTTCTGCAGCGCGTCGAGATGCGTCCATGTCTCGCCGCCGTCCATGCTCCTGAACAAAGCTGCGGGAATGACGCCGGCGTAGAGCGCGCCGTCGGGCGAGGCCTCGAGGCTCCACACCGCGCCGATCGGCTCCTTGCCCTCGCCGAAGGTGAGGCCCTGGCTGGAATGCGTCCACGTCCGGCCGAGATCGGTCGATTTCCACACGGCCGGGCCGAACCATTCGCTGCCGCCGCCGGCATAGATGGTGCCGCTGGCCGGGTCCATGATCGCGTGGTTGATCGGCCAGTGCTCGCAATAGGGCCCGCGCAGGTCCCACGACCTGCGGGCCGCGTCGCTCTCGGCGATGAACAGGCCCTTCTTCGTTCCCACCAGCACCACGACCTTCTCAGCCATTGCTTCCTCCTGCCACGGCTCTGCGTCAGTCCCGAGGACGTTGCGGCACCCCCGATGCCGACACCCGGGCTGGACATTTTGAGTTGATATCAACATAGTGGCCTGACGATGTCAAAGCCGGGCGGCCCCTCCTACGAAGCCACGATCCATGTGCGCGACCACTGCATGTGCCTGCACGTGCAGCGGGCGGCGCGTGCTCTGGCGCGCCGCTTCGACGACGCGCTGAAGCCGGTCGGCCTCACCAACCAGCAATTCTCGCTGCTGATGTCGCTCAACCGGCCGCAGCCGCCGCGCATGAAGGAAGTGGCGCTGCTGCTGGCGCTCGACCGCCCGACGCTGACGGCGCACCTGAAGCCGCTGGAGCGGCGCGGGCTTGGCGTGGTGGCCCCCGACGCGGAGGACCGCCGCGGCCGCCGGCTGGCGCTCAGCGACCACGGCCGCGCGCTGCCCGCACCACCGCTGCCCCACTGCCGGCGCACCGAGCCGGAGCTCGAGCGGGCCATATCCACTCCCGACTACACGCG
>Ga0066256_1005204_pt1 | contig 10930 bp, 4 predicted proteins | sample ThiBio_1000_biof_FD_87107 | JGI IMG/M metagenome (GOLD analysis project Ga0066256, IMG submission 87107) | Wastewater bioreactor microbial communities from Cape Town, South Africa - Thiocy_expt_1000_biof (version 2) | ecosystem: Engineered > Bioreactor > Thiocyanate-remediating >... | reverse complement strand
ATGAAAAGTCGGGCACCCTGGTGGTGACGGGCGGCACGGACAAGGGCGTGATGGTGTGGGACGTGGTGCACGGCCACGCCACGCACGCGTTCCGGGGCCACGCCGCGCCGGTCACCGTCGTTGCGTTTGCGCCGTCGGCACACATGGTGGAGCGCCTCGTGTCGGGCGCCGAGGACGGCGAGATCCGGGTGTGGGACCTCATCGCCTCTGCGCCGCTCGCCTCCCTGAAGGAGCACTTTAGCGCCGTCATGTGTCTCGCCTTCAGTCCCGACGTCGCCGGCTACACCCTCGTGTCAGGCGGCCGCGACCGCATCCTGTGCGTGTGGGACATGCGCGATGCTGCTGCTGCAAGTGGTGCCTCCACGGCAACCACGGTGGCCGCCCGCTTGACAGTGCCGGCACTGGAGAGCGTGGAGGGCGTGGTCATGCTGCCCGCGCCAGCTGCCGCCGCCACCGCAGGCGTCGCGCGCGCCATGACGTTTGTGACCGCCGGCGACGGCGGCAGTCTGAAGCGGTGGTCGCTCACGCTGTCAGACGCCGCCGCCGCCGACCGGCGATACACCTGCACGCCCGAGGCGGCAACCACCATCCCATGCCTGCGCGCTGGCACGGCGGCACGCACTGGTGCCGCTGCCGCCGCGCCTGCCGCGCCACCCACCGCCCGCCGGCGTGGCGCCGCTGCTGCAACGGAGGAGGACGCAACCGTCCCAGTGTCACACCAGCTGTCAGCGCTGCTGTCGCTGCGCCGCCCACCGCCGCGTGCAACCGCGCCTGCACCCGACGCCGGCAGCAAGCGGCGGCGGGCAGGCAGTACGACAGACGCACCTGCTGCAGCTGCAGCTACTGCTGATGGAGACGCAGTGGAGTTGCTGGCGGTGACGCGCGACCACGTGCTCACCTTTGTGTCGCCGTCCAGCCTGACGGCACGGAAGACCATTGCCGCGTTTAATGACGACATCCTGGACCTCAAGTACGTGCCCGCCAACCCGTATGTGGCGGCGCCGTCGTCCTCGCCGTCGCATGCCGGCGACACGTGGGTGGCCATGGCCACAAATAGCGAGCAGCTGCGGCTCATCCATGTGGCGGATTATGACACGCGGTTGCTGGATGGGCACACTGACACCATCTTGTCGGTGTCCGCGTCGCCCGACGGCGCGCTGCTGGCAACCGGCAGCAAGGACCACAGTGTGCGGGTGTGGGACACGGCAACGGGCACCACGCTGGCGGTGTGTGAGGGGCACACGGACGCGGTGAATGCGGTGACGTGGCCGTCGCGGGCGTCCACGTTTGTGCACGGCGACGCTGCCGCTGGCGGCGCTGCCACCGGCAGCGTCGGCTGGCTGGCATCCACTGGCGCTGACCGCACGCTCAAGTGCTGGAACCTGACGTCCCTGCTGGGCGCGCTGCAATCACCACGGCCGGCAGGGTGGGATGCAGCTGCAGCGGCGGCGGCAGCGGCGGCGGGTGGTGGCGGCAAGCCGCGCACGGCGGCAGCGGTGGTGGCGCACGACAAGGATGTGAGCGCGCTGGCGGCGGCGCCCAATGACCGCCTGCTGGCGACCGGCGCGCAGGACAAGACCATAAAGCTGTGGGCACTGCCGTCCCTGACACCGGTTGCCACGCTGACGGGGCACAAGCGCGGCATCTGGGCGCTGGCGTTCTCGCCCGCCGACCAGGTGCTGGCGTCCGCATCGGGTGACCGCACGGTGCGGCTGTGGAGCGTGTCGCCGTCGGCAGGCTACGTGTGCCTGCGCACGCTGGAGGGCCACGACGCCGCCGTGTTGAACGTGCGCTTCCTGCGCCGCGGCACGCAGCTGCTGACGGCGGGCGCCGACGGCCTGGTGAAGCTATGGAACACGCGGGAGGCGGAGGCGGTTGCCACCTTTGACGCGCACACGGAGAAGGTGTGGGCGCTGGCGGTGGCGCCGGCGACCGGGGAGGGCGGCCTGGAGACGGAGATGGTGACGGGCGGCGGCGACAGCATCTTCAACGTGTGGCGCGACGTCACTGGTGCGCAGGCGGAGGACGCGGTGGCGGCGACGGAGGAGGCGCTGCGCAAGCAGCAGGCGCTGTACGGCGCCATGGCGGCGCGCGACTACGGCAAGGCCATCAGCCTGACGCTGGAGCTGGACCAGCCGGGCCGGTGCTGCGACATCCTGCAGGAGCTGCTGGAGCGCGGGCCCACACCTGCAACCTCCCGCATGAAGCCCGCCGCCGCCGACGCGCTGGCGCGTGACGACATGCTGGCGGAGCTGGCTGACCTCGCGGTGGAGGCGGAGGGCGGCGGCAGTGGTGGTGGCGCGGCGGCCGGTGCGGCGGCGGGCGCAGCTGGTGCCGCACTGCGCGCGTTGCACGGCGCTGACCACACCGCCGGCGGCGAGGTAGGCGCGGCGCAGCTGGCTGGCATGCTGACCACGCTGTCGCCGTTGCATGTGGGCCGCCTGCTGCGGTACGTTCGCGAGTGGAACACGCAGGGGCGGCACGGCCTGCTGGCGCAGCACGTGCTGTACCTGGTGCTGCGCAACGTGCCGCGCGCCGCCCTGACGGCGGCGCTGGCGGAGGTGCGCGCGCAGGACGCACTGACGCGCATGGTGCCGGGCCTGGGTGCCGTTGCAACGGCGGCGCCCGGCACGGCGCTGACCTGGGGCGGCGCCGCGCTGGCGCCCGTGCACAATGATGTGGAGGGCGGCGGCGGGGCGGCGGGCAGCGGGGACGGCGGCGCTACCGCCGCCGCTGCCGACCTGCGCGCTCTCGTCACAGCGCTGCTGTCGTACTCGGAGCGGCACATGGACCGCCTTGACCGCTTACTCACCTCCTCCTACCTGGTGGACTACACGCTGGCGTCCATGGACGTGCTGACGCCCACCGACACTGCGCTGGCTGCGCTGGGCTTGGCGCCCGATGGCAGCCTGGTGCGGACGACGCGCACTCGCGCGCGCGCCGCTGCCGCGCTGGCTGCCGACGACTCGTCGTCAGACGAGGGCGAGGAGGCATGAGGCCATGGCCGTGCTTATGTGTGAACTGTTGTGCCCTCCTCACGCCGCGGGGGGGGCTTGTTGGCCGGGGATGCGCGGCCCACCGCGGTCCGCCGGGGGGGCGGCGCCGCGGCGCGCCCCCGGGGCTTGGGCGGGGGGGGCGGGGGGGGGGGGGGCGAGGGCTTCCAGCGGCGGCGGCACTTGGTGCCGGGCGGGGCGGTGACGCGCCCCGCCAGGCGCTCGCGGGTGGGCAGCAGGGGGCTGTCACCGCCAACAGCACCCACCGCGCTCGCCTCAAACCGCGGCGTGCCGGCAGCCGTCAGGGTGGGAGTCGGCGTCTCGGGCGGCACGGCATCAACCGGCTCCACCGCCACGGTGGACACCAGCAACATGTCAGACAGCTGGCCGTCCGCCGCCACCTGGCGCAAGACGGCGTGCAGCGCGCCGCCGGCGGGCACCTGCAGCGACACGGCGGCCTCGTTGGAGGCGCCAAAGCACTTGCTAGCGCGCGCCGCCTCCAGCACGCGGTTCACCTCGCCACGCAGCGCAACGATGGTGGCCCACGTGGCAGCCAGGTCTGGTGACGCCCAGGTGGGCGGCAGGCGGGGCCACGCCACATCAAACACGGTGGACGGCACCGCCACCTCCGCAAACTCCGCCGGCACGCCACCACGCGGCGGTCCAGGGCGCCATGGTGCAAGCAGCTCTGACGAGTGCTGATACACGCTTTCCGCCGTGTACACCAGGATGGGGCTGACGGCGCGTGTGAGGCGGCGCAGCGCCTCCCACATTACCGCCTGGCACTGCAGCCGCGTCGCGGTGCCCGCATCGCCGGCGTACAGCCGGTCCTTGCTAAAGTCAAAGTACTGCGACGACAGGTCGGTGGCCACAAAGGTGTTGATGGCGGCCACCGCGCGCATGAACGCGGCGTCGCGGTACGCGGCATCCACGTCAGTGCAAAACTCGGCCAGCCGGTGCAGCAGGCAGCGCTCCAGGATGGGCAGCGCGCTCGGGGTAACGAGGGTTGGCGACGGCGGCGCGCCCCATGCCGCCAGCAGGCGGTCATTCAAGCTGCTTGTATCAGCGTTGTGTGCAGCCCCAGTAATGTCGTAGTCATACAGGTTGGCCAGCAGGAAGCGTGACGTGTTGCGCACCTTGCGCACGTTCTCTGCCACCGATGCAATCACGTTGGCGCCAATGGCCACGTCGTTGGTGTAGTCAGCACTTGCCGCCCAATACCGCAACACATCTGCACCGTGCCCCGTGGGAGCACCGCCCGCCGCCGCACCCTTGGGTGTCGCCGTCGCCGCCCCCTTGGCTGCCGCCGTCGCTGCCCCCGCGCCACCCTTCCCCTTCTTGCCACCACCACCACCGCCGCCGCCGCCGCCGCCGCCGCCGCCGCCGCCGCCGCCCGCCTTGCCGTCAATAATGTCGCGCGGCGCAATGACGTTGCCCAGGCTCTTACTCATCTTGCGCAGCTGCTCGTCCAACACAAAGCCGTGCGTAATGACGGCGCGGTAGGGCGCGGCGTCCATGGCGGCGGCGGCGGTGATGAGGGAGGACTGGAACCAGCCGCGGTGTTGGTCGGAACCCTCCACCACAGCGTCAGCGGGCGGGCGCACACTCAGCGACGGGTGCCAAGCAGCGCTCCATGACGTGCCCGAGTCAAACCACACGTCAAGCGTGTCGGTGCCCTTATCATAGTCTACCGCGGTGCGGCCGGGCGGCAGCAGGTGTGCCGGCAACAGGTCTGCCACCGGTGCGCTCCACCACACGTCGCTGCCCTCCGCCGCCACCACGCTCGCCACGTGCGCCACGGTGGCGGGCGTCATGAGCGCATCGCCGGTGATGCGGTCAAAAAACGCGGGGATGGGCACGCCCCACACGCGCTGGCGCGAGATGCACCACTCGGTGCGGCTGCCCAGCATGGAGGCGAGGCGGTTGCGCGAGGCGGGCGGCGTCATGGTCACGTCACCCAGCAGGGCGCGGCAGCGGTCCACCAGGCTGCCCAGCCGCACAAACCACTGCTGCGTGGCGCGGATGATGACCGGCTTCTTGGTGCGCCAGTCATACGGGTACCGGTGCTTGTACGGTGCGTGAGCCAGTAGGGCGCCGGCGTCGCCCAGCGCGCGCAGCACCGCGGCGTTGCCCGCCCCCTGCACGTCGGCGCCCGCCAGCGCCGACCCCGCCTCCGCCGTGAACCGCCCCTTGCCATCCACAGGGCACAGAATCGGCAGCGTCACGCCGCCACCGCCGGTACTACCCACCCGTGCGTTGTGCGCGTTAACGGCGTCAAAGTCATCGTGCCCATGCCCCGGCGCCGTGTGCACCAACCCAGACCCCGCGTCATCCTCCACATGCGTGCCTGCAATGACGTGCGACATGCGCACACCGCCACTGGATGTCGGCGGCGGTGGCAGGATGTCACGCAGGGGGTGCAGGAACGACGACCCCACCAGGTCGCGGCCGACCAGCATGCCCACCTCCGTCAGGGTAAGCGCTGGCAGGGCGGCGGCAAACGCGGACGCGCGTGAGCGTGCAACAATGTAATGCTGCGGCTCCGCCGTCGCTGGTGTGGCGGCCAGTACGGCGTACTCCATGTCGGGGTGCACCGCAATGGCAACGTTGGCGGGCAGCGTCCACGGTGTGGTGGTCCACACCACCGCCGCCACGCGTGCGTAGCGCGCTGCCAGCGGCGCGTCGGGAGGCGACGGGAATGCCACCCACGCCGCCTCCGACGTGTGTGCCTCCGCGTACTCCAGCTCCGCCTCCGCCAGCGCGGTGGTGGAGGAGGGCGACCAGTACACCGGCTTGAGGGCGCGATGTACGTATCCCGCGCCCACCAGCGCCCCAAACACGCCCAGCTGCCGCGCCTCGTACTCCTTGTCCATCGTCACGTACACGTTGCCGCGCTCGCTGCGTGCGCCCACCTCAAAGTCGGCGCACACGCCCCACCGCTGGAAGTCGGCCGCCTGCTCCCGGATGGCGGAATCAGCGCACGCGCGCGCCACACGCCGGATGTCACCCGGCGTCAGCGCCTCACGCGGTGGGCTGCCCGGCGGCATGGACGCCAGCGCCTTGGCCTCAATTGGCAGGCCGTGGCAGTCCCACCCTGGCACATACACCAGTCGGTCACCGCCCGCCGCATGCGACCGCAGCAGCATGTCCTTCAGCACCTTGTTCATAAAGTGCCCCATGTGCAGCGACCCGTTGGCATACGGCGGCCCGTCATGCAGCACAAAGGTGGGCGCGCCGGTCGCGCCGCGCACCTCCGCCTGCCGCCTGTACAGCTCCGTCGTCAGCCGCTCCACATGCTGCAGCTCCCGCACCGCGGCGGTGGCGCGCATGGGGAACGCGGTGCGTGGCAGCGCCAACGACGCGCGCAGCGCCGCGTCCGACACGGCGCGGGACACCATGATGTGTGTTCGATTTGATGGTTAGGAGGGGTGACTTCTCTCACCCTCTACTGGTTTACTCCGCGCGCCGATTTCGTATCACCTACAATTTATCGCAGCCACTCGCCCCCCACATGTACAATGGCACACCATGCCACGTGCATCCACGGCGCGTGCACAATTGCAAGTCGTGCGGCGCGCAATATCTCGCGATGTATAATGTGCGACCCCGCTTGGAAAAAACGCCGCTCCCTCTCGTCTTGCTCTCTTGACTCCTCCTTTTGACGTGACGGGTAGCACGTGACGGTCAGGGCTGCTACTGGTTGGGATGAAGCAGCAGCAGCAGCCCATCGATTAACGCAATAGTTGTTACGAGCGCTGGTCAGGGGGGACCTACCCAGGCCGTGTCCGCCGCTCCCGCCACTGGGCAGATACCATGATGGCCACTGAACGAGACGACGGCGCGGCGGCGCCATCGCTGCCCCACATGGGCGCGCCACTGGAGCCGCCATCCTCACCGCTACTGCCGGCATCAACAGCAACGGCCGCTGGGACGCCTAGCGAGTCACTGCTGGAGCAGGCGCGTGCCCTGATTGCTGCCGCTGGCGCCCGACGCAGTGGTGGTGATGGGGCTGGTGTGGCGGCAGCGGCACCCGCGCTGGGATACGTGCACCACCTGCGGCACCTGCACGGCCTGCTGCGCCGATTCATTGCGACGTATCGAGGGGCAGGCGCGGCAGCACGGCTGGATGTGTGGCGCCTGTTGGCAGGCACGCCGCCGGCGGTGGTAGAGGGGCTGCTTGCCGCGCTGGGTGGCTTGGTGGAGGGCGTGCCGTTTGTGATCGAGCTGCGAGGCGAGCTGCTGGCGGCGCTGCGCGGTGCGGCAAGTGACGGTAGTGGAGGCGACGCAGCTGGTGCGTTGATGGCCGACCTGCGCAAGCTGGACCACACGCTGAAGACGGGGTTTGCGCGGCAGGTGGCGGTGGAGCTGCGGCGCATCCGGGCGGGCGACAGTGCTGAGTTGTTGGAGTTTATAAGGGCGCGGGAGGCAGTGCAGCCGGTGGCTGACGACGCCGACCTGCAGCACCGGTTGGAGGGCGAGGGGCGCGTGTGCTACGGCCTCTTTCACCCTTTCATGCCGCGCCACCCGCTTGTGTTTGTGTATGTGGCGCTGCGCAGCAGTGAGGGCCCCGGCGCCACCATTGATGATATCCTGGCGGTGCCGCGCGGCGTCGGTGGCAACAGCGACGGTGGCAGCAAGGCTGGTGACCGCACCCCGCCGCCGTGCACCGCCGTGTTTTATAGCATTACGAATGCCATGCCGGGCCTGGCGGGGCTGCAGCTGGCATCCTACCTATTGTTCCTGGCGGTGGAGGCGTTGAGCCGCGCGCACCCCACCCTGCGTGATTTTATCACACTGTCGCCGGCGCCCGGTCTCCCGGCCTGGGTGACGGCACGCCTGGGCGAGGAGGCGTCTGAGGAAGGGCTGGAAGACATGCTGACGCCGGCAGAGGCGGAGGCGCTGTGTGCTACTGGGCCCGCCTCCCTGTCCCACGCATACACGCCGGCGGAAGTTGCAGCCGCTGCGGCAGGCGGCGTGGGTGCGCGAGGCAGCAGCCAGCCGCCGCCGTACAGCCGCACGCGAGCTGCTGCTGTGGCACTGCGCAGTCTGCGCGGGTGGGAGGGCATGGTGGCGGGCGACGGCAGCGTGGCGGGCGTGCCGCCGCTGTACCGGCACCTGCTGCTCAAGTGGGCGGTGGCGTACATCCTGTTTGCACGCGACCGTACCGGCCGCCGCTGCCTGGACCCCGTCGCCAACTTCCACGTGTCCAACGGCGCCACGGTGGACGACATCCTGTTTGGCGCCGCCGCCTCGCGCCGCGGCTGGCGCGCGTCGTACAGCATCATGGTGAGCTACCGGTACGACTTTTCACGCGGCGCCATCGGTGCACGCGCGTACGCGCGCTCCGGCACGCTGGCTGCCACGCGCGCCGCGGCGCTGCTGCAGGCGGTGGGTATGCCTACCGTTTTTGACGGCGTGGACCCCGCCGTCCTGTCCGCCCTGGCGCAGCCCATCGGCGCGCGCACGGTGGCACCCGGTGAGTGGATGTACCGCGCCGACGACGCTGACACGCACGCGCTGTACATCGTGGTGGCGGGTGTGGTTGACATCTTCACGCCGCCGGCGGCGGGCGCTGCCACCGCCGCCGCGTCGGAGCGCGCTGCCACCGGCGCGCCCTGCGTCGCCCTCCTGCCGCCGCTGGCACCCTACGACGCCGCCGGGCTGCGCGCCGTGGGCGCCGGCCGCGCCACACCTACCGCGGTTGAGTGGCTGGCAGCAGTGGGCGCCGGCGCCGCGGTCGGCGCGCTGCCGCTGCTGGAAGGCCGCCGCGCATACGCCTACTTCCGTGCCCGCACACAGTGCAACGTGCTTGTGGTGCCGCTGCCCGTCATTGCCGCCCTCGTCCGCGACTACCCCGCCGCCGCCGCCACCATCCGCACCAACGCTCGTACGCAACTGCTGCGTGGCGCACGCTCCGCCCTGGCGCCGCCTGCTGCTGATGGCGGCGGCGGCGGGGGCGGAGGCGGCGACGCGGTCCCACCACCGCCGGCTCGACCCCTTCCCTCCTTTCGTTCCCGCCTGTAACGTATAGCTTGGTTCAATCGATGATGCCAGGGTGTGTTGGGTGGTGCACGCCCAACCTAGTCCTCCGTCACCAGCTCCGCCATCAGCGCCGCCGACTTGCACTGGTCCTCCACCAGCGAGCCCACCGGCTTGCCCTTGCCCCACTTGAACAGCGTCGGCACTGCCGTGATCTTGAAGTGCGGGTGCTGCCTGCAGGTGCCGGTGTGCGTGTGGGTGGGTGAGTAGTGCCTATAATCCGCGTGAGGCGCCATGCATGCAAGCCAACGCACCGCGCCCAGTACGACGGCACGCCCTTGTACTCCGCGCGCACGACGTTCACCTCCAGCAGCACGGTGGGCTCCGTCAGCTTGGCCATGGCGGCGGCAATGGTGGGTGCCGCCTCCACGCAGTCGCCGCACCAGCTGCGGCCGTCCACCTTCTCGCCCGTGAACAGGATGTACAGCGCGCCCTTGCCCGCGTGCTCTGCAATGGCGGCATCCAGCTCCGCCGCCGTCCGCACGCTCACCGTCGTCACCGCCCCCGCCGCCGCGCCGCTGCCGCCCGCCGCGCTCATTCTGCTGCTTTCAGTGCTGCTAGGTGCAGGTGCTGCAAGATGGGGAGGGTGGGTGGTGAAGCGTGCCCAGGGCGGCCAGCTGCCCCCGCTCTGCGGGAGCGGGGCGACGCAAGAGCGGGCGACCTGGGCGTGGCAGGCGAGGCGGGACTGAGCGAGCAAGCGATGGAGTGGATTGGAACGCGTGTGCACTGCAGCTGCGCAGTATTGCAGCTGCTGGAGCAGCGAGTACCGGTAGTGCAGCGCCATAGAAACGGCGCTGTTCTAACATACAATAAAATAAATGCCGCAATGCAACAACAAACACAACAATACAAACCCGTCACATTCCCTACATACAAGCAATTTCACGTGGAATTGCACTGCGGCATGCGCGCAGTGTGGATTTTCAATATGGGGGTATCTCGGCACCTTACCCACCCGTTTACCCGCCACCAGCTGCCCGCCAGCCCGCCAGGCCGCCAGGCAGCGCGCACGCGTCACTGACTCACTGTGCCTCTGTCATCATTGGCATCAATCAATCAGGTTGCAGCATCGCCTCATGCCGGCGGCGGCGCGGCGTGGCCGCTGCGTGACGTCCGCACCGACGCGGTGCTGCTGGACGGCGGGCGTGACATGGCGACGGGAGGAGGTGCGCGCTGCGGGTGCGGCGCAAAGCGCACGGACGCGCGGCTGGCAGTGGAGCCGGCGGAGGTGGGTCGCGCGCTGCTAGTATGCAAAATACTGACAGGACGACCGCCGCCACCGCCTGCGGTGCTCCTGCTTGCAACGCTTGCCGCGTCGTCTGCAACCACGGCACTTGTTGGCGCAGCAGCTGGCGGCGGCGGCGGCGCGATGCTGCTGCCGCCACCCGATGCCACGGTGCCGGGGCGGGTGCCGCTGGCGCTGGTGGCCCGCGAGCCGACGGGCGACGTGGCGGCAGACAGCACGCTGGCGCTCTCAATGCCCTCCGTGCCAGCAGTGAATGCGGAGCTGGTTGGCGCGCCCGCTGCCATGGCCGCCGCGGCAGCGCGCGCGGCAATCGCAGCGGGGGAGAAGGGTGCGCGACGGTGGGATGCTAATGACGACGCCGTGGACCTGCGGGAAGGTGCGCGGTCGCCCTCCGACGGCATCAGCCCCCACTTATTGCGCAGCTCCTGGTGCGCGCCGTGCATGCACAGGTAGCGCGCGATGGCGCCGTCGGGGTCCACTGTCAGCTTGCCGGCCGGCGACTGCGCCAGGTGCAGCGCCGTGTTGCCATCCGCGTTCTGGTGGTTCACGTCCGTGCCGCGCGTCACCAGCACGTCAATCATGCGTTTGTGCCCCGCCAGCACCGCCAGCAGCAGCAGCGAGTTGCCGTCGCTGTCCTCCGTGTCCACTGCCA
>Ga0066256_1005202_pt1 | contig 10932 bp, 7 predicted proteins | sample ThiBio_1000_biof_FD_87107 | JGI IMG/M metagenome (GOLD analysis project Ga0066256, IMG submission 87107) | Wastewater bioreactor microbial communities from Cape Town, South Africa - Thiocy_expt_1000_biof (version 2) | ecosystem: Engineered > Bioreactor > Thiocyanate-remediating >... | reverse complement strand
ACTCGTTGTACGACGTGCGTTCAGCCCCCGCGTGCGCATTTGAAGGAGAAGAGGGTTAAGTTTGGCGTGGCAGGGCGGGCAGGTAGACATAAAACACGTCGCGGGTAGTGTGTCCGCGCGTGCCGGGCAAGCAGCAGGCGGCGTCAAGGTAAGCGGGAACATCGCGCCACATGTTCACTATGTGGCGGGGTTGCCACCCACCCTGCGTCGCCGGCACAGTGCCGGGCAGGCGCGGAACTCACACCCAACACAGCACACACACGAGCCAGACAGACAGTTGGCACAACAGTGGCGCCAAACATGGATGTGCAAACGGTCATGCAATACACGCAGAGGAGAGAGGGAGGGTGGAAGGCGCCGCGGAGTATGTTACTGATGATCGATGTTGTGTAGCCAAGAGAGGGTGTGTGTCAGCAGTCGTTGGGCAGCATGTCAGGCACGTCCTTGATGACGGTGTGCGGGATGGTGACGGCGGACAGCTCCCTCACCGTGACGGCATCCATGGGGTGGTACAGCGTGGTGCAAAGGCGGACGGGCATGTCGGGCGGCGGGCCGCCTGGGCCGCCCGCCTCAGCTGCCACCGCCAACGCGTCCATCGCGGCGCCTTGGCAAGGCGCCACAATGTCCATGCCCGGCAGGCGCAGGCGGATGCCGGCGCGGGCGTACGCGGTCAGCACCGCCTGCGCGCGCGCCATGAACACGGTGTCGGGGATGGCCGCCAGCTCCGGCATGCACACACCGGTGCGCGGGTTGGCCGGCCGCAGGATGCAGTAGGAGGGCGGCGGCAGGCCGAGCGCGGCGCGAATGGCGGCGCCGCCGTCTGCAAACATGTACTCCGCGCGCACCTCGTGGATGGTGGCCCAGGGGTACCGCAGCCGGAAGCGGTGCAGCTGCAGCTCAAAGTCAGCGAGGTAGCCCACGATGCGGTCCACCGCGTCCGGCACGTGGTCGCCCATGTCCGGCAGCGGCGGCAGCAGGGAGAAGGCGGTGTGCTCGGTGGTGTACTCGCCCCAGAACCGGTTCAGCGCCGCGGAGGTCCACGCCGTGATGTCGGTCAGGTGGCTGCGGATGAGTGCCGGCAGGTTACGGCGCAGTACCACCACGTGCACATCCACCTCCTGCTGCCGCAGCGCCAGCGCGTCCATCACCACGTCCGCCTGGCTCTTGATGAACATGTGCGACACGTCAACGTACGGCGAGTCGCCCGACGCGCGCAGCGCGGCATCCAGGGCCGGCAGCTTGGCAGCGGCGCGGGTGCGCGGGGGGGGGGGGGGCCGGGGGGGGGGGGGGGAGGAGACCCCCGCCACGGGGGCGCCCGCCGCGCGCCCCCCCCCCGCGCCTCCGGGGCCGGCCGGGGGGGGGGCCGGGCGCGCGGGCCCGGGGGGCCCGGGGGGGAGGGGGACCCCCCCTTTCTGGGGGGGCGGGGCGCCCCCGCCCGCCGCCGCCGCGTGGCCGGCCCCCGCCGCCTCTGCCGCCGCCTGCCGCCCCGCCTGCGCCACCGGCTCCGCCGCCAGCACCTCGCGCTTCGGGAACCAGGTGTCGCCGCCGTCGCCGTCGGTAGTGCTCCGCACCGGCCCCTCACCACTGGTATCAGCACCATCGCCGGCACCGGCGCCACCAGGGCCGCGGACCGCACCATACGGGTCCCACGCTTGCGCGCTGCCCGCAAACGGCTCTGCCGTGACGCCGCCGGCAGCCGAGTACTCCGTCGTCTCGCTGCGCGTGCTGCTGACGGCGGCGGCCAGCGGGCGCTTGGAGATGCCAGGCTGCGTGCCCGGCAGCGGCGGCAGGTATTGCGCCACGTCTGGGTGCGGGGACGGGCGCGGCCGCGACATGGTGCCAGGCGGCAGGGCGCCCCGCATGCCACCACCACTGCCACGGTCGGCAACCCCCACGCCACTCGCACTGCGAGGCCGCAGGATGAAGTACGACGACAAGATGGCGACGCAGCACGCTGCGCACAGCACGATAGTGATCCCCACCGCGGTGGACAGCCAGGGGCGCGCACTGGCCAGCGCGGGGTAAGCTGCAGACCCGCTACCGCCGCCACCGGCAGCGCCGGCGCGGCGGGCAGCGTGTGCCACCCGCATGTCGACGTGGGGGTGTTGGTAGCGGCGGGGCGCAGGGCGGGGCTTACTGCGCAAGGAGGGGACGCGGAAAGACGGACACACACAACGCAGGGTAGGACACAGGGGATGGGGCAGCTCGCGGCCAAACGGCGAGCGCGTGAGAATGAGCGGATGAGGGCGAGCGGAAGAGGAGACAGGCTGACACACGACTCTGCTACAGTTACGATACGCGGCGGCGGCGGTTGCGGGTGCACACAGACCCGAAGTAGTGGTGGTGGCAGCGTTGGTGACGGACGGCAACAGTCAGACTTGGCGGCAGCGCGCGCGTGGCAGCGAGGGGGTCACTCCCTCACGCCGCGCAGTTCAGGAACGCGCTGGGTGCCCCGGCATGCGGGATGCTGGGCGGCAGGTGGGAGGGAGGGGCAGAAGGGCACCCGACCGCATTCACGCGCGGCACGGGGCTCCCTCCCTTCCACACGGGTGGCCGCGTCCCACGCCACGGTGGGTCTGTCGCGTTGCGTCTGACTCTGCCACTTGCGCGTCACAATGCGCGTGGCTGCTGTCGCTTGCTGTCGTCTTGGCGTGCGCACAACCCCGCGACTCTGCATTGGAGTAGGGGGTGGGGGGTGGGGCAGCGTGTGTGCATGCGCGCGTGGCATGGCAGCGGTGGCAGGGGTGGCGGCAGCGCGGTGATGACACTGATGAGGGGGCACACTTCCGGCCAGCCCCTGTGACGACGGCGTCACGGGCGCGGACCCAGCATGATACTGCGTCGGTTGCAGCCCCTCCACCGTCGGGAAACGCGCCAGCCAGCCGTGGGGAGTGGTGGCACCGCTGCTGCTCATATTGTTATGCTCGCCAGTGAGTTTGGCGGCGGCGTCAGGGTGTGCGTGCCACCCGCAAGGGCCGCAACGAAGTCGCGGTGGTTGCTGTGGCTGCAGCGTCCAGGCCGCGGCGGCGCATTTGCACGCAGCCACCGACAAACACACGGCGGCGCCAGCGCCAGTGACTGCACCGCTGCTTCCAGTCGCCCCAGTGCCTGTGGCGGTGACGGTTGGCCAACGCTGCAAGCAGCACCGTGTACTGGTATCGACTTGGCACCGGCAGGGTGGTCCAACTGCAGCCTGCTGCACCGCGACGGTACCGGTCCTCCCGCACGAGTGGCCGCGTCGCGCGCGGCGGGCAGGACGGCGCCGCAAGCACAGGGCACAGTGCTACATGCCCCGGCGGCTCGGTGACGCTGGAAGGCGGCGGCGGCGTGCGTGTGTCCACTCGCGCGGGCGTGGTGACAGCCTGATGAGGCGGCCGCAAGTGGGGAAAGGGGGAGAGGAGAGGGGAGGAGAGAGGAGAGCGGGAGGCGCGAGTGCCAAAGCGGCGACATGAGGGTAACGCACCTAGCAATACACAGCTGGAGGGCGGCGGGGGTACGTGGGGGCAGGGGGTGCGCCAGCAGGGAGTCAACTCTCCCATGCGTGCAGCACCAAAAAATCTGCGCCGCGCCCCGCGCGCGTGCCACGTGCTCGCCGCGGAGTTGGTACCGGCAGCGATGCAGCAGTCGGAGCTGGAGGAGGTGGAGCGTCAGGCGAAAACCTTGAAAGCGTCGGAGTCGGTCGGACCAGCAGTTTGGAACTTCAGCGCCGCGACACTGACGCGCTAGTAGGCTGTCACCGCTGTGGCACTGTGCCACGCTGACACTGTGCCACTGGGCGTGCATGGCGATTGGGGCCAGCCACAGCAGAGCATGGCATAGCGTTGATGTGGCGCAACGCCAATCACTCTAAACGTGCGAATGCTTCAACTTGATGCTACGCAGCGCGACGCCCTGCCGCGCCACCACAAACACACCCCCAACCTAGGCGCCCGGGTTGTAGTCAGGCACAATGACGGCCGCCACGACGGCCGAGTCATCGAGCTTGCCGCCGGTGTGGCGCCACGACTTGGGGGCAGAGATGGAGAAGGGCGTCACGATGTTGCGTGACGCGCCCACCGTCTGCGACCGCACCGCCAGCGCCGATGCCAGCGTCTGCAGCACCGCGCGCGCCGCCTTCTCGCGCTGCGCCAGCTCCGTGTCGGTGATGGGGTCAGACGCCACGTTGCGCACCTTCAGCGCCGTCAGCGTCGACGCGCTGCCGCCGTCGGCGTTGCCCAGCTCGTCCGCGCGCGACCGTGCGGTGCGCACGAACGCCTGCACCGTCGCCCAGTCCACCTTGCCCAGCTCCTCCGCCACGCTGGCGTCAAACAGGTTGTCTGTTATGCCGTCGGAGCACAGCAGTACTGCGGGTTGTGGGATGGGGTGGGGGTGGGGTGCTACTAGTACGGTGTGTATCAATGTCGCGCCAAACCACGCAAAAAACTACGTACGCAAGTCGCCGACCTGCGGCAGGAAGGTGTAGGCGTCCGCCATGTAGGCGTCGTTGCCGTCGGAGCGGTACTGGATCTGGATGGGCGCATTGAAGCCAAAGGTCTGCTCCTTGGTGCGCAGCTGCAGCGACCACAGCTTGGCCGCCTCCGCGGGCGTGAGCGGCATGGGCGGCGCGAGGGTGAGCGGGCGCTCGTACCGCCACACCATGGCGGCCGAGTCGCCCAGGTTAATCAGCCGCAGCTTGCCCGAGCCGCCAATGGTGGCAATCACCGCCGTGCTGCTGCCCTGCACGCGCGTGTTGTCCGCCGCAAACCCCAACGCCGCGCGCGGGTCGATGTCCACACCCGCCTCCAGGTCAGCGTCCAGCGCCGCGTCCAGCGCGTAGTTCTTGGCGTGCCCCATGAGCGCGCGCGAGTACTCGCCCGCATCTATGCCCACCTCTGCCCACCCACCCACGCCGTCCGCCAGGCCCACCGCGTACTTGGTGACAAACAGCGCGTCCTCCCCCTGCCGCCCCTTCTGCAGCTTCTCGGGCGACCCCAGGTTCACGTCCGCTGCCACAAAGTGCAGCGGCCGTGCCGCCGCCGCCGCCGTTGTTGCGTCGGCACCCACACCCACCGCCGCACTGCCACTGGATGCTGTTGCCGCTGTCGTTGACAGGGACGCCAGGGACACGGCAGCAGCAGCTGCTGCCGCCAGCGCCGCCGTGCGGCGTGCCAGCAGGCGTGCCATGGCCGGCGTGCTAGCGCCTGCTGCCAGGGCGGAGTACGAGCGCAGCGTCGCAGCGGCCGTCAGCGCGGTGGGACAGGCAGCACCAGTCGTGGCAGCAGCAGCAGCAGCGGCGGCAGCAGCAGCGGTTGGTCGGATGGCGGCGGGGGCGAAGGTGACGGCGCCACGCAACGCACGCGTACTAATGCACACGCTCAACATGGTGACAAAGCGACCGCAACGCCGTCACCCTGGAGAGGGGTAACTGTAATACACTCACGCCCGAACTGCGAGCGTGCCGCGTGGTGACGTGGCAGCACACACGTCACCACGCGGCATTGAGAGGCAGTGAGAGCGGAAAAAACTCAGTGGCGGCGGCCGAGTCGATTGGTGTCGGAGTCGGATGGTTGCGTTCTGATGAAAACTTCGTCATCATCATGGCAACACGTGTATTGTTCAATGTCCAATGCGCTATCTATTGAAGCTGGAACTGGCCAATCATAATACCACCTAGGCACAAGTGCGCACACTCTACTTCTTGCCGCTGCGGCGCGATGCTGCTGCACCTCGCGACTTCTTGCCGGGCTTGCGGCTCTTGTCGCGCTTGCCTGTCTTGCTGCGTGCGCGCGTACCAGGCGCCTTTGCCTTGCGCGACGACGCCCCTTCCGCTGCCGCCGCCGCGGCCGCGCGTGCACGCTTGGCTGCGGGGCGCCGTGCAGTTGGCTCCTCATCGTCGCTGCCGTCCTCTACTTCGGCTGCGCGGCGGCCTCGGCTGCGACTGCGGGCGCGGCGCGTTGTGGTCGGAGCGTCCTCGTCGTCGCTGCCGTCCTCCTCTTCTACTTTGCGGCGGCCTCGGTCGCGGCCGCGACCACGGGCGCGGCGCGATGTGGTCGGAGTGTCCTCGTCGTCGCCATCGTCAGCGTCGGCAGCGGCGGCAGCGGCGGCAGGAGCGGCAGCGGGCGCGCGTCGGCGTTTAGAACCCGCACTTGCAGCGGCGGCGGCGGCGGCGGCGGCAGCGGCGGCGGCGGCAGACGCGGCGGCGGCGGCAATGGGGTCGTAGCCGGAGGGTGGCACGTGCGACAGCTCCACCATGTGCGGTAGGGCGGAGGGCAAGGCGGCGATGGGTACAGCAGGCGGCACGTTGGCGCCGCCACAGGCGGCGGCCACAAACATGTCGCACAGCCGCTGCCGCGTGGGGTCAACTGCCACGCCGGTGTGCCACGCGTTGCCTGGCCAGTAGTCAGAGCAGCCGGGGTGCGGGCAGTGCCGCATGCCGGAGTCAAAGCAGCGCATGAGGCACCACTTGCAGAATGTGTGCTGGCACTCCTTGAACGTATGCGCGTCGCGCAGGTAGCCGCCACACACGGTGCACATGAAGTAGCGTGCCAGCGCCAGCGCCGGCAATGTAACGACGCCGCCACCACAGCTGCTGCCACTGCTGCCGCTGCTGCTGCTGCCGGCGCCGCCGGAGGTTGCCGCAGATGACCCACCGCCACACCCGCCGCCACCGCTGTCGCCGCCGCCCATGTCGTCCTCCCCCTCGTCCTCTAACAAGCTGGACAGCGCCGCGAGCGCGCGGTCCATGCTAGATTGCCGCACCAGTGCCGTGGCTGCCACATCTGGCAGCTCCAGCGCCGACGTTGGCGACACTGGCGGCGGCGGCGGCGGCGGCGGTGCGGGGGCGGGAGCGGGGGCCACAGCACGGGAACGCGCACGCGTCGGCGTCGCTGGTGCCAAGACGGGCGCAGCGGGGGCCGGCTGGGCACGTGCGCCCGCACCTCGGCTAGGGACGGGGGCTGGTGCCGGCGCCGAAGCTGGTGTGGGGGCTGGCGCGGGGGTGGGCGGGCCACCAGCTGCAACACCGGCACGCCCATTGCTATGACCACCCGCTACTATTGCTGCTGCTGCTGCTCGACCGGTGGCAACGCTGTGAGACGTATCCTCCACGCCGCCGTCTGCGTCGCCACCGGCTGGCCGCCGCCGGCGGTTGGTAGTAGTCCCAGGTGTGGCGGTCAGGAGGAGGGACGCGGCAGCCGACACCCCGCGCTCCTTCTTCCTCGGCGGCGGCGATGGGGCCGGTCGTACAGGAGCAGGCGCCGGCGCTGGCGCGGATGCCGCACGAGATGCGGCTAGCGCCCACAGTGGGTGCGTCACGCTGCCGCTGCTGCCGCTGCTCGCCGACGAGGACGCCTGAGGCCGCGGCGGCAGGCCGCCTCGTGCAACAAACCGCGCTGCCGCTGCGGCGGCGGATGTGGCAGAGGCAGACGCGGCGGGTGCAGAAGTAGACCGTGGCGGCGGCAGCTGTGGCGGCGGCGGCGGCGGTACCGGGTGCGCGGCCGCCGCGCTACCTTGCAGCACGGCGCCCATCTTGCTTCCCCCGCCGCGGTGGCTGGCGTCGGCGCCCGATGTGGCAACCGACGCCCGCACCCTCGCAAACAGCGCCTCCTCCGCCGCCTTGCGCTGCGCCAGCTGCGCTGCCGTGGGCGGCGCCACCAGCTTGCGCACTAATCCAAACCGCCCCTTGTCGTCGTGGTCAAACACAAACTTCCACGTCGGCCGGCCGTCGGCAGGAGCAGCGGCAGCGGCGGCGCTGCTCCTACTACTACTGCTGCTACTGCTGCTGCTACCGCCGCCGCTACCGGCGCTGCTGCTCCCAGCGGCTGCACCCGAACTACGCGACGCAGTACTGCCCGCGCCGCCAACGCTGCGCGACGCGATGGTGGCTGCGAAATGGGGCAGGAACGCGCCGTTGGGCGTCAGCGGCGAGGCCGGCGGCGACGCTGGTGGGGCTGGCGGCGGCGCCCGATGGCCTTTCCGAGCTGCAGCAGCAGCAGCAGTGGTGGCGGCGGCAGCGGCGGTCCAACTGCTCCGGACCTTGGCAGCGGCAGCAGCGGCACTGGCGGTGGCGGCAGCAACGCCGGCAGAGGGGTCCCTACTCTTGGCCTTGGCAGCAGCAGCACTGCTGTCGCTCGAGCTGCAGCTGTAGCTGCTGTCGCTGCTATCGCTGGAGCTGCTGCTGTCGCTGCTGCTGCCGCGGCGACGTCCACCGCCGCCTCTCCGCGCCATGCCCTACTTCTCTCCCTCTCCCTACTAGTACTTCCCTCCCGTCGGCACACTATCCCCTCTCTCTCTCTCTCCTCTCACTCACACACACACTCACTCTCCTCACTCCTCGCTGCTCTGCTCTCCAATCCTCTCCTCTACTCGCTCTCCCTCTCTCTCTCTCTCCCTCTCTCTACTCGCCCCCTCTCCTTCTCTCTACCGGTACTCACCCTCTCTCCCTGTCTCTACTCACCCTCTCTCTCTACTCACCCTCTCTACTATCCCCCCTCTCTCTCTACTCCCCTCTACTCTCCTCCCTCTCTCTCGCCTCTACTCACCCTCTTAGGTGCTGCTTCCCGCACAAAAATGGAAGTGACACCAAAACATGCAGTGTGTGAAAAGCAACCACCACGCTCCAAATACTGCGCTGCGTGCAGATCTTTTGCGCTTGCGTGACGGCAGACTACCTGCGACGCATATTTATCAATGCAGAAATATGGCGTGGCGACTCACCCCATATCATACACACACTTTCGCGTGTCTCTCTTCTCTCCTCTCCTCCCTGCAGGAGGGAAGATACGAAAGATAGAGAGGAGCGAAAGGAGAGAGGAGAGAGAGGAGAGAGAGAGAGGAGAGAGAGAGGAGAGAGAGAGAGAAGCGCGGGCAAATTAGGTGTGTCAACCGATAAATAGCATGTCGCCGGTGGCACATAAAGATTACCGCAGAAAACGCACTGCAGTACCACTGTATGCGCCACTGTACCGGTAAGTTGTGGTGGCGTGCGTGTTATTTAGTTTTAAAATTGTTCCGTGTGTGGGTATGGGTAGGAGGGGAGAGAGGGAGGAGGGGCAACGCGCAGCTGCTGTTCATGCACATTCACACCTCCCCATGCGTGCTACACCAGGAAGAGAGAGGAGGGGTGGCAACGCGCAGCTGCTGTACATGCACATTCACACCTTCCCATGCACACCGCACCATTCCCCCCGCTGTGCAGCGCAAGCGCAACGACAAGGATGGCCGTGAACGGTGGCGGCGGGCGCCGCGCGTGGTACCAGGCGGCGGAGAACGGCGTGAAGGTGGCCACGGTCGTGGTCATTCTGTGGGCGCTGAAGAGCATCAACGACAAGGTGACGGGCATTGAGAAGGAGATGACGGGCATCAACGACAAGGTGACGCGCATCGAGAAAGAGGTGCACAGCAACACGCTGCAGTTGAGCGAATTGGCGGATACTACCATCACCATCTCGGACGCGCAACGCCTCCATGCCTCCACCTTGAAGATGGTGTGGCAGGTCATCCGCAAGCCAGACAACTACAATTGCAGTGCTGTTCTCGTGCCGACCGAGTTGCTACCCAACGACGAGACCGCCACTACTTACTTTCTTACCTCCAGCCATTGCGTGGAGCTGGAGGGCTACCCTGTGGGCATCACCATTAACGCCAACCGCGCCTGGTACAACGACACAATCAACGCTTTCCTTGATCGCTCCTCCACGGCCAATAACTCTACGAGCGTTGCCATCAACACCACCTCCAACGTGATGTCTATCCCCACTGCAACCAGCGCCGTCGTCAACGCGACCACCAACAACGTCAACGCACCGGGCATCAGCGTCAACCGCACCTACACCACCATGGCACAGTACGATTACCTCGTGGTGCCCTACGGCTCCAACCCATCAGAGAAGTGGAAGTGCCGGCGTGCGGCCATTGTGGGCGAGCCCGCCGCGAAATTCACACCTGCTGTGTTGGCCTGCGACTGGCCGGCGGAGCAGAGGGCGGCCGCCGGGCCGCCTGCCAAGTTGAGCCCTACCGTCGTGGACCGCGAAATGGTGGGAGTTACTGGCATCTGTGAGGGCGGGAGGCTGAGCAACGCACTGTGGGGGCAGGACTCTGGGCTATCCATCATATGGGCGAGCATTGTGAAATTTTTTAGATTTGACGACCGCCTGACGCCATCAGCGGGTACCGGTACTGTCTGGCACAACATTACGGAACTGGAACTGGCGAACTCGGCTTTTGTTGACGCAGGGCCCATGCTGGGACAGTCAGGTTCTGGGGTGGTGAACAAGAAGGGGGAGGTGGTGGGGATAGTGCAAGGGCGTCTGGGCCAGAGCTTTGGCATCTTCACGCCGTTTACAGCCGACAACCAAGCACGCATTAAGGCGACAATTGTGGAGTTGGACAAGAAGAAGTAGTTGCACCGCCATTCCCGACCGTCGTCATCCACCGCCGCCGCCAACGCCAACGCCCCAGCCGTCCGCCCTCGTACCCCCACACGCTGCCGCCAGAGCCATCACTATTGTTTACCTCTTTCCGCCGCGCTTGCCGCCCTGCGTCTGCGTCGCCTTCCAGCTACCTCTTACTGTTGTTCTGGCACCTTCAATTTTTTTATTGAAAAATTCATTGAGAATTCGGCGTGGCGGCACACAATGCCGACGCCGCCGCAGCAGCGAGGTGACGGCGGGTGAAACTAAAACAAAAGCGCGTCCGCGCCGCCGCGCGCCGCGCGAAGCGCCGGGAAGCTGGCCACCAGCTGCGCGCCATCCTGGCCACAGACGGCGCCAGACGAGCTGCCATGCATAGGGTGGCAGACGCCTGGCAGCAGGCGCTTGTTGATGGTGGCTTGCTGCCGGAACATGGCCAGCTTGTCGTCGCCGGCGGGGCGCTGCAGCGCCGCTACGTGCGCCGGCCGCGGCGCGCCCCCCCACCCCGCCTGCCGCCCGGACCAGGCCCCCCCCCACCTGACAC
>Ga0066256_1004130_pt2 | contig 10935 bp, 6 predicted proteins | sample ThiBio_1000_biof_FD_87107 | JGI IMG/M metagenome (GOLD analysis project Ga0066256, IMG submission 87107) | Wastewater bioreactor microbial communities from Cape Town, South Africa - Thiocy_expt_1000_biof (version 2) | ecosystem: Engineered > Bioreactor > Thiocyanate-remediating >... | reverse complement strand
CGATTCCGAAACGGTCGCGCTCGCCATGCGCGTGTCGCCGCTGCCGCCACCGCCGCCGGAAATGGGCGGTGGCAGCATCCCGATCGTGGTGCCGATCCGCTACAGCATCCGCTAACGACGGAGCCCGAGCAGAATCGGATCGTCGCTCGCCGCTTCATTGGAGCGTGATCGTTCCCGAAAACCGGCCCCACTTTTCGGGATCTCGCTCCAGTCACTGATTGATTCCGTTTCGTTCCCGCTCCGGACTCAGTTCGCTACAATTTTAGCTATTAACGCTGCGCGCAAACATCGTGCGGCGATCCCTTGCTGTCAGCTCAATCCACGTCAAAAGATATACGCATTGGTAACCAAACCGATGCGGCGAAACCCATTGGGGAATGGGACGCCGGCGAGAAGGGATCGCGGGGAACCCGCGAAGGGGAAGATGACGAAATCCTGTGTCCATTTGGCAATCGCTGTCGCAGTGTCGGCGGCCGTTGTCTCCGTCCAGGCCGGCGCCGCGCAGGCCGCCCCCGCAACGCCTTCCCAGCGCAATGAGCGTTTCGCCTCGGTGACGCCGGCCGAACCGCTGCTGCGCAGCCGCAGCGACGCAGCGCAGCAGGCCGCCCAGGTGCCGGGTGCGACAGCGCTGCTGCTGGAAGCGCTCCGCTGGCGCGGCCACACCGCCAAGCAGATCGGCGTGCCGAGCCAGCTCTGGTGCGCGGATTTCATGAACTTCGTCTTGAAGCGCGCCGGCGGCAAAGGCACCGGTTCACGCGCCGCGCGTTCGTTCCTCAAATACGGCAAACTGCTCGACGGTCCGCGCGTCGGCGCCATCGCGATCCTGTATCGCGGCCCGAACAACGGCCACGTCGGCGTGGTACGCGGCACCGACGGCCAGGGAAATCCCATTCTGATTTCCGGCAACCACGGCCCGACGGTGATGCAGTCCACCTATCCGAAGGAGCGCGTGCTCGGCTACGTGATGCCGCCGGACTATGTGCTGCACGAGATGGCGGCGGCCGCGCGCAAATCCGCATCGGCAGAGTAAGCCGGCGCAACAATCCGCGTTAACCGGTTAACCGCGTCGCGCGGGCGTTAGTGTTAAATTGATCCGCGCATTTCCCGTAGAACACATCGCATTAGATTAATCGCCGGACGGACAGGCACCCTTGCCAGGTTCTCGATCGGTGGCGATGACAACAGCGCGTCTTTCATGGATGGTCGTAGCGGGCTCGGCAGCCGCTTTGCTGCTGCCGCTCGGCGCTGCCGCGCAGACCAGCGAACAGATGTCCGCCTGCGCCGGCAAGGGCGGAAACGCGGCCGCGCAAATCGAGAGCTGCACGGCGATCATCGACACCAAGCCGCCAGAGCGCGAGAAGGAGCCAAAGGAGAAAGCGGCGAAAAACAGCAAAGCCGCGAAGGCCGCCAAACAAGCCAAAATCGCCAAGGATGCCAGGCACGCTGCCGCGCTCGAACGTCTCAAGAGCGCCAAGGCGGATGCCTATCGCAGCCGCGCCGACGCCTATCGCAGCCGCGGCGATCTCGACCGCGCCTTGCGCGACTACGACGAATCGCTCGCCCTCAACGGCAAGGATGCGACGGCCTATTACAACCGCGGTCTGACCCAGCGCCAGAAAGGCAATCTCGACCGCGCGCTCCAGGACTTCGAGCAGGCGGTTCGCTTCGACCCGAAGAACGCGGATTATATCTCGACCCGCAGCCACGCCTATTACGACAAGCGCGACTATGCGCATGCGATCGAAAGCCTGAACCAGGCAATTAAACTCAACCCCAATGCGGCGCTGCCCTACTTCAACCGTGGCATGGCGTTCCGCGCCAAGGGCGAACCGGATCGCGCCATTCCAGACTACGATCGCGCGATCAAGATCAATTCCGGCGATGTGGTCGCGCTGCATGCGCGCGGTCTCGCCTATCGCGACTTGCGCGACTATGAGCGCGCGATTCAGGATTTCGACCAGGCGATCAAGCTGAAGCCGGACTACGTGCTCGCCTTCAACGATCGCGGCATCGCCTTCGCATCGAAGGGAATGGCCGATCGCGCCATCGAGGATTTCGATCGCGCGATCCTGATCGATCCGCGCGACGCCTTCGCCTACAACAACCGAGGTCTCGCCTATCGCAACCGGGGCGAGACCAACCGCGCGATCAAGGACTTCGATCAGGCGATCCTGCTCAACGCCAACTACATTCTGGCCTATTACAACCGCGGCAACGCCTATTATGATAAGCGCGACTATGATCGTGCGATCAAGAACTACGACCAGGCCATTGCGCTCGACCCGGCCTACGCGCTCGCCTACTATGACCGCGGCGTCTCGCATTACGAAAAGCGCGATTACGATCGCGCCCTGAGCGATCTGACCCAGGCGATCAAGCTCGATCCGAAGGATTCGCTCGCGCGCTACAATCGCGGTGTCACCCATCATGCGCGTGGCGAATACGATCAGGCCATTGCCGACTTCAACGAGGCGTTGAAACTCGATAGCAAGAGCGCCCGCACCTACTACAATCGCGGTCTCGCCTATCGCGCCAAACACGACAGCGACCACGCCATCGCCGACCTCACCCAGGCACTGAAGCTCGACGAAAAGAGCGCGCCGGCCTATCTCGCACGCGCCGAAGTCTTCCGCGACAAGGGCGATACGGACAAGGCCGTCGCGGACCTCAACCAGACCGTCAAGATCGATCCCAACAACCCCGTCGCCTATTACGAACGGGCGCTGATCCTGAGCGGCCGCAAGGACTATGATCGCGCCATTGCCGACCTCAACGTCGCGATCAATATCCGGCCCGACGACCGACAGGCGTTCAATGCCCGCGGCCTCGCCTATATCGGCAAGGGCGACATCAGCCGCGCCATCGTCGATTTCGATCAGGCGATCCGCATCGATCCGAAATTCCTGGCGGCTCTCAACAATCGCGGCGACGCCTTCCAGAAACGACGCGATTATGACCGCGCGCTCGCCGACTTCGATCAGGTGATCGGCCTCAATCCGAACTACGCGCAGGGCTATGTCAGCCGTGGCCTTGCTTACGTCCAGAAGCGCGAGACCGAACGGGCGGCGCAGGACTTTTCGCGCGCAATCCAGATCGATCCGAAATTCGCCGTGGCCTACAACGAACGCGGCCAGATTTATCGCGGTCAGGGAGAACTGTCGCGCGCCATCGCCGACCTCGACCAGGCGATCAAGCTTGACGGCCGTTTCGCCGACGCGTGGCACAACCGCGGGCTCGCTTACGTCGACCGCCGGGATTTCGACAAGGCCGTCGCCGACCTGACCCAGGCCGCCAAGCTCGACGGCAACAGCCCGACGCTCCTGCACGATCGCGGCCTCGCCTATCGCGAACGGCGCGACTATGATCGCGCCGTCGCAGACTTCGATCAGGCGCTCAAGCTCGATCCGAAATATGTGATGAGCTATGTCGATCGCGGCATCGCGCTGCGCGACAGGGGCGACCCGGATCGCGCGGTGCGGGATTTCGACCAGGCCATCAAGATCGATCCGAAATTCGCCAATGCCTTCACCGAGCGCGCCAATACCCACGCCACGCGCGGTAAATTCGATCTCGCGTTGAAAGACTATGATCAGGCGATCCGGTTCAACCCAAACCTTGATTCCGTCTACAACAGCCGCGGCATGGCCTATCGCAACCGGGGCGATCTCGACAAGGCGCTGGCCGATTTCGACCGCGCGGCGACGCTGAACCCGGCGAACGCCGTCGCGCTCAACAATCGCGGCCTGATCCATCAGGCGCGCAATGATCTCGACGCCGCCATCGCCGATTTCAGCCAGGCACTCAAGGCGCGGCCGGAATACGACGTCGCGCTGAACAATCGCGGGCTCGCCTATCGCGCCAAGGGCGATGCGGCGCGCGCCATCGCCGACTTCGACCTCGCGGTAAAGAACAATCCGGGCTTCATCGTCGCTTTGTTCAATCGCGGCGATTCCTATGAAGCGGTCGGCGAGCACGACCGCGCCATCCGCGATCTCGATCAGGTGCTCAAGTCAAACCCCGGTTATGCCGCCGCCTACAATACGCGCGGCACCGCCTATCTGAACAAGAAGGACTACGACCGCGCGATCGTCGACTTCACCCAGGCGCTCAAGGGCAATCCGTCGCTCGCCAGCGCCTATAACCATCGTGGCGCGGCCTATCGCGCCAAGGGCGAGCACGAGCGCGCGATCGCCGATTTCTCGCAGGCAATCAAACTCGAGAACGGCTTTGCCCTCGCCTATTACAACCGTGGCAATGCCTACGCCGACCGCAGCGATTTCGACCGTGCCATCGCCGATCTCAGCCAGGCGCTGAAACTCAGCCCGGCCTCGGCCACCGCCTATTACGATCGCGGCATCGCCTATGGCCTCAAAGGTGACGCCGACCACGCCATCGCCGATTTTGACGAGGCATTGAAGCTCGAGCCGAACAATGCGCTCGCGCTGAACAATCGCGGCTTCGCCTATCAGAACAAGGGCGACTATGTTCGTGCCGTGCAGAACTACGATCAGGCGCTGAAGATTCAGCCGAATTATAAGAAGGCGCTCGACAATCGGGCGAGCGCACTGGTCATCCGCGATGCGCAGGCGAAAGGCGATCTGCCGAATGACGGCGACTCCAAGGCGACGAGCAACAGCGACGCCTCCGCCGACGATCAGACCACCATGGGCGGCACCGGCGTGATCGCCGCTGCCGCGAAGGTCTCCGCCGGCGACATGGCGATGCCCTACAACAATCGCGGCTATGCCTATAACCGCAAGGCGGACTATGACCGCGCCATCGGCGACTATAGCGAAGCGATCCGACTGAAGCCCGACTATGCCCTGGCGTTCAACAATCGCGGCATCAGCTATCAGAACAAGAGCGATTTCAATCGCGCCCTGGAGGATTTCGAACAGGCGCTGCGCATTCAGCCGGAATATCAAAAGGCCACGGAGAATCGCGCCGAGGCCGTGAAGCTACGCGAAGCCACCGCCATCGGCGATATCCCGCAGAATTACGGCCAGCTCAGAGCTTTGTGCAACAGCAACGCCTCGACCGACGATCAGACGATCGAGGGTTGCAGCGGCGTCATCACCGCCGTTCGCGCGCCGCAGGACGATCTCACCAAAGCCTTCTACAATCGCGGCATCGCCTACAATAACAAGGGCGACAGCGACAAAGCGCTGCTGGATTACGACCAGGCGATCAACCACAAGCCGGATTATGTCATCGCCTATAACAATCGCGGCCTCATCTACAGCCGCAAGGGCCAGCAGGATCGCGCCATCATGGATTACGATCAGGCGGTCCGCATCAATCCGAACTATGCGCTGGCCTATAACAACCGTGGCCTCGCTTATTTCCGCAAAGGCGACTATGACCGCGCCATCGAAAACTACGATCGGGCGATCAAGCTGAACCCGGACTATCTGCGCGCCATCGAAAACCGCGCCGACGCGGTGAAGCGCAAGGCGCAGGCCGGACGGTAAAGACCGTCCACACGCCCCTGGATCCCGGATCACTTGCCGTGCAAGTGTCCGGGATGACACCATGGCAATCGAGAGGCGTTCAGCAAAACGCAGCTCAAAGAATGCGTTGAAACCTCCGTGTCATCCCGGACGCCGCAGGCGATCCGGGATCCAGGGGCGAGCGGTAGAAAGACCGAGACGGAGAATAACCATTATGGAACTGCCCGCCGCGCTGCGCCAGGCGGTCGACACCCTGCTGGAGGGCGTGCCGCTCGCGACGCTGAAGCAGGCGGCGGAGACCTTGTCCCAACGCTATCGTGCCGAGACCCGCGACGGGCGGCTGCATCTGGCTGACGATCTGGCGGCGAAAGCCTATCTGGCGACGCGCCTGCCGGCGACCTATGCGGCTGTGCGCGCCAGTTTCACGGCAGTGGAGGACGCGCGCAATGATTTCGTCCCGCGCACGCTGATCGATGTCGGCGCCGGCCCCGGCACGGCGCTATGGGCGGCGCGCGACTGCTGGCCCCATCTCGCGGAGGCCGCTTTGCTGGAAACGAGCCCGGCGATCCGCGCGATCGGCAGCGATCTCGCCCGTCATGCCGCGCCGGTGGCGAGCACATATCTCGCCGCCGATGTCACCGGCCGCTGGCCGGATCTCCAGGCCGCCGATCTCGTGACGCTGGCCTATGTGCTGACGAACTGCCGCCCGCTGAGATCGAACCTTTGATCGATCGCCTGTGGGCGCTCACCGGCGACATGCTCGTCATCGTCGAACCCGGCACGCCGGCCGGCTGGCAACGCATTCTCGCGGTCCGCACCCGACTGCTCACTCAAGGCGCCCATCTCATTGCGCCCTGCCCGCATCGGGAGCCCTGTCCGCTGACGGAGCCCGACTGGTGCCACTTCGCGCGCCGTGTCGCGCGCTCGCGCCTGCATCGGCTCGCTAAAGGCGGCGACGTGCCGTGGGAAGATGAAAAGTTCATCTTCATCGCCGCTTCACGCCATCCCGCACGCGCAGCCGCAGCGGCGCGCGTGCTGGCGCCGCCGCAGACGGCCAGCGGCCGTGTCCGCCTGAAACTCTGCGAAGCCGACGGCAACCTGCGCGATCAATCGCTGACCCGACGCGACGGCAACGCCTTCAAAGTGGCCCGCCGGCTCGACTGGGGCGATGCCCTGCCGGCCTTGCCTCCGTCCACTTGAGCGAAACTCAAGTTCTGTTCGGGAATCGTCAATTGATCTTCCGCGCTCGAATTTTAAGCATCGGGGCGGATGATCCACCTCTTTCGTCCGCGCCTATAAAGCGTGTTGAACGTCGCGATCATCCTGATTGATATGAGGATGACGTGATGGAAAAGAATGCGCTGCCCGTCGTGATTGCTGGCGCGGGCCCCGTCGGCATGGTCGCCGCCGCCGATCTCGTGCGCCAGGGTGTGCCGGTGACGGTGCTGGAAGCCGGCGCTGAACTGAGCGGCGAATCGCGCGCCTCCACCTTCCATCCGCCAACCCTCGATATGCTCGACGATCTCGGCTTCGCCAAGACATTGATCGCGCAGGGGCTGAAAGCGCCGCAGGTGCAATATGCCTCGATGATCGACGGCCAGCTCGGCACGTTCGATTTCGCTGACATCGCCGACCTGACGCGCCATCCTTTCCGCCTGCAGGCCGAGCAGTTCAAGCTGACGCGCATCATTCTCGAGGCGCTGCACGACAATCCCTTGTTCAACATTCGCTTCGGCGCCGAACTCAAGGGCCTCAAGCAGGACCAACAGGGTGTCGACCTCACCTTCACCGGGCCGAACGGCGACGAGACGCTGCGCTGCGCCTGGCTCATCGGCGCCGATGGCGCCAACAGCATCGTGCGCCGCAGCCAGGACATTCCTTTCGAGGGCTTCACCTGGGCCGAGCGTTTCCTCGTCATCACCACCCCGGCCGACGTGGAAGCGGAACGCCCGGGCGTCACCTCTGTGAGCTATTGGGCCGATCCGCAGCGCTGGCACTTCTTCCTGCGCATCATGGGCGCCTGGCGCATCATGATCCCGGTGCCGCCGGATATTCCAGACGACACGGTCACCAGCATCGGCTTCGCCCGCGACATGCTGGTGAGCATTCTACCTGAGGCCAAGGATGCGCCGATCCTGCACACCACGCTCTATCGCGTGCACCAGCGCGTCGCCTACAGTTTCCGCAAGGGCCGCACGTTCCTGGCCGGCGATGCCGCCCATATCAACAATCCACTTGGCGGCATGGGCATGAACGGCGGCGTGCATGATGCGTTGAACCTCACCCATCTGCTCGGGCCGGTGATCAAGGGCGAAGCCGATGTGTCGACGCTCGATGCCTATGAACGCCAGCGCCGCGCCGTGACCATGGATGCGATTCAGAACGGCACCACCCGCAACAAGCGCAATCTCGAAGCGAAGACGCCGGAAGATCGGCAGGCCTTCCGCGACGAAATCAAGACCGCCCTGTCGAGCCGCGACAACACCCGCGCCTTCCTGCGCCGCATCGCCATGTTCGATAGCCTCGAACGCGCCGCGAAACTCTAGTGGGATATTGCGAAACTTTTGGTGTCATCCCGGACACTTGCTCAGCAAGTGATCCGGGATGACACCGAGGCTTCGAACCGATTATTCAGCGCCTCGAAACAGCCGAACCTGGTCTTGCAGCCAGGTTCGGAAATGCTTCAGCAATGGCTCATCCGCGCGCCACTCCGGATAAGCGAAATAATAAGCGCCCTTGCTGCGCACCGCTTTGTCCGACAGAATTTTCAGCGCGCCCGAGCGCAATTCCGCTTCGATCAGAAATTCCGGCAGCAGCGCCACGCCCTGGCCGGCACAGGCCGCGCCGATCAGCATGGCTTGAATCTCGAAGCGTGGCCCGCTCATGAAATTGAGATCGGACAGGCCATTGGCGAGACACCACGCTTGCCAGGCGCCGGGACGCGTCTTCAGATGCAGCATGCGCGTGCGGATCAATCGCTCCAATTGGCCGCTGCGCCGGCCAGTCAAAATTTTCGGGCTCGCCACCGGCACCAGATCTTCCTCGAACAGGAAATCTGACAAGGCGCCCGGCCAATTGGCATCGCCGAAGCACAGCGCGCCATCGATATCCGTGCCATCAAATAGAAAGCGCTCGCTGCGCGCGCTAACATTGATGGTGACATCAGGGTGCTGCTCATAAAAGCTCGACAGCCGCGGCACGAGCCAGGACGAGCCCACTGTCGGCAGGGCCGCGATTTCGAGATTGCCGCCCGCCCCTTCCAGCGACATCACCTTCAGCGTGTCGCGTTCGAGCCGTTCCAAGGTGCGGCTGATGTCATTGGCATAAGCACGGCCGGCGCGCGTCAGCGACAGACGCTTCTTCACGCGATTGAACAGACGCACGCTCAGATGGTCTTCCAGCAGGGAGATTTGACGAGAGACGGCGCTTTCGGTCAAAGACAGCTCATTGGCGGCCCTTGTGATGCTCTCGTGGCGTGCAGTTGCCTCAAAAGCGAGCAACGCATTCATGCTAGGGATGCGGCGGCGAATGGCTCTTTCCCGAGTGGTTTTTGAGATCTTGCCGAAAACTCAAGACCTCTTCAACTTAACTTGTTTGCCCGCATTGTACAGCAATTTTAGGCTTCTCTCAGCCAGAGCCATTAGAACAACAAAGAGAGCAATCATGAATTTCAGGGCGTTTTGTGTCGCGGCCGCAGCATCCCTTGCAACGTTTGCTTCCATGCCAATGGCCAAAGCGGAATATCCCGACAGGCCCATCGTTCTCGTCGTGCCCTTCCCGGCCGGCAGTTCAAGCGACACGATCCCGCGCATGCTGGCGCCGCTGATTTCCAAATCGCTCGGCGGATCGGTCGTCATCGAGAATCGCGCCGGCGCCAATGGCTCACTTGGCGCGACGCGCGTCGCCAATTCGCCGGCCGATGGCTATACGCTGCTGCTCGCCACCACCGGCGTGCTGGCGATCAATCAGTGGATCTATGCCTCGCCGCAATATGCGCCGGAGAAAGATTTCGCGCCGATCGTCAACATTGCCTCGACGCCCAACATCATCGTCGTCAATCCGACGGTCAAAGCCAACACGCTGCAAGAGCTGATCGCCGAGGCGAAGGCGAAACCCGGCACGCTCACCTTCGCCTCCGCCGGCAATGGCAGCACCAGTCACATCTGCGGCGAAGCACTGAAAGTGATGGGCGGCGTCGATCTCGTGCACGTGCCCTATCAGGGACCGGCGCCGGCCATTCAGGACGTGCTCGGCGGCCGCGTATCGATGATCTGCGACAACCTTTCCAACGTCGTACCTTACGTCAACAGCAACCACCTCAAAGCCATCGCCGTCACGGCGGGTGAGCCGAACGCGCAATTGCCCAAGGTGCCGACATCAAAACAAGCTGGCCTGCCGGAACTCGAAGCCGGCATCTGGTATGGCATGGTGGCGCCGGCCGCCACGCCGCGCGACATCATCGAGAAGCTCAACAAGGCGACGGTCGAGGCATTGCAGGACCCCACCGTCAAGGAACGCCTCGACACACTGGGCCTGACCGTGATCGGCGACACGCCCGACCATTTCAAAGCCTTCATCGCGCAGGAATCCGCTCGGATGGAGAATGTGGTGAAGCTGTCCAAGGCGCGGATTCCCTAGTCCCTTCTTCGATCCAGCTTTCCACAACCCGGCGGAGCCGATCCTCCGCCGGGTTTTTTGCGGCCTTTCGGACCGATATCGCCATGGTTCGCCTGGCGACAGACGCTGTGCCGGCGTCGCCATGATCGCCAAACTCCTGTATGACCACTTTCAGGGGAAGGTGATGGACGTTCAGGATCTTGAAATACGGCATTTGAAGCTGATCGATGCCTTGCTGCGCTATCGCAACGGCACCGTGGCGGCGAAACATCTCGGCATCAGCCAGCCGGCGGTGAGCCAGTCTCTGAATCGCCTGCGCGTCCTGTTCGACGATCCGCTGTTCATGCGCACCGAGCGCGGCCTCGAACCCTCGCCGCGCGCGCTGTCGCTCGCCGGACCCGTGGCGGAAATTCTCAATCTGGTCGATGGCGGCCTGTTGCAGAAAGAAACCTTCGATCCCCTGAACGACGGGCGCCGTTTCGTCGTCTCGACCGGCGAATTGGGTGAATTGTCCTGCCTGCCCGACCTGATCAAACAGATCACGCATTTGTCGCCGCGCTCCTCGCTCATCGTCGTACCGGCCGATACGCAATCGATCGACGACCTGCTCGACAACGGCACGGTCGATCTCGCCATCGGTTATCTGCCCGAATTGACCAGCCCGAATTACATGCAGCAGTCGTTGTTCCATCACGGGCTCGGCTGCCTCGCCAGCGAATCGCTCGATGTCCCGAAGGAAGGGCTGACGCCGGAAGCGTTCGGCACGTTCGATCACGCGCTGATCGGCATGGAAGGGCGTCTGCGCACGCTCTACGATCAGATGGTGCTGGAACAGGGGCTGCGTCCACGCATCGTGCTGCAACTGCCG
>Ga0066256_1003724_pt1 | contig 10935 bp, 20 predicted proteins | sample ThiBio_1000_biof_FD_87107 | JGI IMG/M metagenome (GOLD analysis project Ga0066256, IMG submission 87107) | Wastewater bioreactor microbial communities from Cape Town, South Africa - Thiocy_expt_1000_biof (version 2) | ecosystem: Engineered > Bioreactor > Thiocyanate-remediating >... | reverse complement strand
TGCCTACCTGCCGCTGAGGCCATGGCGATACTGGAGAAGTCTGGGCCGGCAGCGGAAAGCCGAAGAAGAAGAAGGTCGCGAGGGGCGATATCGTTCTCAAACTGGTCGATAGCGGGAACTGGTGCCGTCAGCCTCGCATCATGATTTCCAAATGCGCCGAGATGCCGGCCCTGCGCGCCGGATGGCCGGAAGAGTACACCGGTCTTTATGGCGAAGAAGAAATGGATCGCGCCAAGATCATTGACCTGTCCGCAACTGAAATCGTCGAGCAGGAACGCGAAGAACACCGCTTGCGCGCCGTCGGCGCCAAGGACGCGATAACCGTCACCTGGGGTGATAACTGGACTCTCGAAAATGTTCCTGTTGGGAAATTTGCGGATCGCGCCCTTGAATTCATCAATAGCGAGCCTGCCGACAAAGTTACCAAGTGGAGCGATGCCAATCGCGAACCTCTACGCGAGTTCTGGGCTCGAAGCCCTGCCGATGCGCTGGAGGTCAAGAAGGCCTTGGAAGCCAAAATTGGCAGTAGACCTTCCACGAAGGCGGCTTGACCATGAGCCAAACCGTCATTCTCCATGGCCCTAGCCAAAAGGTTTTCGCCCACAGCCTTATAGAGAAAGCGCCCGTTGACGCCATCCTAACCATCCGCGAGGCGAAGCGCACCATCGACCAAAACGACAAGATGTGGGCCATGCTGTCAGATGTCAGTCGCTCCATGCCTGACGGGCGCCGGCACACGCCCGAGGTCTGGAAGACACTATTCATGCATGCCTGCGGCCACGCGGTCCAATTCGAGACCGGGCTCAACGGCCAGCCCTTCCCGACAGGGTTCCGGTCATCGAACCTGACAAAATCCCAGATGAGAGACCTCATCGAATTCATTTACGCCTATGGCGCTGAGAAAGGCGTGGTTTGGACGGAGCCGGAAGATGTGAAGGGAGTGGTAGCATGAGCGCCGCAAATCTCCGTCGCCAGAAATACCGCAGTCCTCGCCCATCCACGATCAAGCGTCTTGAACTGCAGGACACGATCACCGACCGCCTCAAGGCCTACAACGCAAAGCAGCGCTGGCGCAAGCGTCTTTCCTGGCTGTCTTGGATATGGAGGCGCGCGTGACTGCCTTCCGTATCGCAAATTCAAACTTCGACCCACAGCCGAAGCGCAAGCCCGCGAAAAATAAGGTGCGAATTCGAAACGAGCAAATGACGATCGATCTTCTTCATCAGATTTTTCAGCTCGATCCTTTGATACCACACGGCCTACGCTGGAAAGAGCGCCCTCGCAGTCACTTCCGCCATGAGCTCGGTCACAAGTTCTTTTCTGCAAAGTGGCCTGGACAGGCCGCCGGAAGCTTCTGCAAGAAATACTATCGTATCAGCCTGACATACCGTGCAGGTGATGAGTGGATTTCCGTACAACTCCATAATCATCGCATCATTTGGGCTCTCCACAACGAACGCGATCCTGGCCCAAACCTGATTGATCATGCAGACATTGACGGCCGGAATAATCATGGCGGCAACCTTCGTCTCGCTGACGGTATCCAGAATTCACAGAACCGGCACAGGAGAGCTGACAATCGCACAGGTGTAGCTGGTGTAAGCTTTCGCACTGATATCGGAAAATGGCGGGTTCGCATCACCGTAGCAAAGAAGGGCATTGATCTCGGTTGCTTCGACACGCTCGAAGCCGCCGCGTCGGTCAGAAAGTCTGCCGAGATTGAGTACTTCGGAAGCTTCGCTCCCTCGGAGGGAGCATGATGGCATTTTGTGTTTGTTCTCCACAATTTTCGCAGTTCCCACAGAAGAAACCCACCAAAAACCGGGACTACCTATTATTTATCAGAATGCTTCCTTGTTGCGTGTCAGGCCGCTATGGCGTTGAGGCGGCTCACCTTTCTTTCGCTGCGCCTTGCTACGCACATTTCGGCCGTGGCAAAGGCTCGAAGGCTCCTGATCGTTGGGCGCTTCCGCTTTCGCCGACCCAACACCGGATCCAGCACACCATGAACGAAATGGAATTCTGGAAGCGCGCCGGCATCAATCCTCACGTTCTCGCCCTGACGATATTCGGTCTTTGGGCCGACATGGGCGACGACGCTGCACCCTATGCCACGGCGATTATTAATCAAGGCTTGGCAGCCGCCGGCCGTCTTCGCGAGAAGGAAATCGACGCATGATCCCGACACCCGAGATGATCGAAGCCGCCAAGGCCAAGGGCCGCGAGATTGCTGGTAATCAGCCAGGAGCGCTTGTTGAAGCATTCGCCGAAGTTGCGGAAGCGGGTGCCATTGCCGCCCTTTCTCTCCTACCCGGAGATCCGGTTGCTGTTATGTGGGTGGATTCCACCGGCTGTGAACATGTGACGACCGACGTCGAGCGTGGGAAGGCAGCCGCTATTTCGTCTGGACACGAAGTACATTACCTCTACGCCGCACCAGCGCCGCAGCCGGTGAGCGTGAAGGCTAAGTCACTTGAATGGACTGTGGAGAAGCGCCACAGCTTCAATATTCACATTGGTCGTGGTCTTGGCCTGAAATACGAAGCTGCGGTGAAAGCCTACAGCCCCGGCTGGATCGTGACCCTTGGCCCGACTGAGGTGATCTTGGACAACGCGGATGCTCTTGAAGAAGACGCCAAAGCCGCCGCCCAAGCCGACTACGAGTCTCGCATCTGCTCTGCTCTCTCCTCTCCGGTAGAGGGAGGGACGGAGATCCCCGAAGGCTGGCAACTGGTGCCGAACAAGTTGACAATGGAAATGGAGAAGGCCGGACAGGCAGAAGCGGAAGAATGCGAAAGGATATTCGGCGCGGCAGTTGCACGCGATATTTATTCGGCCATGATCGCATCTTCTCCGAAGCCACCCGTCTCCTCCGCATCCTCCGCAGAGATAGAGTCGCTGCGGGTGGAGAACGGAGAATTCCGACAGGCACTGGAAAAGATCGCCAACTTCACGGCCCGCTGTGAACACGACGGCGGTTTTGATCGCGAAATCGGTCCTATCGGCTGCGATCTTGGCGACAAATGCGTTTGCATCGGCATTCATCCCATCGCAAGCGGTGCGCTCCAAACGGGCTCGTTCTCCTTCCGTGACGAAGCAGAGGTGCTTCCGCAGGACATAATTAATCTCGTCATCACGGCTCGCGAAGCTTTCGATACTGGCATGCTACCAGACGACGAGAGCCATGCGCTTGATAAAGCACTTGAGGCGTTTTCCTCCCGCGTACCTTATGAAAATGAACCGAGCCCCGCCCTCCAGCAGCAGGAGGAAGGCAAGTGAGCATCGAGATCATCAACGCCGATTGCGCAAAGATTATACCTTCCCTGCCGAAGGTCCAGCTCGTTGTAACAAGCCCGCCGTACAACCTAAATAAAGTTGCCTCTGGTGGCGGCTCTTCCAAGCGCAACTACGATGGATGGTACCCTGACGATCTGCCAGAGGCGGAGTATCAGGTACAGCAGAAGGCAGTCATCGCAGCACTGCGTGAACGAACTGAAGGTTCGGTGTTTTACAATCACCGAATCCGGTACGCTTGGCATACCCGCAATAAGTATCGCGTTGCTAATAATATATACCATCCGCTGCACTGGATGTCCGATTTTCCAATATGGTGCGAGATTATTTGGCACAGGGGCGGCACAAGTGGCCATGCAAACGGAAGGTTCCGGCTTGCTGATGAACGCATTTTCCAAATCGGGAAGCCTCATGTTTTTCATGACCATGGGTGGACAACGGTATGGAACATTACCCCGAGTAGAAATGAAGGGCACGTCTGCACATTTCCGGAAGAGCTTGTTGAAAAGTGCATACTTTCGTGCAGCAACGAGGGAGATACCATTCTTGATCCATACATGGGTTCGGGCACCGTTGGGGTGGTCGCAAAACGGCTAGGTCGTAAGTTCATTGGTATAGAATTTCAGCAGGATTATGCCGATCTTGCTCATCGGCGAATTTTTTCAAACAGTGAGTCCCGCGCCGCCCTCTCCCAAGAGGAGGCTACCAATGAGCAGGCTTGAAGAGCTGATTGCCGCGCTGGAGAAGGCCGAAGCGCCGGATCGCGAACTTGACCGCCTTATCCACTTCCATGTCGTATCGCCGTGGCTGGCAGAAAAATGCGTCGATTGGGTTCACGCCGCCCTTGAAGAGCCGAATGACTTTCTTTGGTGGGACACCGAGCGGAAAGCCGCTGGCAAGGAAGGTTATCACGACGGCTGGTCATCCGTAACCCACTCGATCGATGCAGCCATGACGCTGGCAAACGACATTCTACCGAAATGGCGTATCCGCACCGAGCATGGCGATAATTATTCCATGGTCGAATTCGTTCGTGGATATGGAGCACGCAAGGAAATTCTCGGCCTAGCCACGTCCGAGCGTCCAGACGATCATATCGCGCTGTGTATCTGTGCATCTGCCCTCCGGGCCAAGCTTACCCAAGAGGAGGCGTAGATGCTGCGAGCAATTTACGATCCTTGGACAGGGAAACCGGTAGATCGCCTTTCCGATCTCCTCCCAAGCCTAGCAGGCTTCGACTGCGATGAATGCGGCGAGCAGGTGATCAACAGATGCCTCCGCTGCGGCGCACCGGTGTGTTGCCCACGCTGCTGCTTCGAAGCCAATTCAGAAGAGGAGGCATAAGATGAAGACAGAAACTCGCCAAATCTACGTTTCCGATGACGGAAAGGTATTCGATACCGTCGAGGCCTGCCAAGCCCACGAACGGGACGAAGCTGCCAAAGCCAGGCGACTCGCCAACCTCAAAGTTTATACAGTTTCTCATGGCTTTGACGCGACAGAGGGCCGTGGCTATGGAGCAATGACGTATATCATCACCGATGCTGATATGCCGGTGCTGATCCAATACTGTCTTGACCGCTACGGGCGGCCGCTATCTTCATGGTACGGCGACGGCTTCCATGAAGTGTGGTTTCTCAGCCAGCGCGATTCATACTCGGCTGCTGATGCCATAAAACGAGCCAAAGAGCCTCATGCTGGCATCGGCAGCACTTCGGCACGCGTTGATATCGTCTTCCTTTCCGACAAACCTATAGACCATCCAGATTTACCGGCCCGTGTTTTTCCGTGGCCGAGAAAGAAGGTCACCCAATGACCGACCTCCTTTTGCGCCGATCTGCAGTATTCTCCAAATGCGGCCTCTATCGCTACCTGCTTGAACATGATTTTGGCGGCAACGGTCCAGTCGTCTCCCTTGGCATGGTCAATCCGTCGCTTGCCAATGGCGAGAGCAACGATTCGACCATGACGAAGGTGGACGGCTTCTGCGCTCGCCTTGGCGCAAGCAAGGTTATCGTCTGGAACCCATTTGCCATGATCAGCAAGGATGTTCGATATCTTCGGGATGCAGCGGATCCTATCGGTCCAGAGAATGACGCCTATATCGAACAGGCGATCCGTGGCGCTGACATTCACATCGTCGCGTGGGGGCCGCTGTCCAAGCTCCCAAAGCCGCTGCGCAACCGCTGGCGTTCCGTCGTCGAAGTTCTGTCTCGCGCAGTCGCTAAGCCGATGTGCTGGGGTACAGCGCTCGATGGCCATCCTCGCCATCCCCTCACGCTCGCCTATGCGACTCCTCTTGTCCCTTGGAGCATTCCCCAATGACCACACCACACGATAAGGCAATCGAGGCCGTAGCGGCAAAGCTGCGCAGCCCGGCGACGTTTCCCGGCAATACCGCCACCCTGGTCGCGCGGGAACTCATCTCCGCCTACCTATCCGCGATCGGCGGTGTAGTCTGTACGAGGGAGCCGGGAGGCTTCATAAACAAACAGGGATTTGAATTTCTGACCACCGGCGATGGAACTTGCTTGGCTTGGACAGAATCGCGAGCCGATGACGGCGATATCCCCCTACACGCGCCTATTACAGAAGCCGGAAACGGAGTTAACATCTCCCCAAGGCTCCAGCCAAGGGGTTTTCGGGATGAATAGCCATCCGTCCAGTTCGCACTTCATCGGAGAGCCAACGCCCTTCCTCCGTGCGCATAGACGCCGTGTTCCGGCGCAAGATATTGATCGCAGCGTTGTGGTCGGCATGTGCGCGGAAGCCGCAATGGCGACAGGAAAAGAGCGCTTGGCTTTCGCGGCTCATACTGTCAACAGTTCCGCATTCAGACCAGGTCTGCGACGTGTAGGCGGGATCGATACTGATAAGCGTCCCGCCACGTTCTTCCAATTTATAGGCGAGAATGGTTTCAAACCCTCCCCAGCCTTGATTGCGAATGCTTCGGTTCAATCCCGCCTTCTGCCGAACATTGCGCCCCGGCGCGGTAAGAGTGCCCTTGGCCGAAGCTGTCATGTTCTTGATATTGAGATCTTCGAGAACCACGGCTCCGAATCGTTTGGCAATATTCAGCGCTACCTTGTGCTGCCAATCACGGCGGATACGTGTAATGCGTGCAGACAACTGCGAAACTCTTCGCGTAGCTTTAATCCGACGCTGCGATCCACGTTTTTTCCGCGCTACGATTTTCTGAACACGGCGCCTTTTTCGTTCCAAGATATAAATCGATCTTGGGATCGAGAGCATTTCGCCCGTGGAAAGTGTCAATGTATTGGCAACACCGCGATCTATTCCGACACTCGGACAGATATTGGCAGGCGCGACATGCTCAATTTCACAGACAAAGGATGCATGCCAACCGTTGGAATCGAGCGTAACGCTTACGTTTTTGATCTTGCCGCGCATGGAACGTGTATTGCGGAACTTCACCCAACCGATCTTGGGGAGCCATACGGCAGACCACTTACCATTCATCTTCTTGATCTCGACCTCGCGACCAAGAAAACGAAAGGTATCATTGACGCCTTTTTTGCGAGGAGATGGATATCCGGACCGACCAGAAAAGAAATTTTTGAACGCCTTATCCAGGTCCCGCAACGCTTGTTGTTCACAAGTTTGGCAAACAGCAGCGATCCAATCGAATTCGGCGCGCAAGGCCGTAAGTTCACGAGCCTGCGCAAAATAATTAAGCTTCTTCTCATGGATACGCTGGTAAGCGCGCCAATGATCTCGACGTTGCTCCAAAGCAAGATTGTAAATGAGTCGGCACACGCCAGAGAACTGCAAGAACAACGAATTCTGTTCTTGCGTCGGAATGAGCTTATATCGAAAACCGCGATTAATCACGTTCAGCCAACTAGTTCAGAGAAAGTTAACATGGGAGAGAACTTGAGATTTATCAAGGGCTCAACTCCCCCACCCTCTATCCGTTCTAGCGATACAGGGAGGGCGGAGCCATGACCTATTGGACCGTGAGCCGTCATCTCGGCAGCTCCCTTTACACCGTGGACGGAGCGGAATCGAAAGAAGCCGCGCTCTTGGACATATACCGTGATGCGATCAGGGATGGGAATTTCTCACTGGCGCCTCTTCGTGAAAAATGGTGGCAGTTCTGGCGGCCGGTCGAATACGACGATTTTGAGAAGAAGCTTCTTCCTTATCAAAAGGAGATCCGGCCATGAGCGCTATACCGGACGAAATCATGCAGGCGGCCATGGCAGTCTATGATGCAGCTGCGGCTGACGGGTTCCGCTCAGGCAGCGTTAAATTGATCGCCCAAGTTATCCTTTCCGAACGCCAGCGCACCGCCGACCTTATCGAGGAGGTGAAGAGGGTGCTGGAGCCGTTCAACCAAATGGCCGGCGAGTTATTCTCGCGGAATTGGAACGCTTCTGATCTAGTTCTGGCTCTAGACAATCCAGGACAGGAAAATCGCCTCACCGCTGGCGATATATTTGCTGTCCGCGCCCTCCTGTCTAAACTGGAGGTGCGCTCGTGAAAAAGATCGATCGCGACATTTACGAATATGGTGAGGTCGAGCGCGACGCTGCTCGCTCTGCTCAGTTCGTTTCCCATGGCGGCTTACTATATCGTCTGTTCAAATGGATCGAGCGCCAATGCCGTGAGGAACGTGAGGGACTGATCAAGGAACGGGACGCCAGCCGCACCGCTCTAAACGAAGAGGGGCGGAAGTGACGCGCCTTGTTGAACGACTGCGCCAGCTTAGCGCTGATATGCTGCGCCTCGATCTTGATATGAAGCTTCCGGCTGGGAGTATCGATCCATCAGAAGCCGCGGACCGCATTGAAGAGCTTGAACGTCAGCTTGCCGAAACTCGCATTGGACGCCTCATCCTCGATAAGCGTATTCATAACCAACGGGCTCAGTTGCGCTATTGGGAAAAAATCTTCAGCCAACACGTCCACTCTCACAAGCGCCACACACTTCCGAACTATCTCGGAATGCTGAAATCTCTATACAGCAAGGGATACAGCCGTGGCATTGAAGACGCAGCCAAGGTTGCCGAATCCTGCTACAATCCTGGAGATTGGCTCGACAGGGATCACGCTGGAAAAGCAGTTGCTATCGCCATCCGCGCCCTCTCCGACTCCACCCCAACTCCATTGCAAGAACAAAATGCCAACATGGGAAAGGAGGGGGAACCGTGACCCGAGCCGCTTTCCCCCAGGCCGACATTGAGAGAATTATCAAGGCAGCCGATCGACAAGGCGCCGCCGTGCAAATTGATATCCGTTCGCTTGTTGTCACCGTTATCCCCGGTATCCACAAGCAGGATGCCGTTGACGGCGCGCCCAAAACGGCCGGCATGCTTCCATCGGGCAATCTCGCCCCCGATGGAGAGGAAAACTGGGATGAGGACTGATAGACCCGGTTATAAATACCGAGACAATAAAGATGGCTCCCGGGTACATTATTGGGACCCAAAGCGAGCCGTAAAAGGATCGCTTGACTACCTGTACGTCGTGCGTCTTGCGGATGGACTCACCGATGAGCAGATCGCAGAGGAGTGCCAGCGGCGCACAAGGGAACTGCAAAACGATCTCCGCGGCCTTGGTGCGTCTCCGGCTTATGATGGCACAATCAAATCTCTCATCGATTGCTATCGGCACGACAAGACAAGCACGCTGCATACCGTCAAATACTCAACCCGCGCTCGCGATTATGAACCGAGCCTTCGGATATTGGAAAAGAATGTTGGTGCCCGAAGAATTGATGTACTCAAGGCATCTGACTTCAAGGATTGGTTCGCTCAATGGCGTAAGAAAGGTCATAGAAGGGCGGCCGGCGCAATTAAGCTCTTGCGGCTCGTTATGAGCTATGGCGCTGGAGAACGCCTGCACGGTTGCGCTCAGGCTCGCCTAATCCTGCACGACATCCGCTTTGATCAACCTGCCCCTCGTGAAGTCGCAATGACATATGAGCAATGCCTAGCCATCGTCAAAAAAAGTGCTGAAATGGGATGGCCGTCAATTGGTTTTGTTGAAGCACTGAAGTTCGAAACGGCTTTGCGCCGGATCGATATTATTGGGGAATGGGTGCCATCGCCAGAAGGTGGGGATTTCCGATGGACCGGCCTGATGACGCAGTCTATCTCAAAAGATATGATCCTGACACTGAAGACCAGCAAAACAGGCGCGGCTGTAGCCCGTGATCTTAAGAGCTATCCTCTTGTGGCAGAAGCGCTAAAGGCATTTCGAATGCCTGACATTGGGCCTGTCGTTATTGATGAGGGGCGCGGGAAACCATATCGCGGAGATCGCTACAATGATAAATTCCGGAAAGTTCGCGATGCGGCAGGCGTGCCGTCGAATGTGTGGTCAATGGATTCACGCGCTGGTGCTGTGTCTGAGACGGTAGAAGCTACGGGATCCTTGGAAGATGCCCGCGACCTCGCAACTCATACCACAACAAAAACCACCCGCCTTTATAGCCGAGGCGATGGGCTGACTAGCAGCCGTAGGATAGCGGAAGCCAGAATTGAAAATCGTTCGAAAAAGACGAACTGACACGCCGTGACATGAGTGACATGGGCTTATCATAAGTGATTGATATAATTTATTAAACTTGTACGATATCGTCACGAGTGATCAGCTGTAGAGGCTGACCTCGGGAATCCTGTCGTTCAAAACGAACTCGCCGACTTCCTTGGCCTTGTAGTAGACCGGATCGTGCAGGGTATGCGTGCGCACATTGCGCCAGAAGCGATCGAAACGATATTTCTCCGCTGTCGAACGCGCGCCGGTCAGCTCGAAAATGCGCGAGGTTATATCGAGGGAAACGTGGGTCGCATGCACCTTCGCAGCATAAGCCTCCGCTGCCACCTCACCGCGTTCCCGCGCCGTCACCCTATGACCCCTGGCTAGCGCCTCTTGAATCCTTGCAGCAGCGCTATCCGCCAAGGCGGTGGATGCTTTCAGCGCCGCGGTGAACTCACCGACGCGCTCGAGAATATAAGGATCGTCCGACGCGTGCTCGACGCCGGAAGTAATCCAGGGCCGCGTCGTGGTGCGGACATAATCGACCGCCTCGCGCAATGCCCCCTCGGCGGTGCCGAGATAGAAGTTCACGAAAACAAGCTGAATGAGGGGCGTATTGAAGGTCGCGAGGACCGATGCTTCGCCGCCGGTCAATGCCGCCCTGTCCAGATCCTCCTCGTAGACGGGGAAATCATGGAACTCTACGCTGCCGCTGTCGGAAAGGCGCTGACCGAAATTGTCCCAATCGCCGTTCGCCTTGTAGCCCGCCCGATCGGTTGGAACTGCAAAACCGATGATCCGGTCGTCGAGTGCGGCATTGGCATTGATGTAATCGGAGACATGGGCGGCAGTGGAAAAGGACTTGCGGCCATTCAGAACATAGCCGTTGCCGCGGCGCGTCAGCACAAGGCCGGGATCGCGCGGATTGACGGCGGCGCCCCAGTAAAGGCTGTTGGCAACCGTCTTGCTACCGAATTCCTGCGCGCGCACCTCGTCGAAGGCCCAGTAGATATACTGGCTGTTGACGTAATGATAGCCAAGAAGCTGGCCCACGGAGCTTTCGCCGCGCGCAAGAATACGCACCAGTCGCAAGCCGTCGACCCAATCGAGACCGCCGCCGCCGATCTGCGGTTCGTGC
>Ga0066256_1002319_pt2 | contig 10942 bp, 3 predicted proteins | sample ThiBio_1000_biof_FD_87107 | JGI IMG/M metagenome (GOLD analysis project Ga0066256, IMG submission 87107) | Wastewater bioreactor microbial communities from Cape Town, South Africa - Thiocy_expt_1000_biof (version 2) | ecosystem: Engineered > Bioreactor > Thiocyanate-remediating >... | reverse complement strand
CGCCGCCGCGCGCCGCGCCGCGCGCCCGCCGCGCCGCGCCCGCCGCCCCCCGCGCGCGCGGCGGCCCCCCTGCCGCCGCCCCCCCCCCCGGGCGGCGCCGCCCGGGGCGCGGGGGCGCGGCGGCGGGCGGCGGGGGGGGGGGGGGGGGGGGGGGGGGGGGGGGGGGGGGGGGGGTACGCTACACGTATTCCACAGCAGTGTCCACCACCAACGAGATACAGCATTACGCACTGACGTCAAAGTCCACGCCGCGGCGCTTCAGCGCGTCGTACAGGAAGCCGTCGTCAAACGCGGCGCCGGCATACCGCTCCTCCACCTCCTTGGTGCCAACGCCGCTCACCAGGTCCTGGCAGGTGGCAATGCACAGCCGCAGCTGCGGTGCGCCCACCGGCAGCACCAGCGGTGTGACAGGGACGGTGGGGCCGGCACCAGCACCGCCGGCAGCGCCGGCAGCAGCAGCAGCTCGCCGTGCCGCCGTCGCAGTACCACGACGCCGCAGTGCCACACTCGCTGCCCCTGCGCCCGCCAGGAACGCCAGCGTCGCAGCCGCGCTGGCAGCGTCACCGCCTGCCGCCGCCATTGTTGTTTGTGTGTTGCCGCCTGCCTGCGGTCAAGGAGTAGGAGTGGGGTACGTGAGAGTGTGTGTGTGGGGTTAGGTGTCAGTGGTAGGGGCCACGTGCAGCTGTGAGAACGGCAGCCGTAAATCACTCACGGCGGCGCGCGGCCACGCACGCACCTACTACCCGACTGTTGCACATCAAAACTGGCGCGCCGTCGTGCTTACGTCGCCGTGACTTGACTGCGGAATACGGTGATGCTCCTCTGGTCAGTGGTCAGAGGTCAGAACTGCGCCACCACGTTCTTGCCCTCCCCTCACAGCCGCAAATGGAACACACAAACCACACAACTACCGCGATATTCCAGCCGCACACACGTTTTTGTCACACACAGTGGCTGATTACGCTGCGTACCGGGCTTAGAAAATGTAGGCGTGATGTAGAATGCCAATAGCAATATACGGTCGCAGCGGGGGCAGTGCACATGTTTGGAACGCCATTTATGTACTAAAAATGCCCCGCCAACCGGTCGAAAGCGAGTTGGTCTGGTGGGTCAGCGGCTACGCCGCTCGCTTCGGGTGCGAGATTTCGTGGGTTCGAGTCCCACCCAGACCCTGCACATTTTTTTTTTTGCCCGTTGCACCACTATTATATGGTGTGTTTGCAGTGTGCACTTCCACTGCTGCGACACGTGCGTGTGGGAGTGACGCTACATTTTGTTGCGACGATGCGTGGCCGCGTGCCTGTCGGGCGTGGGCGTACCTGCAGGGGTTGGATGCCGCAATGGACAATGGATGCGCCGCACCGACTCGCGCTGCGTCGCGCACAAACACTTGAAGGGCTCACTCTGTCAATACAAACAACAGCATGGCTGCCTAGTTGGTTGCCGGTGCGCCACACCTCCACGCCAGGTCCGGCAGTTGCCACAGGCGCACGCCTCGCCCTCCAGTCACCAAGCGGCCGTCAGGTAGGGGCACAAGCGCCTTGGCCACTGCGCCCGCGAACTCCACTGTATGCCGCAGTGTTGGCGTACCGGTAGGTGCACCAGCGGCGTCGTGCGTGTCCCACACCAGCAGCTTGTCATCGTCCTTGTGCGCCAGGGTGACCAGCCGGTTGCTGGTTGGCAACACGGCCAGTGCACGTATCTGCCCTGGCAACACGCCAATGCAAGTGCGGCTGCCGACCTCCCACAGCCGCACTGTCCAGTCCAACGACCTGCTGACCAGGTGGCCACCCGGCAGCGCCGCCAGGGAGTTCACACGTTTGGCGTGCCCTACAAGCTTTGCCGCGCATACCCCCGCACCCACGTCCCACAGCCGTATAAGGCGGTCGTCAGCGGCGATAGCGGCGGCAGATCGCCGCACCGCCGACAGTCGATGACGCTGCTCATCGCTTGCTGCCCCACAGCCCGCGGTGGCCAGGTTGCCGTCCGGCAGCGCTAACAACACCTCAACAGCGCCACAATCATGATCATCCAGCGTCGCCAGCACCACATCATCTTCTCTTGCGTCAACATCCACGACACGCAGCGTGCCATCACCGAACCCAGCGCCCAGGTAGCCATTGGGCAGCGCCGTCAGCGCCGTCAGTGACGTGCTGCGGATGCGCATTCGTTCTGCCTGCGACCCATCGCGCGTGTCCCACACGATGATGCAACTGGGCATAAGTAGTGTGGCCCCCCTCACGGCAATTGCCACGCGGTGGCCATCGGGCAGCACCACAAGGGCGCGCACTTTCGTTGAGTATCCAATACCGGTACGCACTTCTGCCAGTGGAGCCCGCCGGTCGATGGCAGCCCACAACACCACCTGCCCAGCCTGTGTGCCGCTGACCAGCCGGCCGTCCGGCAGTGCTGCCAACAATAGCCTGTCTACTTTTTCAGACGACACGACGCCCTCCGCAGGCGCAGCGCACTCACGACCGCGGCACAATGCAATTGCGGCGGGTGACAGGTCCGTCCCGGAGGTTTGCAGCACCCGCAGCGCCGTCAGGTGGCCCAGGCTGGCACACTGCGTCACCTTGGCGCAATCAACCACGCGCAGCTCTACCAAACTGTGCGGCATGCTGGCAACCGCCACGTCACCAATGCTGGTGCCGCTTACGTTCAGCACCCGCAGCGCGGGCAGGTGCGGGAACACCGCCGCCTGCGTCAGACTCCCAGCATTCTGCAGGTCAAGCGACACCAGTGAGGGCGGCAGGGTGGCCAGCACCGCGTCGCCAACATCAGGGCCGCTAACGTTGAGTGTGCGCAGGCAATGGAGGTGCGCAAATGAAGCTGCCGCAGTGAGTTCAGTATCCTCAAGGTCCAGGCTATGTAGCGAGAGCGGCAACGTCGCCAGCGCAGGTACATCAAAGCTGGAGTGCGAGGCGCAAAGCACGCGCAGGCGGGTGAGGTGAGCAAGCGAGCCACCGGATGGCCACTCATTGATCTCAAAGTTGCCGCCAATGTCCAGCTCCTCCAGCGACGGCGGCAGGCTTGCGACGGTGGCGGGGCTGAGTGGGGTGCTCCCGTTGCATTCCACCAGCCGCAGTGCGCGAAGGTGGCTGAAGTCGGCGGCTTCATGCAACTCGCAGTCGCTCATGCGCAACTCGCGCAGCGAGGGCGGCAGGCGGGACACACCTCCCGCCACAACAGATGTGTCGCTACATTCTAGCCACTCCAGCGCCAGCAGGTGTGCAAAGCTAGCATCACCCGTCAGTTTCGGGCAGGACGACACATCCAGCAAGCGCAGCGTGGGCGGCAGGCCCGCGATGTCGGCGTCGTCAGACGCCTTGTTGCTCTCCGAGGAAGGTGACCTGCGGCTCAGTTTGCATCCCACCGCTGCTGGCAGTGCCGCGCGCCACGCCACGATGTCGTGCACAATGGCGGTGGTGTCAGTCCACGGTACCGCTGCGACTGCCACCGCAATCGCTGGGTGCAGCCGCCGCAGCACGGTGGCATCTACCGTGTTCAAGCACGCCGCCACCACCGCCGCGGTAACGATGTTGCTGGCCAGCACGGTCACTAGCGGCGGCACCGTCTCAGATGGAGGAGGCGCCTGCGGGCATGGCGGTGCCTCATGGCGGGAGCGGCTACGTCTCCCCATCGTGTGGTGTTGGAGCAGGGCAGGTGCAAGTTGTCGCCCACTTCTATGTGGCGTATACCGGTAGTGCCGTGATGCAGGTCGCTGCACGATACAACGCTCAACAGTACCGTTGTGGCTGCAGGTGTGACGTGGTTGTGATCTGCCCGTGCTGGCCGCTGGCGCGCGCGTTGGTGACACTTTGGGTGGTGGCGGCGCCCGCTGTCTTGGAACTCGGACAGCGATGACAGCAGGCAACGCTCGAAGCGCTGCCAGTGCTGCCTAGGCTATTCAAGAACCCAACTCGGGGCAACAATTGCGCGGGCGCCAAACAGAATGATAAGAACGGGGCACACGGGCACGCGGGTACAGCATGCTGTTCTGCACGCGACTAGGACGCAGGCGAGCCCGGGGAGCGAGCAGCCGCCATCTTGCGCAGCACCCACTCGGGCACGCGGTTGGCGGCGGCGCTGCCGCCTGACTTGGGCGGTGAGGAGCCTGCTGCTGCGGCGGCGGCGGCGGGTGGTAGGGGAGGCGTTGCCGGTAACGCATCCAGGCGTGCCAGCACGTCGCGAACCGCCAGCGAGGTGGCCAGCGCGGGGTTTGGCGTGGGTGACGGCGGGCGTGTGGTGGCCGCTGCCGCCAACATTGCGCGCGCTGTTGGTGCCGTCACCGACGTGCCGCCGCTGCCACTGCTGCCGCCGCCGACGCTGGGCACAGGTGGCGGCCTCACAGCACGCGGGGCACCACCGGCAGCTGCTGCGGCAGCCAGCGCGCCCCACAGCGTTGCACGCTCCCGAGCGACCCCCTCCTCCAGCGAGGCTGCAAACATGGACTCCAGAGTTTCTGGCGCAACACCATCGTCCGCCATCACCATAGACGCCGGAGACGGTGGCGGTGTCAGCAACTGCACGGCCGGTGGCTGTAGTGGCCGCGGCGGCGGCGGCGGCGGGGGCGGGGATGATGATGATGCTGCCAACGGCGACGACGGCGGCGGCAGGTCGGCACTCAGGTTGACAGCCTGCCGCAGCAGCTCCAGGTAGGCACTGGAGAAGGACACTGCGCTGCCGGCATCGGCGTGCGCCACGTCGGGGTACGGCTGCGCGTAGTGGCTGCGATACAACAGCGCACCTGACGGCGGCGGCGTGGCAGGTGGTGGCGGCGGTGGCGGCAGTGACGCCTGCGCCGGGTCGGCGGCGCTAGCACCCGGCCAGCCAGCCAAGCTGGATGTCACAGTGATGGCGGTGGTGGCGTCATCATCGCCGTCATCGTCGCCGCCCGCCAACGACCTGTCCTCGCCCCCCATGCCTGCCGCAATGGCAGCAGCAAACACCGCATTCCTAGCGGCAGCACTCCGGTCGTCGTCGTCGTCGCCAGTTGCGTCGTCGGTCGGCGGCGCTTCTGGGGCGGGGCGCCAGGCTGGAAAGGCAGGGCCAGTCAGATCACCTCCTCCCGCCGTCGCTGCCGCCAGGCGCATGCGCGCAAAGGCGTCCACCGTGAGCGCCGCCGCACCACCTAGGTGCACCGCCGGCAACACGGAGCCATCTTCAATAATGACGGCCGCGGGCTGCACCGACACGCCCACAAAGTTGAGCAGCTCGTAGCGTGGCGGCGAGGAGGAGGCGGTTGCCGCGGCCGCCGACGCCGCCACCGCCGCTGCAGCACGGCTTGGCGGCGACGGCTGCACGGCCATCGCGGGCGAGAAGACATCCACATTACGGGGCGGCCACACGCCGCCGAAGCAGTGCGCCAGGTACGAGCGCGCTGCATCTACCTCGCCCGTCATGGACGGCTCCAGGGTGCGTGCCACAAACCCCGTCAGCGGCTTGCTGCTGGTCGCATAGATCGCATCCGCGCCCTCGCCCCGCCCGCGCCCGCCGCTGCCGCTTCTACTGCTACTGTCACCGCCGCCGTCACTCCCAGTCGCGGCATCTCTTAGCAGCGTAATCACCAGCTTGCCGCTGGCTCGTTCGGGGGGCGGCGACGGTGGTTGCGATGGTGGCGGCGACACCAGCGGCGAGGTAGGTTGTGAAGGTGGTGGTGCAGTGCCGCCCCCACCGTCGTCGCTGTCGCCGCCGCCCAGCGCGCCTGCTAGCGCCGCCAGCTCCGGCGACGTAAAGAATGTGCGCGTGGGAAACGCGGCGTGCGAGCGCAGCGACACCGCGGTGACGGCAGTTGAGGGCGACGAGGGGCGAGAGGGTGGTGCCGACGCGTCAGCATGTGGCTCCAATAATGCGCCCTCCACCTCATCATTTGCCGCCGCTGCCGCCGCCGCCGCCGCCGTCAACTCCTCCGCCGCTGCCTCAGCCGCTAAACGACTGGGCGCCGCGGCCTGGAGAGCTGCGCGCAACGTCAGCGACGACGGCAGGAAGATGAGGCCACGAGGGCGGTGCCACGTTGTTGTGCGCGACGCTAGGTGCACGTAGTACGGCGGGTCGCCTTCCACATCAACCACCTCCGCCCACGCGCCGTCCTCGCTCACGCCATGCAACGGCGCAGCAGCGTTTGGCAGCGGCCCCGGTGCTGACCCTGATGCTGCCAGCTCCGGCGCCGCCCCCTCGCCCCCTGCTGCCACAAATGACGGCAGAATCACAAACGTTGTCGGTGCCGGTGCCGGTGCTGGGGCAGGCGCAGGCGGCGGTTCGGACGCGTGCTCATCTAGGTCTAATGCAGAGGCGCGTGCAGCAAAGCGCGGGCGCGGATGTGGCGGCGACGGTGGCAGCGGCGTGTGTGGAGGCGGCACGGGGGCAGCGTCCACTGCACTACTACTACTGCTACTATCAATACCATCTGCTGTACTTGGTACCGGCACGTATGGCGGCGTCGGCGCTGGTGGTGAGGCTACCTGCGGCGCGGGTTGCTCCAACCGTGGGGCCGTGTCATGCACAACATCAGCGGCGGCGCCGGCTGCGGCGGCTGCGGTGAGCAGGTCACCCGCCGCTGCAGCAGATGCCAGTTCGCCCGCAGCAGCCGCTGTCAACAGCTCCCCGGCAGCGACTCGTGACGCCCCACTACTCTTTCTCGCCGCCACCGCCGCCGCCGACGACGTGTGAGCAGGTGGTGTGGTGCGGCTGGATGGAGGCGAGGACACACTAGAACTCGGCGCATCTACCCGAGGCGGCGTCGGCGGCACGGTATCCACCGCACCGCCTTCTCCAAAGGGGTCACCCCACGCTGGCAGCGTCCACGGCGCCGCCGCGGCCGGTCGCCGCGCCGCGCCGTCGTCGTCGCCGTCCATGGGAGGCTGCAGCAATGATGTCAGCAGAAGCGACGTAGGAGCAAGCTGCAAAACACACAGCCGGTGTTTGTATCAATAATAATAGTAGAATATCGTGGCTGGTAGTGGCCCCAAGGTCTGCCACTCGGCCGCCCTCCCTTGTGCTCCTCTGTGCAGGTGCACAACTGTATACTAAGTGGTCGCAGGCAGCGAGTAGTAAGCGAGCAGTGAGCAGCTGGCAGCTAGCAGCGAGTAACGAGCAACTGGCGGCCAGCAGGCGGTAATGAGGCAGGCAGCTAGCAGCGAGCAGCTAGGAGGAAGAGAGGCGAGGCAGCAAGGAGGGGGAGAAGCGAGGAGGCAGCAGCTAGCAGCGAGCAGCAGCACTGCGGAGCGAGACGGAGAGCGAGAGAGGGAGAGGGTGTTGGGTCACTTGGGTGGTGCAAAATAGTGGCAAAAATCGAAGTAAAGAATCACAACGATGAACAAGTGGCGGTGCCCAGTGCACACCACCGTAACAGTCTGTGGTGAAATGCGGCGCCTCCGTGTGATGGCATGCTGCGCATTTGTATGAATTATGCTCGCGAAAGTGGCATTTTGCCGTCCGACGGTCGAAAAGTAACGGAACCTCTCTTGACTGGTTCACCGGCAGGGGCGGGCACCTGGCAGCAAGGAGCAAGGTAATCATGGACAGTCTACACCATACCAGCACGAATCGCCGCAATACTGACACCCCCCAGTGTATAGTGGACTACATAGTAGTTCTGCTTTTGTTGTTATATCTTACTAATAGATCATCCTAGGAACAGCCAGGCGCGGTCGTCACCTCTCTCTACACCTGACTACGTCAGTACCGGGTGCTAAGCTGCCGACATCGGGAAAACAATAGCGGCAAATTACCCAGCAACAAACGCCGGGTGCCTGGCAGTAGATGGTGTTAGGTTGACTACCGCGTTGTTTTTGCGACGGGGAGTATCGTCAGTGGCGCGTAATACGTGTTGCCAGTGTGCCACCTGGCGTCGCGTCGCATGCCGCATGTCAGCGTCAATGCCGCATGTCAATGCCGCATGTCAATGCCGCACGTCAATGCCGCTGCGACGGTCGGACGCAATTGGAGTGCCTGTTACTGCAGTTAGTGGCTGTCGGTAGCCCGTCGCCTGCTGCCTGCTGTCAAGGCCGCTATTGGTGGCGGAGCAGAGCGTCGACGTGAACACTACCTGCTGCACGACGTACAGGTGCCACCCGTACCCGCACGTACGCGTTGCCAGTTGCCGTTCGTCAGCGTACAAGCGCAATAAGCGGACTCCTTTGCCATGGCAGCGACACCGAGTGCCGGAACGAAGAGGGGTAGGAGCGCCGCTGAGGAGGTGGGAGCGTTGTCATCAACGGCAGCAGCAGTGTCATCCTCTGCGGCAGCAGCGGCGGCAGCTGAGGATGAGTCATTGCTGCTGCTGACCGTGCTGGCAGGCAACCCCGTCACATCCGCCGCCATCCTGAGCTGCCTCAACTCGGTCGATGCCAGCACCCTGCGGCAGGTGCACCCGGCGGTGGCGGGTGTCGTGGTGGCCGTGCCATGGGCCGACATGGACACGCCCGTGGCGGATGCTGTGCGGTGGCGCACGGCGCTGCCGGCTGCGGTGGGCGGGAGAGTAGCACGGCTGGCGCAGCGAGGAGCGCCGATGGCGCCTCTCGGCGCAGCATTGGCGGGCGGCGTTGACCACCACCTACGCGGCGGCCCACCCGGCGGCGTAAAACCACCGGTACCAGCCCTCCTGCCGCGCTCGCTGCGCGTGCTGCGTGTGGCGGGGTGTCAGGGTTCATGTGATGACTTCCATGTGGAGCACCTGACGTCGCTGGAGGTGCTGGAGTGCAGCATGACGTTTTTGAACACGGGCGGCCTGCCGCCATCGTTGCGAGAGCTTCGTATAATGAACTGTGACCACCCGGTGGCTGGCTTTCGCCACCTCAGCGCGCTACGGCTACTGCTGTACAAGCGCAACGTCTTCTGGAGTCAGGAGGTGGAGCTGGACGCCGGTTCCATCGCCAGCCTGCAGCCGTCGCTGCAGGAGCTCAACCTTCCCGGGTTGCGCCCATGGCCCGCTGGTGTGTCGCTGGCGCACCTGGTGCAGCTGCGGGTGTTCCGTGCAGTCGACAGCGATATTGATGACACCACGTTGGCGTCCCTGCCGCCGTGCCTTCAGGAGTTGGATGTGGCGGATTGCGACGTCCTCACGGGGACGGTGTCATTTGTGCACCTGCCCGCGCTGCAGTCCCTGACGGTGAAGCGCTGCACCATCAGTGACACAGCGCTGGCCAGCTTGCCGCCGGGCCTGGTATACCTGGAGGCTTTTCGGTGCCACGGCCTCACGCCTGCCGCCGTGCTGCCGCACTTGCCGTCGCTGCGGGTGCTGGGCGTAAGCTACACAGGCATCGGGGACGCGCTGGTTGCAAGCCTGCCAGCGGGTCTCCGGGAGCTGCGCATGCTGGACTGCAGCAACGTGACGGCGAGCGCCACACTGGATCACGTGCGCGCGCTGCAGGCGCTGCACATCCACACCACGGACCTGGCACCGGCCGTGGTGGCGGCGTGTCGCGCGCGTGGGTGCACCGTGTCAGCGGTGCAAGTGTTGCGCAGGCACGGGAGCGGTGTGCAGACGTTGGCACTGCTGCCCGACGGCCGGGTTGCGAGCAGCGACACCACCAACAACGTGAGGTTGTGGGATCCGGCGCAGGTTGGTGAGGAACCGGTGTCGCTTACTGCGAGCATGCGACCGACGGCATTGGTTGCGCTTCCCGACGGCCGCCTGGCAGTTGGCACGACGCATAATAGTGGTTGGGTTAACACAGGCGGCGTGGAGGTGTGGGACGCGGCTTGTGTGCCTCCCATGCGCCATGCAATCATCGAATTCAGCAGAGGCGTGGATAAGCTGGAACTGTTGCCGGACGGCTTCCTCGCTGCCGGTTGCAGCGATCGCATTGTGCGGGTGGACGTAGATGCAGGGGCCGTGACAGCGGTGCTGGAGGGGTTTAGAAACGGTTTGCAGGCGCTGGCAGCGCTACCCGACGGCAGCCTGGCCAGCTGTGCCTACAATGACAAGGTGGTGTGGTTGTGGGACGTGGATGCTCAGGTTTGTGTGGCACAGCTGGCAGGGCACACCGACGCGGTTCGCTGCCTGGCAGCGCTGCCCGACGGCCGGCTGGCGAGCGGGTCATCCGACCGCACAGTACGGCTGTGGGACGTAGGCGCCCGCGCCTGTGTGGGCGTGCTGGCCGGGCATGCGGACAGCGTGTCTGCCGTGGCTGCTCTGCCGGACGGGCGGCTGATGGCCGCGGCCGGCTTACCTGTTGAACGCGATGACGGTGACGGTGACTCCGTAATGTGGCTGTGGGACACACGCCCGGGCGCGGCTGCCGGCAGCAGCCACCCCGCGGGTTCTGCCGTTGGGGTGGTGCTTGCATACCTGCCAGCTACCTCGGGCACCGTACGTGCGATGGAGCCGCGACCGGATGGCTGCCTTGCATGCCTGCCACGAGTAGGTAATGCGGTACCCCTGTTGACCGTGCCGCCGGCGCCGGCACTGGCACCCCTGGACGAGTAGAAACAGCCCGCCGCGACCATTGCAATGCGCACTGTGGTGCGGTTGTTGAAGTCACGGTGGCACACAATCGCAATGACCGTACAGGCACATGAAACAACAACGGTGGGTGCAATGCGTGAGAGCTGGGAGGCAGGGCGCACAAATACTGTGGTTAACGTGCTCTCGCGTGTTCACGAGCGGCTCCGACACAGAAGGGACACAAAACACGTGCAGCGTCGCTGCCGACGTCTACAGCGCATACACTCCAGGGACGCCACCACCCACGGCAGCGGCAGCTGCAGCTGCCAGGTCGGCAGCGGCGGGCGGCGGCCACAACACCCCCCCCCCCCCCCCCGCCCCCCCCGCCGCCAAGGGCGCCCCGCCGCCCGCCGCCGCCACCGGCCCCCCCCACCCCCGGCCCGCGGCCGGCCGCGGCCCCCCCCCGGCCCCGGGGCCCCGCGGCCACAGCCACGCCGCCCAAACAGCGGCCCCCCCCCCCCCGGCGCCCCCCACGCCCGCGGCGACAACCGC
>Ga0066256_1005199_pt1 | contig 10948 bp, 3 predicted proteins | sample ThiBio_1000_biof_FD_87107 | JGI IMG/M metagenome (GOLD analysis project Ga0066256, IMG submission 87107) | Wastewater bioreactor microbial communities from Cape Town, South Africa - Thiocy_expt_1000_biof (version 2) | ecosystem: Engineered > Bioreactor > Thiocyanate-remediating >... | reverse complement strand
GGGGGCGGGAGACGCATTTGGGGGCACGGCCGGGTGCGGCAGAAGTGCGGGGGGTGGGGGGGGGGGGGCATTTGCGGGCATGGCCGCGGGCGCGACGCCTGCAAGGAGTGCGGGGGGTCGGGCATCGGCGAGCATGGCCGCCGTCACCGCTACTGCAAAGAGTGCGGCGGGCCCGGAATTTGCGAACATGACCGCGTCCGCCGCGATTGCAAGGCGTGCATAGGTTGCCCGCACGGCCGCCTGCCTCGCCACTGCGAAGAGTGCGGCGGGGCCAGCATCTGCGAGCATGGCCGCCGTCACCATGATTGCAGGGAGTGCACAGGCTGCGCGCACGGCCGCGTGCGTCGCCACTGTCGCGAGTGCCGCGCCGCGGTCGCGGACAGTTGAAGCGATTCATTGATGGTTGCGAGGAGCCGGCATACTGGTATTGGTGGCCGGACTGCAATCATTCAGACGGTCAGACCACAGTGCCAAATGTCCAGGCCAGCATCTCAGCAGTCGCCGCACTGACTGCCATCCCTTGCAGCCAACGTACCGGTACCGGTAGTGGACGATGGCCTGACCTGGCAACCAAAAAAACGAAGCGTGCATTCAAGCGTGTCAGCAGGGGCAACTACGCCACGCTGGCAGCGAATGCGCTGGCAGCGCGCGCTGCGCGGCAGTGGAGACACCACACTGGTACCTGGCCGTGTGCACACACGCCAACGCAGTCCTTGCAAGCACGGCGATGGCGACCATGCTCGCAAACACCTGCCCCGCCGCACTTCTTGCAGTAGTAGCGCTGGCGGCCATGCTCACAGATGCCAATCCCGCCGCACTCCTTGCACCGATAACGCTGGCGGCCATGCTCGCAGACACCGGTCCCGCCACACTCCCTACAGCCGTACCGCCCGCGACCATGCTCGCAGATGCTACCCCCGCCGCACTCCTTGCACTTGCTGCGCACGCGACGATGCTTACAGATGCTGGCCCCGCCGCACTCCTTGCAGTCGTTCCGTCGCCGGCCATGCACGCACATGCGGGTCCCGCCGCACACCTTGCAGTAGCGGCGCTCACGGCCATGGTCACAGATACCAGCCCCACCACACTCCTTGCAGCGGTGGCGTGGGCGACCGTGGGGGCAGGCCTTGCGTGCTTGCGCCACAACCTGGGCGGCTGCGCCAGCGACAGTGGCGCGGTCCACAGGGGTGGTGGTAGCATTGCGCACATCCCGGCGACGCTTCACGCCCGCCATCGCTACAACAGCAGCCTCGGCAACGGCACTCGCAGGCGTGGCGTTGGTGGCATCCGCGGCTCCATCATCCCGCCGAGGTGTGCTTGGTGGCGCCACAGCATCTCGACCAGCCACTGGCGGCGGCAGCGCGCCATCCAGCACGCACGCTACTTGTGACGTTGCCGCCACCACGGCGCCACCCTCTGGCAGCGACATCGTGTCGCTCTCGTGCGCTGGCGCTGCGCGCGTCGCTGTCCCGCGTGCCGGTGGCAGTGCAGCACCGGTACTGGTAGGTGCGTCTGCTGCCGTCGCCCACCGCCGCAGCAGGGCAGTCGCGTTGGCGGCGCTGACTGCCCAAGTGGCAGACGGTAGCAGCAGTGGCGCCAACCCAGTGGCAGTCGCACTTGCTGCCATGGCGACCTTGTCCACGCGCGTGTGTGCGTGTGTGTGTGTGAGTGGATGGGCGTGTGTAGGTGTTGGTGTGTGTGTAGGCGTGTGCGTGTGCGTGTGGGCGTGTGGGCATGGGCGCGGGGCAACTGGCAACACTGCAACGACTGGCAGTGAGGCAGCAAATTAAGTGTCAACAAGGTGGCGGCAGCGCAACGGCAAGCACGGTATTACTTGGTTATGGCACAACCGCTGCGGATATGGTGTGTATGTGCGCGCGCGAAAATTGCGTGGCGCTGCAGGCGTGGGGAAGACAGCGTTGGCGTCGCGCCCTGCCGCCTGTGCCAGGAACCTGCGCCGGGCACTTGAACCACCTGCACGACACAATGTCAGCCAAGCAAATCGTATGAACTGAATACTGTGTAATGAAACAAGGGCAACTTCTACATTACCGCGCGGCAGCTTGCCAAACGCCTGTGCCAGGAACACACACACACAAGACGCGGCGGCTCGGTGGCTACGCCACACTAGCAGCTGTGGTGGCGCGGCAGTCGCGGCAGCGCGTTGCCACGCGGCCATGTGCGCAAACGCCGACACAGTCCTTGCATTCGGTGCGCCGGCGGCCGTGCGCACAGATGCCGCCCCCGCCACAGTCCTTGCAGTAGTGGCGCTCGCGGCCATGTGTGCAGACGCTAGCCCCACCGCAATCCTTGCACACGGTGTGCCGGCGGCCGTGCTCACAGATAGCGCTCCCGCCGCACTTCTTGCAACTGCTGCGCTGGCGGCTATGCACGCAAATGCCGCCCCCGCCGCACTCCTTGCAGGAGTGGCGAAGGCGGTCATGCTCGCAAGTGCCGCCCCCGCCGCACTCCTTGCAACCGTACCGCTGGCGTCCATGCTCACAGATGGCGGCCCCACCGCACTCCTTGCAGGCGTACCGCACGCGTCCATGGTCGCAGATGCCGACGCCTCCACACCCCTTGCAGCGGTCGCGTCTGCGACCGTGTGGGCAGCGCTTGTATGCCTGCGCCACTGCTGGGGCAGCCGCGCTGCCGGTGGTGACAGCGGCGCGGTCCACAGGGTTGGTGGTGGTGGTTGGCTTACTCCGGCGGCGCTTCACACCTGCCACCGCGCCACCGCCAGCGGCAACCTTGGAGTCGCAGGCGGTGGCACCATGCACGTCAGTCGGCTGCGCTCGCTCGGGCGCGTGCGCGGCAGCGCCGCACCCACCCACGGGCGCCAATGCCGCTCCCCCTCCCACGCACGGTGGTAGGAGCGCAGGTACACCACCACCCGGCGCCGCCGCCCCCCACCGCCGCAGCAGGGTAAACGCGTTGGCGGCTCTGGCGGCCCACTGCAATGGCGCCACGGCCGCAGCCGCCGCGGCCATCGTGGTTGTGCTTGGCTCCACGGACGACGCCATAGCAGCAGGAGGGATGTTGGGCCAGTGTACTTGTGCGTGTGCCTTGCACGTTGTGGTGTTGCGAATGAGTGACCGTGGGTTGGCGGGCAGTCGCCTCTCCTGCACCGTGGGTTGGCGGGCACTCGACTCGCCTGCCAGGCTGCTGCAGCCAACGCGCCACGTCCAGCACAATTATGGCGCACCAGGGAATGGGCGCGGCTGCACTATACACCCAATGTACTGCGTGTCTGCCCTGTTGTTGTGTGCCGCTGCGAGTATTGCGCAGTCCCGCCGTGCTGGTGACGCGGCCCGCTGGTGGTGGACGCGTATGCGTACAGGTACCAACGCCACCGCCGCGACACGCGCGACTCTTGCGCCGCCGCCAGCTGGCTGGCCATGGGCGACGGCTGCGCATGGCAGCTGCTGGCTGCGCGACAGTCTATGCCCTGGCCACGCGCGCGGTGGCACTGGTGCCGCACATGCACCAACAATCGAATTTGTTGCAAGTATCAGGTACACTAACGCGCCCACTGCATGACACCCACCGTGCCCACCGGCTGCACACACACACAAGGGGGCGCGGGACCGCATGCCTATGCCACATTGGCAGCAGCGGCGGCAGTACGGCAGTCGCGGCAGCGCGTCGCCAGGCGCGCGTGAGATGCACACACACCGACGCACTCCCTGCAGTCGGGGCGTCGGCGTCCATGCTCGCATATGCTGCTCCCACCGCACTCCTTACACTGTCGCCTCCACGCCGTCGGTGACACCCTCACCTGCCCAGTGGGCCGCCAGCGCCGCCAACGCGTTTGCCCTACTGAGGCGGTGGGCAGCAGCGGCGCCGCCGCTGCAGTATGAAGTGTGCGCGCTGCCAACGGCACACGAGGCGCCGTGCGTGGTGCGTGGAGTGTGCCGATGTGCCGTCGGTAGCGTTGGCCGGCCTGGGCGGCGGCGCACCTGAGGTGTTCCTGCTCCCCTCACCGTCGCTACATGGCGTCACACCCCCGCCGCCGCCACCCGATGAATCCACTACGGTACTACCGGTACCGGTAGACGGCGGTACTAGCCGCGGTAGAGAGGGTCAGGAGCCCAGTTCCTGGCTCCGTGATGGGGGCCGACACAATCACGTCATGAATCACAATCCGGCCGCCAGAATCTGAACTCAGGTCACGGCCGCCAGAATCCAGCCCGGTACCACCACCCTGCCGCCGCGTCGCTCTGTCTGCAGCACCCAGGTACTGGGCTCCTGACTGTCGCCCTTTGTCGGTCGGAGACTTGAAGAGATACACATCCAAGTCTGCCGCTCCCGGAGGCCACTCCTCCGAGGCGTAGCTTGGGACTATGCAAGAATGGGAACGGGGTTCTTCAGGCTAGGAAACACTCCCTAGGCCCTACATCGCCCTCCCTCAAAAGAGCCGATCGCGGGCCGGCGTGTCAATGCACGGCGGCAGGGCGATGGCGATGGACCTGGAACTTCTTGCGTCCGCGGCGGGGCACCAGCTCGTCCAGACTGTGCTCCGTGCAGTACGTCTTGAAGATGTCCAAGTGCAGCAAATGCTCCGGCGGATGCCATGAGTCAAATACCGCGGGTAAACCAGCCCAGTGCACCATGAACTTGTATGTGGTCTTGCCGCCGTCGTCGGATGTGTCGGCTGCATGATGTTTGACAATGCGCTCAGGGATCTGTTCCCCAGGCTGCAATAGGCGGCGTAGCTCGCTCGTGTCAGTGGTGCGATCCGCGTTGTACGGGATCAGGCGGTTGGTATGCATGTTTTCAGTCTTGCCAGACAGGCGGCGGCGGACGGTGTACGTGCTGTCATTGACCTTCTCCGTTATGACGCCCACGTCGTTGTAGTAGGTCTGCAGCTTGTGCTCGCGTGAGATATTGTGGATTAGCACATGATCACCAACGCGGAAGTTGCGCGTGCGCGCAACGCTGTCGTAGTAGCGCTTGTATTTCACCGTCGACGCCAGTAGGTTGTTGTACGCCTTGTGGTGCGTAGCGTCAATGATGGCCACGAGGTGGCTCACGTCTGCCACCGCAATGGTGGTTGGCCCGCCGGCGATCTCAGCGCCTGCGAGCAGGGAAGGTGCCGTACCGTGGAGCGCGACCTGCGGCGCCATGCCGATAGAGGCGTGATGGCACTGATTAAGTGCGCGCGCGACCTCAGGCAGTGCGGTGGGCCATGTCTTGTGACTCTTGTATGACCCTGCCAGCCACTTGCGTAGAAGTTCCGCGACACTTTGGTTAACTCGCTCCACGGCGCCGTGCGCGCCAGAGTGCCCGGCGCGACTAATGTGCTGCCCAATGTTGTAGCGTGCACAGTAACTGTCGATGTCCTTGTTGTTGACGGACGAGCCGCCATCCGTGACGAGCCAGTCACATGGCCCGTACGGCAGCGTGATGCCTTCATGTAAGGCCTTCACGACCGCCGCGGCAGTGTTGGTCTTTGACGCGGCCAGCACTACAAACTTGGTCAAGTAATCGACGGCGGAGATGACGTACTTGTAGCCGCCCTCGCCTTCAGGCAGGGTAAGCACGTCTAATTGAACCAGAGACCAGGGCCTACTTGGCGGCTCCGTAATACGCATTGTGTTGGTGCGTTGTTGTGCCGCCGGCCCTTCACGTTGACACGTGCCACACTCAGCAACATGTCGCTTGACGTCTGCATTGCTGCCCTCCCAGTACACCCACATCTTGCGCAAATTGTCGATCGAGCGCGCCACTCCGACGTGGGCGCCCCGCTCATGGGCCAGGAGCAGTAGTTGTTTGCGCAGCTCAGGTGGATGTGCCGGTACGACGTACTTGTCATTGAACGTCCAGACATCGCCCGTCGTGTATGATACACAGCGGTAGTGTGGGTTGGCGCGCCACGCGTTCAGTGTCGCGTCGCCCAGTGCGGCTTGGGCAGCAGCGAGCTGGCCCAGCCACATCGTCCTGGTGCTGATGTCGATGACGTCCGGCGGGGTGGTGTTGCGCGGCGGCACGATGTCAGGTGGCAAACGCGCCGTCGTTGGCGCGGCCGTTGACACAAGTGCCGTGCCGGTTGATGGTAATGGTGATGATGTCGGCGTGGCGTCCACCGGCGGCTTGGAAGCCGGCGGCGGTGTCGCCGAAGTAGGTGGGGTAGATGGCATGCCTGCCGGCGGGGTTGGCGCCGGCGACGGCAATGCTGTTACTGTGGGTGCTGCTGGCACGGTGGCGGTTGTAACAGGATGTACCGGTACCGCCGTTGGACTTGGTGCCGGTGCGGGTGCCGTGACAGGCAATACCGCGCGCACAGTACTTGGCACAGGTGGAACCGGCGCCATTGCATGTCCAGCAGTTGACGTAGATGATGGTGGTGGAATTGGTGTCGTTGTTGTTGTTGTTGTCGCCGCGCTTGTTGTTAGTGTCGGGTTGGTGGTTGGCGGCGGCGTGGCGTCGGCATGTGTATGCGCGCGGCGCGCTGCCAGCGCGGTGACGCTGAGCATGAGCGCGCGCGCTGCCGGCGTAGTAGATAGAGGTGGCGCCAGTGGGTGCGTGGGTGGTGTGATGTCGCTGGGGCGCGACAGTAAGTCCGCCAATGGGATGTCAACGCCGCTGCGATGGTGCAGTTCCAGCCTCGGAAAGCTGCCCATGAATAAAAGTGCTCTTACCAACCTTAGATTGGTCAAAGTCCACGCCTCCTTCTTCACCGTCGCCACGTCTGCGTGATCGGTGACCACCACGATGCGTCCAGTGATGCCGCGCAGCTGTTGCTCAAAGCGCTTCAGCCCTGCGACTATCCCAATTATTTCACGGTCCGTCACGGAGAGGACCGCTTCTGCGGGGGTCAGCACACGCGATGATGCACCAATGAGATGCGGACCACGATGGTCACGCTGTAGTAGAAGTGCGCCGGTAGCGATGTTGCTGGTGTCCGCCTGCAGCTCGATGTCGGCCGCGCTGTCCATGTAGTACAGCTTCGCGCTGCGCGCGATCACTTCTTTCAGCCGTTGAAAGGCGCTTTCGTGTGTTGAAGTCCACTTCCCCCGGATGGACTTGTAGGGTAGGATGAGGTCGTTGAACGGGAGGAGGTACTGTGCCAAATTGGGAATTGTGCTGCGCAGGAAGTTCGCGCCACCGAGCAGCCTCCGTACCCCGGTTACTGTCAGCGGGCGCGGGATGTCGTAGATACCTTGGAGTGTTGAAGTTGAGACCTCGTAGTGGTCCGCTGAAACGGTGAAGCCTAACAGCTTGACGGAGTCGCAGATAGGTTGTAACTTGGCGATGCCGCAGCGCAGCTGTAGCTTGGCGAGGCGTTGGAGTACGGTGTCCAGCGCCTGCAGTCCCGCTTCCTTGTGCCTTGACACGATGGCCAAATCGTCGGCAAAAATCAGGAGAACCGCGTTCTTGAGTCCGCCAGGCCTCAACAGATCGGCCATGGCGGTACGAATGACGTTGCTGAAGTAGATGCCACTCGCGTTCACCCCCTGCGGCAGTCGTGTATAAGCATACACCTGGTGGTCTGGGCCGTAGACGCGTGTGAGATGCCGGCTTGACTTGTGCAGCGCGATGGTATGATAAGCCGATGTCACGTCGGCGGTTGTGAAGTTGATGTTGAGATTGCCGTGAACGTCTGACGGCAACTCGCGTTGTTCTTGCACAAAGTTGGCGATCGCTTGTAGCACACCGTCGACCGTTGCTTGTTCCGATGTTGGCACCTCAATGATGGTGTTGGCGCCGCGCGAAAAATCGGTGACCACGCGCACGCCGTCGCCCGATGCCTTTTTAATAAAAAGTACTCTGTGGGTGAGGCCGTCCGTCGTGTCGTCAACGGGCACGCGTTCCAAGATGTTGGCGGCCACGAGCTTGTCAAATGCCGCGCGTCGCATGGCCTCCACGGGTGCCGGTGCTGCTCGTACAGAGGGCCCGACGTTGTAGTAGGGCAGCTCCGTGGTAGTAGTGGTGAACTTGACTGCGGGCAGCTTGGAGGCCACCGGCGGTAAGGGGCCAAACACGATCTTATGCGTGACCAGGAGCTTGTACACGTCGTCGCGCGCGTCGACGTTGCTGCGCGCTGCCGCTGCCTTGAGCTCCGCCTCCGACGCCGCAATGTTGTGCTGCAGGTTGTCGGGGTCGATGCCGATCACCTCGTCCACGCTCTCCAGCTCGCGCTCCGCTTCCGTAATCAGGGCGGCCTGCGCGGCCGTCAGGGTAGCCACGAACGGTGTGATGGGGGTGTGTGTAGCGGTTGCGGGGGTGGTACCACCACCCGCGCACGCCGCACACGCAGGGGACATGGTGTCCGTGCTGTCGGGCACGCGCGGGACGTCCGGGGGCGTCGGCGTCGCAGCACGCGCGTCGCGCGCCGCGCGCTTTGCCGCCGCTGCGTTACGCGCGAGTGCCCGCTTATTGTGCGCATGCAGTGGCGTCGCGCGTGACGCCACTGACGTGTCGCCGTCGTCCACCACGGATGCGTCATCGTCGTGGTGGTGGGCGCCATGGTGTGTGCCGTCTTTGCGCTGCCGCTTCTTCTTGCGCTTGTGCTTGGTGTCACGCTTGGGTGCCGTGCGTGACGGTGCCGTAACGGCGGAGTCGGTGTCACTGCCGCCGCCCCGTGTGACGTGCGTGCGTACTGGCGTGTCCAGCAGCATGCGTGCCACCCCAGGTGCGTCGGCCTTGCTCGCCGGTGCCGGTGCGGCTGCCATTGTGGAAGTAGGTGTCACCGTGGTTGGTGTGGCAGTCGCCGTGGTGCCGGGTAACGTCTTGGTGCCAGGCCCGGTACCAGTGCTCACGTCAGTTACCCGGTGTGCGGTGGTGTGAGGTCCATCAGATGACGTCGTTGATGAAGTGCCGGCTGTGAAAGTGACGTCATGCCCGTCACGGCGCGTGTTCAGTACGCGCGCTACGGGGTGCGCCTCAGCCGTCATGACCTGCGCTGGAATGAGGACGTCGACGCCACGCGGCAGGCGGCGCACAACGCGCACCCACGCCAGGAACTGCACCGTGCGTGGTGCTGCACCATCAATGCTGGTGCACATGGTGAACTTGACGTGCACTGCTTCTTTTGTGACCTCTGACCCGGTCACACCCTCAATGCGCAGGTCAGAGTAGTGCGTGTCCAGTACTGCGTCTGCTGGTAGCGCGCGACGGGCGCTACTGGACATCAACCAGAGCTGACTGCCGCTGTCGGGCCACGCTGTCAGTAACTTGTCGCCCGCCATCAACGTCACGGCTGCCATCTTGTGGTGCTTGCCGTGCGTCACGATGTGCCAGTCGTCGTCGGTGAGCGGCGATGCATCGTTGATGTAGGTACCGATGCGTAGCGATGGTTCCTCGTTGTCAGACGGCACGCCGCCGTCCACAAATGATGCATTGTAGCTGCCACCGCCGCCACCGCCGCCGCCGCGGCCACCGCCACGCCTACCGCGCCATGGGCCCCGGCCGCTGCCGCGTCCGCCACGCCCGCCGTGGTCCTTGTCGCCCCGCTTGTGGTTCCCGGCGCGTGGGTCCGCTTTGTGGGGCGTCCGCGGGCCCTCCGGCCCCCGCGCCGGGGGCGGGTCGCCCGCGCCGGCCCCGCCGTCGGGCGGGGGGCCCTCAGGAGCGCCGCCCGCCTCTTTCTCCCCGTCCGAACCCGCGTTGGCCGAGGTCCCCCCGCCGCCGCCCCCGCCTCCACCCCCACCAGCGCCACCGCCGCGCTTGTCGCGACGGTAGTCGTACGAGCGGTTACTGCCGCCTGTGTTGTACGACTTGGTGGAGGTGTATGCTGCGGCGGCTCCACCACCGCTGCCGCCACGCGGCGTGACCGCCGCGTTCACTTGCTTCAGCAGCGTGTCCTCGTCGGGGGGTCGTCCCGTGCGCCATGTCAGGATTTCACTCATCACCGCTGCTGTGGCCTTTTGCAGCGTAGACTTGCCGCCCGTGGTGGGAGTAGGGACCTGCGGCGCCATTATCTCCTCACGTGACGCGATGCTTGCCAGGATGGGCGGCAGGTTGGCCGCAAAACGGTGCACCAGAGCACGTTGAACTCCAGCGTCGTTGTACAGGAAGCGTGCTCTCGTCTCCACGTCGGTGACGTACAGCAGGACGTGGTGCAGGGCGTCGTCGGCAGTTGTGACGGGGCGTGCCAGCGTGCGTGCCGGGAAGACCCTATCAGCTCCCCGGGCCGTGGCATCGACGAGCGCTGGCTTGATGAGCACCGCCAATTGGTCGGTTGGGGCCAGGTCGGGCCAGGCGGTATACACGTCGCCCGCCATCACCTCGTACACGTTCTGGGCCAAACGAAGCACGCTAGGGGCCACCATGTCCGGGAGGTGGAGGACCAGCTTGTCAGCGTGAATGGCGACGGTGTTCAGCCACGTCTTGATGGCGTCCTCGTCGTTGGTCTCCAGGTTTTTCTTGCCTTTCTCACCCACCAGCGAGCTCCACGACTTGCGCGCTGCCGTCGTGGGCTGCGTCAGGAGCTGGTGTAGGTGGGAGGGGAGGGGTGGGACGATGGCCATGGGTGGCGGGATACGTGCGGCCGGCGCTGCCGCCGCCGCCGCTGCCGCCGCCGGTGCCGTGCCCGCCGGTGACGATGGTGCCACCGGTGCGCGTGAGACTGGCGCTGCCAGCGCCACGGGTACGGCGGCGTCATCAGGCCGCGCACCCCGGATCAGCGCTGATAGCGCCTTGTAGCGGTGCCACGCAGTCGTGTCAAACCGCGCCTCGTTGCATAGCAAGGGCGTGCGGCGGATGTCAGACGTGCACGTAGGGCGTGGGACCGCGCTCGTGCCGTGTGGCATCATGGCCGCGAGGATGTCCAGTAGCAGCTGAAACTGGATGTCGCCCGCCGCGTCAACGTAGCCGCTCTCGCTTGCTGGCGCCGGTGCTGCCATGGCGGTGGAGCCGCTCCGCATGCTGTGCTCGTCACCACCGCCGCCGTCATCGGCGCCGTCGTAATCGTCGTCAGCCTCGTAGCTGTGCTCATCGTGGTCACGCG
>Ga0066256_1005198_pt1 | contig 10951 bp, 6 predicted proteins | sample ThiBio_1000_biof_FD_87107 | JGI IMG/M metagenome (GOLD analysis project Ga0066256, IMG submission 87107) | Wastewater bioreactor microbial communities from Cape Town, South Africa - Thiocy_expt_1000_biof (version 2) | ecosystem: Engineered > Bioreactor > Thiocyanate-remediating >... | reverse complement strand
TCCAACGCAAGTCGGGGCGGCTGTCGCGGGCCCCACCGGCATCTTTCCTGGTGGCCCCTTAGGCGCCCCAGCTCAGTGACCCCGCCCCCGCCCCCCTCCTTTCCCGGGACCCGCTCGCGCCCTGCCCGCAAAATCCCTCCCCCGCCGCTCTCCTGGAAATTGCCCCGCGGGTCCCCGTGCTCAAAAATCCCGCCCCCGCCACACTCTTTACAGATGGAGCGCACGCGACCATGCTCGCAGATGCCGGCCCCGCCGCACTCTTTGCAGACGTACCGCTGGCGACCATGCTCACAGATGCCGGCCCCGCCGCATTCCTTACACGTGGAGCGCTCGCGACCATGCGCGCAAATGCCGCCGCCCCCGCACTCTTTGCAGGCGTAGCGGTCGCGACCATGCTCACAGATGCTGCTCCCGCCGCACACCTTGCAGCGATTGCGCCGGCGGCCATGCTCACAGATGCCGGCCCCGCCGCATACTTTGCAGTAGTGGCGGCTCCGTCCATGACTACAAAGGCCAGCCCCGCCACACTCCTTGCAACTGTAGCGCTGGCGCCCATGCTCACAGATGGCGCTCCCGCCACACTCCTTGCAGATGCCCCGCACGCGGCCATGCTCGCAGATACCAGCCCCGCCACACTCTTTGCAGTGGTACCGCCGGCGGCCATGCTCACACTGGCCTGGCCGTGCTGCGGCTCCACCTCGTGTCGGCGCAGCAGCCACACTGCCGCCGCCTGCCGCGCCCCGTCGTCGCTTTGTCCCTGCAACAGGTGCAGCTGCACTGCTCGCGGCAGCGGTGGCGGCGCTGGCACCTCCGAGGTGGTCGTCCCCTTGTACAGCAGCAGCAGCTGGGTTGGGTAGTGTATCCACCGCTACATCGCTCAACAACAACGGCAGCGGCGGGGGTAAAACCAATGGCGGTGGCGGTGGTGATGATGATGGCGGACATGGTGGCGACGGAGGTGGCGGCGGCGGTGGTGCCTGCGGCAAGATGCTGGCCGCTCCACCGGCAACGCGACGAACATCAGAAGTGGGTGGGTGCGGCCCCAGTGGCGGAACCGCCCACCGCCGCATCGCACCCATTGCCGCCGCCGCTGTGGAAGCCCACAAAGGCGGCGCCCATGCAACCGCCGCTGCGGTTGCTGCTGCAGCAGAGGAGGACACTAACGAAGGGGCGGCCATCTCGCCAGTCACAATCCACACTGCGTACACCCGCATGCGCACGGGGCCGCATGTGTCAGCCCAACCCTGCAGTGTTCCTGCTCACTACAGCCCACGTCCGTGCCCGCCTGCACTCCTGCTCGCCCGCACTCAAGAACCGAACCATCGGTGCTGCATCACACACGCACTCTTGCTCGCTTGCACGCCAGCAGCCTGCCAAGTACCAGAAGTCGTAGCAGCTACGATGGAGTTTCTTGCTCGCGCCCTTGCCTGCTCGCCCTCCCCTGCCACTTGGGGTTCCAATTCAGGTAGCAGCGGTACCGGTAGTTCCGTTCCCTCAGCACATCTACACTCGTGCCCACCCGCACTCCAGAAGCCTGCCGAGCAGCAGTAGTACCGGCAGTAGCAGGTATGGAGGTGCTGCTCACACGCGCCCTCCCTTGCCACCGAGTACCGGTGCCAGGAACCAGGTAGCTGACTCAGCACCGGAAGTTCCGTTACACCACCTCCTTGCTACTGGTAATGATGTACCAGTCAAGTTGGCAAGCGCGGCGTCAGCGCCACTCAACAACCTGCCTCCCCGCTGCCAATATATATGAAATAACGCAGCCGTTGCGTTTGCAGTGGAATTGCGTGTGGCGTGTGAGTTCATTATACGTGTGCGGCCGGTGCGTCGCCCGACACCCGCAGACTCGGACCTGGACGTCTCAGCATCTGCAGGCACCTAGACTGCACGACTGCACCACGTGCCACCACCATCCCTGGCGCAGGCTGGCGAGCCAGTGCCACCAGTACCAAACCACAACGCGAGTGGGCAACAAATCACGGCGCACACTTAAAATACACTTAAGGAAGTCGTTGTACGCACTGTTGGCCCTAGTGAGTTGTTACGGTAGAGCGCTGCTAGGCTAGCCGCCGCTTACAAGTACGCTCCACAGCTTACACTCCATACATGGCTAACCGCCGCCGCGCCTGGGCCGCCGGGCCGCAGCTGCATTTGCAACCCGACCGGCGCATCCTATGCGCCTCAGCTGCACTCCTTGCACCTGCGTCGCTCGCGGCCATGTTCGCAGATGCAAGTCCCGCCACAATCCTTGCAGCGCTGCCGCTCACGACCATGCTCGCAGATGCTGCCGCCGCCGCACTCTTTGCAGCGGCTTCGCTGGCGGCCATGTTCACAGATGCCAGACCCGCCGCAATCCTTACAAATATAATGCGTGCGGCCGTGTTCACAAATGCTGCCGCCGCCGCACTCTTTGCAGCTGCTCCGCCGGCGGCCATGTTCACAAATGCTGGTCCCGCCGCACTCTTTGCACACGGACCGCCGGCGGCCGTGCTCACAGATGCCGGCCCCACCACATTCCTTGCAGCGCTGCCGCTCACGACGGTGTTCACAGATGGCGCTCCCGCCGCATTCCTTACAGTGGGAGCGCTGCCGGCCGTGTTCACAGATGCTGGCCCCGCCGCACTCCTTGCACTTGTACCGCACGCGGCCGTGCTCGCAGATGCTACTCCCGCCACAATCCTTGCAGCTGTAGCGAGTGCGGCCATGCTCACAGATGCCGGCTCCGCCGCATTCCTTGCAGAAGGAATGTGTGCGGCCGTGCTCACAGATGCCAGTTCCGCCGCACTCCTTACACGCGGTCCGCCGGCGGCCGTGCTCGCAGATGCCGCTGCCGCCGCACTCCTTGCAATGACGTCGCCCACGGCCGTGCTCACAGATGCCGGCACCGCCGCACTCCTTGCAGCCGTAGCGCTGGCGACCATGCTCGCAGATGCCGGCCCCGCCGCAATCTTTGCAGTGGTGACGCAGGCGGCCATGCTCGCATACGCCGCCCCCGCCGCACACCTTGCAGCGATCGCGCCGGCGGCCATGCTCGCAGATACCATCGCCGCCGCACTCCACGCAGCGGTATCGCCGGCGGCCATGCTCACAGACGGTTGGTAGTGCTGCGCCTGCACCCCGTCGCCGCTTTGTCCCCGCGACAGACGCGGCTGCCGTACTCGCGGCAGCGGCAGTCGCACTGGCGGCGGCGGCGGCGGCTGCGACTACAGCAGCGGCAGCTGCGTTGGGTGGCGCAACCACAGCCTCACTGCCCACCAGAAGCAACGGCGGCGGTGGGGGTACCGGTAATAAAGGTGGTGGTGGCGGTGATAATGGTGGCGACGGCGGCGGCGGTGACGGCGGCGGAGGCAAGGGCACCTGCGGTAAGATGCTGGCCGCTCCACCGGCGACGTTAGGCACCGATCCACCAGGTGCGGGTGGAACCGGCGCCAGTTGCGGTGCCGCCCACTGACGCAGCACGCCCAATGCCGCCGCCGCTGTAGACGCCCAGGCAGGCGGCGCCCATACACCCGCCGCTGCCGCAGACGACGAGGAAGAAGAGAAAGTGGGGACGGCCATGTTAGCTAACCACAAGGCACACAGCCGCGCGCGCACGGGGTTGCAAATGTCGGCCCAATCTTGCAGTACCTGCCCTTGTCCACTGCAGCCCACGTCCCTGTCCGCCCGCGCTCCTGGTAGCCCGCAATCCCACAACCCGCCTGCACTCCCCTACCTGCCCGCACTCCTACACGCCCGCGCTCTTGCCTGCCCGCGCTCCTACTCCTGCCCGCCAAGTAGACCAGGTAGTAGAAGCAATCTGTGGCATTTCAGTGTTGCTCACTCACACCCCTTCTCGCCTGCCCTCATGCCCACCCGCACTCCAGCAGCCCACCGATTACTGCAGTAGTTCTTTTACTGCAGTGCTGATGCCTAGCCGCACTCCTGCCCGCCCGCTACTCCTGCCCGCCACGATGTCGTTACGTTACCTAGAAGTAGAAGCAATCAGTGCTGTTTGCTAACGCCGTTACTCGCCTGCCCTCATGCCCACCCGCCCGCTAGCAGCCTTCCGATTACTGCAGTAGCTCCTACACAGCAGTGCTGGTGTCTAGCCGCGCTCCTGCTCGCTCGCTACTCCTGCCCGCCACGATGTCGTTCCGTTACAACCTCCTTCACGGCCACCACGGTCTGCCAAATGTACAAGCGCGGCGTCAGCACCACTCAACAACCAGCCGCCTTGTCTCCAAATGGATAGTATGTAATAGGGGCGCTGCGTTTGTGGTGGAATTGCGTGTGGCGTGCGAGTTCATTATATGTGTGTGATCGGCGTGTGGCCCGACACCCGCAGACTCGGACCTCGACCTTTCTTGCAGGGAAGCGTCATTGTCCATTCAAGCCACACACCGGGAAAGTGTGGAGGATGCCTAACCTGATTTGCACCCGCACCTTGGTGCGTGTGCGTGTCTCTCTCATAAGTGGGACTGCCACCCTTGACTGGCAGCGCTGCGCTGCCAGCCCCTCCATCGCATCGACTTGGAGGTGCCGTAATGGGTGCGCGCGAGTGAGGGGCAGGCTGCCGGTCTACCTGACCGTGCCCGCCACCTCCTGTCGCGCGCCGTCGAGGCAGTGCGCTGTCTCCCCCGTGTCTGCCCTTCTGCCGCCCTTAACCGTGCAAACATAGTGCCAACCTCCCCGTCGCATTGACTCGGGGATGCCGTGATGGGCACGCGCGGGCGGGGTGGGCTAGGGAACCCTACCCACCTTTCGCACCGCCACCGCGCGTTGTCAACTGCAGCTCCTGCTGCCACCCTTGACTGGCGTTTGCGCCGGCTTCCCCATCGCATCGACCTGGGGGTGCCGTAATGGGCACGCGTGGGCGGGAGTGTGGCACACGCCATCGCTCCTCCCGCCCTGCGCGTCTGTCGAGGCAGTCAGACGACCGAGTACAGCCCGCGTTGCCACGCCATGAGCGGGCTACTGCTGTCCATCCTCCGCCGTTGTCACCCCGATCAGGGTGCGGCGGGCCGCAGGCTTGAGTCACCGCGCCTTGCAGATCCGGACGTACACAGCTTACGCGGCGGAGAACTTCCACAAATAACATGGTAAGAGGAGGGTCGGTGGGAGAACAAAAACCAGGTTGTGCAGCGCCCAGTATGTGGCGAGCGTGGTTGTTGCGTCGTCGCGACGCGGTCGTTGCCCGCGCGGTTCGATAAATTTTGACGCGCGGGTGCGTCTCTGCTCCGCTGTCCTTCGTGATGACGCTGGCCAGGCTGCGGGGTAAAGAAACCTCCAGTGGAGGAAGAAGGGCCCCGCAGCCGCCCGGCGCCGCGTCGTGATACCAGTACACGTGTCTCTCGCGGCGCCGGGCCGATAATATGGTTATTAGTTTCCGGGCGTACGGCTGCACCTTAGTGCATGCCCGCCGCCCAGCACATGACGCCGGCTTACGGTATGATGACCCTTTTCAACGGGAGTAAGCAATTGCCGTAGCCCTCAGCCGCCGCGCCGATTCCGTCGTAATCACTAATTAGTATACTTACCCAATCGCGGTGTAGTCTGTCGCGGCGTCGCGTCATGTCCCCGTGGATGTGACTCTCTCTCCCCAATTCGGCATCCACGACTAGAGAGCTCGGCGTTCCGGCTCGCTGTCAGATACCAAAAGGTCCGATCGCTGCCACGTGCGGCGTGCATGCAGGTGGCTGCTCACTGGTGGGGTGTGGATATTTGTTATTTGCCACAATGGTAGGGCCGCGTGCCCGTCCATATATTGCGTGGATCATGCGCACCGTGTATTGAGCGTATTAGGTAGTGGGGCTGTTTTAACTTCAGCGATTTGGCTGCCACTTGTTGGTAAATTGGCAGAAAGGCCTGGCCACGTGTCGCGCTGTCGCGGTGGTGCGGAGGACGCGGCCACAGATCCAGTTGCAATACCGGGAACGGTAGTGCGACAGTCTCTACCTACAGTACCAGCTACGCCACCAATGCCCACAACAATGAACTGCGGGCAGCGGGGTTGAGTCACCCGTCGCCAGCGCCAACCACCCCCGACGGTGCGACCACTCCTGCGGAGTAATCGTGACCGCCGTGCCCGCCGCCGCGGAAGGGCGCTGCGCCAAACTTGCAGCAGCCGCAACCAGCTTCCAGCAAGCAGGCAGCAACATATGAAATGGCATGCTGCTGATGCGATCACTCTGCGTGCAGTATCTGGCCGCAACACAACCGGTTCAGTACCGGTTTGCGATTGCAGCGAGTGGACTGGTAAGTTGAAGTTGGCAGCCCGCCACTTGCTGCCAACATGGCGCTGTTACCGGTACTCAATCCCTGGCTGGCACGCAGTGAGGATGTGTTGCATTTCCCGCGGCAACAACACAACGCACGTCGGTTAAAGTGACAACTGACTACGGAGACCGCACGGGGTCCCCCTCACCATTGATGTACCACCTGTCAGTGGAGTTCGGAAACTCGTGATCCAACGCCGCCAGCGCCGGAAACGCACCCGCCGTGCCCACCTCCATCACGTACTGCACCACCGACCCCTGCAGCCCGCCCGCCGCGGTGCCAGAGAACGATTGCAACCGGCGCCACTCCGGGCTCGCGTACGCCTCCCGGTCAACCACAAACACGCATGGGAGCGGAGCGCGGGTGCGCGGGGCAGCGTCGCCAGTAGCAATCCTACAGGCCACCGTGCTGCAAACGCCAGACAGCAACACATCAACATCGGCAGTGGCGCGCTCCGGCGCCAATTGTGCCTCCCGGCTGCTTGCCTCTGCCATTGCGCTGGTGTGTGCATCTACCTCGCCCTCCAACGCCGCTTCCAGCGCAGCAGGCTGGTATGCGCGTGGGATCGGCACCCCAGCGGCGCGCTTGCGCGCAAACTCATTCACTATCGCCCGCTTCGCACACGCACGTTGATATTGCTTTAATCCCGGTTCCGTTGCACCATCCGCGGCAGTCCGCCATCCCTCCACAGCCACCTGCAGCAGCGCGTCCGGGTCGTGCTTGTCATACCACCCGAGTGCCGCGGCCACAAACTGCAAGCCGCCCAGGTGGACAGGGTGCGACTCGCCCAGGGTGCAGGTCATCGGCACGTACCCGCCGCCAAATCCACGCGCCTGCCAACTGCCAACCAGCATCGCGACTGCGGAGGCGGCACAGCATGCCCACGGCAGCTTGTGTGTCACACTTTGGGAACAGCGGTGCGCGACAAACGCCGGGACCGGTGTCGGAAACCAAGCGCGCCAGCTCCGGCTTTGACCACTCTGTTGGAGCCCCGCCCGCCAGCTCCACCTCGCCCTCCACACCGGCCACGCCGAGTTGTCGGATGCGAAAAACGTGGGTGCGCGGGGTTGCAATCACCCGCTTGACGCCGGCCTTGTACCTCTTATCTCTCACCGTGTGTAACATGCTGCCAGAAACGCTGGCGGTTAGTGCGGCCGCAGCGACCTTGGCACCATCAACGCGCCGTTGCGCCTTCATGGCCAGCTCCAACCACGGCTGCGACGTGAACCACGTTTTGCCCGACTGCATGAAGCCCGAGAACGGCGACATGATGTGCACGTGGTTTGGGTCCTCCATGTTGGCGCGCACCAGCAAGGTACGGTACCGCGCCTCGCGGTGCACGCCACCCGCCGCCACAATCTGCCGCCCGCGGTCCAAATGGGACTGCAGCAGGAGTGCATCTGTCCCAAACACGTAGCGCGGAATTGGCCCCCAAAAGTACAGCCGCCGCACAAACCGCTCCACGCTCAAGCTGCTAAACGCAACGCGGCGCAGGGCTTCCAGCTCATCGACAGTGGGCACCGGCATACACACCTCCGCGTAGCTACTACCCAACCCATCTTCCAACGTGTCAGGTGATGCCACGACAAGCGTGACGCGCCCCAACGATGGCGGGACAACGGAATCGCCCACGGCAACAAACTGCCGACCCTCGCGCACCAACGGGTACATGTGGCCGCCAACGCGCCTGCTTGGTCCCAGCACTACGGCCGTCTTGCCCGCCGGGTTCGTGAAGGACACCGTCGACTTGTCCGAGCTCTGCAGCGCACAGGCGGGGGCACCCGGCGCCGTCCGCGAGCTGGGGGGGGTAGTGTTGGGGTGTGTGTGTGTGTGTGGGGGGGGGGGGGTGCTAGAAGCGTGAGCAGCGTTGATAACGCATGGTTGGCGGACGTACCCGAACATTGACTTCCCAATGCCAGGCTGCCCGGTGATGGCGTAGAGGTTGCGACCGCCGGCGCGTGGCGCAAGGTCGTTGAGTGCGCCATCAAAGATAGCAGCATACACGGTGCGCACAAACAGCAGGTGGTGGTTGGCGTGTGGCCAGCTCATGCCAGGCGGGAGGGCCAGATGTCCATCCCTTACCTCCACGTGGCCGCGCATTATTGCATGCGCGGCATCTAACACCATACTAGGTGCCCCCACCATGCCGGTCGCAAGTGGGGTCACAAGGCCGCCTGCCCCCGCCGCCGCAGCAGGGACCGTCGCGTTGCTCGCCACCGTAGCCGACGGCAGCTTGGTCGTGTTGCCTGCCGCAGAACCGCTACAAGTGCCGGCGGTGTGGAACGCTACCATTGGCGTGGTGCCAACCGCCACCGCGGCCGCGCTTGTGGCCAGCTGGCATATATTGATGCGTGCCACCGTCGCGGCCAGCATGTGCACACGGAGGCCACCCGACGCTGCTGCCGCCGCCGCCGCCGCCGCCATCATGGACGCCATGATTGCTGTGTTGCGTGTCAATGGGACGCAACGGATGGGCCACCGCTGCGAGCGAGTGAACGTAGCACCACCCTCTTACCCACACCCTTCTGTGTGCACCCCTCCCTCCGTTACACACAGCACATGCGCCAGATCTCGTGTCCCTTACTTGCTCGCAGCGGCGGCGGCAAGTACAGGTGTGAGGGTGTGTGTGGCGGCCCGCTGGCGGGCAGCAGGGCGGGAGCTCCACTGGGCTCACAGCCGCTCACTCAAGAAGAGATTTGCACATCAACAACAATGCCGGCGCGCACACAAGCGTCGTGCCACCGGTTGCATCACAACCCCGTGGGTATTGTGGTGGTTGAGTGCAACAACATAATTGCGGCACGGCAGTGCTGCGATCGGTAAACGCAAACCCACTTGAAGTGACAATCACACATGTCCGAGTCCGGCCGCAGGCGATGTGCCCACACCCACACCCACACCCGCCGCGGCCACCGGCCTCGGTTGCCGCGCAGCTGGGCTGCCTGTGCAGCATCATTAGGGCCCTATGTTGGCAATGCCGTGCTGCGCCACACCACCGACGCGCCCCTTGCTGCCGGGGGGTGCAGCCAGTGTCGCTGTCACCACCGCGGCCGCCCTGGAACCTTTGCTGCCGCTGCCGCTGCCGCCGCCGGCCTCACTGCTGCTGCTGCAGTGTAGGGCGGCGGCGGTGGCGGGCGCTGTGTTGATATTGACTGATGGTTAACGGTGTGCCCTGCGGTTGAAGCGCCAGCTAGGCAATAGTTGAACAAAGCTGGCACCCTATGCCATTGCAGACACGCCACAGGCAACGATACTACTCAATGATATCTGCAGTCATACGACACTGCATGCAATCAGAACGCCGGCGGCCATGCTTGCAAATGCTAGCGCCGCCGCACTCCTTGCAGTCGGTATGCCGACGGCCATGCTAACAGATGCCGGCACCGCCGCAGTCCTTGCACCGATTCCTTCGGCGGCCATGCTCGCAGATGGCGGCCCCGCCGCACTCCTTGCAGTATCTGTGCTCACGGCCGTGCTCGCACATGCCAGCCCCACCACACTCCTTGCAGCAGTTGCGCTGCCGGCCATGCTCGCAGATGCTGGCCCCACAACACTCTTTGCAGGTGCTACGATGACGGCCATGCTCGCAGATGCCACCTCCAACACACTCCTTGCAGCTGTACCGTACGCGACCATGCTCACAGATGCCGCCTCCGCCGCACTCTTTGCAGCGATGGCGCCGGCGACCATGCTCGCAAATGCTGTTGCCGCCGCACTTCTTGCAACGGCTGCGCACGCGGCCATGCTCACAAATAGAGCCCCCGCCGCACTCCTTGCAATAAGTGCGACGGCGACCATGCTCACAGAGGCCGCCACCGCCGCACCCTTTGCAATTTGTGCGCACACGGCCGTGCTCACATATGCCGACGCCGCCGCAATCTTTGCAGCGGTGGCGCACCCGGCCATGCTCACATATGCTTGCCCCGCCGCACTCTTTACAGCGACTGCGCTGCCGGCCATGCTGGCAGGTGCGCCAAGCGCTGCGTTCACCACTTGTCGCAGCTCCCGCGTCAGCGTCCGCCGGCGGCGCGTCTGTCGGGACAGGATGCACTGGTTGCGCCCCCCGACGGCGCTTCACGCCTGACATGGTGGCGGCGCCTGCGGCAGCCGCCGCCGGACCAAGCGGCGGCGGCAGTGGACGTGCTGCCGACGCACCTGCGACAGCTTCCGCCGCACCAGGCGGCAACGGCGGTAGAGGTGGAGGCGGCGCGCCTGCGGCAGCCACTGCCGCCGCAGCAGGCGGTGACGGCGTTGGAGGCGGTGGCGGAGCGCCAACGGCTGCCGCCGAGGCTGCCGCCGGTGCGGCACCGCCACCCGCTGCCAGCGCAACTGGCGCCGCCTCGCCCGCCCAGCGTCGCAGCATCCCAAACGCAGCAGCTGCACTCGCTGCCCACGCCGGCACCGGGGCTGTCACCGCCGCCGCGTGGGTTGTCGTCGTCAGCAGTGACGATGACGACATTGCAACTGCCATCGACGCCGCGTGTGTCGTCAGCAGTGACGATGACAACATTGCACCTACCGACGTCGCCGCGTGTGTCGTCAGCAGCAGTGACGCTGACAACACCAGGGCTGTCGTCGCCGCCGCCGCGCGTGTGTCGTCAGCGCCGGTGACGATGACGACGCTGCAACGCCGAGGAGTAGCACGTGGGGAGGGGGGGGGGGGGTGGGAGAGGCGGGGCGCGCACGGGGCGGA
>Ga0066256_1005194_pt1 | contig 10955 bp, 12 predicted proteins | sample ThiBio_1000_biof_FD_87107 | JGI IMG/M metagenome (GOLD analysis project Ga0066256, IMG submission 87107) | Wastewater bioreactor microbial communities from Cape Town, South Africa - Thiocy_expt_1000_biof (version 2) | ecosystem: Engineered > Bioreactor > Thiocyanate-remediating >... | reverse complement strand
GGCTTGCCATGAGCCTTGGCGGAAAGGGAAGCGGTGCCGAGGCCGTCGGTCGTCTGCGGGCGCAAGCCAAGGATCTTGGCGCGCCTGGACACGATCCTATTTTCGGCTGGGGGCTCATCCAGTTCGAGGCGCCGAAAGGATGCTGATGCGCTTCCGTACGATCCCTTAAAAAGCGAAAGCCCCGTCACGCGGGGCGTGAAACGGGGCCCTTCATCTCTTCCGATTCATGCCCAGCCAAGCCGGGCTTCTTTACGAGGCCTTTCGCCCCGTTCGCGATATCCAGATTTTGAGTGATTTCGGTTTGGCCTGATCAGTTGGCGCCACCAAACCGCGCCTTCGCCCTTCGGCTCCGGCCTGTGCGTTGCTGCGGTGGCTCCATGCGACCTCCACACGCTGTTGTCACTCGACAGTCGGCGATCTCCAAATCACCGGGCGGCGTGTGCCTACAGCTTCGACGCACCGCGATCGATCGCGACCATCACTTTATCATCTTGTGCCATGGGAGATGGGTGTCAAGGGGTTCGGCGGGCGAAGCGTTTACTTCGCCGACGAAAGCCGTCTCCTCGATCGCCGCATCGGCCTGCGTGGAACGTTTTGCTGCCGTTCATACGGCGCCTGATATGGCATTCCCGTCGTCGCACTATTTTGGAACCGACGATCCGGCTTGAACGTTTTCGAGGGACCGGGGTGCAACACGAGGAGCAATCGATGAACTTCGCATTAAAGGCGTTCGCTGCAGCGGCCATGCTGGCATCGGCTTCCACCTTTGCCGCGGCTGCACCTGCCAACATGAGCCACATGCCGGGGGGGGTGAGCAGCGACATCATTCAGGTTCACGGCAATCACGCGGACTGCCGGCGCGACCGAGGCGGCTGGCATCGCCACAACCGCTTCGGCGAGCGCAGGGCGTGCCGTCGCTGGGATGGCCGCGGCCGGCGTCCAGGGGCCTGCGTGCAAGTTGGTCCCGTCTGGTACTGCGGCTGAGCCGGGCGACATCACCGAGTTTCTGGTCCCCGGCCTGCGAAGGCCGGGGATTTTCATATGGTTCCGCTTGCGTCTTTTCTCCGAAGCAATGCTTGTCGGCATGAGGCGTCGGAGGGGACCATGAGTGCTGACCGGGCATCGCGGGGTGAGGCCGCCCGCTTGGAATGGGAGGCACCGTCCAAACCTCGACGGAAGTCGCCCCAAGGGGCGGCCACCAATGATCTGGTTTTCAGCGCCTCGCGCGCCACCAATGACGAGGTGTTTCCGCAGATCCTCGAGCTCTATGTGGCGCCCGGCGCGAAGATCGCCGATGTCACGTATGGCAAAGGCGTCTTCTGGAAGCGCGTCGACCGCCGTCGCTACGATCTCAAGGCCACGGACTTGAAGGACGGCGTCGATGCCCGCGATCTCCCTTATGGGGAGGGCTCGCTGGACTGCGTGGTCTTCGATCCGCCCTATATGCACACGCCCGGCGGCACCGCGCATGTCGATCATCAGAACTACGAAGCGTACTACAGCAACAACAAAGCCCTCTCGCGCTCGAAGTACCACGAGGCGGTGCTCGATCTGTATTTCGACGCCGCGAAGGAAGCGTACCGCGTGCTCAAGAAAGGCGGCATCTATATCGTGAAGTGCCAGGACGAAGTGTGTGCCAACAGGCAGCGTCTCACGCACGTCGAGATCATCAATTTCGTCGAGAAGCTCGGCTTCGTGACGGAGGATCTCTTTGTCGTCGTCCGGCGCAACAATCCGGGCGTGAGCCGCGTGCTCAAACAGGTGCACGCGCGAAAGAACCACTCCTACTTTCTCGTGTTCTGGAAGGCGAGCGCGGCGCAGCGCTGGAAAGGCGTCTGATCAAAGGCGTCTAGTCAATCGGAGCCGGCCGCAGGATGGCATAGTTGATCACGATCTCGCGGCCCTTCGGCAGGCGCTCGGTGCGATCGTGATCGCTATGGCGGCGATGGCGAGGCGGCGGATGGCGTCGTCGGTAACTCGGAGGTTCAATCCGGCAACCGCGAACATGCCCGCATAACTCAACATCGAGTTGCCCCAGGATGCCTTGAGACCTGACCCCGTCAGCAAGGCTCCTGTCGTCGCGACCATGAGCGGGCCGAGTGTGATGATGGCGAGAAAGCTGACGATGCGTGCGTCAGGCTTCTGATCTCCTCCATCTGCCGGGGCGGGCGCGCTCTTTCTCAGCAGCAGTCCCGCGATTGCCATCAACGCAAAGAGGCCCGCCACATTCAGGGCCACGTCGGCAAAGAACTGCGGGTAGCCTGCACTCGCCTCATGAGTGCGCGCAGCCGCATAGGCGAGCGGCGCAAAATTGTGGCGCACGAGCCAGTCGAGCAGTGGCAGCGAGATCAGGATTGTCGTGGTCGCGGCGAGCCACGGGCCGAGCGTCAGGATCTGGGCGCGGGCCTTCGCGTCCCAGAGCATCCACAAAGCAAGGATGGCCAGCAGGAGCAGGGTCGACAGTTTCGCGTAGAGGCCGATGCCTGCCGTGATCCCGAAAAGAAGCCACCAACTGAGCGAGCGCCGTTCGACGGCGCGCCAGAGCGTCAAGGGCAGTGCGGCGGCCATCGGCAACTTTGCAATGTTGTGATTGAACTCGACCGTCGGCCACGCGAAGAACGCGACGCCGGCGAGGAGCAGCGTGCCCGCAATGGCGCGTCGCCGGCCGAGCAGATCATTGCCGAGCGTGTAGACGATGAGAAACGTCGCCACGACGAAGAGCTGCGAGATGACATACGCGGGCCATCCTATGGCGCCCGTCAGGACGCGCGAGCCTTCGAGTAGCCAACTGGGCAGCGCGGGATGCTTGTAGGTGGCGATGACCCATTCGCGGCCCCAGGCATAGCCTTCTGCGACATCGAGCGGGACAGAGATGTGCGTGAGCGCCGGCGCCAGTGTCCAACCCACGAACTGGCAGACCATGAATGCAAGAACCGGGAGCGGCACCAGCCAGAATGTCCTGCCGAGCAGCGGGGCCGCTCGGACCTCGTCGGCACTTCCCTGCAAGCTCATTGCTGGTCCCCATTACCGCAATTCGCCAAATTTCCCCGGGCAGGCGGCCATCGTACAGGCGAGACCGGGGTCGGCTGCAAGCGACATCGTGGCGCAGACCGAGCAGATCACCCGTGCGGGCTGGTCAGGTCGGCGGCTGCATGTCGGTGTTGATCTCACACAGTCGATCGAGGCAATTAGCCTCTGCGGAAATCACCGACCCAGCGAGGCGCAAGCATGTTCGTAGACGAGCGGATTTATACCCTTCATGCGGGGCAAGTCCCAGTGTTCCTCAAGCTCTATGAAGAGGAAGGAATGGAATGCCAGGTGCGCATTCTTGGAAACATGGTGGGCTACTATTTCACCGACTTCGGGCCGCTCAATCAGATCGTTCATATGTGGGGCTATGAGAGCCTCGACGACCGTTTCGAGCGGCGAAAGCGCCTGTTGGCAGCGCCCGAGTGGCAGTCGTACGCGAAGAAGATGAGGCCGCTCGTCGCAAAGGTCGAGAACAAGCTGCTCGTGCCGGCGCCGTTCTTCAAGGTTCCCGGGAGCAAGGCCGCGGGGGCGTGAAGGCGCAATACCGATAATGCGCCCACCTACCACTTGGGCGAGCAGACTGATCGGCCGTCCGGAAGAACCTCCACCGAGACCTCTACGCCATAGACGCTGCGAAGCCTCTCGGATGTAAGGATCTCGCGTGGTGGCCCGGAGGCCACGATCTTTCCGTCGGCCATCAGTGCGACCCGAGTCGCGACGGCAAAGGCGTGATCGGGGTCGTGCGTCGACAGCACGATGCCGATGTCGCGACCGGCCAGCCGGCGCACTTCCGAGAGAACCCGCACCTGATTGCCGAAGTCGAGGCTCGCCGTCGGCTCGTCCATGACGATGAGCGGCGCCGCCTGGGCCAGTGCGCGCGCGACGATCACAAGCTGACGCTGGCCGCCCGACAGGCGCGTTACGTCGCGCTCGGCGAGTGCTGCGATGCCGAGATCCGCGAGTGCCTGCCGCGAGATCGCGATATCCTCTTTGCTCGGGCCGGCGAACATGCCGCGATGCGCGATCCTGCCCATGAGCACGAGATCGAGCGCGGTATAGGGGAACATCTCCGCCTGTGCCTGCGGGACATAGGCAATGCGGCGCGCAGTCTCCGCGCGGGGGAGCGCACCGATGTCCTCGCCGCCGAGAAGAACACGCCCGCCCTGCGGCGGCAGAAGGCCAAGCAGCGTGCGAAAGAGGGTCGTCTTTCCGCAGCCGTTCGGTCCGAGGAGGCACATGACCTCGCCGGCACCGACCGACAGCGATGCATCACGTCCAACAGGATGCTCGGGATATCCGAATGAGAGAGCTTCGGCCTCGATGCGCATCACGACCATCCATGGCGGCCGCGCCAGAGCAGCCAGAGGAAGAACGGCGCGCCGACAACGGCTGTGAGAATGCCGATCGGGACCTCGATGCGGGCGATCGAACGCGCGAGAACATCGACCAGCACGAGGTAGGATGCGCCCATGAGCGCAGCGGTCGGCAGGAGACGTTCGAAGTTCGGCCCGACGATCATGCGGGCGATGTGCGGGATGACGAGACCGACCCATCCGATCACGCCGGAGATCGCGACGACACTCGCCGTCATCAGCGTCGCGGCCGCTATGACGGCGGCGCGTACGCGTCCGGCTTCCATGCCGAGCGACCGCGCCTCCTCGTCGCCGAGCGAGAGCACATTGATCCGCCAGCGCAGCAGAACCAGGGGGACGAGGCCGATCAGAACTGCCGGCAGTGCGCCCGTGATCTCGGCGCCCCGCGTGCTTGCGAGACTTCCGAGCAGCCAGAATGTGATCGCGGGAAGCTGGTCATAGGGATCCGCGAGGATCTTGAGGAGCGAGATCGCAGCGCCCGCGAGCGCGCCGACAACGACGCCGCCAAGAACGAGCACGAGCGTGGGATCTCGCCCGCGCACCGCGCTCGCAATCACATAGACGAGGCTCACGGTCGCTATGCCGCCGACGAATGCGAGCCCCTGGATGGCGGCCAGCGGGAGCGAGAGGAAAATGCCGAGAACGGCGCCGAGCCCTGCGCCTGCAGAGACGCCCAGGATGTCGGGCGAGACGAGCGGGTTGCGGAAAAGCCCCTGATAGACGACGCCCGCGCTCGCGAGGCTGGCGCCAACCAGGATGCCCGCGATGACACGAGGTCCGCGGATGTTGAGGAGCACGCGCTCTTCCGGCGTCTGCGCGCTCTCACCGGACCAGAGACGGGCAATGGCGCTCCAGAAGCCCTCCAGCGTGATCGGATATGCGCCAATGGTCAGGGCGATGAGCACAGACAGGATCAAGACGACGCACAGGACCGGAATTGCGATCGCGCCGGCGCTCGATTTCATCACTGCCGGAGCGTCGTCGGTGGTTGGCCATCCGCCCATGCGATCAACGTCTCGAGGTCAGCATCGGTCAAATCGACCTGATAGAAGAGCTTGTAGAACTTACGCGTCTCCTGGCGGATGTCGAAGGGAAAGCGCTCGCCGTGAAGGATGTGCGCAAGCCAGGCGAGCCCGATCAGGCGGTTAACCGAAGGTGGTCCGTCGATCCAGCCGAAGGGCGCCGTGGGCGCGAGATAGACGCGCTTGTTGCGCACAGCCGGGACCGATTCCCAGGTCGCATCGGGTGACTTGGTCAGCGTATCGAAAAAGTTGCGGTCCCAGGTGACGACGACCTCGGGCGCCCAAAGCAGGATCTGCTCGGGCGAAACATTGGCAATGCCCTGGCGACGGTCATCCGACACGGCGACATTGCGGCCGCCTGCTCGTTCGATGATCTCGGTGTTGATCGAGCCGCGCAGGCCCGTCTCCAATCCCTTGGCGCCACGCGCGAGATAGACGCCGGGCCTTTTCTCTTCCGGGATTGCTGCGGCGAGCGCGCCTATTCGTTGGAAGAGATCTTCTGCGTACTTTGCCAAGGTGTCGCCGCGCTCGGGAACGCCGAGGATGCTGCCGAGCAAGCGGAGCGAAGCAGGCGTTGCTTCGAAGCGCCCGTCCACGAGGACGTAGGGAATGCCCGTGCGCTGCTGAGTTGCCTCGGCGAGCGAGATGAATGTCGGGCGAACAGAACCGAAGTCGACGATCAGATCCGGATTGGCCTTCAGCACGACCTCGACATTCGCCGTGTCGCCGCGCCCGGTAAGACGCCCGAGCTCAGGAAGATTGTGCGTCGAAGAGAGCAGATAGGGGAGCTCCTCCTTACGCGGTGCGCGCTGCCATCCGACCATGGCTTCGGGGAGCAGGCAGTAGACGACGGCCGATGCCGGCGGCCCAGCAGCCATCACGCGCGCAATGCGGTCGGGCAGGGTAACGGTCCGCCCGGCCGAGTCGGTGACAGTTCGCGCAAAGGCGGGCGCCGTAGCAGACAGCGCCAGCAGAGCGAGCGCGAGGAAGGATCGAATCAGGCTGCTCATCGCTCATCTCCGACCTGGTCATCGCCCGGCTGGCGCGGTGCGAGCGGCGTGAAAAGCGTCCGGTCCGGCTTGAGGTCGATCAGCGGCGTGCCGTCGAGGCAATCGAGCCCGCGCACGAAGACGTTCGGCCCTTCCACGCGAACGAGCTGGACAATGTGCGTGCCGATCGGATTTGGCCGCACGGGCGTTCGCAGGCTGAATGTCCCGCGGGCGACGCCATCATTGCGAGGGCTCTGCAGCACGAGATCGCGGCGCGACTCGTGCAACCAGTAGAGGACCTCCAGGCGCTCGAATTCAGCAATGCCGTCGAGGGCCGCAACCCAGGGCTCGAAGACCTCGATCCTGCAAAGCGGACCGTCGAGGCGCCCTTGCCGCGGGCAGGTCAGGCGGTCCGTCCAAGGTGTGTGGCAGCGGCCGACAAAGAAGAGCTCGGCGTCGGCATGGTCGGGAAGGGCGACCGCCGCCTCGCTCGCGCGGATCTCGTTCAGTCGAACCATGGTGAGCCAACTCTAGCCGTCGATGCCGACCATGACGTCCGAGGCCTTGACGATGGCGTAGGCCTCCTTGCCGACGGCAAGACCGAGTTCGTCGACAGCCTCGTTCGTGATCGACGCGGTGACAATGGTCCCATTCACGTCCGGGCGGACGTGCGCGGTTGTCGCGCCCTTCGTAACCTCGACGATCTTCCCCTTCAGTCTGTTGCGCGCGCTGATCTTCATGCAGGTTTCCTCCTCCTAGGCCTCAGCTCTAGATATCCATGTGAATACAACGCTTCAGTGACGAAGCAAAGCACTGCGGAGGGGGTTGCGTAAGGCGCGGCGGCTTGGGCGGCTGAGCATCGAGCCAACTGCCATCGCGTCGGTGCATGGCGGGTCGGACGAGGGACCTGTTCCACCCATCGAGATATCCATATAGATATTTCGATGAACCTATAGATCGATGGAGGACAAAGGCATGGCGGCTTATCCCGAACTTCAGATGTACATCAACGGGGCGTGGAAGCGGGCCGACGGCCAGCCCGTGCTGAACCGAGCCGCCGAGAGCACCCTCGGCATCGTCCCACACGCGACGCGCAACGATCTCGACGCCGCGCTCGCGGCGGCGGCCGAGGGCCATAGGGTCTGGTCCCGAACAGCGCCTGCCAAGCGTGCCGAGATCATCCTCAAGGCTGCCCGGCTCATGCGGGATCGTGTCGAGGAGATGGCGACGGCGCTCACGCTCGAGCTGGGAAAGCCCATTGCCCAGGCGCGGCTCGAAATCCTGCGCGGCTGCGACATCGTGGAGTGGGACGCCAACGAGGGCCGTCGTGTGTATGGCCGCGTCATCCCGAGCGAGCCGGGCATGCGGCATACGGTTCTTCGCCAGCCGATCGGGGTCGTTGCCGCTTTCTCTCCCTGGAATTTTCCCATGAGCTCGCCGGGACGCAAAGTCGCCGGTGCGCTTTCGGCAGGCTGCGCGATCATTCTCAAGGCCAGCGAGGAGACGCCGGCCGGCGCGATGCTCCTGGTCAAAGCTTTTCACGATGCGGGATTACCGCCGGGCGTGCTCAATCTCGTGTTCGGCGTGCCGTCCGATATCTCGGAACATCTCATCCCGCAGCCGACCGTGCGGCTCGTCACCTTCACCGGCTCGATCCCTGTCGGCAAGCGCCTTGCCGAGCTTGCCGGGCGGCATATGAAGCCCGCCATCATGGAGCTTGGAGGGCACGCGCCGGTCATCGTGTGTGATGACACGAATCCGGAGCGGTCCGCGGCCACATCGGTCATCGGCAAGTCGCGCAATGCCGGGCAGGTGTGCGTTTCGCCGACACGCTTCTTCGTGCACGAGAAGAACTATCAGGCCTTTCTCGCCACGTTTGCGGAGAAGGCTAAGGCGCTCAAGGTCGGCGACGGCCTCGATGAGAGCAACCAGATGGGGCCGCTCGCCAATCATCGCCGCATCGAAGCCATGGAAGCTTTCGTCGCCGATGCCAAGGACAAGGGCGCGAAGATCATGGCCGGCGGCAGCCGGATCGGGAACAGAGGCTACTACTTCCCGCTGACCGTGCTCGCGGATGTGCCCGACACGGCGCGTGTGATGAGCGAGGAGCCCTTCGGACCCTTGGCGATCGTCAATCCGGTAAAGTCGCTCGACGAGGCCATCGAGAAGGCCAACGCGCTGCCGTACGGTCTTGCTGCGTACGCCTTCACGAATTCAGCCCGCTATGCGGAGGAGCTCGCGGAGAGGGTCGAGGCCGGCAACCTGTCGATCAATCACCTCACGGCTTCGATTGCCGAGACGCCGTTCGGCGGCGTCAAGGAGAGCGGCTACGGGCGCGAGGGCGGCACCGAGGGATTGGAGTGCTACACGGTCGTGAAGAACGTGTCGCACCTCATGGCACAATAGCTCGTATCACGCGTTGCGGCACGGCGGTCGCTATCCGAGGTTTCCCAGCTTCGGATGGTGGCGGCCGTGCTGAGGCTGCCTTTGCTGCGGCAAGCGCCATGGTTCAGCAGGAGCTGGTGAGGCGCGCGTGCGGGGGCCGCATCGGCCACCCGCTTTCGCCTGCGAGCAATTCTACTTGGCTGCTTCCAACCCGGCCCTGGCGCACTGCTCGTCTTGATCGCCGATGACACCACTCACGCCGACCGCGCCCGTAACTTTCCCGTCGACTGTGAGTGGCAGGCCGCCGGGAGAGGCGAAGACGCCGGGTAGTGTCGCAGTGGCCGGACCGCCCTTATTGATCGCATCGGCAAAGGCACGGGTCGGGCGCCGGTAGGTAGCAGCGGACCTTGCCTTGCCAATGGCGATATCCATGCTTGCGTACTGCGTGTTCTCCATGCGCTCGAAGTACACAAGAAAACCGTGCGTATCGACCACCGCAATAGCCACGTTCCAATTGTTCTTCTGGCATTCGGCGAGTGCACCCGCGGCGGCCATTTTGGCGGTCGCGATGGTGACCGACGGGCCGTACTCGGGACGCCGGTCCTGCGCCATGGTTGGGGTAGCCGCCCCGAGCAATACGAGGGCGAGAATAGAGAGAACCGTTCTCTTTGACATGTACTCCTCCCTAGGATTGTTGGTGGGAGTGGCTCCGGAAAGGACCCACCCGAGGGCATCCTAGCACTGCAGATGGCGGAACGGCGGGGCTTCAGAGCGCGCGTCGTCATGCCTGGAGAAGCGTTCCTGGCTCTTCGTCGTCCAGGTCCACCGGATCAATTAAGTCTGCCGTACCTGCGTTTCCCGCCTTGTGGACCCGCGTGCTCGGGAACGGTACGAGAAGGCCACTGGGGTCTGTCTCGCCGGAATTCCGCAACCTAATGGCGTCGTGCTCAGACCCAACCGGGAAGGGTGTTCAGAGCGCCGACCTTCACATGATCTGCAACAGCCGCTGAGCCTGCGACCTCCTTCACCAGCACGAGAAGTGCAGTGTGCTGCTCCGCTGAATTGACCGTGCCCCAAACGTCGACAGTGCCATCCTTGACGGTGATGTTGACGAAGCCGCTGTTCAACCAGGGTTGCTTGCGGATCTGCTCCAAGAGCGAGCGCTGCAACGCGGCATCATCCGATCTGGGGGCAGTTTCATTGAAGCGTGTTTGACTAAGAACACGCACGAGGTCACTGCGTGAGATAATGCCCACCAGCACCCCATCTCGTATTACCGGAACCCGCTTGATCCCATTTCTATCGAGGACATCGGCAACTTCACTGAGGCTGGCATCTTCGACGACGGAGATGATGTGCCGCGACATGACTTCGTGTGCCTTGCGTCCGTGGTCCTTGGCATACTGACGTGCAAGTTCATCCGGTCTCGCAAAGAAGCTCGAGAACCAGGATGGCCGTCTTTCGGCTCCGGTTTCTTTGCGGTGCAACAAATCGCTGGCCGTCAGAATGCCAATCACGTGTCCATCTGCCGCCACGACCGGGAGGCCGCTCAACCGCCTATCCGTCATCAGCTTGGCCGCCTCTTGAATGCTGGCGCCGGGACGCACGGTAGCAACGTCTCTCGTCATGATGTCTTTGGCCTGCATGGGCTTACCTCCGATCAACGCCGAGGCCCCACTGGAATGCCGCCGGGCCTCTTCGGTTCTCATGCCAGTCAAATGAAAGCGCTCTGCCGTGATGGCCTAGCTTTGGACATGTGGGTGTCGCGCCACTCGATCGCCAGGGAGCCAGGTTGCACGGCTGCCCCAGCGATATGGACGTGCAAAGGCGTCCTGCCGGCTCGTGGCCCGGAGGGCGGAGTCCGCTGCGCTATGACTGGGGTGTGCCGGCCGAGATGATCGTGGCGCGGCGTGCTGCTTTTGTTTTGGCGTTAAGTATTTGGCTGGGGGACTAGGATTCGAACCTAGACAGGCAGAGTCAGAGTCTGCAGTCCTACCATTAGACGATCCCCCAACAGGCGCCGGTCAGGGCCGGCGCGCTGGGAGGCCTCTCTTATCAAGCGTCGCCCCTCGGCGCAACCCTGTCACCACCCCTGCGGATATTGCCCGCGGCGCTCGAGCGTCAGGATGACCCAGCCGTTCAGGCGGTCGGCCCGG
>Ga0066256_1005191_pt1 | contig 10960 bp, 8 predicted proteins | sample ThiBio_1000_biof_FD_87107 | JGI IMG/M metagenome (GOLD analysis project Ga0066256, IMG submission 87107) | Wastewater bioreactor microbial communities from Cape Town, South Africa - Thiocy_expt_1000_biof (version 2) | ecosystem: Engineered > Bioreactor > Thiocyanate-remediating >... | reverse complement strand
GTCGCGATGAGGTTGCGCACCGCCGCCGAAATCGCCTCGCGCCGACCCCGCGTGACGGGCGCGTGAATGCCAGTCACGAGTTCAATGGTCTTGCCTCCGGCAATGATGGCCGGCGCGGCCGCCCCGACGACATCGCTTGCCACATCGCTCAGCGATATCTGCGCCAGCGGGATCTGGGCGACTGCATCGGCATCGATCTGCGCCAGCAGCATGAGCTGATCGATCAGCCGACGCATTGCCGCGACATCCTTTTTGAGCCGCTCCGCATCGTCATGCTCCAACCGATCGAGTTCGAGGGACAGCAAGGCGAGCGGTGTGCGCAGTTCGTGCGCGACATCGGCGGCGAAGGCTTCCTGGCGCTTCGCCGCTTCGTCGAGGCGCGCGAGCAGGTCGTTGACGGCGCTAGTGAAAGGCAGCGCTTCGGTAGGCATCTGCGAATTGTCGATACGGAAGCCGCGCTCATGGCCTTGCACCGCCTCGATCTCCGCCGCTACCTCTTCGAGCGGTCGGAATGCCTGGCGGATCACGCGAAGCACAAGCACGGTAACGGGGATCATCAGAATCGCCACCGGCAGCGCAACATGCTCAAGCATTTCGCGGCTGGCGCGCGCCATCGCCGCTTGCGCATCGAGATGGGCGAAGGTGAAACTGTAGAAGAAGACGACAGCAGCCAGCAGCAGGAAGGTGCCGACCAGACCGATCAGGCCCAGGCCGCGTTTGAGGCGTCGCGATACGGATCGGCGATCGGTCACGCGCCATTGTCCTTCAGCATATAGCCAACGCCTCGAACGGTATGGAGCGCGCCGGTGACGTGAGCATCCTCCAGCTTGCGCCGCACCCGCGAGATCGTGGCCTCGATAGCATTGGGCGTCACAGGATCGCTGAAACTATAAAGGGCATTCTCAATCACGGCGCGATGCACGACCGTTCCCGCGTGCCGCATCAACAATTCCAGCAGATCGGCTTCGCGGCGCGACAGATCGATCTCCTGATCGCCAGCGCGGGCGGTGCGGTTGGCGACGTCGAAATATAGTCGTCCTACCTCGATCACCGGCTGTATCCGCACGCCGGGGCGACGTAGCAGCGCGCGGATGCGCGCTGCAAGTTCATCGATCTCGACCGGCTTCACGAGATAGTCATCCGCTCCGGCATCGAGGCCCGTGATGCGATCCTCCAATGCCCCGCGCGCGGTCAGCATGATCGCGGGCGGCATCTCGTGATATTTTCGGCGGCTCGTAAGCCAGTCGGTTCCGTCGCCATCGGGTAGCCCAAGGTCGAGCACGATCGCGTCATAGGTTGCGCCGCCCATCGCATCCTCGGCCGCTGCAAGGCTATGGGCGACATCACACACGAAGTTCCGGCGCTGGAGGCCGTCTGCGACCAGCGCTGCCATTCGCGCATTATCTTCGATGACGAGAAGACGCATGAATCACTGGAACCTTCGAGGGAGATGATGATCGCTGGCCATGATCCGTTCTAGCAGGGGGCCGTCAGAAGTCTTCAATCCTTGTCCTCGTGATGTTCATGGGCGCCATCGCGCATATGCGGTGTGAACGCGGTCGGCTCGCTCCGAAGGATCAGGATCACCGCCAGGATGATGGTGGCGCTGCCGACCAGCAGCGCAAGTGCTCCGGGCGCCCGCGCGTCACGAGTATCAGGATGAAGACCGGCTCTCTTGCGGCCGGTGACCATCGCGCGAACCAGATTTTCACGAGTGAGAAACGACATCAGGACAACGGCGCCGACATGGAGGGCGACGAGCGCCAGCAAGCCATAGGCAAGCGTTTCGTGGAAATCCTTGTCGAGCTTGTGCGCCGCGACGCTAACACCGCTCCAAAGGACGATTCCGGTCAGGCCAAGCAGGGCGAGGACGGCGATCGCTCCGAGCGGATTGTGTCCGACGGAGCGTTCCGGACGGCCGGCGAACAGCTCGCGCACATGCGAGCCGATCGCCGTCGGTTTGATGAAACGCGCAAAGCGGGCATGTTCGCCGCCGACCAGGCCCCAGACCAAGCGAAACGCCAGCAGCACAGCGGCGCACCATCCTGCCACCATATGCCAACTGGCGATCGGGCTGTCGTCTTCGGACGATAGAAAAGCCACCAGAATGGCCAGAACGAGCAGCCAATGGAACAATCGCAGCGGCGCGTCCCAGACCTTCAACGTGTCCGCCTGAGCGAGATTTGTCATACAATTCTTCCTTCCCGAAGGAAGGGCTAGGCAGATTGTCTGACCGAATCCTGACGAGAACGAGGGGCTATACGACCGTCCCGAACAGCCGCCCGATCCCTGCTGTTGCCGCCATGGCGAGCGCCCCCCAGAATGTCACCCGCAAGACCGAGCGCACCGGCTGCGCGCCACCGGCCCATGCGCCGAGCGTACCGAGCAGTATGAGGAACAGCAATGTCGCGGCGATCTCGATCGGCACGAGACTGGCGCGCGGCGCGACAGCGACCAGTGCCAGCGGCATGAGCGCGCCTGTACTGAAGGTCGCCGCGGAGGTGAGCGCCGCCTGGAGTGGACGGGCGGTCACGACTTCGGAAATGCCAAGTTCATCGCGCGCATGGGCGCCCAGCGCGTCGCTGGCCATAAGCTGATCAGCGACGCGAAGCGCCAAGTCCTTGTCGAGCCCGCGCGCCACGTAAATCTCGGCCAGTTCATTGCGCTCAAGGTCTGGTTGACCGGCCAACTCGCCGCCTTCTCGGGCGAGATCGGCTTTCTCCGTATCGGCCTGCGAACTCACCGACACATATTCCCCGGCGGCCATGGACATCGCGCCTGCGACCAGCGCTGCTGCGCCAGCCACCAATATCCCCGACTTTTCGGCGCCTGAAGCGGCAACGCCGACGATCAGGCTGGCCGTCGACACGATCCCGTCGTTGGCGCCGAGTACAGCGGCACGCAACCAACCGATGCGTGACACCGCATGACGCTCAGGATGGGTTCGCAATCTGCTCATAATGTCCTCGCAAAGCATAGGGTGGTTGTCAGCCTTTTCTGACGAAACCCTGACGGCCGGCATCGCGCACTGGCATGGATGATATAGACCGCCGGCGCGGCAGCCCTGGCCGCCATCTCACCGGGGCCGCGGCTCTCGTTTGACTGGCGCTGGGAAGTGCGCGCGCATGGACCAACCCCTCCGACGTGGTGCATTGTGTCAGCCAACAAAGACCGTCAGCCATGCCGCGCCGATGATCAGTAACTGGGCTGGAATGACACGGGCGGCAAAGGCGCGCGTTCCCACCGTTGCGGAAAAGAAAATCTTGGCGAGGGTACTGGTGGTGCAGGCGGTCAGGATAGGAAGGATGGCTTGCGGCGCGGCCATCGTGCCGTCGGCGACCTGTGCCGCTAATGAAATCACCGCGGCATGAACGTCCAGCACCCCGCCGATCGCGGCTACGGCGATAAGCCCAGCATCCCCGAACCAGGCTCTGAGGGCCGCTGCGGACATCAGCATGATCGCCACCGTGGCGGCAAAGGTCAGTGCCATCAGCAGATTGAAGGACCTGCCCATTCTCGGCGGTGTCGCCCCAACCCCGCCCCGGGCCAACGCACGCTCTCGGCCCTGGCCCGGGGGGAATTCCGCCTGTGGGGGCTCGGCGTGGCCGTGCTGCTGTCGCTCGGGCTGGCGGGCGGCGCGGCTCTGGGCTTCGGCCCGTGGAGGTCCGTCCTCTTCGGGGGGGTCCCGGCGTACCCCGGCGCGCGGCCGGGGGGGACAACCCCCCGCCCGAAAAAAGGGGCGCCGGCCCGGCTGGCCCCCCCGGGAGGGTGGGAAGAAAAAAGGTTGGGGGGTCCGGTGCCCGCGACCCCCCCGCCCACCGGCGAATATTGGGGGGGGGCAAAAAAACCCGCCGCTGCCGCCCCCGCCGCGGCGGAGGCGGGATTGGCGCGAACCCAGGCACCCATGGCCCCGATAGTTGCCGAGCTGGAAACGAGCCCCGAGATGAGGCCTAGTGCGGGCACCCCCAGGCGCGCACCCAATAGCCGCGTCGCCACCTGGCCCAGCGCGTTGATCCCGAGGATCATGACAACGACCATCCAGATCGAATGCGGATTGAGCGCGTCGAATGGCCCCATCTGCCGGTCCGGCAACATCGGCAGCACGATCAGGGTGGCGCCGGCGATCAGCAGGATATCCGCAATCTCGTCCGCGCTGATCGTCTGTCCGACGAAGCGATGGAGCGGATCGCGGGCTGCCAGCACGATCGCGATCAGCACCGCAAGAGCCCCCGCCAGCAACGGCGCAGTTACGGCAAGCGCCCCAAGCAGCGTAGTGGCGACGAGGCTAACTTCCGTGGTGATGCCGGGGTCGGTTGTATTGCGCCTGCGCCAACTGCTCAGCAGGGCCAGCGCGGTCATGCACAGCATCACGATCGCGATCATCCACTGCTGCGGCATCAGAGCTGCACCACAGCCCAGTAAGGCAGCGATCGTGAAGGTGCGCAGCCCCGCTGCGGCCGGACGGTGGACCTTGCGCCGCTCGCGCTCCGCTCCGATCAACAGGCCGATGCCCAGCGCAACCGGGAGGTGGTGAATGAGGCCGACGTCGTCCATGGACAGGGTTCTGTGCTCCTACGCGCCGAGCTAGAGGCAAGCACTTCAAAACCCCTCGCCACGATGCACTGACAATCAACTCGGACCACTCGGTGGCGGCTGGCCACGGGAGGATCGGGAGCGGCGGCGCCAGGGGGCAACGCCGCCGCTCCACGTCCAACCAATAGCTAGAAGGTCGCCTAACTACGGTCGGCGTTCATGACCTTGGTCCAGGCCCGCACGAAGTCGTCCACAAACTTCTGCTTCGCATCGTCCGAGGCATAGACTTCGGACACCGCGCGCAGCTCTGAATTGGAGCCGAACACGAGATCGACCGGGGTGGCCGTCCACTTCGCGGCGCCGGACGCGCGGTCCTTGCCTTCGTAGAGCCCCGGCGAGCCGACCGACTTCACCCAGACCGTGTTCATCGACAGCAGGTTGACAAAGAAGTCGTTGGACAGGTTGCCGGGGCGAGCGGTGAAGACACCATGTCGAGTGTTTCCGGCATTGGCGCCGAGCGAGCGCATACCACCGACGAGCACCGTCATTTCGGCGACCGTCAGGCCAAGGCTATCGGCCTTGTCGACCAGCGATTCAGCCGGGCCGAGATCGGCCCTAGCCGAATAGTAGTTGCGGAATCCATCGGCCTTCGGTTCGAGGAAGGCGAAGGAGGCAACGTCGGTCTGTGTCTGCAATGCATCGACCCGGCCCGGCGTGAAGGGGACCGAAACCCGCTGTCCTGCCCGATCCGCCGCCTGCTCGACAGCGGTGTTCCCGCCCAGCACGATGAGATCAGCCAGCGACACTTGCTTACCGTCCTTGCGGCCCTTGATGAAGTCCGCCTGGATGCGCGTGTAAGCCGCCAGCACCTTCTTCAGCTCTGCCGGATCGTTGACCACCCAATTGCGTTGCGGGTCGAGGCCGACGCGAGCGCCATTGGCGCCACCGCGGCCATCTGTGTCCCGGTAGGTCGAGGCCGAGGCCCAAGCCGCACGCACCAGTTCGCCGGTGGAGAGGCCGGAAGCGACGATCTTGGCCTTGAGCTGCGCGACGTCGTTGTTGTCGATCATCGCATAGTCAGCCTTGGGCAGCGGGTCTTGCCAGACGAAGGTCTGGTTCGGGACGTCCTTTCCGAGATAGCGGGTCTGCGGCCCGACGTCGCGGTGGGTCAGCTTGAACCAGGCGCGAGCGAAGGCGACGGCGAATTCTTCCGGATGCTCGCGCCAGCGCGAGGTGATCTTCCGGAAGCCCGGATCTTCCCGCATCGCGATGTCGGTGGTGAACATGATCGGCGCGTGCGTTTTGCCCGCGACATGGGCGTCGGGCACCAGGGCCGTCGCTGCCGGGTCGCTGGGCACCCACTGCACCGCGCCGGCGGGGCTCTTGGTCTTCACCCAGGTGAAGCCGTAGAGGTTGTCGAGATACTGCGTGGTGAAGGTGATCGGATTGGCCGACCATGCGCCTTCCAGGCCGCTGGAGACCGTATCTTCCGCATTGCCCTTACCGCATTTGTTGGCCCAGCCGAGGCCCTGCTGTTCGATCGGCGCGACGCCGGGATCGCCGCCGACGCAATCATCGGGTTTATGCGCGCCATGCGCTTTGCCGAAGGTATGGCCACCAGCGATCAGCGCGGCGGTTTCCTCGTCGCTCATTGCCATGGCTCCGAAGGCACGGCGAATATCAGCCGCCGCCGCCAACGGATCGGGATTACCGCTCGGACCTTCGGGATTGACGTAGATAAGACCCATCTGTGTCGCTGCCAGCGGTCCGCGAAGATTACCCTTCTCGTCCCGCCGTTCGTCCATCATCATCTTGGTTTCCGGTCCCCAGAAGACGAGGTCCGGCTGCCAGGCATCGACGCGGCCGCCCGCGAAGCCGATGGTCTTGAAGCCCATATCCTCTAGGGCGACGTTGCCGGTCAGAACCATCAGGTCGCCCCAGGAGAGCTTGCGGCCATATTTCTGCTTGATCGGCCAGATTAGCCGGCGCGCCTTGTCGAGGCTCACATTGTCGGGCCAGCTATTCAGCGGCTCGAAACGCTGCTCGCCACCACCGGCGCCGCCGCGGCCGTCCCCGGTGCGATAGGTGCCCGCACCATGCCAGGCCATGCGGATGAAGAAGGGGCCATAATGCCCATAATCCGCAGGCCACCACGGCTGCGAAGTGGTCAAAACCTTGCGGATGTCGGCTTTGACCGCATCGAGATCAAGCGAGGCGAATTCCTTCGCATAGTCATAGTCCGCACCATAGGGATTGGATTGCGCTTCGTGCTGACGCAACGACCTCAGATCGAGGCTTTTGGGATACCATTCCTTGGCCGTCGGTGCCGCGCTTTGGGCGAAGGCGGCCGGCGAGATCGCCATGACGGCTATCGCCAATAAAGATATTGTTGTCCTACGCATTATGTCCTCCTGTTGTGGTTGAAGAAGTGGGAGTCCCGTGGACGGTTGGGCCGCCCGTGCCGCCCGTGCCGCCCGTGCCGCCCGTGCCGCACGACAGCAGGCGCCGCCATACAAAATCGGAATTAGGGGAGGGGATGACGCGACCGTTCATTGGGCCGGGGATTTCAGGTAGGCGGTCAGCGCCGCGCGATCGGCGGGGTTCGACGGACCCATGATGGGGTCGCAGGTTGCTCATCATGTCCTCACAAAGCGGCATGGGGATTCCAAACTTTCCTGACGGAACCCTGACGAGCCGTATCGTTCAATCATGTGGGCAACATTCGGGATGTAAGCCGACTTCTTGTCGGTCAGCATCGGAGCTTGAATTGGCGGGGATTGCCAATTCTAGCCGGATCATGACTTCCTTCCTCCTCTTGTTCCTGATCGTTTTGGGCATCAACCTCCTGCCTGCCTTCGGACCACCCACCTGGTCGATCATCGTCTTCTATGGTCTAAACAGTGATCTGCCGATCGCATCGATCGTCATCGTTAGCGCGCTTGCCGCCGCCTTGGGGCGGCTGTTGCTCGCCCATAGCTTCCGGTTTCTCGGCGGCCGCCTACCGGAAAAACAGAAGCGCAATCTCGGCGCTGCGCGCGAAGCGCTAGAAGCGCGGCCGCGCAATATGATCCTCGGGCTTGGTTTGTTTGCTCTGTCGCCCTTGCCATCAGCGCAATTGTTTGCCGCGGCGGGACTGGCAAAGGTACGCCTTCTTCACTTCACTGCCGCGTTTTTCGCAGGCCGCCTCGTCTCCTATTCGATCTACGCGGCGACCGCTAAGGGGCGCGTGCCATCGGACTAGCCGACAACGGCGCGCCGCGTGGAATCGCGACCGCGTTCATCCTCGGCCTGCCGCTCGGCGCGCTGATCGTTTCGCTGCGGGGGGCTATCGACGCCAGCTTTCCCGGACCCAGCCTGCTCGTGGTCGCTGGTCTTCTGGTCGGCTTCGGCACGCGTCTCGGTTCGGGTTGCACCAGCGGTCACGGCGTCTGCGGGGTCTCGCGCCTGTCGCTGCGCTCTGTGCTTGCGACTGCTCTTTTCATGGCCAGCGGCTTTGCCACGGTCGCCATCATGCGTTTGGCCGGTTGGGTCGCATGAAGGCGATCCTGGCCTTGATCTCGGGCATGCTGTTCGGTGCCGGGCTTGCCATCTCAGGTATGGCCGATCCGGCGCGCGTTCATAGCTTCCTAGACCTGTTCGGACGCTGGGACCCGACGCTGGCATTCGTCATGGGTGGCGCGATCATTCCGATGGCGATCGCATGGATAATCCAGCGACGTCTGGAACGCCCTTTGGCCGACGCTGCCTTCAATCTGCCCGAGACGCGCGAGTTGAACGGAAAGCTTGCGCTTGGAGCGATCCTGTTCGGCATGGGCTGGGGCGTGGGCGGGCTATGTCCTGGCCCCGCATCCTTAAGCGCCGCCGCGGCATCCACCTTGCCATCGTGGAGCCGAGCGCGGACCACTACTATCAGCCGGGCTGGACGATGGTGGGCGCAAGGGGAGCGGTGATCCCGCTCTATCCCAAGGGTAGCATTCCGGCGCTGGGCGTGCCCGAAGCTCGGGACACGCAACCGGACGGCGAAACGCTGATCTATGATGTCAGCGAACCAGCATTGGAACTGTTCCGGCCAGCGCCGGGGCAGGCGAACGGCACTGCCGTCATCGTCGCGCCAGGGGGCGGATTCGTGGCGCTGGGCTATACGCGCGGCGGAACGGAAATAGCGCAAGCGCTGGCCCGTCACGGCTTCACCGCGTTCGTTCTCAAATACCGGACGATCCGGAGCGGCGACGGCCCGATGCGGATGCCCGATGCCCATATGCGCGAGATGGACATGGTCATGGCGCGGGCGAAAGGCGGCGAGCCCGTCGAGATGCCGGCGTTCGCAGGCGAACCCCATGCGATCGAAGACGGCGCGCGCGGGGTAGCCATCGTGCGCCAACGCGCCGCCGAATGGGGCATCGATCCGCACAAGGTCGGCGTGATCGGTTTCTCGGCGGGGGCCTATCTCGCGGCCGATCTAGCGATCGGCGCGAAGCCGTCGCGCCCTGACTTCGTCGGGCTGATCTATGGCGGTTTGCGCACCCCTGTCCCAGCAGATGCGCCCCCGGCGTTCATCGCCGGCGCTGCCGACGATGAGTATCAGCCGAACGATCCCATATTGCTCTATTCGGCTTGGCGACGAGCCGGAGCAGCCGCAGAGCTGCATCTGTACGAGCGCGGCGGGCACGGGTTCGATCTGCGTCCTCAGGGCACGACAAGCGACCACTGGTTCGATGAACTGATCTGGTGGTTGCAGGCACGCGGCCTCGTGACGCCGACGGGTAGCCCGGCTGACGCTCTTCGCACTACTATCGGCGGCGCACGGCGACACGCTGCATCAGCTGACGTGGAGTGACGGCGCTATAGTAGGGCAAACGGCGAGATATATTCGTTATGTTTATCCGGTGCGGGGCGCCATTAAAAACCCCGCTAGGCCAACGGCTTAGCGGGGTTTTTATGTTCCGGGGTTCGAGCGTACTTGGCGCTCCGGCCGCGCCCTGCGATGCAGGCATTATGCGGACCATCCATATCGATTGCACGGGGGTGACGTCGCCGGGGGCGTTCTGGCAACGCTATCTCGACGCTGCCGCCCCCGAGCAGGCGGACCTGTTCGGACGCAATCTGGACGCCTTCTGGGACGCCGTGGAAGCGGGAGGGCCGGGATGGCCCGGCGGGACAAGGCTGGTCTTCACCCATTCGGAGGCGCTGCGGCCGCTGAAGTGCCGGGACGGCACGTCTTTCCTGGATGCGCTGCGCCGAATCGCGACCGAGTCGACCGCGACGCGGATCGAGCTCACCTGACCGAATCAGGCCGTGGGTGGATTGCCCGGCAGGATCACGGTCACGCGCAGGCCGCCGATCGGCGAGCGGCTCGCCTCGATCCGCCCGTGATGCGCCTCCACGATCGCTCGCGCGGTCGCCAGGCCCAGGCCCGAGGCCGCCGATTCGTCGGCACGATCCGAACTGCGGTAGAAAGGCTCGAACAGGCGCTGGGCGAGCATTACGTCCACGCCGGGCGCATTGTCGTCGATGATCAGTCGCCAGGCGTCGCGCGAACTCTCCAGGCCCAGCACGATGCGGCCATTGCGCGGCGTGTAGCGCAGCGAATTGTCGATCAGCGCGCCGAACAACTGCTCGATTCGCGCGCCGTCCCATTTCACGATCACCGTATATTCGGGGAGCGTGCTCGTCTCCAGCCGCACGCCCTGCGCCTCGGCGCGCTTGCGATCGGCATAGATGGCGTTGTGGATCAGCGCGCGCGGATCGACCGAGGCGAAGGTGACGGGCAGGCGGCCGAGATCGGCGAGCGCGACTGCGTTCAAGTCCTCCGCCATGTGGATCAGCCGCCGGGTATCCTCCTCGATCGCGCCGATCAGCGCGGGCGGAAGCGGCGGCTGCACGTCGCACAGCTTGATGAAATGCTCGCCCATATTCTCGGTCGGGCCCTTGAGCTCGCCCGAAATCGAGACCAGCCAGGTGCGGCGCGCGGTTTCCAGGCGGCTGAACTGGCTGGCGATGCGGCGCAGGTTGCGCATCGTCGCCACCACTTCGGCCGGCCCTTCCTCGTCGAAATAAAGGTCGAGGTCGCCGTTCACCACGTCGCGGCTCATCCGGTAGAGCTGGAGCTGCGGCCGCGACCAGCGCCGCGCGAAGACATAGGCCATCACCAGCAGCAGCACGAACAGCACCACCCCGATGGCGGCCCCCCCGATATACTGGGTGGCGAGCACACGCCGGTCCTGGTCGGAAAGTTCGGGCGGACGGACCACCCGCGCCGTCGCCACCGTGCGGCCGTCGACCTGGACGGGGCGCTCGGCGCGCGCGGCCAGGGAGGTGGTGGGGCCGGCGATCGCGTGGCCCTGCGGATCCACGAGCAGGACGCGGCCGGCAAGCGGCCCGGGCAGGTTCGCGACCTCATCGAGCGGGCGCCCGGCGCGGGCCGCTT
>Ga0066256_1001684_pt1 | contig 10961 bp, 8 predicted proteins | sample ThiBio_1000_biof_FD_87107 | JGI IMG/M metagenome (GOLD analysis project Ga0066256, IMG submission 87107) | Wastewater bioreactor microbial communities from Cape Town, South Africa - Thiocy_expt_1000_biof (version 2) | ecosystem: Engineered > Bioreactor > Thiocyanate-remediating >... | reverse complement strand
AGCTGCTTGCCGCCGCCGTTGCGGTTGCGGCGCTAGCCGGCGGTTCGGTCGCAGGGGCCGAACCGTATGACGGCGGGGTCAATCAACGCGCCTACACCGCCATGAAGGGCAAGAAGGTCGCCTTCGTGCCGCTGTCGATGGGCTTCGACCTCACCCAGGGCTGGGCCGCGGCCATGAAGGTACAGGCCGACGCCATGGGCTACGAGCTCATCATCCGCGACCCGAACTGGAGCACGGATGCCGGCGCCCAGCAGATCACCCAGCTCATTTCGCAGAAGCCCGACATCATCGTGGTGCACAATCCGGACCGCAATGCCTATGCCAGGCTGCTGAAGCGCGTGCAGGGCCAGGGGATCAAGGTGCTGCAGGTCAACCTGAAGTCCGAGACCACCACGGAGGCCTTCGCCGGCGTCGACTGGTACAAGATCGGCGAACACCAGGCGAACTCGGTGGTCGAGGCCTGCAAGGGCAAATCAGGCAAGGTCGCCATCATGCAGGGCCGCGTTACCGACCCGGCCAATTTCATCACGGTCCAGGCGGTCAAGGACGTCTTTGCCAAGCATCCAGAAGTCCAGGTCGTATCCGACCAGTCCAGCGAGTGGGACGCCACCAAGGCCCAGGGCATCGCCGCGACCGCGCTGAAGCAGAACCCGGACATGTGCGGCATCGTCGGACTCTGGGACAATATGGACGTGGGCACGGCCGCCGCGATCCGGGAGGCCGGGCTTACGGGCAAGGTCTTCCTGTCGTCCTCCGGCGGCGGACGCAAGCAGGCCGATTGCGACATGGTTGAAAGCGGGACTTTCGACGAGGTGGTGATCTACGACGTCGCGCGCCAGGGCAGGGACCTTAACGCGGCCATCGCCTTCCTGCTCCAGCAGGATGGCGAAGCCAAGGTCAATCCGTTCGCGCTCATCACGCCGCTGAAGGTCGTCACCAAGGCGAACCTGAAGCCCAATTCCTGCTGGCAGATGGAACAGATCCCGGACCTCGTTCAGTGATCGAAGGGCGGCGAGGCCCCCGGCCTCGCCGCATCAAGGCCGCACAGAAATTGCCCGAGGCTCCATGTCTGTCCAAGACACATTGACGCGTTGGCGTTATCGCTACGTGCCCGACCACGTGTTGGGTGAACTGCTCTCGAAGAACTGGATCGACAACGTCATCCCGTTCTTCATGCTGGTCGGCTCGATCGCTGTCTTCGGCAGCATCGTGCCGGGCTTCTTCGAGCCCTTCACCCTCAGCGATTCCACCCGCCAACTGGCGGAGGTCGGGTTCGTGGCGATGGGCATGGCGATCGTCATGCTGGCCGGCGGTATCGATCTTTCGGTCGGTTCGGTCTTTGCGATCGGCAATTTCCTGACGCTTGCGCTGATCAACCTCCTGGGCTGGCCGGTATTCGTCACCTTGCCGGTGGTTCTGGCCGCCTGCGCCGCGATCGGTCTCGTCAACGGCCTGCTGATCGGCTTCCTCCGGCTCCCGCCGTTCGCCACCACGCTGGTCCCGCCCATCATCTTCCGCTCCGCTGCCGACCTGCTGGTGCCCACCTACGGCACCCGCCTGGCCACCGGAGGCGCCTCCTCGCCGCTGTGGGACTATCTCGCCTATGGCGACGTCTACGGGATGCCGGTGAGCTGCCTGGTCGTGCTCGTCGTCGCCATCATCCTGCATGTCATGCTCACCCGCTCCCGCTTCGGCTGGCACCTGCTTGCCGTCGGCGGCTCCCGGCGCTCGGCGCACAACGCCGGCATCAAGGTGCGGCGCACCGTCTGCCTCACCTATGTCCTGTCGTCGACGCTGACGGGGCTTGGCAGCTTCTTCTACGCGGCGCGCATCGGCAGTGCCGCCTCCGATGCCGGCCTCGGCATGGAGGTGCTGGTGCTCACCGCCGTGGTGCTCGGCGGTAACAGCCTCGGCGGCGGTCGCGGCTCGGTCGCCAAGGCATTGATGGGCACGGTGATCGTGCTGACGCTCACCAACAGCCTCATCAGCCTCGGATTGCAGAGCGGCGCCAGCACGCTGGTGCTCGCGGTCGCGTTGCTGATCGGCGTCGCCATCGACGTGAAGTGGCTGAAGAACCGCCACAAGGTCATATCGAGCGTCTATGTCTCGCCGGCCTATTTCTCGATGCCGACCTGCCCGCCGACCGATCCGGATTCGGGCTCGCCCTACGCCCAGAACGACCGCCTGAAGGATGTCGAACTGATCGGGCTTGGCGAGCTCGACGGGCCCGAGGACGTCATCTTCGACCGCGACGACAACCTCTACACGGGCAGCCGTCATGGCGATGTGATCCGCTTCCTTGCTCCCGACTACAAGAAACGGGAACTGTTCGCCCATATCGGCGGGCAGACGCTGGGTTTCGCCTTCGACCGCAACGACCATCTCAATGTCTGCGTCGGCGGCATGGGGCTCTACAAGGTGCTGCCCGACGGTGAGGTCGTGCGCCAGACCGACGAGACGAACCGCTCGCTCTGGTCGATCATCGACGACTCGCGCATGCGTCTCGCCGACGACCTCGACATCGCGCCGGACGGCCGCATCTTCTTCAGCGAGGCGACGATCCGCTACGACATCGCCGAGTGGGCGACCGATTCCGTCGAGACGCGCGGCAACGGGCGCATCGTCTGCTACGATCCGCGCTCTGGCAAGACGCGCACCGTGCTGCAGAACCTGGTCTTCCCGAACGGCGTCTGCATCGCCAATGACGGCCAGTCGTTCTTCTTCGCCGAGACCTGGGCGGCGCGGATCAGCCGCTACTGGTTCGACGGGCCGCGCAAGGGCAAGCTCGAGGTCGTCATTCCCGACCTGCCAGGCCTGCCCGACAACATAAACCGCGCCTCCGACGGCACCTATTGGTGCGCGCTGATGGGGATGCGCGCGCCGGTGGTCGACATGGCGCTGCGCATGCCGGGCTTCCGCCGCCGCATGGCGATGCGCGTCGCGCATGACGAGTGGATGTATCCGAACATTAATGCCGGCTGCATCATCCGCTTCGATGACAATGGCACCGTGCTGGAATCCTACTGGGATGCCGGGGGTGTCAACCATCCGCAGACCACCTCGATGCGCGAGCACAAGGGCTGGCTCTATATCGGCGGTGTCCACAACAACAGGATAGGTCGTCTTCGCCTTCCCGACGCGGATCCCAACTGGACCAGTAACGACAGCTATTGGGGGTCGCGCAAATGATGAAGACCCTGCGCGGCTGGTGGGACGCCTTCACCGGCGCCGGCGAGCATGCGGTCACGGTCCCTCCCATGGACGGGCCGTTGCTGCCGAACACCTTGCTCGAAGGTGCTGAGCGCCTTGCCGCCATCGACAAGCCCGACAGCCTGTGTGTTCATGGCGGGAGGCTGCTGGCGAGCAGCGGGACGCAGGTGCTGGCCTTCGACGCTGGCGGCGGCGCTCCACGGAGCGTTGGCCATCATGCCCATGCGGTCACAGCACTCGCCTCGGACGGGCAGTCCCTGGCTGTCGCGCTGGCCGACGGCACGATCGAATGGATCGACGCGGCGGGCGTGCCGACCCGGCTTGCGCTTCCGTCGGAGGCGGGAGCGCATTCGATCATGGCGCTCCTGGTCGAGGGCGACCGGCTGCTCGTCGCCAACGGCTCCGCCCAAATTGTCGCGAGCGACTGGAAGCGCGACCTGATGCAGAAGGGCTCGACGGGCAGCCTCTGGCAATTCCAGCGCGGCGGCGAGGTCAGGCGCCTGGCGAAGGACCTTGCCTTTCCCTATGGCCTGGCCCGGCTTGCCGACGGGCGCCTCGCCTGCAGCGAGAGCTGGCGCCATCGCATCGTGGAGATCGGCGAGGGTGGCCGCGCGCGGCCGCTGCTCGCCGACCTGCCCGCCTATCCCTCACGGCTTTCACCCGCTTCTGGCGGCGGCTTCTGGCTCGCCGCCTTTGCGCCGCGCACCCAGATGGTCGAGTTCATGCTGCGTGAGGATGCAGCACGGCGGCACATGATCGAAACCATCGATCCCGACTACTGGATGGCTCCGCGCCACGCCAGCGGGCGTTCGTTTCGTGAGCCGTTGCAGGGCGGCGGCATCAAGCATCTGGGCATATTGAAGCCGTGGGCGCCAAGCCAGTCCTATGGGCTGGTCGCGCGACTGGATGCGGCCATGCAGCCGCTTGCCAGCTATCACAGCCGCGCCGACGGCACGATCCACGGCGTCACGTCCTGCGTCGAGTTCGGCGGCCGGATCCATGCGGCAAGCAAGGGCGCGGAATGTCTCGTCGCCTGCGAACCGGATCAAGTCGGGGAGGCTGCGTGATGACGGCGTTGCTCGAACTGAAGAGCGTCACCAAGGCCTATCGCGGCGTGCCGGCGGTTTCGGACATCAGCGTGGAGGTCCACGCGGGAGAGGTGCTGGCGATCCTCGGTGAAAACGGCGCCGGCAAGTCGACGCTGACAAAGATCATGGCTGGCGTGGTGGAACCCACCAAGGGCGAAGTGCTGCTCGAGGGCAAGCCGGTGCGGATGGCGAATCCGGAAGCCGCCCTGGATCTCGGCATCGCCATGGTGTTCCAGGAGACCAGCCTGGTGCCCTCCATGACGGTCGGTCAGAACCTGTTCCTCGGCGACGAGAAGACGTTCAACCGACTCAGGGGCGTTTCGATCGCCTCGCAGCAATTCCTGCAGTCGCTCAACTTCAACGTCGACCCGACGGCCCTGGTTTCGACGCTCGGCGTGGCCAAGAAGCAGATGGTCGAGATCGCGCGCGCGGTGCGCAAGAATGTCCGGCTCATCATCTTCGACGAGCCGACGGCATCGCTGACGCCCGAGGAGAAGCAGCATTTCTTCGCGCTGGTCGGGCGGCTGAAGGCGAGGGGGATCGCCATTGTCTTCATCTCCCACGCCCTGGAAGAAGCCCTGATGCTGGCCGACCGCATCATGATCATGCGTGACGGCCTGCATGTCGTCACCGGTCCGTCGCGTGACTTCGACCGCGACAGCATCATCCGCTCTATGGTCGGCCGCACGATGACCGACACGCTCTATGGCCAGAAGGCCGGGCAGCGTCGGCGCGGCGCCAAGATCCTGAGCGTGGAGAACCTGTCGCTCGGCAAGATCGTCCGCAACACCTCGTTCTCGATCTATGCCGGCCAGATCACCGGCATGTTCGGGTTGATCGGGTCTGGCCGCACCGAGACGGCCAAGATCATCGCCGGCGTGCTCAAGCGCAACTTCTTCCATGGCGGCACGATCCGGCTGGAGGGACGCCCGGTGCGCTACCGTGTCCCACGCCCGGCGGTGAACGACGGCATCGTCTACGTCACGGAGGATCGCAAGGTCGAAGGGTTCTTCGAACAGCTCTCGATCACCGACAATCTGCGTATCGGCCATCTGGCGTCGAAATGGTCGTCGCGCTTGATCGTGAAACCTTCCGAGATCGTGCCGCTGGCCGAACATTGGCGCAAGGCCCTGCAGATCAGGGCGATCAACGGCGACACGCATGTCGTCGAGCTGTCGGGCGGCAACCAGCAGAAGGTGGTGATCGCCAAATCGCTGCTGCAGAAGCCAAAGCTGGTGATCTTCGATGAGCCGACGCGCGGCGTCGACGTCGGCGCGATCGCCGAGATCCACGCGCTGATCAAGCAGCTTGCCGAGGATGGCCTCGCCGTCATCGTCATCTCCTCATACCTCCCCGAGGTGCTCAATCTGTCCGACCGCATCCTGGTGTTCCGGCAGGGCCGCGTGGTCGAGGAGTTCTCGCCGCAGGGCGCCGACGAGGAGACCATCATGTACGCGTCGGTCCACTGAACCATTGGGGGCATCCCGTCCCTTGCACGCGATCCAGCCAGACAATTCCATCGCCAGAAAGCAGGCCGCATGAACAACGCAACGAATTCGGATCGACCCGGGCCGCCGCTTGCCGGCTTGCGTGTCCTCGACCTGACATCCGTGGTGATGGGACCCTACTGCACGCTCATCCTGGCGCAGCTCGGCGCCACCATCATCAAGCTCGAGAGCCCGGAGGGCGACATCATCCGCAACCTCGGGCCGACCCGGCAACCCGGCATGGCGGGCACTTTCCACTATCTCAATGCCGGCAAGCAGAGCATCGGGGTCGATCTGTCGACGCCCGAGGGGCGGGCACTTTGCCTGCGGATCGCGGCGACATGCGATGTGCTGGTGCATTCGATCAGGCCGGCGGCGATCGCCAAGCTCGGCCTCTCCTACGAGGCCGTTTCGGCCGTCAATCCGGGCCTCGTCTACTGCAACCTGCTCGGCTTCGGGCGCGACGGCCAATATTTCGGCAAGCCGGCCTATGACGATACGATCCAGGCTGTCAGCGGCCTGGCCATGCTCGAGGCCGAGATGCATGGAGAGCCGACCTACGTGACGTCGGTCTTCGCCGACAAGCTGACCGGCATGGCGGCCGTCTATTCCATCCTGGCCGCGATCATCAGCCGGTCCAAGGGCAGCGGCGGTCAGGAAATCGACGTTCCGATGTTCGAGACCATGGTGCAGTGCCTTCTGGCGGAGCACGCGACGGGCGCCGTGTTCGACCCGCCGCTCAGTGACCCGGTCTATTCGCGCACGACCAATGCATACCGGCGCCCTTTCAAGACAGCTGACGGCTACCTCTCGGTGATCGTCTACAACCAGAAGCAGTTCGAGGCGTTCTGCGGCGTGGTCGGTCGCGAGGACCTGATGGCCGATGAACGCTTCGCGACGTTTGCGGCCCGGACCCGCAATGCCGCCGTCTATTACCGCACGCTGGGTGAGCTCATGGCCGGGCGCGGCAATGCGGAATGGGCCGAACTTCTCGCCAGGGCCGAGATACCCTGCATGATCGTCAACCACACGCGCGATCTCTATTCGGACCCGCATCTGCGGGAGGCCGGCTTTTTCGTGCCGGTCGAGGATGAGACCGGGCAGCCGCTCAAGCTGCCTCGCTTCCCGGTGAGCTTTCACGGCACGCCCGCCGACGCGCCGCGGGCGGCGCCATCCCTTGGCCGGGACACTGAGCGCGTGCTTGCCGATATCGGCTGCTCGCCGGCCGAGATTGGCAGCTTGCTTGATCGAAAGATCGTCTTTGCCGCAACGGACTCAAAGGCCGACGCGTCCGCCTGACGGAGTGTGCGGGTCCCCGGAGAAGGCTTCCTCTTCGTAACGGCAGACTGGGACGGAGATGCGACGGCTCTTCGCCGGAGCAGACGTGCCGCGCGTTGCCGGCGCGGCCGCGCACGCAGCGGCGATCGTCCTGGCTTGACAGCCTGTTCAACACCAATTATCCCGATATAAGAATATCGTTCTATTTTAAGAATGATGATGCGGAGGCAATATGAACGAGGACGCGGTTCTTTTCGAGCGCGACGGCGCCATCGCGATCATCCGTATCAATCGCCCGGAGCGACGCAACGCGCTCGGTCGCGAGGTGCGGGAAGGGTTGTGGAACGCCTTCGAGCGTTTCGAGGCCGATGACACGCTGAAGGTGGCCGTGCTGACGGCCGCCGGCGACAAGGCCTTCTGCGCCGGCATGGACCTGAAGGAGGCCTCGGCGACGGCGCTGAAGGTTCCCCCGCGTGGTCGCGATGGCGTGCCGGTGATCGGTCAGAACCTCGCGGTGACGAAGCCGACCATCGCCGCCGTCAACGGCGTGGCGATGGCCGGGGGCTGGCTGATGGCGCAGATGTGCGACACGGCGCGTTTCGCGATTACCGAGGCCAAGGTTGGCCGCGGCACGCCCTGGGCGGTTCCGCTGATGACCATGCTGCCGCAGCGGATTCTCATGGAACTGCTGATGACGGGCGACGCGCTGACCGCCGAGCGGCTTTTCCAGCTTGGCTATGTCAACCGCGTTGTGCCGCTTGCATCGCTGCTCGATGAAGCCGTGGCGCTGGCACGCCGCATCGCCGACAACGCGCCCCTCACCGTGCGGGCCAGCCGCGCCATGGTTCTGGCCGCGGCCGAGCATGGCGTGTCCGAGGCGCTGGAGGTTGCGCACGGCATTTTCGAGCCTGTCTACAACAGCCACGACGCGCAGGAAGGGCCGCGCGCCTTCGCCGAGAAACGCGCGCCCGTATGGCTCGGCAGGTAGCGTCCGCCGAATTTCGATCCCAGCTTGCAGGAACAGGTCAGTCAGCATGAAAACAAAGGCCACGGAACTCCTTGGGATAGAGGTCCCGATCTTTGCCTTCTCGCATTGCCGCGATGTCGTCATCGAGGTGTCGCGCGCGGGCGGGTGCGGCGTGCTGGGGGTCGCCTATCACAATGCCGAGCAGCTGCGCGAGGAACTGAACTGGATCGAAAGCCATATCGAGGGCAAACCCTATGGCATCGACATCCTTCTGCCCGGCAAATACCAGAAGCTGGAAAGCCACACGATCACGCGCGCCGACATTCCGTCGCTGCAACGTGACTACCTGCGTGACTATCTCGATAGCGGCGGCATACCGCGCCTGCCTGAGTAACAGCACGACGAGCTTCTGGACCGGGCTCTCGCGACGATCCAGATGACACCCGAGCAGTCGCGCGAACTGGTCGAGATCGCGCTCGAATACAACATCAAGATGGTCGTCAACGCGCTCGGCGTACCCGATCGCGAGATGGTCGAGCGGCTGCATGCGCGCGGCATCGTCGTCGGCGCCATGGTCGGCAAGCCGGAGCACGCCATTCGCCAGCGCGAGGCGGGCGTGGACATCGTGATCGCGCAAGGCGCCGAGGCCGGTGGGCACACGGGCACCCTGACGTCCATGATCCTCTGGCCGGAGGTCGTCGACGCGGTGGCGCCGATGCCGGTGCTGGCGGCGGGCGGCATCGGCACCGGGCGGCAAGTGGCGGCGGCGCTGGCGCTGGGCTGCGACGGCGTCTGGTGCGGTTCGATCTGGCTGACGACGACCGAAAGCGAACTGCTGCCGATCGTCAAGCAGCGGCTGGTCGAGGCGAAGTCCGAGGAGGCCGTGCAGCGCCGTTCGCGAACCGGCAAGCCGGTGCGGCTGTTGAAGAGCAAGCTGACGGAAGCCTTCGAGCAGGCGGGCGCGCCGCCGATCCTGCCGATGCCGCTGCAGACGGCCACGATGATGGAATCCAACCTGCGCGTGGAGAGAGCCGGGGCAAAAGACTGGGTCTACTCGCCTGTCGGCCAGATCGTCGGCCAGATGAAATCGGAGACGAGTTGCCGGGAGGTCATCTACAACCTGCTTGACGAATTCGTCGATGCGAAGGAGCGCATGGACGGGCTGGTCAATTCGTAACATTCGCTGGTGAGGAGCATATGGCAACGGAACTTTACAGGGCGGAAAAGCTCTTCATCGGCGGCGAGTGGGTGGCCCCCAGCGACGGCGAGATAACCACCTCGATCAACCCGTCGACAGGCAAACCATGGGCAAGCGTCGCCATGGCGGGGGCCAAGGACGTCGACCTGGCGGTGGCCGCCGCCAAGGATGCCATGAACGGCCCCTGGCGCCGGATGGCGCCCATGCAGCGCGCCAACATCCTGCGCGCCCTGGCGCGCATCTACGCCGAACACGCGCCGAGGCTGGCCGAGCTCGAGTCGAGCGATAACGGCCAGCCGCTGCGCGATACGCGCGCGGCGCTGCCGTCGCATCCGCAATGGTACAATTACTATGCCGGCCTTGCCGAACATCTGGAGGGGCGTCACGTCCAGATCGACCCGAACGCGCATATCTACACCACCCGCGAGCCTGCCGGCGTGGTGGGGGCGATCATTCCCTGGAACGCGCCGTTGACGACCACCACCTGGAAGCTTGCGACGGCGCTCGCGGCGGGATGCGCCATCGTCATCAAGGCGGCCGAGCACACGCCGGTGACGGCCCTGGAACTCGCAAGGCTGGCTGAGGAGGCAGGCGTTCCTCCTGGCGTCGTCAATGTGGTGCCCGGCTATGGCTCGGTCGCCGGCGCGCGGCTGGTGGCCCATCCCGACGTTCGCGTGGTGTCCTTCACCGGCGAGCACCGCACCGCGCAGGACATCATGCGCAATGCCGCGGACAGCATGAAGCGGCTTGCCTTCGAATGCGGCGGCAAGTCCCCGCACATCATCTTCGACGACGCGGACCTTGAGCAGGCGCTCAACGCCGCCACGCACAGTGCGTTCGTCTCCTGCGGGCAGGTCTGCACGCTCGGCTCCCGCATCCTCGTACAGCGTTCGATCTATGACCGTGTGGTGGACGAGATCGCGCGCCGCGCCAGCGCCATCCGCATCGGCAATGCTCTCGACACCGCGACCCAGATGGGCCCGCAGACGCATCAGGAGCAGATGGAAAAGACGCTGCGCTATTTCGCGATCGGCCGCGAGGAAGGCGCCCGCGTCGTGGCCGGCGGCGAGGCGTACCATAGCCCGGAAACGGAGGGCGGCTATTTCGTGCGGCCGACGGTGTTCGCCGATGCCAACAATGACATGCGCTCCTCGCGCGAGGAGATTTTCGGTCCCGTCTGCTCGCTGATCCCGTTCGACACGGAGGAAGATGCAGTGCGGATCGCCAATGACACGATCTACGGCCTCGTCGGGGGGCTGTGGACACGCGACGTCGGTCGCGCGCATCGCGTTTCGGCCCAGATCGAAGCCGGCACGGTGTGGGTCAACACCTATCGCTACGTCCGCTGGGCCATGCCCTATGGCGGCTACAAGATGAGCGGCATCGGGCGCGAGAACGGCCCCGAATCGCTCGACGAGTTCACTGAGCTGAAGACCACCGTGGTCAATCTCGGCAATGTCTATCCGGATGCCTACGCCCGGTAGACCGGGGCAATTCCAGTGGAACCGCGCGGCGGTTCGCTGGCCTGATTGCAGCAAAAGGCGTCGCGGCACGCCTTTTGCCGTTGCGCCAATCAGGCTAAGACAAGTGGCTGTTCGCTCGGAACGCAGTTCGTCACCGATGATGGTGGAACATCATTAGGAGACCGGGGGTTGGAAGAAGAAGATCGGTCTGAAAAGCCGGGCGGCCCGCGGTCAGCGGGTCGTGTCATGGACATACTTTACGCGCTCGCC
>Ga0066256_1005189_pt1 | contig 10962 bp, 8 predicted proteins | sample ThiBio_1000_biof_FD_87107 | JGI IMG/M metagenome (GOLD analysis project Ga0066256, IMG submission 87107) | Wastewater bioreactor microbial communities from Cape Town, South Africa - Thiocy_expt_1000_biof (version 2) | ecosystem: Engineered > Bioreactor > Thiocyanate-remediating >... | reverse complement strand
ATCCCCGCGCTGCCCGGGCTCGACACGTTCCCCGGGCCCGCCTTCCACACCGCCGAGTGGGACCACTCCGTCGACCTCGCCGGCAAGCGCGTCGGCGTCGTCGGTACCGGGGCGTCGGCGATGCAGGTCGTGCCGACGATCGCCGAGCAGGCCGGGTCCGTCGTCGTCTTCCAGCGGTCGCCGCAGTGGGTGGCGCCCAACGGGAACTACCTGCGCGAGGTCGACCCCCGCACCCAGCTGCTGTTCGAGCAGGTCCCGTACTACCGGCCCTGGTACCGGCTGCGGCTCATGTGGATGTTCCAGGACAAGCTGCACCCGATGCTGCAGCGCGACCCGTCCTGGCCCGACGCCGACCGCTCGATCAACGCGATCAACGACAAGCACCGCGAGTTCTTCACCCGCTACCTGCGCGAGCAGCTCGGCGACCGCGACGCCCTCGTCGCGAAGTCGCTGCCCGACTACCCGCCCTACGGCAAGCGGATGCTGCTCGACTGCGACTGGTTCTCCACCCTGCGCCGCGACGACGTCTCACTCGTCACCTCCGGCGTCGCCGCGATCGACGGCGCCACCGTGGTCACCGACGACGGCGGCCGCCACGACGTCGACGTCCTCGTCTTCGCGACGGGCTTCTCCGCCCGGAAGATGCTGCACCCCTTGGACATCCGCGGTAGGTCGGGGGAGTCGCTGCGCGAGCGCTGGGGTGACGACGACGCCTGGGCGCACCTGGGCATCGAGATCCCCGACTTCCCCAACCTGTTCCTGATGTACGGGCCCAACACCAACCTCGGCCACGGCGGCTCGACGATGTTCCACGCCGAGTGCCAGGTGCACTACATGGTCGAGCTGCTGCGCGAGATGGTCGCGGCCGACGTCGCCGCCGTCGAGGTGCGCCAGGAGGTGTGCGACGACTACGTCGCCCGCGTCGACGCCGCCCACGAGAACATGATCTGGACTCACCCCGGGATGAGCACCTGGTACCGCAACGCCGCGGGCCGGGTCGTCACCAACAGCCCCTGGAAGCTGCTGGACTACTGGACGATGACGCGACGCCCCTCCCTCGACGAGCACCTGGTGACGCCGGCACGTCAGAGCTCGTCGAAGGGTGTGGCGTAGCGGAACGCGCCCCGCGGGGCGTCGCCGTCGAGGGCCAGGACCTGGAAGTGGACGCCCCACATCGGGTCCGGCGCCTCGATACCGGCGGTGCGCGAGTCGACGAACCCGAAGCGCCCGTAGAAGTTCGGGTCGCCGAGCAGCCCGATCAGTCGTTCGTCGCGGTCGCGCGCAACCGCGACGGCGGCGTTGACGAGCGCGCTCCCGATCCCGGTGTTCTGCGCGTCGGGGAGCACGCCGATCGGCCCGAGCCCCAGCGCCTGCTGCCCGCCGACGTCGGCGCGCGTGCAGATCACGTGCCCCACGACCCGGCCGCCCTCCTCGGCGACCAGCGACAGCTCCGGCAGGTACCAGGGGCCCTCGCGGAGACGGTCGGTCAGGCCGGCCTCGACCGCCTCGCGCTCGTCGTCGGGTCGCCCGTCGGCATCGGCGAAGGCGATCAGGTGGACGTCGCGCACGGCGTCGTAATCGGCGGGGGTCTCGGGGCGGATGCGCACGTGTGGATGGTCGCCCGGTCCTGCCGGGGTGTCGACCGGAATACGCGCCCTCCCGCCCGGCGCCGGGCGCACCGGGCCGGTCGTGAGCGGCAATGGTCGCCATAGCGACCATTGCCGCTCACAGGGTCCTACGGGGTGATGACCACCTTCAGCGCCTGGTTGGCGGCGGCGTTCTTGAACACGTCGTAGGCCTCGTCGATCTGGCCGAACGTGAACCGGTGGGTGCCCATCTTCTCCGCCGGGATGCGGCCGCTCGCCACCATCTTCAGCAGCGTCGGGATCGACACCGTGTCGACGAGCCCCATCGTCAGCGTGACGTTGCTGATCCACATGTCCTGCATCGGGATCTCCACGGGCGTCCCGTGCACGCCGACGTTGGCGATCGTGCCGCCGGGCCGGACCAGCGAGGCCGCGGTCAGCAGCGTCTCCGGGTAGCCGACGGCCTCGATCGCGACGTCGACGCCCAGACCGTCGGTCAGCGCGGTGACGTCGCCGACCGTGCCGGGGCCGACCTCGACGGCGTCGGTGGCGCCGAACTCCAGGGCCTTCTCCAGCCGGAACTTGTTGGAGTCGTTCGCGATCACGCGCGACGCGCCCCAGAGGCCCGTCGTCAGGACCGCCGACAGGCCGACGGCGCCGGCGCCGACCACCGCGACCGTGTCGCCCGGGCGGACCCGGCCGGCGAGGACGCCGACCTCGTAGCCGGTGGGCAGCGAGTCGGCGAGGAAGATCGCCTGCTCGTCGGTCACGGTCTCGGGCACCTTGTACAGGGAGGTGTCGGCGTAGGGGACGCGGACGAACTCGGCCTGGGTGCCGTCGATGAGGTGGCCGAAGATCCAGCCGATCCCGCCGACCGTCTGGCAGTGCGACGGCATCCCGCGCTGGCAGTATTCGCAGCGACCGCACTTGGTGATGGCGGGGACCAGGACGCGGTCGCCGACGGCGAACCCGCTGACCGCCTCGCCGACGGCCGTGATCGTGCCGACGGCCTCGTGGCCGAGGATTCGCCCGTCGGTCACGGCGGGCACGTCGCCCTGCAGGATGTGCAGGTCGGTGCCGCAGATCGTGGTCGTGTCGACGCGGACGACGACGTCGGTGGGGTCCTGCACCGCCGCGTCGGGGACGTCCTCCCAGGCCTTGTCGTCGGGGCCGTGGTAGACCAGTGCCTTCATCTGCTCACTCCGTCGGTCGCAGGGGTCGCCGTGGGCGTCGGCGTCACCGACGCTAGTGACGCGGCACACTGATCGATGTCCCGTTCTGGGACCATCTCCGCGTCCGCGCGGGGGGCTCCGGACAGCGAGTGACCCGGGACCGGGACAGTCAGCCGATGTAGGAGATCCCGAACGCGTCGATCTTGCGGTACAGCGACGAGCGCGCGATACCGAGCATCTCGGCGGCCTTGTAGCGGTTGCCGCGGGCCTCGTACAGCGCCTGGATGATCACGTCGCACTGCGCGGCCTCGAGCATCGACATCCGCGGCGCCCGGTGCGCGAAGCACGACGGCGGCAGGTCGGGCGCCTGGATGACCCCGACCGGCTTGCGGGCGACGACGTAGCGCAGCACGTCCTCCAGCTCACGGACGTTGCCCGGCCACGCGTAGCCCTCCAGCACCCGCACGACCTGCAGGCTCAACGTCAGCGACCGCCCGCCCGCGAGCCCGTGCAGGATCGACAGCGCGATGTCGCCCAGCTCGTCGGCGCGGTAGCGCAGCGCCGGCACCCGGACCGTCTCGTGGAAGTGCCGCAGCAAGAGACCGTAGGGACGCGTGGCGTCGACCGACGCGGTGTCGATGCACCCCGCCACCACCAGCGGGTCCGGCATCGCCACCAGCGTGCGCAGCGACTCGTCGAGACGCCGCGCGGCGACGGGGGACAGCAGGTTCATCGGGGGCGGGCCGGGCAGGCGCGGGGGGTCGCGGAGCTCGGGGGCGCCCGGGTGGAGGGGACGGGGGCCGCCCGTCGTGTCGCCGACCCGGGAGCAGTCGACGCCGTGCACCATCGCTGACGGGGGCGCCCGCGGGAACTGCCCCACCGCGAGGGTCTGCTTGCCGACGCCCGCCTCCCCGATCAGCAGCTGGTGCCGTCGGCGCCCGACCGCGGCCGCGACCTCGTGCCGCGCCCGCAGGTAGGGGCTCAGCAGCTCGCGGTTCGCGCGCATCCGGGCCTCGGCGTGCAACCGTGCGGAGTGGTCGCCGCCGCGCAGGTCGGCGGCGTAGTCGCGACGCGTCGTCGGGGCGACGTGCGAGCCCTGGCGGCGGACGGCCTCGGGGACGCTCGCGCGGGTCGCGTGGTCGATGGGCCCGCCCGCGACGACGCAGCCGACGACGACCCCGCCGTCGACGACCGGTTCCACGGCGAGACCTGCGCAGTGCCCGGACGGCAGGTCGACGTGCCGGTCGCCGGTGTCGGCCTCACCCAGGACCGCGGCGGCGAGAACGAGGTCGGCGAGGGAGCGCTGGTCGTCGGCACCGAGCCGGCGCACGCCGGGGCAGGTGAGCAGGACGTCGCCGTCGGTGGCGAGCACCCACTCGGCACCGGCGTCGCGGGCCGCGGCGAACCCGCGATGGACCAGCAGCCCGCGCCGCTGCGCCCGATCGGCGACGGCCTGCGCGACGCGGTCGGCGAGCAGCCCCGCGAGCGCGGTCGTCGTGTCGGTGGCGTGAGCGACATGGCTCAGCACGACGACCGCGTCCGGGGGCGCCCCGTCGTCGCGGTGGACCATCGCAGCGGCCTCGGACAGCCAGGTCAGCTCGGGATGCAGGTGCTCGGGCCCGTCGACCCGTACGACGGCCGCGGCACCGGGGAGCAGCGCTGCGGCCGTCGTGCCGACGTCGGTCTCCGTGTAGCGGAAGCCCGGCGTGAACAGCACGCCGTCGAGCAGGGCCGCCAGCGCGGGATCGCCGTCGTGGCGGACCCGGACGACGCCGTCGTGGTCGACCAGCGCCACCGAGCACCGGGGGCGCGGGGTGAGGGCGAAGAACGTGCCGAACACCTCGTCGGCCTCCGCGACCGCCGAGCGGCCGGGCTCGTGCCCGACGTAGCAGGCCTCGACGGAGTCGAGCCGCACACCCGCGTCGACCGTGCGCAGCCACGACGCCAGGACCTCGGGCCGCACGGCTCCGGACGCGGGGTCGATGCGACCCGTGCGCCGGAACCGCTGGGCGGCCGCCTCGACGCCGGTGGGGTCCACCTGCCCAGGCTATGGCCGCGAGCACCCTGATCCGGCGGACTGTCGCAGGTTGCGACGGACCGGGTCGTGAGCGGTGATGGTCGCCACAGGTTCTCCGGGGCGGACAACGACCGGGTACCGGCTTGTCCCAGTGGGACAGCGTCGCCCTGGAGCGCCGGAGCTACCGTCGGAGGTCGGCGGCGGAGGGAGCCACGATGGCGGGCAGCGGTGCGCTCGGAATGATCGAGACCCGGGGTCTGGTCGGCGCGATCGAGGCGGCGGACGCGATGGTGAAAGCTGCGAACGTCGAGATCGAGGGCTACCGGACGCTGCGCAACGGCCAGGTGTCGGTGCTCGTGCGCGGCGACGTGGGCGCGGTCAAGGCCGCGGTCGACGCCGGTGCCGCGGCGGCCGCCCGGGTCGGGGAGCCCTGCAGCGCGCACGTCATCCCGCGCCCGCACGGCGACACCGAGGTCGTCATCGGCCAGTCGGTCGTCCCGCTCGGCTGACGCTCCCGGGTCAGCCCGGGTCGGCGCCGTCGTCACCCGCCGTCTGGTTGACCTGCAGCAGCCGCAGCGCGAAGTCGGCGCGCATCCGGTCCTCGTGCCGGCTCAGGTCCAGCCCGGTCAGCTGGCGGATGCGTTCCAGCCGGTACCGCAACGTCTTGTGGTGGACGAACAGCCGCTCGGCGGCGACCCGCTGCGAGCAGTCGGCGTCGAAGAACGCGCGCAACGTCCGGATGAGGGCGCCGTCGTTGTCGCGGTCGTAGGCGACCAGCGGACCGGTGACGTCGTCGATGAACGTCTGCAGGTCGGGGCCGTCGCCGGAGCCGAGCGGCGGCCGGACGATGCCCAGCTCCTCGTAGAGGAACGCGTTCTCCCCGCCGAGCCGCCGCGCCGCCGACAGGGCGGTGCGGGCCTCGTTCAAGGCGCCGGGCAGGTCGACGACGTCGTGGTGCTCGCGGCTGATGCCCCAGGTCATGCGCAGGTCGGGCCACTCCGTGCGGACGGCCGCGGAGAAGGCGTTGACCAGGTCGCGGGCCTCGCTGCGGCCGAGGTCGGAGGCGATCGCGACGAGCAGGTCCCCGCGCAGACTCGCGAGGCCCAGCCCGCGGCCGTCGTCGAGGGTGCGGACGGTGCGCAGCACCTGCCGGCGCAACCGTTCGGTGCCGGAGGTGTCCCAGCCGTGCTCGGCGGCGAGCTCCTCGACGTTCTCGATTCGCCCGTGGACGACGCGCAGCGCCCCGGTGAGCGCGAGCCCCAGCTGCTGGGCGCGGGTGCGGGCGGCGAGCCGGTGCTCGACGGGGCCCTGCAGCAGGTCCCACAGCACCTGTTCGATGGCCTCGGCGCGGGCGCGGCTGGCCGCGCGTTCGCGCAGCAGCGCGAGCGAGCAGGCCATGGCGACCTGCCCGGCGGTGGCCTCCATCATCTCGTCGGAGCCGCCGCCGGGGAGCAGTACGACGTGCCCGACCTGGTCGCCGTCGGCGTAGACGGGCCGCACCCAGCTGCGGTCGGCGACCGCACGGCGCCGTCGCGTCGGACGCCCGACGGTCGCGGGCAGCGACGACACGAGGCGGCGGCCGCTGTGGGAGGCGAGGAGGGTGCCGTCGGGTCCGTAGACGCCGATCTCGCAGTCGAGCTCGGCGGCGACGGTGCGCGCGATCGAGGGCAGGCCGCCGCCTTCGACGACCGTCGTGAGCAGGTCGTGCTGCAGCCGTGAGCTGCGGTCGAGTACCGACACCTGGTGCTGCAGGGCGTCGCGGGCGCGTTCGGCGTCGGCCCGGGCGGCTGCCTGTTCGTCGTGGAGGCGGGCGTTGTCGATCGCGACGGTCGCGAAGTCGGCGAGGGTGACCATGCGGCGGACGTCGCGGTCGGTGAAGGTCGACCGCCGGCGCCGCCACACCTCCAGGACGCCGACGAACTCGCCCTGCAGCCGCATCGGCACGGCCAGCGCCGACCGGGTCTCCTCCTTCTCGGCCAGCGACATGAAGTCGTTGCTGATCGTCTCGTCGTCGAGGTAGGAGTCGATCTTCGACGGCTCGCCGGTGAGGAACACGAGCCCGGCGACGCCCTGACCCCGGTGCATCCGCAGCCGGGCGGTCTCGGCGACCCGGTTGCCGACGCACGCGCGCATCCGCACGACGTCGTCCTCGCGGAGCATGACGCCGCAGATGTCGGAGTCGAGCAGCCGGAGGGTGCGTTCGGCGATGGTGTGCAGGGCCTGGTCGACGTCGCGCGCGGTCAGCAGCTGGGCGACGACCTCCCGCACGGCCTCGGCCTCGGCGTCGGAGTCCTCGACGCGGCTGCCGGCCGACCGCCCGGCCACGGCGAGGGACAGCCACACGCAGGTCTGGCGGAGGAGCCCCCGGGTGCCGGCGTCGACGTCGAGGTCCGGGTCCCAGCAGAGCGCGACGGTGGTGCCGGGTGGTGCGACGAGCCCGCGGCGGTCGGCGCGCCGGGCGGGTGGTCCGGCCGGGGGCAGCCCGGCCAGCCCGGTTCCGGCGCCGGCGAGGGCGCGCCAGCCGTCGTCGGCCCAGGCGGCGACGGTGACGGGGGTGCCGATGAGCAGCGACGCGTGGGCGGCGACGTCGCCGGCGGCTCCCGCGATGTCGGTGGGTGCCGGCTCCAGCAGGGCGGCGAGGCCGGGCCGGCCCGCGGTCCGGGGGGCCCGGAGCTGCCGGGATTCGGCGGATGTCATGTCCCCCCCGGCCCGGTCAGGTCGCGATCAGCGTTTTGAGCGTACGTCGCTGCGCCATCGCCCGATACGCGTCGGGGACGTCGTCGAGCCCGACGGTCCCGCTCGCGACGACCGTCGGGTCCAGGACGCCGGATGCCACGAGGGCGACGAGGGCCTCGCCGTCGCGCATGAGGTCGCCGATAGCGAAGCGCAGCGTGAGCTCGTCGGCGAAGGCCCTGGCGACGGGGAGCGCGAACTCAGCGCCGGTGTGGACGCCGACCGAGACGATCGAGCCGCGACGTCTGACCAGCGAGAACGCGGTGTCGAGCCCGCGGGGGCCGCCGACCGCGTCGATCACCGCGTCGGCGCCGCGGCCGTCGGTCAGGCCCGTGACGACGTCGGCCGCCTCCGACGGGTCGGCGACGACCGCGCCCTCCCCGCAGGCCAGCGCGCGTCGCTCGGCGACGGGTTCGACGAGCACGACCGTCCCGGCACCACATGCCTGGGCGGTCAGGCTGGTCAGCTGTCCGACCGGCCCGCCCCCGACGACGACGACGGTGTCGCCGGGGGTCAGCCCGGCGCGGCGGACCGCGGCGAAGCCGGTGGCGAGGGTGTCGCCGAGGAACACCGCGGCGTCGAGCCCGATCCCGGCCGGTACCGGGCGCAGCACGGTGTCGGCGAACGGGACGCGCACCAGCTCGGCCTGGCTCCCGGCCAGCGGGGGGCCGTAGGCGGCGCCGGTACCGAAGAAGCGCCGGTGCGGGCACTCCCAGTGGTCGCCGCGCCGGCACCACCAGCACGTCCCGCACGCGGTGAAGTCGGCACCGACGACGAGGTCCCCGACGGCGTGCCCGCGCACCGCGGGCCCGGTCTCGACGACCTCGCCGACGAACTCGTGCCCCATCACGCTGCCGCGGGGGAGGTGCTCGCCGTGGGCGACGGCGTGCAGGTCGGTGCCGCACCCCGCTGCCCGCCGGACGCGGACGACGGCGTCGGCGGGGTCGTCGAGCAGCGGTTCGGCGACCGACTCGACGCTCACCTCGCCGTTGCCGGTGTAGAGGACGGCCTTCATGTCGGTGCCAGCGCGCCGAGGCGTTCCCGGATCCGGTCGGCGGCCTCCCGCAGCGCGGCCAGCTCGGCGGGTCGCAGGTCGAGCTCGACGATGCCCTGGACGCCGCGACGGCCCAGCCGGGCGGGCAGCCCCACGTAGACGTCGCGGATGCCGTAGCTGCCGTCGGCGAGCACCGCGGCGGGCATGACCTCGCCGCGGTCGGCGACCATCGCGAGCACCATCCGCGCCGCCGACGTCCCGGGCGCCATGAACGCGCTGCCCGACCGCAGCAGCCCCACGACCTCCGCGCCGGAGCCGCGGGCGCGGTCGACGGCGGCGTCGAGGTCGGCGGGCCCGACCCGCTCCAGTATCGGCCGCCCACCCGCCGTGGCCTGAGACAACGGGATCACCATCTCCTCGCCGTGGCTGCCCAGCGCGAACGCGGCGACCCCGTCCGCGGGCCGGGCACCGGCGAGCGACGCGAGCGCCTGGAACCGCGCGGTGTCGAGCACCCCCGCCATCCCGACGACCCGCTGCGACGGGAACCCCGACGACGTCCACGCGTGCTGGGTCATCTCGTCGAGCGGGTTGGTGACGACGACGATCACCGCGTCCGGCGACGTCCGCGCCAGCCGGGACGCGACGTCTCCGACGATCGCGGCGTTCGTCGCGATGAGGTCGGAGCGGCTCATCCCGGGCGTGCGGGGCTTGCCGGCGGTGAGGACGACGTAGTCGGCGCGGCCCGCCTCCTCGATCGTCCCGACGCCCCGGATGCGGGTGGTGAACCCGCTCAGCGCGGCGGTGTGGGTGAGGTCGAGCGCGATGCCGGCGGCGCGCCCCTCGTCGATGTCGACGAGCACGACCTCGTCGAACACGTCGGCGTCGGCCAGCCGCATCGCGGCGATCATGCCGACGTTCCCGGCACCGACGACGACCACGCGCCCGACCCTTTCCGCGTGTCCGGGGACGCGCGCCGACGACCGGGCGACCGGTGCGCCCCGGCGGTACAGCGCCCCGGACGGCGGGCCGACCCGTCGCGGCGCGTTGCCGAGCCGGGCCGACACCGCGGCGGGGTCGGGGAGCGAACGTGTCGGAGCGGGGACCGGCGGCAGCGACACCACGGCAGGAGCGGGCGCGGGGGTGCCGACCACGATCTCCACCCCCAGCTCACGGGCCCGTTCCCGGGCCAGCGGGGTGACGACGTCGCGCGTCCCGACGTGCACGACCCCGGCCCCGCCGGAGACGACCTCGTCGACGGCCGCCGCACCCCACACCGTCATCGCCTGTCCTCCCGGCCGTGCATGTCCTGCAGCGCGGCGACGGCCGCGTCGCGGGCCGTCTGCACATCGCTCTCGCTGCCCGACAGGAACATCCGGCCGAACCGGCCCACCGCCCGCAGCTCGATCACCGTGATCGACGCGGCCTTCTCCGCCTCGTTGGCGGCGACGGAGATGTAGGCGGCCGGCGCGACCTCCATGACGAACAGGCTCTGCCCCGGCATGAGCATGGATCCCTTGCGCCACTTGTTGAGCAGCTGCGCCTGATAGGGATGGACGTTGGTGATGAACTGCGTCGAGGCGATGGTCGGCTTGATGCGGTCGGCCTCGGTGAGCCCCAGCTCGTCGAGCACCGCCTGCCCGGAGGCCAGCACCTCGGCCTGCTGCTCGGAGTGGATCTCCAGCAGCCCGAACTCACGCTCGATGATCTGCAACGCCGGGCGCACCCCGGCGGCCTTCAACGCGATGTCGGCGGCGCGGAACACCTCGTTGCCGGGCGCCATCTCGATGTAGAGCTCGGCCATCCCGGCGAGGGGGACGTCGCCGGGGCTGGTGGCGGCGATGTGGGCCGCGCACTGCGGCTGCATGCGGTCGACGAAGGCGTAGGTGCGCAGCGTCGGCGCCGGGTTCGAAGTGCTCACGGGGCCGACCTCGCGATCCCGACCGGGGTGATCAGCAGCGCGTGCGGGTACGTCACGACGGTTCGCTCCAGGTAGCCGGCCAGCACGTCGCCCGCGCCGGGGATCATCAGTGCGCCGCCCGCGAGGTGCAGCGGCAGGTCCTCGTGCCCGACGGTCAGCGCGCGCACGTTCTCCGCGATCCGCTGCAGGCCGGGCACGAGCACGGGCAGGGCCTCGCGCGGGTTCGCACGCTTGTAGGGCTCGGCCTCCTCCAGCGGGACGCGCAACGCGCCCGCGAGGACGAGGTCGAGGTGGTGCCCGCCGCCGGCGCGGTCGTCGAGACGCACGAGCTCGCCGTCGCGGTAGACGCCGACACCCGTCGACCCACCGCCCACGTCGACGACGACGCCGTGCCGCACGTCGAGGGTCCGCTGGGCGGCGGCGACCTCGTCGACGAGTGCGACCTCGTCGAAACCCGCTGCCTCGCAGACGAACGTGCAGGCGCGGGCGTCGGCGACGGGGATGCACGGGGGATAGGCGGTGGCGGCCGCGCTCAACGAGAC
>Ga0066256_1005188_pt1 | contig 10965 bp, 4 predicted proteins | sample ThiBio_1000_biof_FD_87107 | JGI IMG/M metagenome (GOLD analysis project Ga0066256, IMG submission 87107) | Wastewater bioreactor microbial communities from Cape Town, South Africa - Thiocy_expt_1000_biof (version 2) | ecosystem: Engineered > Bioreactor > Thiocyanate-remediating >... | reverse complement strand
GGCCCCCCGAGTTTTTGGCCCGATGCCCCGCCCAGGGCGGGGGGGTCGGTGCGGTGCGGCGGCCCGGCCCAGGACCGGCGGGGGGGGGGCCGGCGAGGTGGGTCGCGGGGCCCCGGGTGCCCCCGTCCCCGCCGGCCCAGCCGAGACCCGTCGCCGGATCGTGCACGACGGTCGCGGACCAGTCCCGCGGAACCCCGAGCACCCCTGACCAGGCATGGTCGATCGGGACATCCGCCGCCGCCGGGAAGAATCCCCGCAGCAGCGAGGTGAGTGCCGCGATCGTGCGGTCCTGGGTGGTGCCGTCGGTGTCGACGCGCGATCCGTAGCGGTACGGCACACCCCGCCCGCCGAACGCGATCCGGTCGTCGGCCGTGCGCTGCGCGTACATGTACACGTGCGCCATGTCGCCGAGGGTGGCGCGGCCGTCCCATCCGATGCTGTCCCACGCGGCGGCGGGGAGCGGCTTCGTCGCGATCATCGACGAGTTCATCGGCAGCCACGTGCGGTGCTGGGCGACGCGCGCGGCCGTGGCATCCGCGTCGAGGAGCTCCAGGTCGGTGGCGGGCCACTCCGCCTCGGCGGCGACGAACGCGCGCAGCCGCTCGAGCTGCGCGGGGGTGCGCGCGACGGTGAGCTCGCCGCCCTTGACGATGTCGGCGTCGATCCCCTCCGCGGCGGTCACGGCGATCACCTCGTCGACCGTGGCGTTCAGTGCGCGCTGCTGGGCTTTTGCGGCATCCCGCCCGTGCGTTGTCGCATAGCGCGCCCGACCCCCGGTGACGGAGTTGGTGAGCCATCCGCCGTTGCGCCCCGACGCCCCGAACCCGGCGAAGCGCTGCTCGAGCACGACGATGCGCAGGTCGGGTTGCAGGCGCTTGAGGTAGTACGCGGTCCACAGCCCGGTGTAGCCGGCGCCCACGATGCACACGTCGGCGTCGGTCGAACCGGGGAGCGCGGGTCGCGGCGTGGGCGGGCCACCGAGACTGCGCCACCAGAACGAGACCTCGCCGTTGACCGTCATCCGCTCCCCTTCCGGCTGCCCGAACGCCGCCACGGTCCCACGCTAGGGGCGGCGGGCGGTGACAGTCTGTCCGCACCCGGGCGGACGCCGTGCGGTCTGTGTGGAGCGGGAGGGCGGCCGCCGGCGTGCGAAGACTCGGACCGACGCCGGCGTGCGAAATCTCGGACCGACGCCGGCGTGCGAAATCTCGGACCGACGCCGGCGGGCGAAAACTCGGGCCGACGCTGCGACGCGCCGCGAGTGGGGCGGCGACGGCGGCGGGTCGCGCGCGCGGGCCCGGGTTTCTTACGCCCGGGCGGGGGGGGGGGGCCCGGGGGGGGGGGGGGCCGGGGGGGGGGGGGGGGGCCCGCGGGGCCGGGGGGGGGGGGCGGCGCCGCCCCCCCCGCCGCCACCCGCGGGGGGCGGGGGGGGGGGGCGGCGGGGGGTGGGGCGGCCCCCCTGTCGGGGCCCCCGCCCCCCCCCCCCCCACCCACCGCCCTGTCCCCGCCGGCGTGCGTGCCGCCAGTGGATGGCTCTGGCGCCTCATTACTGTGCCGCGCCACGGGCGGCGTCACCATGTCACCGCGCCCCCGCCCGCTCGGCGGCGTCTCTATGCGTACCAGCAGCCCGCCGCGGCTGCCGCGCACACCAGCCCGCCCACTACTATCAACACACAGGTCGTCGCCGCCGCCATCACACTCGCGGTCGCCACCGCCACCGCCGCTGCCACCGCCGCCGCCGCAGGTGGCGCTGCTGCCACCAGCACGGTCGCCGCCGCCACTGCCGCCGCCACCGCCACTGCCACCACGCGCCGCGTCGGCGCAGTCGTACGCAGCGAGAGCGTCCGGGATGGTGGCGTACTCGGTGCCCACCAGCACGTCCGCCACCGAGCACAAGGTGGCCACCACAGGGCTGTCAGGTGCCGCCACCCACCGCGCCTCACCGCCACCCTCGCGCCCGACGCCGCCACCGCCGCCTCCCGTCGTTGTCACATCCGCCGCTGCCGTGCCACCTGGTGACCGCAGCAGCAGCGGCAGCGGCAGCGGCAGCGGGCCCGCCACCGCATCGCGGGCGGCGATGGCGGCCGTTGCAAAGCCATACCCTTCTTCCTCCATGCGCGGCGCCCGGCAGTGGGGACAAGTGGCCCTGTCCTAGAACCTACTTAACTTAGCACCAGCTGCGACTACGATTGCCGATTGCGATTGCCAGAGTGCCGAGCTCCGAGTGCCAAGCTCCGAGTGCCGATTGCCGAGTGCCGAGTGCCGATAGCCGATAGCCAAGCGTCGACTGCCGACTGCCAAGCGAGGGCCAGCTCAGAAGCCCAGAAAGAGGGTGCCGAGCAGCAGCGAGAGGGTGTCACCGAGCAGCAGTGAGAGTGAGAGTGAGAGTGAGAAGGCGAGTGCGAGTGCGAGTGCGAGTGCGAAGGGGGAGGTGAGGGAGAAGGCGGGGTGGTGGACATCTCATGAAATCGGGGCAAGAATCTTGTGTAAAAGGGGACTAGCTCCACATGTGCGAGGCGCCACCTACCAAACAACAAACTGGGGGTGGGGCTGCCGCGTTGTATTCACTAATTGGCCGGCCTCATTCATGTGCCACCCCCCTTCTTATCATGCTTCTCACCTCCCCTCTCCTCTCTCCCTCTTACCGGCGGAGCGGAGCAGTGGGGCGCATTAAACAATGCGAAAGCGCTAACCCACTCTCCAATTAATTATTAATGCGGGGGCGGGCCGCTCCGAAACATCATATGAAATACCGCAAAGCGGGCACGCCACAACGCAGTACTGCAACCTACACGTAGCTGCCTGCATGTGTATGGCACCAGCGCCGCCACACCATTGTAACGTGTCAGTCCACCCCGTTTATTTTCGCTCGCCGACCCTCTCTCTCTCCCCCCCTCTCCCTCTCCTCTCCTCTCTCTCCTCCTCACTCTCTCTTCCCGTTTACTCGTCGTTACTTCGCTGACTGAAGTGAGCAGTGAGCAGTGAGCTGCAGCTGCTGACCCGTCCCTTCCTCCTGCCGCTTCTTACGTTTACAGGGACAGTAGTCTACCTTCTGATAACTATCGATAGCTGCCGACTACTGCATCGTCACTGATTCGTAACGCGCTGATTGTTGCAATCCTGCTGCAGGTGTATCCATAACGGTGTTTAGTCTGGCTACCGCTTTTGGCGCGCCGCCAACACACACAATAGCAGCATGGAGGCAGGCGTGGGTACGCCGATGGGCGGGGAAGCGGTGGGTACCACGGGTGGTAAAGGAGACGGCAGCCCAGACGTGGTGGTAGAGGACGGCGACGGTGACGGTGAGGCGGAAGTGAGAGCGGCTGCAGCCACGCCGGCTGAAGTGGCGGCGGCGGCGGCAGAAGCGGTGTCAGCCGAGACGGCGCGTGCCACGGGTACCACGCTGCTGATAGTGCCGAGTAGTTCGTCGACGCCGCCAGATGCGGTCGCAGCAACAGCGGCGACGGGTGGCAGCACCGTGTCACCAGCGGCAGCGGCAGCGGCAGCGGTAGCGGCGGCCTTGCCGTCCGCATCGCCGCCGCCGGTAAGTGATGGCACCACCAGTACGGGTGCGGTGCGCACCGGTGCGGTGGCAGCGCCAGCGGCAACCACGGTGCGGCGGCCACCCGTGTTTACGTTTCCCTGGAACGGCGAGCTGCGCCTGCTGGATGAGGAGGTGGGAGAGGAGGGCGGCGGCGGTGCGGTGGACGGGGCGGGCGGCGCCACGGTGCACGAGGGCGTGCGGTGCTGCACGCAGGTGATTGTGAAGCGCATCCCGCGCGGCATCGTGGACGGCGCCTCCATCGACTTTAACATCCAGCTGTCGGCCGCCATGGAGAACGACAAGACGCTGCTGAGCGGCATGATCCACGTGCTGCAGACGCTGACGTGCCACACCGGCCGGCCAGGGGACACCTCCCCCGCCTACTACGTGGCGCTGGAGCACTGCGATCACAACCTGTCGCGCGCCGTGGCGCTGACGCAGCAGTACGTCACCATGCTGCGCCGCGTGGGCGCGGGCACGCTGGAGACGTTTGATGAGGACGCCGCGCCGCTGCTGCTGTGGCGCGCGCGCCGCTCCGTAGCGCGCCAGCTCGTGTCCGGCGTCGCGTTCCTGCACCGCACCGGCATCGGCCCGCTGCGCCGCATCTACCACAACAACCTGAAGCCCACCAACGTGCTGCTGAAGAACGGCATTGTGAAGCTGTCCGAGATCAACTGCTTCAGCCACGGCGACACACTGACGGGCAGCACCTGGTACGCCGGCACGCCCGGGCCATCTACTACTGCTGCTTCTGCTACTGCTTCTGCTGCTGCACCCGCTGCTGCCGCTGGTGCCGCCGCTGTCGGCGCGCCGTCGGCGGCCAGCGGTTGCAGCGAGGGCGGCGGCACGGGCAGCAGCGCGTACGGTAGCGACTTGATTGGCACCTGTGCCGCGCCGCTCGTCATCCCCGGCGCCCTGCCCTCCGCGTCTGCTGCTGCCGCATCCACGCGGCGGCAGCCATCGCCACCGCAGGCGCAGGCGCTGCGGCGCGGGGTGAGCGCCTCTAGCTCCGCGTCCAGCGGGCTGGAAGACTTTGCGGCGCCACGGCTGGCGCTGCCGGCACCCACGGCGCCGCCACCGCGACTGGTACACGCCGCCAGCAGCGACGTGGCGGATGACGAGAGCCGGCATGCCTTTGTACCCACCGTGACGCCCGCCATGGAGGATGAGATGGCGGCGCTGGCAGCGCGCGTGACAGCCGCGCTGTCCGCCCTCCCGCCATCCGCCACCTCACCATCCGGCCCCGCCCCGACGCCTGTGACGCCGGCCGGCAGCATCTGCAGTACCACCACCCTCCTGCCGGACGGCACACCCCTCGCTGACGCACAGCACCGCCTGTATGCCATGCGCGCCTACCGCGACACCTTTGCGCTCGGCTGCCTCGTGTTTTTCACGCTGTACGTATATTGTTGTGTACACGCATCCGCACATACACGCACGCACACACACACACACCCTGCCCGCACCCCACGCCTGCAGCACACTGGGAAAACACCCGTTTGGACGGCTGCCAGCGTCGGTGGCGGGGCGCGGCGGTCGTACGGGCAACGCAGCGACCAATGTGAACCGGGGCATGCCGCGGTCGCAGAAGGACATTGCGGCGTCGCTGGCGACGGCGGCGTCGGCGGCGGTGCAGCACACCGAGTTTGTGATGGCGGCGATGGGGGTGGAGGGGACGGAGGGGTTGAGTGGCGGCAGTCGGCCACCTGGGATGGCTGGCAGCAGGGGTGGCGGTGTCGCCGGCGCGCCTGCTGGCAGCGGCGGTGGTGGTGGTGGTACAAGCGGCGGCGCCGCTTCCAGCGGGAAGACGACTGCAGCTGGCGACGGCGGTGCCAAGCGGCCTGGGTGGCACCGCGTGCCGACCGCGCTGCCGGGCGTGCTACGGGAGGAGGTGATCCTGGGCGAGCCGCCGGTGGAGAGCCCCATGGAGCCGCGCTCCAGCCACATGGATGGCGGCATGACGCTGCGGCGGGCAGGGGCGGTTGGCCCGCCGCCGCATCCGCGCTACATTGACGTCCTGCTGCCGCGCCCCGCGGCGGCTGGCATGAGCTCCGACGTGGGCCTCAGCGTGGATGCCACGCCAGAGCTGCTGCCAGCCGGCGAGGGCGTGCCGCCGCCCTCCCTGCTGCTGTCGTCGCCTGGTCGCGTGGTGGTGCCAGTCACCCGGCCGCGGGGCGCCAGCGGTGCCAGCGTCACCGAGCTGTTAGTGCGCGTGCCAGACGTGCCGCCCGCCGCCGCACCGCTGGCATCCACCGCCACCGGCTCCACCTTTGCATCCACCGAGCCGGGTGTGGGTAGCCTCACGCCAGCCCTTGTGCCGCACGCGCGCTCCACGCCGTTCACGCATGCGCCGCTGCGGGCGGCGGCGGCACCGTCTGCCGCTGACGGACATACGGTGCGTGGCATGCCACCGGCGCCGTTGCCGTCAGCACCACCGGCGGCGGCGGCGGCGGCGGCAGCGGCGGGGAGCAACCCGTGGCACCACCAGTACCACGTCAGCGTGGTGGACACGGTGGACTATGAGGAGGCGGCGGACCTGGTGAGCGGCCTGATCAATCCCGACGTGTCGCAGCGCATCGCGCCGGCGGAGGCGCTGGCGCACCCGTTCTTTTGGTCCACCGCGCGCAAGTTCCTGTTCCTGCAGACCGTCAGCGAGTCAACGGTGGTGAATGGCGACCGCGCCGTCGGCCGCCATGCTGCTTTTGCCGCCGACCTGCAGACCCGCTTCCTGGCTCGCCTGCCGCCCGGCGCCACGACTTGGGCGGAGCTGTTCCCGCCGCCCGCGGCGCTGGGCCCCGACGGCTGGCGCTCGGCGCTGTGGCACAACAAGGGGCCCGAGGAGTACGAGCGCAATTACTACGGCCCGTACAACATGTACGCCCTCCTGCGCTTCGTGCGCAACTTCTATGTGCACGGGCCGGAGCACCTGCGCATGCGCCTGTTCCAGTCGCTGCCGCACCTGCAGGCTTACCTGCTGTCGGCGTGGCCGTGGCTGGTCATTGAGGTGTACCGCGTGGACCAGATGCACGGCGGCAAGTACACGACGCTGACGCTGGCGGGCGGCAACGGCGCGGTGGCGACGCTGGCGGGCGGCGGCGTGGACGCCGACATTGACGCCGTCAACATGGGGGGCAACGTGGCTGCCACGCTGGTGGCGGCGCCCTCCACCTCCGACCTGCCCGGCGTGGTCGGCTCAGGCGGCTCCAGCGCGGCGGCGTCGCCGGCGGGTGATGACGATGACGACCGCGGGCACGGTGGCGGGCGTGACGATGACGATGGCGGCGGATGGGGGCGCGGCGGCGGGCGCGGCGGCGGGCGGTGGGGCCGGCCACATGTGGGCGGACCGCTGGCACGCACGCGTGGCCCGCCGCCGCCGCCAATTCATGGCGGCGATGACGACGGCGACGCTAGTGATAGTGGTGGCGGCGGCATGTTGCCGCTGCCATCTGAGGTGCCGGTGCACCCGCGTTCCCCACTGGCGCCTCCGCCGCCAACGTCGCACGGCCCGCCGAGTAGCGGTGGTGGTGGGGGTGGGGCTGGTGGTGCTAGCAGCGGCGGGCGGTCGCGGCCGCGTCGCGACAGCTTTGTGCTGCGTGCGGAAGACCTGGAGGCCTCCCTCTTTGCCGCGGCGGCGGCACGCGGCCGGCGCGGCAGTGGCGACGGCAGCGGGACGGAGTGGGATGCTGGCGATGACAGTGACACGGGTGGCGACCGGGTGTCGTCCCGGCCACTACGCGACCGCGCGCCGGCGCATACTGGGTACCCCGGCCCCGCGTATGTTGCACCCGGTGCAGAGGGTGACCTGGCCGGCGGCCCCCGCCGGCCGCCTGTCTCCCACCGGCCGCCGCACTACTCGCATGCCCCTCCGCGACGGGCGGACCGCGCGGATGACTACATTGGCACGTACGAGGCGTCCGAGGATGAGCACGACCTCGTGCGCTCGCGCACGCGCTACCACGGCCCCGGTGGCACGCATGACACGCGGTGGACGCGGGCGTAGCCTGCCTTTGTGATGAAGAGTGGCGATTGTTTTCTTATTGTGCTGCTTACCATTCCGTGTCGTGTGGGCGATTGCACAGGGTATACACGCAAACATTCTTCAAGTAGTGCAGGACGCAACAGTGTACCGGTACATGCAGGCAGGTGTTGGCAGAGAGACGCAAGCGGCGCCGGCACGGGGTAGTGGACAACCTCGCTGGTAGCCGGGCTGTTGAACCGCAGTCGTACCCACAGCGACAGGTGCGCCCTAAATCTCAATGATGGTGGCCCGGTAAGGCCCCGGCGGCGCGGACGGGGAGCGGCCCCCGGCACCGCTTGCCGGCGCGGCACCATCGCCTGCCACCGCCGCGGCTGCCGCGGTAACGGCGGCGGCCGCTGCAGCGCCAAGGGACTCACGGAACTCGGTGCTACGCCGCCGTGCGCTGGCAGAGCCATCCGCTGCACGTGCCGATGCGCGCGCCGCGGCGTCCGGGTCGGGCTGCCGGTAGTAGGAGTGTTCCAGGTGGCGATTACGGAACATGTGTTCCCCACCCTCGCCGCCGCCACCGCCGCCGCCGCCGCCACCGCCGCTACCCACAATGGCTGCCACGTACGACGCGGTGGGGCCCAGTGGGCGGTCAGCAGCGCCAGCATCGTCACCGTAGCCGGCGCCCCGCAGCGTGGACTCGGCGATGGTGTGCGCAAACATGCGGTCTACCAGCTCCTTCTGGCGCGGCGTCAGGCCCTCCGGCACACGCAGTGGCCGCCCACGCGCCCCTGACGCGGGAGCGCGCCGGGCGCTGCCTGCCCGCGAGGCAGTCTGTGGTGGTAGCGGCGTCGATGCCACGCCGTCATCCCGCGTCGCCGCGTACCCACCGCCGCCGCCCGCATCGTCGTGTGGCCGCACGTCCATGCCGCCCGCGGTGGGTGCGTAGCCCGTGGCGGCGCGCAGGTAGTCGCCCGCCTCGCTGGCAGAGCTTAACACCACGCCGGACGGCGACGCCAGCACCGCGCGATCCAACTCCTCCTCCGCGCGGTGTGCGTCCGCCCACTGCTTCGCAGCCGCCGGCGCCTTCTGCCGCGTCACATGCCGGCTCTCCGCTTCTCTCTGCCGCGCGGATAGCGAGGAGGAAGGAAAGGGTCGCGGTTGCAGGCGCCCGGTAGCCACCGTGGCAGTGGACGGCGCCAGGCGGACGCCGCCGTCCTCATCGCCATACCCGTCGTCCCAGCCGCCGCCGCCGCCGCCGCCGCCCCCCGCGGGGTCCAGAGCGCCCTCCGGCGCAAGGTCGCCCTCCCGCAAGCCGCGCACACTGGGGCTGGATGGCCGTCCCAGACTGGCGTACGACGGGCTGCGCATGACGGCAGGGCCAGAGGCACGACGGACGGCACCGGTGCCGGTAGTGGCACGCGGGTCGCCTGCCGTCAGCGTGCGCGTCTCGCTGCCCGCGCGCATGGTGGCGGTCAGATGCTCCGCGTGCGAGTGCCGGTTGCCGGTGGCAGACAAGCCCAGCGCCGGCACCGCGCTGGATGCCAGCCCGCCAGACGCCGCCACGGTGGCAGGCACCACGCTTGCCACACGCTCTGACACGGTGCGCAGCAGGGAGTGCAGCGTCGACACATCCCGCCGCAGGTCGCGCGTCACATCGCCGCGCTTTGCCTCCGCGTCCGCCAGTGCCGCCGAGTTGGCTTCCAGCGCAGCCCGTAGCAACGTCAGGTCCTTTGCCACCTGCCGCTGGTCCGCTCGCCCGTCCGCCGCCACCTGCTGCAGCCGTGTGTGCAGCGCGGCAACGTTGCGGGCGGGGGACAGCTCACCCGTGATCTCGCGCAGCAGCACGTCGCGCATCTCGGGCACGCGCTCCAGCAGGTCGCGCACGTCGCGCCACAGCGCCGCCACCTGCGACCGCAGCTCCTCGTCGCCCACGGGGCGCAGCAGCAGCTGCTGCATGGTGCGCTCCAGCGGCGGCAGCCGCTCTGCCACCTGCCGCAGCGTGTCTGGCACGCCCGCCACCGCCGCCGCCACGCGGTCCGTCGCGCCCACCATGCCCTCCGAGCTGGCGCCCATGGCCGTCACCTTGCTCTGTGTGTCCGACGCCAGCGCGCCCACGCCCTCCACCGCCGACGACACGGTGTCCAGTGTGGCGCGCTGCGCCGCCACCTCGTTCTCCAGGCGCAGCAGCAGCGGCAGTATGGCGGCGGTCACCGCCGGTGCCACCGCCTCCGCCCGCGCGCCGGCATCCCGGGCGCCATCCCCGCTGGCCACTGCCGCCGTCGTCGCGGCCACGACCGCGCCCTTCAGCGTCTCCAGGGCGGCCGCCACAGCGGCGGCGCGGTCCGCCGCCGCCGCGTCCCGCCGCTCCGTGTCGCGGACGGCGGCAACCGCCGCCACCTCTGCCGCGTCGCGCGCCCGCGCCAGGGCGGCAACGCCTGCCGCCACGTCGCGCGTCGCTGCCACCGCCGCCGCCACTTCGTCGCTGGTGGCGGCGGACCGGACCGCCTCCCGCACCCCATTCACCAGCGTCGACTTGTGCCCCTCCAGTGCCGCACGCACGCTGGCAACCGATTCGGCGGCGTGTGCACGAACGCCCTCCTCCACGACCTTCACTGCTGCCGTTGTGCCTGCCAGCGCCTCGCGTAGCGCCGCCAGCGCCACCGCATTGCGTGCCGCCGTGTCACTTACCGCCGCCACTGCACCGTCCGTGGCGTCTGCACGGCGCGCCACCTCCTCTTTCACGGCCGCCGCCGCCGCTTCCACCTGTGCCACCAGCGTGTCTTGCGACGACGCCCACGTCTCACGGGATGCCGCGCTGCTGGTGGCGGCATGTGCATGCACCGCCGCCGCCACGTCCGCCACGTCGTCGTGTGTGGCAGCGGAACGGACCGCCTCCCGCACCTCACCTACGCCAATCGCCACGCTCTCCACCGCAGCCGCCACGCCAGCCAGCACGCTAGTTGTGGCGCCCTGTGCCGCCGCCGCGCCCTCTGCTGCGCCACGAATGGCGGCACCGTTGGCTGTCACGTCGTCCGCCAGGCGTGCCACGCGCGCATCCAGTGCCGCATCACGCTCCTTGGCCTCTGACGCCGCAACCACGGTGGCGGCAGCCAGCGTGCCCTCGGCTGCTGCAACGCGGTCCATCAGCGCCGCGCGCAGCGCCTCCAAGCTGGCGGCAGCGCGCACATCGGCGGACGACGCGTCGGTGCGTGCATCCGCGGCAAGCGCTCGCAGCGCTGCTACATCTGCGGCCAGACGCCCCGCCGCCTCCTGTGCGGAACCCCCGCCCCACCCACCTCCGTCAGGAGCCGCTCGCCGACGCCCGGCAGGGCCGCCACCGCAACAACCACCTTGCGGAACCTTGCACCGCCGCCCCCCGCCCTCGCCAACCCCCCCAGCCCCCCCCCGAACGCCGCCAGCGCCCCCGCATTTCGCGCCGCCCTGGCGCCTACCG
>Ga0066256_1005187_pt1 | contig 10972 bp, 4 predicted proteins | sample ThiBio_1000_biof_FD_87107 | JGI IMG/M metagenome (GOLD analysis project Ga0066256, IMG submission 87107) | Wastewater bioreactor microbial communities from Cape Town, South Africa - Thiocy_expt_1000_biof (version 2) | ecosystem: Engineered > Bioreactor > Thiocyanate-remediating >... | reverse complement strand
CGCGCCCTGCCGCTACTCCTGGGGCGGGGGGTGACAGCGTGGCGGGGTGGCCCCCGGCGTCACCCCCGTTGCCCCCACCCCCGGCCCCCACGCCCGCGCCCGCCCCTGCGCCCGCGCCGGCCCGGCCGCCCGCCGCGCTTGCGTCGCCTGCCGCGCCTTCATCCACGCCGAGCCATGATAGCCGCCGCAGCTCCACGCTGGTGGGTATGGCTGCGCACGTGGTGGCTGCGGCTGCTAGTGCCGTCAAGGCAGCTGCTGCCAGCGCCGTCATGCCGTCTCCCAACGCCGCTGCTGCTGCCGCCGCCGCTACCGCTGCCGCCGGTACGCCCAAGACTGTACCATCGACGGCCGATGCGGCGGCGTCCACCCCGCTCCGTCGTCGCTCGGACACACCCTCACCGCTCCCCGCCCTCGTGGTGGCGCCGGCGGACGGCGCGTCGGCTGCAGGTGGAGGAGCGGCCGCAGGGGCATCGCCTGCCATTGGCACGCCAGTGGGGTTCAGTGGCAGTGGCAGCACTCTGACACCTGCTGCCGCCGCCACTGCTACCGCCGCCACTCCCACTGCGCTCACGCCAGCCGCCCCGCCGCTGGCTCCGCCTGCCGGCGGCAAGCCAGTGCGGCAACACAGTGCCGGACTGGCGTTGGAGCGGCGGCGTGCGCCGACGGCGCTGATGCCTGGCTCCGGTTCTAATGCGGGCGGCGGCGGCGGCGGCGGCGGCGGTGGGTCCACTGCGTCACGGCCGCCACCCGCGCCGCCTGCTGCGTCGTTGTACACGGAGGCGCTGCGCCACATGGCGGCTGCCAGAGGCGCACCACTGCCACCGCGTGCCGTCCCTGTCGCGCCGCACTCTGCCTCTGCTGCCCTGCAGGCGCCAGCAGAGGACCCCGCCACGCCCTTCCCGCAACACTCCGTGTCCTTGCGCGCGCCGCCGCACGGCGACCCACTGCCGCCCACCGGCTCGCTGCGTGCGGTGTACAGCACGGGTGACCTGGCGGGTTTGGTGCCGCCCGGCGCCGGCAGCGGTGACGAGGGCAGCAGCGCGGCTGCGGGTGGCGGTGGAATCAGTGGCGGCGGCATCAGTGAGAGTGGGTTTGTTGGGGGTGCCCCGCGCCACACCTCCGAGTCACCGTTGTTACCTGCGATGACCGCCGGGCGCGTGGCGTTTGGTGACGAGCTGTTCCTGGTGGGCGGCGGCGCGCGGGAGGCTGACGGCGGCAGCGGGGGCAGTGCGGCGGAGGGTAGCAGCAGTAGCAGCAGCTTTGGCGGCGTGCCGCCGTCTGCCGCGCTGGCCGCCACGCCGGTGCGGCCGACGCAGGCCGCCAGTGGCATGCGTACGGAGGAGCGGCCGCTGCTGTTGCATGGTGACAGTAGCAGTGGCGGCGACGGTACCTCCAGCCCAGCGCACCTTCTCCCGTCACCGCCGGCGGCGCCGCTTACCGGCGTGCACACAGAGGGCTTCCGCCGGTACGGCGCACACAGCCACACCAACGAGCCGCACCCCACCTTCCTGCTGGATGCCACTGATCTGCCCGGGTCACGTACCTGCAGTGACGGGCGGGAGAAGGGCGGCGATGGCGGCGGCAGCGGCAGCGGCAGCGGCAGCGGCGGCAGTGGGAGCGGTAGCACACTGCCCATTGGCGTGTCACCGCCGCTTGGTGGCACGACGCCTGCGCCTGGGGCCACCACCCGCCGCGGGGCGGCGCGGCCCCCGCGCGGGCGGCGCGCCGCCCCCCCCCTGGCGGGCCCCCCGCGGGCCGCCCCCCGCCCGCCGGGGGGCGGTCGACCCCCTGGGGGGGGGGGGGTGGCCCGGCGGGGGGGGGGACACCGCCGCGGGGTGGGGGGCGCGGGCGCTGGCACCCAGGCCCCCCCCCCCCCGCCGCTACCTCACGGCGCTGGCGCAGGAGATTGGGTTCTCCAGCCACGACGTTGCCGTCTTCCGTCACGTGCGTCACATCTACACACTGGTGGGCGGCGCACTGCCAAATAGCGCCAAGGGCACTGGCAGCGCACCGTCAGTGGGTGGCCAGGGTGGCCGGCCAGGGCGCGTCGTGGTGCCGCGGTCTGTGCAGCACCCATGGCTGAAGCCGGCACTGACGGCAACGGTGGTGGAGGACAGTCGTACCTCCCGCATGCAGATGCTGAGCCAGGGCAGTGTGCCGTTCCTGCTGGCCAACTCGTCGGACTACTGGGACGGCGTCAACATCTCGCCGCTTACGGGCGCCCGGCGCGCCGCCCTGCTGACCATCTTCCAGCAGTTCCGCTCTGAAGACCTCATCTGCACCGCCATTGGCTACGACCCCGTGTCTAACCAGGAGGCGGGCCTGTTCCGCGTTATGGACGCGTCGCTGGGTGCCGGCAGCGGCGGCGGCAGCGGTGGTGGCGGTAGCTCGACACCAGCGCCGCACGGGCGGCCACAGTACTCCACTGCCACGCCACCACCGCCGCCGCCATCGGTGCCGCACTCCACGCCACTCCTGACGCCGCACCTGACGCCACACTTGACGCCGCACCTGGCGCCGGCGCCGACACCGGCGACACACGGCGGCAGTGCGGTGGTGCACCGCGGGCACAGTCACGCGCACCGCCACTCGCTGACCGCCACGTTGACGCCCGCTGCCGCGGCGGCGGCGGCGGTGGCTGCAGAAGCGGCAGCGGCAGCAGCGGCGGCGGCAGCGGATGCGGCGGCGGCGGCGGTGCCCACCCTGGCGCCTGCCGACGTGGGCCTAGGGTTTGACAGCAGCCAGGTGTTCCTGTACGCGGGCCCCGGCGGCGAAAGCCGGCTGAACGCGCTGGTGGACGCTCGTGCACGCGCAGACGCGGACGCCGGCGCGGGTGCGGGTGCGCTGCTGCGCCACGCGCACGGCGCCAGCGGCATGGAGGCGCGGCTCATGCGCATGCAGAGCGGCCAGATCTTTGTGGGCATGGTGGCGGCGCGGCCGCAGCCACGCGCCAAGATGCAGAAGCTGATCAAGGAGCTGGACACGTGCGGCTTGCGCTTCACGTACATGACGTCGCGCAGCTACAAGGGCATCCGGCCCATGGCACAGAAGATGGGGCTGGAGACGGGCTGGAATTGCGCCATCTCGCTCATGCCGCGCCACAGCCGCGCGGTGCCCGCTGCCGGCAGCCCACACGCTGGCGGCGGCGCAGCGTCGCCGGCGGCACCCGCCGCTGGCGCGAGCAGTGGCGGCGCAGGTGCACGCGGCGGCAAGACGGCACTGGGCGAGTACGAGCGGGGGGAGGATGAGGACGAGTTCTTTGGTGTGGAGGGCGTGCTGAGTGACGAGAAGCGGGCGCGCGTCATGCGCAGCACGGTGGATGAGCAGGTGTGGGACATGAAGGCGCAGCTGCCGCACGGCGTGCCAGAGATCCGGGCGCACCTGCAGGAGAAGGACAATGTACCGCTGCTGGTGTCGCTGTTCACGGAGAGCACGCCGCCCGCCATCGCCGGCATGCTGCGCATCATGCAGGAGAACGGGGAGCAGGTCCTGCTAGTGGGCTCGGTGCTGAAGAAGTCGTCGCCATTGCTGTACGCTGTCGCGGATCTGGGCGTTGCCGTGTACGCGCCGCAGGTACTGACGGCTTACCGCCCCATTGTGTACGCCCTCCCGGCTCCGCCGCAGCCACTGCGTTGCGCAGCGGCACTACTGCCGGCGCCGCCGCCGCCACCGTCGTCGTCATCAGCGTCGTCTGCACCGTCGTCGCCGGTGGCAACCTCGACAACCGCCACCGCCGCCGCCACCGGAGGGAGTGGTGGCGCGATGCCTGCGCCACCACAGCATCCTGTGCTTCGGTTTGCCGCGCAGCTGGCGGCGCTGCATGCAGCAATACACCTGCCCGCGAACCTGTCGGTGCACCACCTCACCAAGGTGGTGGCGGAGAGCCGCGGCCTGCTGGATGCGGTGGTACAGATGGTGGCGTTCCACCTGCTGGCACAGGGCGTTCTGTCCGCTGCCGCGCTGGTGACGCTTGCCACCGCACTGCCGCCCTGGCTGCCCATCCACCACATGCTGTGGCTGGTGCTTGTGATTGTGCCACTGCTGTCGCTCTCCCTGCTGGCGTCTCCCACGCTGCCCGACATCATGTCAGAGCGCCGCGTGCCGCCCAAGCGCGATGCGTGGGGCCTGCCGCTGTGGGACATCTTGGCGCCACCCACCGCCCCCGCCAGCTCGCTGGCGCCTCGTGTACCCGATGTTCCGCCGCCACCCGCTCCCGAGCCGGCGCTTGTTGCTGGCGGTAGTCACAGCGAGGGTGCCACCGCCGGTGATGCTGGTGCAGGTACAGCAGTAGCAGCAGCACCAGCAGCTGCAGCAGCGGGTCCGCTGGAGACAACGGACGCCGTGACCATCACCATCCCTGATAGCCACCCGCCCCCTGGCGGTCCAGTAGCTGCGCTCAGCACGGGGGGCGGGTCTGATGCGGTGCCCAGCCGGGAGCACACGGTGCGGTGGAGTGCCGATGTCATAGCGCACGACCACGGCACCGCGGCGCCAGGCAGCAGCACGGCGCGGGAGGCGGCGGGCGAGGCGGCACTCCTGCACGGCGACGAGGTAGTCGTGTTTCCTGGCGGCGGCGGCGGTGGCGGCGTAGGTGGTACTGACGCCCATAATGTGCATGTGGATGTGCACGAGGAAGCCGCGGTGGGATCCAGCGAAGGCGCTCCGCACAGCCACGCCGAGTCGCATGGCGCGCCACATGACGGCATCATTGACGAGGAGTCGGGCGAGGTGCTGCACCCGGTGGTGTACGCCGACCCGGAGGGCGACGAGGACACGCCGATGGCAAATGCGTTGGGCGACGGTGAGGGTGGGGACGTGACGGCGGCAGGCGAGCCGGCGCCGGCGTCGGCGTGTGCACGTGGCGGGCGGGACCGGCACGGGTCTACACCACCCGTCGGCACCGAGGCGCACCACTCTACCAGCGCGCATGCCGACGATGCCCACGGTTACGGCGAGATAGACCACGCTGGCGGGTTGGCGGGTGGCGGGCCATCAGCAGCACACGGTGGCGGTAGCGGTGGCGGTGGCGGCGGCGGCGGCGACGATGGTGAGCTGGCGGCAACGGCGCATCCCGCTGGCGGCAGTGCGCTGTCAGGCGCGTGGTCTGTGCGCGGCGCCGCGTTTTCAGGTGGCATTGACGAGGCGGTGCATGCCGCCGCCACGCGGTTCAACCCCGCCACCGGCGGCGTGCACGCCGAGTCGCTCATTCGGTACGGCCAATACCCGGCAGGCGCCACGACGGCCATTGCGGGGCACGTGGTGGACATCAGCTCCGTGGCTGCCGCCACGGCGGTGTCCATGATGGCGGCGGCGCGCTTGCACTCCTCCTCCACGACGGGCAGCACGACGTCGGCGGCAGCGGCGGCGGCTGCCAGCTTCACGCGTGGCATCCCGCCGGCACAGGGGCTCCTGCGCAGCCCGCCGCCGCCGCGGCTGCCGCCCGCCTGGAAGCATCATGCGCGCCGCCTGTGCCTTGCCGCCCTGCCCGCCGTGCTGTTCCACGAGTATGTGTACCAGCGCGCATTTGCGGCGGCGAGCGGCATTGCGCCGCGCGCCGGTGCGTACCCCCTGTTCCCGCAGCGGCCCACCTTCGACGGCAGCAACACGGACGGCGCGCAGGAGGCGGCGGTGGCGTGGGCGCAGGGCGTCACGCTGGTGGCGGTGGTGCTGTGGCTGGCTACCACGTCCGCTCACTTCGTGTACCGCACGCGCACCGTGTGGGCCACGTCGCCAGTCGCCAACGTGGCGTGGGCGGTGGCAGCGCCCGTTGCGGTAGCAGCGCAGGTGGCGTACAGCCACGTGCTGACGGCCACCGCTGGCGCGCCCTCCCCCTTTGTTGGCCTGCCCACTGACCTGTGGCTCACCGTCCTTGCCGCATGCCTGGCCTCCTTCCTGTGGCTGGACGCCCTCAAGCGCCGCGACATGTACTGGTACGAGCGCTCCAAGCTGCGCCTGCGCGCCTACTTTGACACGCGCCTCGGCATGTACTCGCCGCGGTGAGGGCTGAGGCACTGATGGCAGCAACAACGCAGGTGTTGGATTGGCGGCGTTGAAGGTGTCGCAAAGTTCCACTTCCACCGGATTAAAGAATCAGAATCAGAATTGAATCGGTATGATTAAAGTAAATAATTAGTAGTAATGTAAAGCAGGCATCATCATCAAGTTGTGGTGGCCAGCAGGGCGCGTTCAGCGTAGTCAAGCGCGGCTGCCACATCTGCCATGCTCGGCCGGCTTGTGTTGTACTTTAGTAGCGCAGCGACGTCGTCGTCATCATCGCCCGTCAGCCCCACCTCCCGGTCGTACGACAGGCAGCGCGTCATCACATCCAGCACGGCGGGGAGCCACTGGCGGTGCGGTAGTGTCCTCCCCTGCCATGACGGTGTACACGGCGGGGGCCGACGCCGCGGCGGCGGCGCCGCGGTCCTCCGACAGCAACGAGTAGACTGGCTCGCAGCCGTCAAAACCGGCAGTGTACTCACCTGCCGAGACGGCGGATGCCGCGGCGCCGGCTGCACCAAATGCGCTATCATAATCAGAGGCAGCTTCCTCGCTCGCTGGGCCTGCAGCCACCGACGGCGCTGGGAAGAGACCTAATGCGTGCTCATACTCGCTGCTAGTTGTAGCCACTTGATTCGCAGCCTCCGCCTCTGTGGCAGACAAAGAGGAGGGGGCGGGCGCTTCGACTGCTGCTGGCGCTGCTGCTGCCGCTGCCTCAGTCACTGCCGCGGGTGGCGCCTCTGTCGCCGCCGTGGCAGGGGGAAACAGGCTTACCGCCGGCGCCGGCACCGCAGCAACCGGTTCCGCCACCGGCGCCGCAGCAGTCGGCCTTGCAGAGCCGGAGCCCGCCCACAGCACCCGTCTTTCGGGGGGAAACGGGTTCACCGCCGCAGCACTCGCAGGGCGAAACGGGTTCGGCGCCGGCGCCGGCCCCGCAGGGCCAAACGGGTTCACCGCCGGGGCCCTCGGGGGAAACAGGCTCACCACCGGCGCCGGCCCCGCAGCAACCGGTTCCGCCACCGGCGCCGCAGCAAATGGCCTAGCATCCGCCGCCGCTGGCCTGGCAGCAAACGGGTTCTCCGCCGTCGGCGCCCTTGCAGCAAACGGGTTGAAGGTCGGGTTCGCTGCCGGCGCCCTTGCTGCGCCAAACGGGTTCACTGCCGCCGGCGCTCTTGCAGCAAACGGGTTCGCTGCCGCGATAGGTTGCGCGGCTGGTGCAGCCGGCGCGGTGCGGAACACGAGTGCGAGAGGCGCAATAGGCGAGGCCGCAACCAGCATATTGGTCAGCGCGGCACCACTCACACTGCTCATGTCCTGGCCGCCCACATTCACCAACACCCAACCAGGCTGCACACCCGCTGCAGCCGCTACCGAACTCTCCCGCACTACCGCCACCACCGGCGACGAGGCGCTAAACACCACGCCCAGCGGGAACCTCTCCAGGCGCACCGTCACCAAGGAGGCAGGTGCGGGCGCTGGTGACGGCGAAGGCGCCACCGTCGATACAGGCGCTAATGACGGCGAAGGCGCCACCGTTGGTACCGGCGTAGACGCAGGCGCACCTTCCCGCCGCATCGCAAACGGGTTCGCCGCCCTCGCACCATCCGGGCCCACCGCCGGCGCCCTTGCAACAAATGGGTTCACCGGCCTCGCAAACGGGTTCGCCGCCGGCACCGGTGCCGCAGGGGCAACCCGGTTTGCACCACCGGCATCACCGATCGGCAGCCGGCCATCGGGTAGGACAACCAATGTATTAACGCCGATCAGGCGCTTGCGCAGGGTACTGGCGGTGCTTACAACACATCCACGCGCGTGACATGCAGCGATTGTGGCGGGGTCAAGTGCAGTGCGGATGCTGAAGAGCGCCCGCAGCGCGCGCACGTGGTCCAACGAGGCGCACGCCGTCACAATGCGGCATTCCTCAATGCGCAACTCCTCCAGCGCCGCTGGCAGGCTAGCCACCAGTGCGTCTCCAACATTAGTGGCACTCACGTCCAGCAGCCGCAGCGCGGGTAGAGGCGGCAGCACTGCAGCAGGCGTGAGGTTGCTGCACGCCAACACGTCAAGGTGCGCCAGCGATGGCGGCAGGGTCGTTAGTGCCGCATCACAAAGATCGGAACCGGCAGCGTCTAGAGTCTGCAGCGCGTGCAGATGCGTGAATGACACTGCCGCCGCAAGACCGCTGCAGGTGGTTACATGCAGCTCTACAAGACTCGGCGGCAGGAACGCCAGCGTGCCGTCATTCAACGCTCTGCCGCAGGCACGCAGCACCCGCAGCTGGCTCAGGTGCACCAACGGCTCGATAATACCGGTAACACGGCGAGTTGCAAAAAGGCTGCTAATCGTACCGGTAGTACCGGTACTGATGTTGAGTTCGTGGAGCGCGGGTGGCAGGTTTGTGGTCCCTTGGTAAGCGACCGCGTCGCTGCAGTCCAGCGACACCAACGCCGCCAAGTGTGCAAAGCTGGCGCCTGCAGTTAGTTTGTAGCATCCACTAACATTCAGTTTGCGCAGCGAGGTCGGCAGGTGGAGGAGCAGCTCGTCCGTGACGTTGTAGCAGCCGTGCAGGTTCAGGGCCGTGATGCCGGCTAGCGCTGTCACCACCGCATCGTTGAACAGGTAACCTTCCACCAGTCGAGCACCCACCGCGCCCGGCAGCGCCGCCCGCCACCGCACAACATCCACCACGGGGGTGGTTGTATTGGCCCATGGTATGCCCGCCACCGTGCCAGCCACCGCGGGGTGAAGCTGCCGCAGAGCGCGTGTGTCGACAGGTTTGAGGCAGGAGAGGACGGCCGCGGCCGTTGCTGGGTTGCCGGCCAGCACGACCACCAGCAGTGGCACATCATCGACTGATACCGGCGCCGCCGCCATGCTTCCCGTGCTCGCCGTTGCTGGTGGACGTGTCAAGTCGGCGCCAGCCACCACAGTGCACCCGGGCAGCACGGTGCCTCTGCTGGCGGGCTATCTATGATAGGCCTGGCTGCGATCGGCGATCTTGGATTGCAGATGGTAAATTAATACGGATACCGATAACCAAACACTGTAATATCAATATCCTATCATCAATGTGTAGGTTGAATGCCTACGCACATGTTTTTGCACATGTTCCTCGCTTGTAACGCAATATTGCACTTCTACACCACGGTCAGGTTCGCCAGGCTAGGAGAGGAGAGGAGAGGAGAGGGAGGAGAGGAGAGGAGGCAGTAGAGAGAAGAGAAAATAGATTTTTTCCAATTCTTTCGCCTCCCCGCACGCCTGCACGTGGGTGCGCGACTGCAAGAACGGCGCCACAGCGCCGCAAATTAATGGCTGCAGTGTGCGGGGTTTGATGCTGATTGCGTATTGCGCCTCTGTTCTGCTGCTTCCAACGTCGCGTTCCGACTTCGCTGTTTACCCCCTTTGACGTGGCTCTGGCCTGGCGTGACCTGACTAGGAGAGGAGAGGGAGAGAGCGGGAGCGATACAGATAGGACGACAGGTGGTAGGGCAGTGAAGAAGAAGGCAGTGCAGTGAAGAAAGAGCCAGAGGCGCAGGGGCTGTGAAGCAGTGGAAGAGGCAGTTGCGAGAGGCAGAGGCAGAGGAAGCAGCGGGAGGTAGCAAGCAACGAGTTGCTAACCACCATTGGGGGCGGGTGTCGGCAAAGCCAAGCCCAAGTGAAAAAGGCCGCTGCTTCCGGCCCTGCGACCCACAACCACCACCACGCCGGCAGCGGCGGCAGTGGCGGCGCGTGCGACGCGCGTGGCTGTCAGCGCGTCGCGTGTTGTTGTACCCACGAGCCTGGCCTCCCTGTGCCTCCCGCGTCCACTCACCATGGCTGCCGCTGCTGCCGCTGCTGCTGCCGCCGGTGGCTCTGGTGCGGGCGCCGCTCCCGCTGCGGCGCCTGCCGCCGCGCCGCTGGCCAAGCGCATTGCCGGCTTTGGGTCGGATACCGTGTGGGGAGAGGTACGTTTATTGCAGCTGCAGCGCTGGCGTGTTGTTTCAATGCACCACTGCCCCCCCACCACCCCCCACTCCCCACCCCCGCCCCCAACCCAATTCAATCCAGTTCACGCCGCTGGCGCGCGCCACGGGCGCCGTCAACCTGGGACAGGGGTTCCCCGACTGGGCGACGCCCGACTTTGTGAAGGCGGCCATGAAGCGCGCGGTGGACGAGAACCACAACCAGTACGCGCGCAGCGCTGGGCACCCGGCGCTGGTGCAGGCGCTGGCGAAGCGGTACTCCGCCGTGTTTGGGCGCGAGCTGAACTGGGAGACGCAGGTGACGGTGGGCGTGGGGTCCAGCGAGACGCTGTTTGCCATCATGCAGAGCTTCGTGGACCCCGGCGACGAGGTGGTGCTCATCTCGCCCGCCTTTGACATCTACAGCGCGCAGGTGGCGATGGCGGGCGGCGTGGCCAAGTACGTGCCGCTGCGGCTGAAGCCGCACCCCACGACCCCGGGCGTGCAGGTGTGGGGGCTGGACGCGGCTGAGCTGCGCGCCGCCTTCTCGCCGCGCACCAAGAGGCTGGGGCGGAACACGCCGCAGAACCCCACCGGCAAGATGTTCTCGGCGGGCGAGCTGGCCGAGATTGCCTCCGTGGTGGCTGACTTCCCGCGCGCCCTCGTCGTGTCAGACGAGGTGTACGAGCACATGACGTACGACGGCACGGTGCACCACCGGTTTGCCAACCAGCCGGGCATGTGGGACCGCACCATCACGGTGGCGTCCGCCGGCAAGACGTTTAGCATCACGGGGTGGAAGGTGGGGTGGGCCATCGGCCCCGCCGCCCTCATCGCCGGCATCATCACCACCAACCAGTGGGTGCAGTTCTCCGTCTCCACGCCCGCGCAGCAGGCGGTGGCGTACTGCCTCGAAGCCGCCGACGCCGAGTACGAGGGCTTCCCCACCTACTACGACTGGCTGCGCGCCGAGTACGCGCGCAAGCGCGGCATCCTCATGGCGGCGCTGTCTGCGGCGGGTGCGTGCTGGGGAT
>Ga0066256_1005186_pt1 | contig 10974 bp, 7 predicted proteins | sample ThiBio_1000_biof_FD_87107 | JGI IMG/M metagenome (GOLD analysis project Ga0066256, IMG submission 87107) | Wastewater bioreactor microbial communities from Cape Town, South Africa - Thiocy_expt_1000_biof (version 2) | ecosystem: Engineered > Bioreactor > Thiocyanate-remediating >... | reverse complement strand
CCACTACGACAGCCGTACCGTTTCCGCTACCGCAAGGATCGGGAGTACCGCCTGCACAGCGCGGCTACCGGGCTGCTCTACACCCGCCTGCTCGATGCTGCCATCCTCGACTGGCTGTCCAGCTATCCCGACCTCTGGGCCGCGCTGCTGTACGTGCTGGCCGGCCAGTATGAGCATGCCGGCACGCTGGGCGAGTTGGTGGTCCAGGCTGACCAAGCTTCGGTAGCCCAGGAGCTGGGCGGAGACCCCGGCAAAGCCCTGGCCGCACCCAAACACGCGCTGCAGCGCAAGCTGTTGGATGGTCTGCGCTACCTGCTGCGCGAAGAGCTCAAACTGAACCAACCCCAGGCCTCGGATGGATGGCTGACCCAGGATGCATTGTGGCTGGTGAGCAAAACCGTCTCGGACAAGCTGCGCGCCCATCTGCTGTCGCAGGGCATCGACGGCATTCCGTCGAACAACACGGCAGTGTTCAACGTGCTGCAGGACCACGGCATTGCCTTGCCGACCCCGGACGGCAAAGCCATCTGGAAGGCCACGGTCACGAGTGATGCTGGCTGGTCGCACAGTTTCACCTTCCTGAAACTGTCACCGGCAGCGATCTGGGAAGCCGTCGAGCGACCGGCGCCGTTCGCGGGACAGGTTCAGGTCGATCCAGAGGCCGACGAAGCGGCCATCGCTGCCCCTAATTCAACCAACTGCCAGCCCATGGAGATCGCGCCACCGCCCCCGGCCTTGATCACGTCGGTCATACCTTCGACCGCAGACACTGGCCTTGGCGCATTGCTCCACCTGCTTGAGGTCACGGCCCCGCCCGCATCAGCACCATCGACGCCAGAGCCAGAAGTAGCTGTGAAAGCGAACATTGCGTTGCCCCCCAGCACGAACGGACCCACACACCAGCAAGCCGCTATTCCCTCCGGCGAACACTTCATGGCATGGCTCTCCCAGAGCATCCAGATGCACAGGCTGATCATCAACGACGCCAAAGCCCAGGTGCACACCGTCGACGGCACGGCCTATCTGGTCAGCCCCGGCGTGTTTCAACGCTACGCCCAGGAACACCCCCTGGTCGCCACGCAGGCCAAGGCGGACAAGCTCGAGGGATGGCAGTGGGTACAGAAGCGTTTCGAAAAACTGGGCCAACACCGCAAACAGGCCAGTGGGCTGAATATCTGGACCTGCGAAGTCACCGGGCCACGCAAATCGCGCCGGCTGCATGGCTACCTGCTGATCGATCCTCAAACGGTGTTCTCCGAAGTGCCGCCCGACAACCCATACCTGCGTCTGGGCACAGTGCAACAAGAGAAGGAGATCGCTCTTTAGGAAAAAAGGTGGTCACTTATTCTTGAAGTGACGGGAGAACTAAACGCCGATAAACAGTTGGGGAAGCAAAGCCATTGCAGCATGGTGCATAGCTCTTTCCGGTTCTTCCACAAGGCGTTTCAACTCCAAATCCATATGCAGCCTGGAGTGGTAGCCATCCTGTTCGAGCTTCCGCTTGTCTCGTTCGATCTCTGACTGGCTTCGTGCTTGAATGAGCTGTGCGCGATAGAGCGTTCCTTCATGCTCATAAATCAGCCAGCCGCCAAACCGGCTTCCATCCGGCCGAACAACACCCCAAGGTTTAACACCTTCGCGGACTCGCCCGCCCTCACCGCAAAACTCCATTCTGGGGAGCTGAGAAAATAACTGCTTGGTGAACTGCTTTTTTCCAACCTTCAGGGCAAGAATAGTCACAGTAAGCTCAGCAATACTCGGTGTCGATTCGTCCATTATCGTCACAGCCTATGCAATATCAATACGTCGTGGCCTGCCGAGTGCAATATTCCCAGTTAAAACGCACCTTACCGGTAATTGTTAAGCCTTCAGTCCACAGCCCCTTGAATGCTACAGCATAGACAATCGTGCTCTCCAAATGGTCCCGACAAAGAGGCCCAAGGCCAACTCTGTCCAAATTATTTGAACTGCCCAACCAGCAAAATTCAGCGCCCCGGTACGTCCAACCCGTTTCAACTGACAGACACAGATGAAGCCTGCTTCAACCGCTCTTCAGTGAGCATCATCAACTGCGCCGAGCTGCATTTCAGCGCTCGGGCGACCTTGAGGATCAAGGAAAGCGTGGGCATGTGTTCTCCGCGCTCGATCTTGCCCATGTGGGAACGCTCGATCCCGGCCAAATTCGCCAGTGTCTCCTGGGCAACTCCCTGTTTGGTTCTTTCTTCGCGCACAACCGCCCCGAAAGCGATGGCAGGTTCCGCTTCGTAGGTAGTAGTGCCGGTGGGTCGGCCTCGTTGAATCGATCGCTTTTGCATTGCCAAAAGCGTCGATTACCGTCAGGATTTAAACCACGTTAAATTTAACTCATTCGCGCCGCCGCAGCCGTTTGAGTTGATAGAAAGAGGTTGCCTGACGTGAAATCAAGCAAGGTCTTCAAAGCGATTCAGCTAACCGTGGTTGGCGACTGGATACCGCCCCAGCTTGTCGGCGCTCTTGCTTTGCAGCGCGCAGAAGTACCGGAGGTACCAGTCAGACTCGCCGAGGCCCAACTGGTTGGCGAAGAGCCCAATCTGGTTCTCTCTACCTCCAACAGGATCCCACCCGGCCAAAGCAAAGAAGCCATCTGGTTCGACACGCTTGGAGTCGCTCTGGCCAAACGCTCGCACCTGCTCGCTTATCCGGAAGTGCCCTGCAGCGAAATATCCCCGCAACAGGTGATCCACGCGCAGGGCATTATCGATGCGAAAGAACCGTGGCCCGCCGAAATGCGGCGGCTTTTCCTGATCGCGCAAGAAACCTCCGAGCCCGCCGCACCCACCTTCGATCTGGCAATGACCCTGGTTGCGGCAGGCTATGGCATCGCGATCGCGCCGATGACCAGGCTGTTCCGCTATGAGCGGCACGGCCTGACTGTCAGGCCTCTGCAGGGAAAACCGAGCGTCGTATTGGCCTACCTCTGTTACCCGCTGCGCCCCCTGAGCGAAGTCGAAACACAGTTTGTGCGCCGCCTCGGATCAGCGGCATGAGGCGGCATCGATTTGCTCGGTTGTTATTACGCGAACCGCAGTTGCTGCGACGTCCACTCGCCCTCTTTCACAGTTGCACTCACCGTCACGATGAGCTTGTCCAGATTGCTCGCAGAGACGCTATCCAGTACCGATCTGCCCCGCAATGCCGCTCTTGGTTGTACGAGCGCGTGGTAGATCTGCCATGGATCAGCCCCCCGGTTCAACTTCAACACTGCCTGAATCAAGGCATGCTTGACTGGATCGAGATGCCAGTCCGGTACGCGCTGCCCACGGTTGCCCAGATTGAGCGCCAGCAGATTGCCAGCCTGAATCTCGTAGCTGATCCAGCGCCGGGATTTCCCGGCCATTTTGGCAAACTCGGCCACGGGCAGGTTGTGGGGCGCTTGGAACAGATCCACCAGTTCCATCCGCTTGCGTTGGATATCGGAGACAGGTGCGTCCATCACCGATCGAGGCAGGCTGACAGCCGGCAGACGGTGGGTGGCGGCGGTCACCAGCGGCAAGCTGTCCGCCGGCTTCATGACGATCAACAACGGGGCCGTCACCTGTCTTGATGAAGGACCGGAGACATCGGCGTCGGCAGCCAGAGGAACACCTTCCAGATGCACGGTCAGCGGCATGCTCGCCGCCTCGAGCATATTCTGTTCGAACAGATCAAGGCGGTCCGCCCAGTCCTGCATCATGCGCCGACGCTGTTCCACGTACTCGGCGTGATTGTAGGTGGCGCTGACCTTGTTGGGATCGACGTGGGATAGTTGTGCGTCGATCCATACCTTGGGATAGCCGATCTCGTTGAGTGCGGTGGACATGGTGGCGCGCATGCCATGCCCGGTCAGCAGATCGCGATAGCCCATGCGTTTGAGCGCGTTGTTGAGCGTGTTCTCGCTGATGCGCTTCTTCATTTCACTGTCGTGGCGCAGTAGGTAGCGCTGAGCCGGTTTGAACTCTTCCAGCAAGTGCCGGACGATTTCCATCGCCTGCACCGACAGCGGCACGATGTAAGGTGGGATGTCCCGGGGCAATTGCCGCTTCTTGCGCATGTCCAGTTGAAGTTGCTTCACGACCTCGGGAGGAATCACCCACACCCCCTGATCGAGATCGAACTGATCCGGCGTCGCCTGGCGCAGCTCACCCGTGCGAACTCCCGTCAGCAGCAACAACCTCAGGCCGAGTTGTGTCTGCAGGCGACCACGGTACTTGCGCAGGCGCTGCATGAGTTTGGGCAGATCGCCCATGCGCAGGAACGGGTTGTGATTGACGGGCGGCAAGGGCAGAGCCACCACATCGAGATCGGAGGCCGGGTTCTGCTCCAGGCCGGGGACCACTACGAGGGCGTAACGGAACAACTGGTTGAACCAGGTTCGGACCTTTTCCGCGACCGACAGCGCCTTGCGCCGCTCGATTCGGGCAATCACCTCCAGCAGATCGGGCCGCTTGATCTCGTAGATCGTATGTTTGCCCAAGAAGGGCAACACGTCCTTGGCAAAGACTCGGGGAAGAATCGAGAGGGTGGTCTGGCGCCCCTTCTTGAGGCTGAGTTCGCGATGGGCCAGCCACTTTCGGTAGATCACCTCGAAGGTGTTCTCGCCGGCAAGCTTGACCACAGCCCGCTTCTGCTTGCGATGCGAGTGGGGATTGACGCCCTTGGCGAGCAGGGCCCGTGCTTCATCGCGCAGACCCCGCGCCTCGCGAAGGGAAACCTCCGGATAGGTCCCCAGGGACATGCGCTTCTGCCGATCAAGCCAGTAGTAACGGAAATGCCAGGTTCGGCCACCGCTGGCGCTGACCGCCAACGAAAGCCCATCGATATCGCGAAGTGTGTAGGCCTTGCCGGTAGCCTTGGCTTGCCGGATAGCCAGATCTGAGAGTGCCATGCGCCAGCTCCTGAACATGGGTCAGGAGCCAGATGTTCGTTTCGCAGGCCGCAGCCATCCAGCAACAATCCGCTATCAGCCGCATCCGCAATTGTGGACTTAATTGTGGACTTAAAATGACTTGCTGTCGGTGGATTTCAGTGGACGTCACTGGACTGTCGCGTCGCCAAAAATCGATTATTGATCAATGGCTTGCAGAACAACCTGGACTTTCACGGAACACCGCGGAATGTGGGTGGTGGAGCGGGCGATGGGAATCGAACCCACGGCTCTAGGCGGGTAAGGAGGTGACCTCGCGGCCACCCCCTCCCCTAAGAACCGTACGTGCAAGTTTCCCCGCATACGGCTCAAGCAACCCTTAAACACCCCTACTTGAACATAGAGATGCCGGCAGGGCCGTAATTCTCAAGAACATGGTGCTGCCTATGGCAATTCGGATGCAGCAAAACCAGATTAGTCAGCTTGTCCGAGCCTCGTTCCGACCGTTTGATTATGTGGTGAAGATGCCACCCAGTCTCTCGCGTGATCTTTTGATTGCAAATGGGGCATTGACCTTCCTGCCACCACCACAAGAAACGAAGTTTGCGGCGTCCCTCGAGTGTCTTGTCCATCCGCTGTGCCAGCCGTTTGGAAAAGTACCCGTCATACGCTGGGTCGTATGGATTCGCCTCCCCCTTGATCTTGGTATGTGGCCGTTTCCGGTACTCCACCAAGTTTGGAAGTAGCTTGTCCTTGTCCGCAAACCGCCAGTCGCGCCCCTTGAGGCACTTGAAGTAACGCTGTTTGATCCACCTCTTCCCCTTTTCAGGGTGTCGGCGGCACGCCCAGCGCCACAGTGCTTGCCAGATTTGATGATCGCACCTTGCAAACGTCTGGGATGCCATCTGACTTCGATGATAGTTGGCCCAACCTCGAATTACCGGGCTTAACTTTTCGATCACCTCCGTCTGTGCGGCAGCTTTCCTTTCTCGCAGCAGATCGCGGATTTTCCCCAGGAACGCTTTGATATTTTTCTTCGATGGCTGAGTGAATAGCATTCGATTGAAATATCTGACGTTCCACCCCAAGAAATCGAATCCCTCCGTCACGTGAGTGATTTTGGTTTTCTTTTCCGAGAGGATGAGCCCCCGAGTGGCTAGGAATTTCTCCACAAGAGGTTTGACCTTCTCTTCCAGAAACTCTTTCGAGCTACCTGTAATGATGAAGTCGTCCGCGTAGCGCACTAGATTGACTTTGGCAGCCCGCTCTTCCCTCACCGTTCCAAACAGTGTGGTTAGCTCGTGCTGTAAGCCATCCAGTGCAAGATTAGCCAGAACCGGGGAAATGATGCCTCCCTGTGGCGTACCCGCTTGCGTTGGGAAAAGCCTTCCCGTCTCGATGAACCCCGCTTTCAACCACTTCCGAAGGATGACTTTGTCCATGCAGACATTGGCAACCAGCCAGTCATGACTGATGTTGTCGAAACAACCTTTGATATCCCCTTCCAGCACCCATTTGGGCGAAGCTTTTCTTCCAAGCACATTGCGCACTTGTTCGATGGCATCCGCTGTCGAGCGTTCACGTCTGAAACCGTAGGAATGGGGATCGCCAGTCGTTTCGGCGACGGGGTCCAGCGCCAGTAAATGCAGCGCTTGCATCGCTCGATCGCGCATGGTGGGTATGCCCAGAGGGCGTTTGTCACCATTTGCTTTCGGGATGTAGATGCGACGTAGCGGTAACGGCCTGTATCCCTTGTTGCCAAGGTCAACCACCGCGTTCCACTTCGCCTCCGGTGTATCCCAGGTTTGCTTATCCACTCCTGGAGTTTTCCGGCCTTGATTCTCCGTTACCCGCCTCACAGCCAACGCTTTCGCGCCGGTGGATTTGGTCAGGAGTCTCTGCAGGGCGCGAACATTCCGCCATTCCCCTGCTTTTGCTGCCTTCGCAATTCTTGCCTGTAGCCTCGCGACAACTTGATGAACCTTGACCCATGAGACATCGTGCCAAGACTGCCAAGTTGCGGAGGCGACATCACAATCATGCTGACTTGCGTCCATATCAACCTCCGGTTGAATGGAGCGGGTGATGGGAATCGAACCCACGCTATCTGCTTGGGAAGCAGAAGTTCTACCATTGAACTACACCCGCTCTGTCCCGGAAGGGAAGACGCACTCGCCCCGAACCGGGGATTGTACATCATCCCCGCCGGATGCGATTTACAGACCTGTCTTGCGACAGATCACCAGATGGAAGTCTGCACGCTTTCGCGTCAGGGCATTTATCCCCTATTCCCCCCATTACAGAGAGGCATTCGCTTTTTCCACCATCCTCTACCCACTACAGCATCAGATAACCTTGCGATTACCTTTGTCTACCAGACAGGCCAGACGCCATATTGGGCTTACCGTGTTCCGCATAAGTAACAGGATTGGGAAGGTTCCGCCTTTTCGCCGGTGATACCAGTGTCAGCGTGTTTGCACCAAGCAAGCAAACAACCGATCACATGCCATTTTGGCTGAGCCCGATACTACAAGTTGCCTTTGGCTCATCAAGCTTGACGACGTTTAATAGCGGTTCACTTACGTTAACCATCCAACCCAGCCTAGCGCCTCATCCGGGTGCAACTCCCGAAATCATGCCAGACCCCTCACGGGATATGGCATACCCCGTAAGGTGGCTACATTTTCAGAGCGCTTAGCACCCCACCGTTGCCAGTGACGCACCGCTCCTAGACTACCGGAGGCTGAACCCCGGGTTCTGTCAGTTCGAGAATCGTTTTATTTACTACTTACCAACGATTCCGTGGTTTGGATCAGCAAACACCATAGAGCCACGACAGGAGCGAAGAACCCTTTCGGAGTTTCCTTTGCTCCCTTCATGAAACCTTCGATGAAGTCATCCATCTCAGAACTCCTTGCCAATCATCCATCGGACAGCAGAACAATTACTTATACGGCTTACGCCGCTTTCGTGCCTTTCGGCACTTCTTTGAAAGGCTGTGTTATGCACTATCCACCGCAATGGTGGTGATTCCTCAATGGAATCAGCGTAGTGCAAGGTTACAGCTCACCTCCGACTCACGTCGCACGCTTGGGAAGCTAGGGTATTACCATTATACGACGCCCGCGAAGACGCATATTCTAAGCGCTTGCGCGCCGCGCTTCAATCTTCGTCTACGGTTTCGTCGAAAACGACTTCGAGCTGGCGGTAGCGGCCACCGTGGAAGACCAGCGGCAACTGCTCTTCACCCTGCGTGAAGCGCTCGACGCGGCCGACGAAGATGGTGTGGTCGCCGCCCGGGTAGCGGTAGTCGTTGGCGCATTCGAAGTAGGCGCAGCAGCCTTCGATCATCGGCACGCCGCCCAGCCCTTCGCGCACCGCGACGCCGGCGAAACGGTCGTCGCCGCGCGCGGCGAAGCGGTTGGAAATTTCCTCCTGGCCGGCCGACAGCACGTTGACGACGTAGCGCGAGGCGCTGCGGAAGGCGTCGATGTTCGGCGACTGGCGGGAGAGGCTCCAGAGGATCAGCGGCGGGTCGAGCGAGACCGAGTTGAACGAGCTGATGGTCAGGCCGATGCGTTCGCCGTTCGGCGCCAGCGCGGTGACGACGGTGACGCCGGTGGCGAAGCTGCCGAGGGTGTCGCGGAAGGCACGGCAGTCGAACGCGGGAACGACGTGCGCGGCGGTGGCGCCTGCGTCGCAATGCGGGCAGGAAAGGTCGTTCGGCGCGGCGACTTGGTCGGCGCGACGGTGAGGCGGTATCGGCAGGATCATTCGGGCAAATCGGAAGGGGTGGTCGGCATGCTAAGATTTCCGGTTCTCACAGGAGTTCCGCAATGAGCACCACAAACCTCGGTCCCCACGCCCGCGCCGGCCAGTTGCCGGGCGAAAAAATCGGCACGCCCTTGAGCCCGTCGGCCACGCGCGTCATGTTGCTCGGCGCCGGCGAACTCGGAAAGGAGGTCATTATCGCCCTCCAGCGTCTCGGTGTCGAGACGATCGCCGTCGACCGCTACGCCGACGCGCCCGGCATGCAGGTGGCGCACCGCGCGCACGTGGTGACGATGACCGACGGTCCGGCGCTGCGCGCGATCATCGAGGCCGAGCGGCCCCACCTCGTCGTCCCCGAGATCGAGGCGATCGCCACCGACATGCTGCTCGACGTCGAGCGCGAGGGGATCGCCGAAGTCATCCCGACCGCGCGCGCCGCGCGCCTGACGATGAACCGCGAGGGCATCCGCCGCCTGGCCGCCGAGGAACTCGGCCTGCCCACCTCGCCCTACGCCTTCGCCGATTCGCTGGCCGCGCTGCAGGCGGCGATCGACGGCGGCATCGGCTATCCCTGCCTGGTCAAGCCGACCATGTCGTCGTCCGGCAAGGGGCAGTCGCTGCTGCGCGGCCCGGCCGACGTCGGCCCGGCGTGGGAGTACGCGCTGCAGGGCGGACGCGTCGCGCAAAGCCGCGTCATCGTCGAGGGCTTCATCGACTTCGATTACGAAATCACGCAACTCACGGTGCGCGCGCTCGGCGCTTCCGGCGAGGTCGAAACCTTCTTCTGCGAGCCGATCGGACACCTGCAGGTCGACGGCGACTACGTCGAATCCTGGCAGCCGCAGCCGATGAGCGCGGCGGCGCGCGAGCGCGCGCGCGACATCGCCAGGGCCGTCACCGACAACCTCGGCGGGCGCGGCCTGTTCGCGGTCGGGGTGCGCGCGCGGGGTGCCGCGGCGGTGACCGACGGCGGCCTCGACGCGGCGGGCTTCGCCTTCGCCGGCGCCGCGGACGCGCGCTCCGTGCCGGAGACCGACCTGCGCCTGTTCGGCAGGCCGGAGAGCTTCAGGAAGCGGCGCAGGGGCGTCGCCGCCGCCACCGGCGCCGACACCGGCGAAGCGCGCACGCGCGCCAAGCTCGCCGCCAGCAAGGTCAAGCCGGTCGCCGCATGAGCGGCGGCAAGGCCGCCCGCCTGGTCACCCGCGCCGGCGCCGCTGCGGACAAACCCGCCGCCGGCGCCTCCTTCGCGACGCGCCTGATCGCGTGGCAGCGCACGCACGGCCGCCACGACCTGCCCTGGCAGGGGACGCGCGACGCCTACCGCATCTGGCTGTCCGAGATCATGCTGCAGCAGACGCAGGTAAGCACGGTGATCCCCTATTACGCGCGCTTCCTCGACCGCTTTCCGGACGTCGCGGCGCTCGCCGCGGCGCCGGTCGACGCGGTGCTCGAACGGTGGGCCGGACTCGGCTACTACGCGCGGGCGCGCAACCTGCACCGCTGCGCGCTGGCCGTCGTCGTCGAACACGGCGGCCGCTTCCCGCAGGCGCCGGAACGGATCGCCGAGCTGCCGGGCATCGGCCGCTCGACCGCCGCCGCCATCGCCGCCTTCGCCTTCGGCGCGCGCGCCGCGATCCTCGACGGCAACGTCAAGCGCGTGCTGGCGCGCTGCTTCGGGATCGAGCGCTATCCTGGCGAAGCGCAAACCGAGCGCGAGATGTGGGCGCTCGCCGAAGCGCTGCTCCCGGCCGCCGGCATCGAGGCCTACACGCAGGGTCTGATGGACCTCGGCGCGACGCTGTGCACGCGCGGCAAGCCGCGCTGCGAGGCGTGCCCGATGCGCGACATCTGCATCGCCCGGCGCGACGGGCGACAGGACGAGCTGCCCGTCGCGAAGCCGCGCAAGGCCTTGCCGGCGCGCACCACCGGCGTGCTCCTGTTCAGCGACGGCGAACGCATCCTGCTCGAACGGCGGCCGCCGGCCGGCATCTGGGGCGGCCTGCTGAGCCTGCCCGAAGTGCCGCAGGCGACGCCCGAGGCGGCAGCCGCGCTCGCCCGCCGGCACGGCTGCCGCGTCCTGCACACGCAGGCGCTGCCCGCGCTGCAGCACACCTTCACGCATTTCAAGCTGACCATCGCGCCGCTGCTGTGCACCGTCGAGCCGGCGGCACGGCACGCGGCCGAGTCCGGCTGGCAGTGGCTGCCGCTGGCGACGGCGCTCGACGCCGGGCTGCCGGCGCCTATCCGTAAGCTGCTCGCCGGCGGCAGAACGCCCCGCGGACGCGGCCGCGCACCGGTCGAGGGTGTTGGGACTGCCTGTG
>Ga0066256_1005185_pt1 | contig 10976 bp, 6 predicted proteins | sample ThiBio_1000_biof_FD_87107 | JGI IMG/M metagenome (GOLD analysis project Ga0066256, IMG submission 87107) | Wastewater bioreactor microbial communities from Cape Town, South Africa - Thiocy_expt_1000_biof (version 2) | ecosystem: Engineered > Bioreactor > Thiocyanate-remediating >... | reverse complement strand
CCCCCCCCAACCCACCGACAGGACGAGGTGAAGGCGATCATCAAGCGGCGGCGCGACTTTGAGTACCTGCTGCGCAAGCGCATCCCGGACGCCGACGACTACGTGCGCTACCTGGCGTACGAGCTGAACCTGGAGGCGCTGCGGCGGCGGCGGCGCGCGCGGCTGGGCATCCGGAAGGCGGCGGCGAGCGACGCGGCGGTGGGGCGCAACATGCACACCGTGTTTGACCGCGCCACGCGCCGGTTTGGCGACGACGTGGCGTGGTGGCTGCAGTGGGCCGACTTTGCCATGCGCTGCGGCTCGGCGCGGGGTGTGGTCGGCTCGGCGGCGTCCGCATGCCCGCCGGCTGCGGCGGCGACGGCGTTGCCGGCCTTCGGGCCGGCGGGCGCCGCGGCTCCGGCGACCCTCGCGCCGCTGACCACGGCCGCACCGACCCGCCCCGCGGCGGCGGCCCCCCCCCCCGCCGCCGCCCCCGCCGATACCGACGGCGCAGATGGCGTGGAGGTGGCAGAGCTGGAGGGTGGCGCTGGTGCGGCGGCTGCCGCAGCGTCTGCCGCCGCCGATACCGCGCCGCTGCCCGGCGGCGTGGAGGAAGCGGTGGCAGCGGCGCTGGCGGCGGACAGCGTGGCGGAGCGGCGGGAGGCGTTCATGCGCGGCGCGCTGCTGCGCATCATTGTAGACAATGCCATCGCGGCGCGCCCGGCCGACGCCGGCTTCCGCGTCGACCTGCTGCGCGCCCTCACGGCGTTCCGCGACACGCTTGCGGCGGCGTCAGCGGTGGCGGAGGCAGACGGCGCACCCGTCACGCCGCCGCTGGCGTTCCCGGAGGTGGTGCAGCACACGCTAGCCACGCTGGCGCGCGACTTCCCCACGCACCCTGCCGCCTGGTCGGCCATGCTGGCGTTCCCGGTAGACGAGGCAGCCGCCGCGGTGGCTGCTTACGGTCGCTGGCGCCGCCGCGCCGCCGTCAAGCGCGCACGCACCGAGCCAGGCGCGGTGGCGGCGGCTGCCACTGCGTCTGCCGCTGCGTCCGCTGGCGCGGCAGCCGACGACGACCTGTTTGTTGTTGACAAGACGGGTGGCGGCGACGACGAGCAGGCGCCGCCCGCCGCGCCGCCTGGCGATGACACGCCGCCGCTTGCTGCCGCGTCGGACGAGCATCTTATGCCACCCGCACCGGCCGGCTCGCCGGCTGACCGCACGTGGCGGGCGCTGATGACGGGCCTGGCAGACGGCACCATTGCCGCCGCGCTGCGGGGCGGCAGCGTGTACGCCGCAGAGGTTGGCGAGGGCGCCAGCGCATTGCGCATGGTTGCGCCCGCATGGCCGGCGCCGTCTGCACGCCGCCCTGCCTGGACCCTCGTGTCCACGGTGCCGCCCGCTGCCGCCGCCGCCGCAGGTGCTGGCGCGGGGTCCAAGCGCAAGCGCGCAGCGTCAGAGTCGTCATCGTCGGCGGCACCCGCCCGCGCAGCGGCGGCGGCGACGAATACGTACTACTACGGCGTAGAAGACGGCGGCGTGGCGCTGGCAGCGGCAGAAGGCGCGGGCGTAGGTGCCGCAGCGGCGTCACTGGTAGACACGCTGCACGGCGCGCGGGCGGCTGTGGTGGCTGCCGCAGACGGCGCGTGGGAGGCGGCGCCATCGTGTGGCGTACTGCTGGCGGGCTGCGCCGCGGCCATCCAGCTGGCAAGCCTGCCCGGCCTGCCCGCCACCGCTGACGCCAATGAGCTGCGGTTAGCGCTGCTCGGGGACGTGGCGGAGCGTGCAGGACGCGTAGCTGGCCTGCCGGCAGCCAGCCTGACGCCGGCGCCGCTCGCAGTGGCATGCTACGCGCTGCAAGTAGAGTCGCTGGCACTGCTGGGCCGCCTGCCTGCCGCCGCCTCCGCTGCGGCGGCTGCCGTGCGCGCCCTGCCGCACTCTGCCGCCGCGCGTCTCCTGGCAGCGCGGCTGGCGGCGGTGATGGGTGCATATGCACCGCCCGCTGGCAGCGCTAGCGGCGCGCCTGACGTTGCGGCCCTGGCGCCAACCCTCTTGCCGCCCGGCACGCCCGCGCGTGCAACGTCCATTGCGATGCCAGCCAGCGACGCCGGCGTGCTGCCGGCGTTGGAGGCGCCGGTGGCGGTGCTGGACGCCGGCATCAAGGCGTTGGCGGGCGGCGACGTGGATGGCGCCGCCACGCTGTACGCCGCCTTGATGGAGGTGGTTGTGCCGCCAGCCGCCGGCTGCGGCGGCGCACGCGCCCTGGCGCCCGCCACCACCCTCCTGTCCCGCGCGCTGCTGGCTGGATTACCCGCCCCTGCTGCGAACGCCGTGCGCTTGTCGTACCTGGCGCATGTGCGTGCCGCGGCGGCCGGCGGTGCCATGCCGCTCGCCGCCGTGCTGGCAGCGCTGACGCCCGCGCTGCGTGCCGGCGCGTCTGCCGACGTATTTGAGGCGGCAGTGGAGCTGGTGACGGCGCACCCCGGCCCCCGCACTGCCGCCGAGGAGGCAGGCGTGCACCACGTGTTTGAGACCGCGGTGGCGGCGCACGGCCGCACCGCCGTGGGTCTGTGGCTGGCGTACTGGCGGTGGGAGCGCGCGTCGCTGCTGTCGCGCGTTGCTGCTGCCGCCGCCGCCGCGCGCCACGGCCGTGTGCACGTCGGCGGCGGCCTGGGCGCCGCTGCTGCTGTGCATGCCCGCGCCCTCCGCACCCTCACCGGCACCGCCAACACCGCCTTCCTGGAGGCGGCCACCGCCGCACGGTGATTCGAGTTGCTTTTGCCCCAGTTCTTTTCAAGTCTGCTCAACCCCGACATTCCGTCAGCCCTGCCGGTCACCACGCAAACCGCACACAGGCACACACCGCGCCGCCTGCAAATATGCTGGACGTGTGCAATTCTCCGCCCTTTGTCGTCGTGGTTCGTTCACGGCACACCACCGTCCCGGCCGGTGTGGCGTGGCGTGGCGTGCCGTTCTTACGTCCGAGTCACGGCACAGCCACGCGGCGCGCGAGTACTAGTAGACGCCCGCACCTACAGCAGCGCACCATTTTTGGCGGCGCGGCAGCGTGAGACACACACACACAATCCACGAATGGCGAACCTGTGGCCACGCACGGTGGCGGCGGTGGGCGAGGCGCCACACGTGAAACGCGAACTGCGGCGCGAGTGCCGCGCTACTGCGCGGCTGCTGTGGCACGAGGCAGTGAAGGTGTGGCGGGAGGCCGCTCAGCTGCGGGACCTGCTGCAAGATCCGAAAGATTACGGCACATCCTCAGTTGCGGGTCTGATTACCGTGCCGTGCGACGCCGCCATGGTGCTGGTCCAGACACCGCCGCCGCCAAGCAGCGATGAGGCTGCTAGTGCCGCCGCCGCCGCCGCCGCCGCGCCGCCGCCTACCAGGTTCTCACTCTTTGCCGCTGCGGCAGCCACAACCCCAGCTGCCGCAGCGGCAGCGGCAGCGAGTACGGCAGCCATGCCAACTCTGGCGCCCGCCGTGCTGCCCCCTGTTGCGCCAGGCACGGTGTACGCGTGCACCTGGCACCTGCCCGACAGCGGACTGCTGGACGACATTGCGGCGGTCTGGAACCCCCGCGGGGGTGCGCTGGAGTCCCTCTTGTGGCAGGTCGTACGTGCTGACGGCACACCGCTGCCCACGTGCGGCGGAGGCACTCACCTTGGGTTCGTGGCGGTCGTGTTTGGCGCCGTTGCCAGCGTCTCGGTGCGCGGGCAGGCACCGGCGCTGGAGTGGGACGCTGCGGGCGCCGGCGACGACGCGGGCACGGCAGGTGACACTGGGCGCGTGATGGCGGAGGAGCTGGCGGCGGTGCGCCTACGGAAGGCGGCGTGGGTGGCGTGGCACACCGAGACACTGGAGGATGCATCGTTAGACGTCGTCATCATTACGCCCGCCAACCCACACGAGCCGCCGCTGGTGGCGGTGTATGCTTTGTATGGCATCAAGCCCATGTCGACGGACACGGATGACGTGGTGGCGGGCACGCAAGTGACAGCGGCGTTTGCTGACGCCGTGCGGTGCGTGAGCAGCAGCGAGGTGCGGTTCGGCTACCACTTGCGCTACCCCACCGCGCCGGTGGAGGCAAAAGCTGTTGGCAGCGTGCCGCCGATGCAGCAACTGCGTGGTGTGGACCTGGCAGCAGCGACCGCGGCGCTAGCCGCAGGTTACACCGTGGGTGTGGAGTACTGCTGGATGTCGGCGGTGGGCTGCAGCGAGCCGGAGCTAACGCTGTCGGACACGGCGCCTGTCCCACTGGCCAAGACGGGTGACGTACGAGCCCGCGGATTGCGCTACAAGCTGCGTTTCCCCGACTACTTCACCGTACCAGGTCGTACGGAGTATGGCGCACACGACGTGGTGTGGCTGAACCACCCACAACACCTGGATGTGGGTGTGGTGCACGACACGCAAGAAGACCACGACAACAATGAAGCCATGGACTGTTCGGACCCGCGCATCGTGGGCCTCGTCGGTACCGTACTGACCATGACGCCGCCCGCTGACGACACGACGGACTATGTCGCGCCCATCGGCGTGGCGGCGCTCCAAGGTGCGGTTGAAGACGCGCTGACGAGTGCCCGCGTCGTTCACCGGCTTGCCATTGTGCCGCCGGCGCCCAAGGAGTACCACTCTCACAAGGTCAGCGACGTGGTGCCCGCTGAGGTAGCAGCGGTTGTAGGGCGGCTGGCGACCAGCCTGGCCGCACCGATGCGGTCGCTGTGGTACGCCGCCGGTAGCATATCGATGGCGGACTGCGACGTCGACGTCACGCTGGCGTTCCCCGGCGGCGCTCTGCGCTTCCCGCCGCCGCCCGGCACGCCCGACCTCGCTGCGTACCTGACGCCGCTGATGGCGGCCTGCGCCCCCGCCGCATTTGGCCGCGGCACCGAGGCAGTGCTGGACCCCACCGTGCGCCGCGCGTGGGCACTGCCGGCGGCGGCGCTGGCTACCGATTGGCACCCCGGTACGGCTGGCGTGCTGGAGTGCGTGCAGCGCGCGCTGGGTGCCTCCATGCCGCCACTGCGCGCCACCCTGGGCAAGGTCAACGTGTACGGCCCCGGCGACTTCTTCCACGCGCACGCCGACACACTGCGGTGTGACACCATGGTGGGCACGCTGGTGGTGTGCCTGCCGTGTGCGCACACGGGCGGCGACCTGGTGCTGCGCCACGACGGCGTCACGGAGCGCACGGCGTGGGGCACGGAGGCAGGCAGCGGCAAGGTGCAGTGGGCGGCGTTCTACTCAGACGTGCTGCACGAGGTGGAGCCGGTGACGTCCGGCTACCGCGTCACGCTGACGTACGACCTGTACGCCGACACCAGCCGGCACGTGGCGGGCGGCGAGCGCGTGGAGTACGGCACTGACGGCCAGCTGGCGGTGGTGCCGCGTGCGCTGCCGGCCACCGCGGTGGCGGCGTGCCCACTGGCGGCGGCTGCGGTAGCGGCTGCCACCAACCCCGCTCGGTGGTCGCGGGGCGGGTACATGGGCATCTTTGCGTCGCACGCGTACCCCATCACGTCAGCCGGCAGCGTGGACGCCAAGCTGCTGAAGGGCGCCGACGCGCTGGTGTGGCGTGCGCTGCACGACGCGGGTTGCCATCCGCGCGTCCACCCCGTGCTGCTGAACTTGCCCAAGGGCACCGGGAATTGTTGGAATGGCGGCATGAACGCGATTTTCGTGGGTGCACAGGCGGCGCGCGATGGCGGCTACAAGGACGACGACGACGCCGCGGGGTCAAGCGAGGATGACCGCTACGGCTATGACAGGGACGACCACGATGGAGTTGACAACAGAGGTCACCGTGGTGGAAACAACGGCGGCGCTGGCCAGCCCTTTCCTGAGCCCAGTGCGGATGTGTACGAAGTGGTCGACGGCGCGAGGAGGAATGCGCACGATTCGTCGTTTGACCTGCTGTGCCCGCTCACCTCCCGCCTCGTGCGCCGCACTCGCGGGCGCGGTAGCGACGCAGACGACGGCGACACCAGACACCCCACCGCAGCCGCGCGGCCGGGAGTGCCCCAATGCGATGCCCCACTCCGCTGGGACGTCGACCCGACGGAGCACTCGCGCTACCAGTCAGCGTATGTGCTGCGCGACTTCACGCGGTTCCAGGCGCTGATCTGCAACCGAGGGCTGGCACCGTGGGACGAGGGCCCAATGAAATCCGCGGGCAACACGCCACTGGAGCTGGGCATCGTGTGGCTGATTTCCCTACCTCCTTGTTTGTGGGCGGCGCATTCGACTATGTACGTGGAAAGAGGTTGGGGGAGGGGGAGTGGTGGCGCAGGCTTCGTTGTTTACTGCACTGCGCGGACCCACCACACGCGTGTGCAGCAATATGGCAACGAACCCGCCAACACGAAAGTGTTTTACACCAGCGTCGCCATCCTGGTCAAGTGCCAGGCGCCGTGGACACGCCGGCGGCATGCCGTGGCGCTGTTTGCCGCGCGCGCACACGCCGCCGCAAGTGCAGCAGCTGCTGCTGCCTCGTAAGTCGTGACCGTGTTGCCGTCACCAACACCGCACGGTAGCTACGGCACCACGGCAAAGGCAGAGTTCCACTGCCCATCTGCTCTGCACATTCACTCTTTGTTTTGCTCATGCGCGGCGTTGCTTCTTGCTTATTCAACTCTTTTGCACCGCTGCCGGCGTCGCCGTCGTCGTCACGTCGTCACCCGGACGACGTCACCGTGACACCGTCACGTCGCCGCGGCCCGCGGCCCGCCGCCCGCGCTCGCCAGGAACTCGGGTCGCCTACCGGGAGACCGTTAGCTGCTGCGACCTGCGACCGCCGTCACCGCCCACGACGCCGCCGTGCTCACTGCACTTTATTGGGTGGCTTGGAGGCAGTTTACAATTATAGAGCACGCACGATTGTGGGACTGCAGGAATCTGTTCAATCCTACCCAGCACTCGCGGGCTTGTGCTGTTGGTGAGCACTGCCCTGCTGGCGCAGCGCTGACAGCACTCTGACGTCGTCAGCGCAACAGCAGACAGCGCTGCACAACAACAGCTGCAGCGGTCGCAGCAGACCCACAACACAAACGAGTTACATAGTAACATACGAATAGCTAGCTGACGCGATGGGGCTGGCGCCACCCAATGTGTATGTGGCGCGCCCTGCCGGCGGCGGAGGTGGCGGCATGTCGCGCAAGGCGCTGGTGCTGGGGGGCGGCGCGGTGGCGGTGACGCTGTACATGCTGACACTGGCGCTGTCAAGCAACCCGGCTGCCACCATTGTAGGGCGGGCAGATGGCAGTAGCGGGGCGGCGCAGGTGGTGACAAAGTCCACTGGTAGCAGCCCTGCGGCAGCGGGGGGTCTGAAAGGCGGTGGCAGCAAGGACAAGGACAGCAGCAGCGGGGAGGCGGGGAAGGGCGCCACAACAACCGTGCTGATGGATGCGGGTAGCGTGGAGAAGCAGATGGCAGTGATGGCAGACCGCATGTCTGCCGCGCTGACTAGTACCATTGACCGCACAGTGCAGGCGGCGGTGGCAGGCGCGTTGGCTGACGCGGAGCGCGCTCGTGCGAGTGCGGCGGGAGCGGCGGCAGCAGCAGCGGCAGCGGCGGCGGCGCGTGTCACGCCGTCCCCAGGATCAGCGGCAGGCGGGCAGCAGGGCGCGGGCACGAGTGGCGGAAGCCTGCCCGACAATGTTGTGACACGGGAGCAGGTGGCAGCGCTGGTGCGCGATGCGACGCTGACGCTCGCAGCGTCAGTGGATGACGCGGTAGGGCGCGCCATTGGGCGGCGGCATGTGATCACGCCGGCTGACGCCATCCAGGCGGAGGCGCGGTCTGCGGGCGGGCGGCTGGCAGACAGTGACACGGTGGGCGCGCGGTACTTTGCGCACCCCATCCACCGCCGTGCCAACCGCGTGAGCGGCGTGCTGTTTGCGGACGGTGCGTGCCGCAACAAGGCGCAGTACGTGTCGCACCTGGCGGGCGCCGCCATTGTAGTGGAGGTGGGTGCGGAGGCCGGGCAGGACCTGCCGCAGTTTGCGGACCTGGCGGAGCGCGTGTATGTGTACGAGGCGGACGCGGGGCGCGTGGATGAGCTGTACCGCACCATCAACGCGGCTGGCATGCAGGACACCACCATCGTGCGGCAGGTGGCGGTGTCCAACACGACGGGCACCATGACGCATCGCGCGGGTGACAAGGTGACGGTGACGCGCGCCGTCACGCTGTCGTCCGAGATCAAGGAGCACGTGCACTTCCTGTCCATCTCCACCGATGGTCACGAGCTGCAGGTGCTGGACGGCGCCACCGACCTCATCATCGACTACGACATTGACTACATTCACCTGGCGCTGCACCCCACCAGCCTGGCCGCCGCGCCTGGCCTGCTGGACGCCACCCTGCAGTGGCTGCACGACGCCGGCTACGTCTGCCTGCACTGCCGCGACGGCGCCCTAGAGCTCGCCTTCTCGCAGGTGTCGTGGTCGTGGCGCGAGTTTGCCGCCATTGCGCAGCGCACCTCCGTCCCGCAGCTCATGTGCATCTAGCGTCGTTTGTTTCTGCTTTCGCATCGTCGTGATCAACTACCATCAGATTCCATTCATGCCGCCGCCGATGCGTGCGTGCGACGTGTGTGTGTGCTTGTGTGTGTAGGTACAGTCCCGCCTTTCGTAGCGCGTCACCCCTCCTCTTCCTCCCGACATGCCAAGTAGCGCCGCGCGCCTGCGCGCGCACTTCTAGTCAATGTCAATGCATTCAATAATCAACGACGGCCTACCGTCCTGCAGCGCCTGCAGGTGATACTGCTGCAGCGGCGCCCCCACCGCCACCACCCCCGCTGCTGCCGCCGCCCCCGTCGCTGCTGCCGTCAACATTGCCTACCCGCGCCAGCGGCTCTGCCAGGTCGCGGCGCGCCGCCTCCAGCTTCATCTTGATGCTGCCAATCTCTGCCGTCGCGTCTGCGTAGCAGCACAGCAGGTACTTGTCGTGGATGGGCGTGGCAGCCAGGCGGCCCTCCTCCAACTCAAACAGCAGGAAGTCGATGCTGGCGGGCGCCTCCAGCGTGTCGCGCGCCGCCGTCGCGTACTCCGCGTACCCCGCCGCCGCCACCGCGCTGATCACGCGGTCCGCCTCAAACAGGTCCGACCCGCCCGTGTGGCACAGCAGCCGCCCGTCCGTCGTCATCAGCCTGTGCGGGGGTGGGGGTGGTGGTGGGGGGTGGGGGGTGGCGTGGGTGGCCGCCGTCTTTGTAACCTGCGCCACGCACATTGTGCAAAGGACGCCCGACGTGTTCACCTGCGCCAGCAGCGGGATGAGGGCCTTGGAGCGCAGCATTCTTCTTCCTGGCACGGCCTCTACTTCGTAGGTGCTGCTGCTTGAAACTGCTGCTACTGCAGCTGTGGGTGCTGCTGCTGTGGTTGCTGCTCGATCGTGCCGGCGGCTTGGCTCCTTGGAAGGCACAGCTGCTCCTGGGAATGCGTGCTGGACAGCAAGTAGGCGCTGAGCAGCAGTCGTAGCAGAGTAGTAGTGGTGAGTAGGTCGTGAGTGCGTGGTATGCCAGTGAGGAATATGGGGGTAATAGGGGGTAATAAGTAGGTGCGTAGGGAGAGGCCCAGTAGGCGGCGAGAGAGGCCAATATTTGTAAACTCCAAGTCAATAGAACACACTATTTCCAACAAAACGCGGCACCAGTACACCCCAAATGAAGCATTAGACGCATTGCAGCACGAGTTTTGCGCCAAACCCGGCCGCATGGCATTGATATAGGTACCCCCAAAACACCTCTTCCACCCCGACGGTTTCATTTTTTGACCCCCATCTTCTCACTCATATTTCGAGGCAACACACACACGTTCCCTCCACCCACACAGTACCTCACCACTTTCCTTCGGTCCGTCTTTGTGGTACCCCCGTTGGTAAGCTCCGAATGTGACCCGCACTGGCGGCAAACCGGTCTAAAGTTGGGCCCGAGCGGAGGCGGAGTGCGGCACCTACGCACACCACTAAAATGGCAACAAAATGACCCCACCACGGGTGCCACACGCAGATTCGTGACACTCCCCTGTCACCTACCACCTACACCAAGCATGGCGACCCGACTGGGCGTTGCGGCCGCGCTGCTGGCTGCCGCTGCGGCGCAGGACCCTGCACAGGGCTGGCTGGGCTACGCCAAGGGTGTTTCACCCACCGGCACCGGCATCCTGACGCGCGCGGAGGCGAAGTACGTACACACAATAGATAATTGGACCTTGGTGTATGTGTGTGTGCATTTGTAGGCGTGGACGATATGTGGGGATGGAGAACGGGAGGGGCAAAGTGAGGGGGGTGAAGAGGGTTTGGCTGGGCTACGCCAAGGGTGTTTCACCCACCGGCACCGGCATCCTGACGCGCGCGGAGGCGAAGTACGTAGTACCATAGATTACCTATATGCTTGTGTATGTGTGTGCAAGTTTGTAGGTGTGGGGGTGCAGTAGGGATGGAGAACGGGAGGGGTAAAGTGAGGGGGAGTGAAGGGGGATGGCGGGGCTATGCCAAGTGTGTTGCGCCGACGGGTACTGACATCCTGCCGCGCGCGGAGGCGAAGTGAGTACATAATATTGTTTGGTGTAATTGGATGTTTGTGTTTGCGGATTTGTAGGTGTGGTGGTGCACTGGGGACGGAGAAGAGGAGGGGTAAAGTGAGGGGGGAGAAGAGGACTGGCTGGGCTACGCCAAGGGTGTTTATCCCACCGGCACCGGCATCCTGACGCGCGCGGAGGCCAAGGAAGGACATGACTGAGTAGTGTGTATACATGTGTGTTTGTGGTTACGTTTGTGGGTGTGGAGGGAGAGGAGCGATGACAAGCGGCCGACCCGCATCTTGGTATGCTACCATCGCGCGCTGCCGCCATCCCACGACGGCACTCACTGCCCCCCCCCCCCCCCCCCCCCCACCCCCCCCCCCCCCCCCCCCGCCCCCCGCCCCCCCCCCCCCCCCCCCCTCCCCCCCCCCCACACCCCCCCCACCCGCCTGGCCCCGGCCC